>JAABUS010000128.1_pt1 | contig 178997 bp, 180 predicted proteins | sample 5560161 | NCBI WGS metagenome assembly JAABUS01 (sample SAMN10711885, study PRJNA513376) | rock metagenome | isolation source: Antarctica rocks | place: Antarctica: Victoria Land, Trio Nunatak nord | collected 2016-01-04 | reverse complement strand
CTCCAGCAGCCGCGGACTGCTGTTCTACCGGCTCCTGCAGCAGGCAGTCGAGACCGGACCCCAGCCCTTGCAGGCCCTCTTGAAACCCGAATCCAACCCCTACTTCACCTAAGCAGATACCCAGAACGTATGTTCGATTCATGAGCAGTGGTCCGATCGAGGTGGCGCCGCATCAGGTGCTGGCCGGGTTGGCCGACGTCGACCGGGGGTTGGCCGCGGTGCTGGGCGGTTCGCGCTGGTCGCTGTCCGCGCGCGACTTGCGGGTGGCGCTGGCCGAGGTGACCCGGCTGCAGGCGGTGGCGCATGCGGCGCGTACCTGGTGTTACTGGCCGAGTCGGCTGGCCGGGATGAGCCTGAGCATGGGCGTGCGACCGGCGCGACGTGCACCTGGTTGGCCGCGCAGCGCAACCTCTCGGCCGGGCAATTGCAGGTCGATCTGCGGTCGGCCCAGGTGTTCGATGCGGAGGTGGGTGAGTTGCGCACCCTCGGGCGGGCGCTGGCCTGCGGCGACGTGAGCGCTGCCCACACGCGCATCGCGGTGCGGGCCCTGGAGCAGATTCCGGCCGGGATCCGCCGTGCGCGCACGGCGGAGATCGACGAGTTGCTCACCGACCAGGCCCGTCGATTTGCGCCCCCGACCACCGCGAAGCTGGCCCGCCACCTGCTGGACACCGTGGATCCCGACCGGGTGGACCGGTTCGACACCGAGGCGCACCTGCGACGTGAGGTATTCCTGGCGATGGACTCCACCGGGATGGGGGTGTTGCGCGCCCACCTGGAGCCAGCGGTGACCGCCCAGTTCAAGGCGGTACTGGAGCACCTGTCGGCGCCGCGCCGGGGGTCGATGCAGACCTGGCAGGACGAGGCGGAACCCTTAGCTCCGGCAGGCTCAACTCAAACTGGCCTGACGGTGGTGGACCGCCGCACCCCGGCGCAGCGCCGCGCGGATGCCCTGGGGGAGATGGCCCGCCTGGCGGCGGGCGCCTTGCACATCGGGGTCCGCGCGGGTGAGCCGCCACGCGTGGTCGTGCACACCACGCCGGAGCAGATCGCCGCAGCCCACGGAGTGCGTGATGGGGCGCGGGCAGCGCAGCAGCCTGCCGCGGGTGCGGCCAGTTGCGAACAGACCGGGCCGCTGACGCCCACCACTCTGGACGTGCTGTTGTGTGACTCGGTGATCGACCGGGTCCTCCTCGACGACACCGGCCGGGTGCTGGAGATGACCACGCTGGGCCGGTTTTTCACCCCCGCGCAGCGCCGGGCGCTGGCTGCTCGCGACGGCGGTTGCGCCTTCCCGGGCTGTGACCGGCCCCCGACCTGGACCGATGCCCACCACATCGAGTTCTTCAGCCGCGGCGGGCCGACGACTGTGGACAACGGGGTGCTGCTGTGCGCCCACCATCACACAGTGATCCACCTGGGCGAATGGAGCATCAGCAGCCGCGGCGGAGTCCCCTGGTTCCTCCCGCCGGCCCACCTGGACCCCCAGCAGCGACCCATCCGCAACACCGTGCACGACGCTCTCGCCGAGACCCGGCGCGTGGGCCAGCAACTCAGCCTGCCGACAGCCCATGTCGCCACCGACCCCGGCGGGTGAGCTCCCACCCGCCGCCTCGTCGCCGCGCAGAATGGGCTGGTACCCGGCACTACGCTGGGTGGTCGTGAGTACTGCGCCCAACGTCCCGCCTGCCTCGGACAGCCCCGCCTCGGATACCCCTGCGTCCGATACCCCTGCGTCCGATACCCCTGCGTCCGATACCCCTGCCTTCCGATACACCGCGGAGTTGGCCGGGCAGATCGAGCGGCGCTGGCAGCGGCGCTGGAGCGAGCGGGGCACGTTCCACGCTCCCAACCCGGTCGGGGACCTGGCCGGGGAGGTGCCGGCCGACAAGCTGTTCGTCCAGGACATGTTCCCCTACCCCTCCGGTGAGGGGCTGCACGTCGGGCACCCGCTGGGTTTCATCGCCACTGACGTCTACGCCCGCTACCACCGGATGACCGGCCGCAACGTGCTGCACACCATGGGGTTCGACGCCTTCGGATTGCCCGCGGAGCAGTACGCCGTGCAGACCGGCACCCACCCGCGAGCCAGCACCGAGGCAAACATCGACCGCTACTTGGCGCAGATCCGGCGCCTGGGCCTCGGCCACGACGAGCGCCGCCGGGTCGCGACCACCGATGTGGAGTTCTACCGCTGGACGCAGTGGATCTTCCTGCAGATCCACGGCGCGTTCTACGACACCGAGCAGAACAAGGCCCGACCGATCAGCGACCTGGTCACCGAGTTCGAGACGGGCACGCGGGGGTTGGACGACGGCCGGGTGTGGGCGCAGCTGACGGTGGCTGAGCAGCGCGCGGTGCTGGACAGCCACCGCCTGGTGCACCTGTCGGAGAGCCTGGTCAACTGGTGTCCCGGCCTGGGCACAGTGCTGGCCAACGAGGAGGTCACCGCGGACGGACGCAGTGACCGTGGGAACTACCCAGTGTTCCGAAAGACGCTGCGGCAGTGGATGATGCGTATCACCGCCTACGCCGACCGACTCGTCGACGATCTCGACCTGCTGGACTGGCCGGAGAACGTCAAGACGATGCAGCGCAACTGGATCGGTCGCAGCTACGGGGCGCAGGTCAGATTCGGGCCGGTTGAGGTGTTCACCACCCGGCCGGACACCCTGTTCGGCGCGACGTACGTGGTGCTGGCACCGGAGCACGAGCTGGTCGAGGAGCTGACCGCGCCGGCGTGGCCAGCGGGGGTCGACCCGCGCTGGACCGGCGGCGCTGCGACGCCAGCGGAAGCGGTGGCGACCTACCGGGCGGCGGTGGCGTCCAAGACGGACCTGGAGCGCCAGGAGAACCGGGACAAGACGGGGGTTTTCACCGGCTCGTTCGTCGCCAACCCGGTCAACGACGCCCCGGTCCCGGTGTTCCTGGCCGACTACGTCCTCACCGGCTACGGCACCGGCGCGATCATGGCGGTGCCCGGCCACGACCAACGGGACTGGGAGTTCGCCACCACCTTCGGCCTGCCCATCGTGGAGGTGGTCACCGGCGGCGACGTCACCGCCGGTGCGTACACCGGGGACGGCGTTGCGGTGGCGTCGGGATTTTTGGACGGTATGGGGGTCACCGAGGCGAAGGAGGCGATCACCGCGTGGCTGGAGCAGCGCGGCACGGGGCGGGGCACCGTTCAGTACAAGCTGCGGGATTGGTTGTTCGCCCGGCAGCGGTACTGGGGTGAGCCGTTCCCGATCGTCTACGACTCCGACGGCACCGCGGTGGCACTGCCGGAGAGCATGCTGGCTGTCGAGCTGCCGGAGGTGGCGGACTACGCACCGGTCAGCTTCGACCCAGACGATGCTGCCTCGATGCCGTTCGCGCCGTTGAACAAGGCCGCCGACTGGGTGAACGTGGAGCTTGACCTCGGTGACGGGCTGCGCCACTACACCCGCGACACCAACGTGATGCCGCAGTGGGCGGGTAGCTCATGGTACCAGCTGCGCTACATCGACCCGACCAACACGGCGGCGTTCGTGGACCCGGTGAACGAGGCGTACTGGGTCGGCCCGCGCCCGCAGCTGCACGGCCCGGACGACCCCGGTGGGGTGGACCTCTACGTCGGCGGGGTAGAGCATGCGGTGCTGCACCTGCTCTACAGCCGGTTCTGGCACAAGGTGCTCTTCGACCTGGGTCACCTCACTTCCCGCGAGCCCTACCGGCGGCTGTTCAACCAGGGTTACATCCAGGCCTTCGCCTACACCGATGCCCGCGGGGTGCATGTGCCCGCGGCCGAGGTCCTCGAGCGCGACGGCCGGTACTACCACCAGGGTGCGGAGGTGAACCGGGAGTACGGGAAGATGGGCAAGAGCCTGAAGAACTCGGTCTCCCCCGATGAGATGGCGCAGGCGTATGGGGCGGACACGCTGCGGGTGTACGAGATGTCGATGGGCCCACTGGACACCTCCCGGCCGTGGGCCACCAAAGACGTGGTGGGTGCGCACCGTTTCCTGCAACGGCTGTGGCGCACAGTGCTGGACGAGGAGACGGGGGCGTTGCGGGTCACCGACGGCGAGGCGGACGAGGCGACGGTGCGGTTGCTGAACCGGACTATCGCCGGGGTGGGTGAGGACTACGCCGCGCTGCGCAACAACACCGCCGCGTCGAAGCTGATTGAGCTGACCAATCACCTCACCAAGACCTACCCCGATGGGGCGCCCCGCTCGGTGGTGGCGCCGCTGGTGTTGATGGTCGCGCCGCTGGCCCCGCATACCGCCGAGGAGCTGTGGGAGCGCCTGGGCCACGGTGATTCCCTGGTGCGCGGGCCGTTCCCCACGGCGGAGCAGCGGTGGTTGACCACCGACACCCTGGACTACCCGATCCAGGTCAACGGCAAGGTGCGGGCCAAGATGACCGTGGCCGCGGATGCGTCCAGGGCGGTGTTGCAGGACGCCGCGCTGGCCGACCCCAAGGTGATGGAGATTCTGGCGGGGGGCGCGCCCAAGAAGGTCATCGTCGTGCCCGGTCGGCTGGTCAACGTCGTGGTGTGACAGCGGAGCATCATGATGCGCGACAGGCAGAAGCTATGATGCCTGCCATGCGGACGACGGTGACCTTGGACGATGACCTCGTGGCGTCGCTGCAACAGTTGGCGCGTGAACGGGGCGCCACCTTCAAAGACGTCCTGAACGCGGCGGTGCGCACGGGCCTTCGTCCCCCAACAGCACAGCGTCATCCTTACCGGATGCCCACCAGACCGATGGGCCTGCGCCCGGGGGTCGACCTGGACCGAGCGCTGCGTCTGGCCTCCGACCTCGAGGACTCCGAGGCCGTGGGCAAGCTCCAGCTGCGCAAGTGAAGCTCATCGACCTCAACATCCTCATCTACGCCGTGGACGAGAGCGCTCCCAAGCACAGCCGAGCGCGAGCTTGGGTCGAACAGGCGCTGCAAGGTCCCGAAACGGTGGCACTGCCCTGGGTGGTGCTGCTGGGATTCCTCCGTCTGAGCACCCATCACGCGGTGTTCGAACAGCCGCTCACCGTCGATGAAGCCTTCGACGTGGTGGCTGGATGGTTGCAGGTGCCGGCCGTCACGGTCGTACAGGAGACGCCTCGACACTTCGCGGTCTTGCGCCAGCTGCTCGCGCCCCTCGGGACGGCGGGAAACCTCACTACGGACGCTCACCTGGCTGCGCTGGCCGTCGAACACGGTGCCGAGCTGTTCTCCGGCGACGCGGACTTCTCGCGTTTTCCTGGCGTCCGCTGGTCCGATCCATTGCGGGACTGATCAGCGAGGGCGCGGCTGACCCGCACAGAAGCCCGGGCCGCACTCTGCACCGGCGTTCGGCCATCTTCCGCCACGTCCACCAAGCTTCCCGCGACCTCCCGCGGCTCTGGTGTCCTGCCTCAGCCCGAACGTGCCGGGCGCAGCACCAGCTCCGTGAGGTGGGCGTCGGCTGGGGTCTGCAGGACGGTCAGGACTGCGCCGGCTACCGTCTCGGCGCTGAGGTACTCCTGCGGCTGGTAATCGCCGCCTTCGTCTGCCCGGACCTGGCGTTGCATGTCGGTGGCGATGCGCCCGGGATGCACCGAGGTGACTCGCACACCGTGGGGTTGCTCCTCCGCGCGTAAGGAGTCGGCCAGCGCGCGCAGGGCGAATTTGCTCGCCGCGTAGGCCCCCCAGCCGGGGTTGGCTCGCAGCCCGGATCCGGAGTTGATCAGCACCACGTGCCCGCGGGCGGCCCGCAGTGCCGGCAGCAGCAGCCGGGTGAGTTCCGCGACTGCCACCACGTTGACGTCCAGGGTGTGCCGCCAGAGGGCGGCTGTGCTCGCCTGAACCGTCGCGATCCGGCCCACCCCAGCGGAGTGCACCAGCACATCCAGGCGCTCGATCTCCGCGGTGGCGTGGGCCAACGCGTCATCGTCGGTGATCTCCACCGGCCAGGGCCTGGCACCGGGCAACTCGGTGGCCAGGTGCTGCAGTGCCGGGCCGTCCCGGCCGCCGAGCAGCACGTCGTGGGTGTGGCTCAGCGCGCGGGCGGTGGCCGCACCCACACCGCGGGAGGCGCCGGTGACCAGGGCCAGGGGACGGGTCGTCATGGCGAGCACGCTACCCAGGCGTGCCCGCGCATCTGAGGCAACGGTGCCGGCCCCGGAGGTCCGGCGAGGCTCAGGCGTTCTGCGGGAAGCCCAGGTTCAGACCACCGTGGCTAGGGTCGAGCCACCGGGTGGTGACGACCTTGCCGCGGGTGAAGAAGTGCACGCCCTCGGTGCCGTGCGCGTGGGTGTCGCCGAACAGTGAGTTCTTCCAGCCCCCGAAGGAGTAGTAGGCCATCGGCACCGGGATCGGCACATTGATGCCAATCATGCCGACCTGCACCTCGTTCTGGAACCGCCGCGCCGCGCCACCGTCATTGGTGAACAGCGCGGTCCCGTTGCCATAGGGGTTGTCGTTGATCAACTCCAGTGCCTCGTCGTAGGTGTCGACCCGCAGCACCGACAGCACCGGCCCGAAGATTTCGTCGGTGTACATCGACATCTGCGCAGTGACGTGGTCGAACAGCGTCGGACCCAACCAGAAACCGTCCGGGGCACCGGACGCGCTCACCGCCCGCCCGTCCACCACCAGGGTGGCCCCGGCCGCTTCACCGGCGTCGACGTAGGAGGCCACCTTGTCTCGGTGCGCCGCCGTGACCAAGGGCCCCATGTCCGCGCTGCCGGTACCGTCCCCGGTGACCAGCGTGCCCGTCCGCGCGGCGATCTTGGCCACCAGCTCATCACCCACGCCACCCACAGCGACGAGTGCGCTGATCGCCATGCACCGCTCACCGGCCGAGCCGAACCCGGCGTTCACCGCGGCGTCGGCAGCCAGGTCCAGGTCGGCGTCGGGCAGCACCACCATGTGGTTCTTGGCCCCACCCAGGGCCTGCACCCGCTTGCCGTGCGCAGTGCCCGTCTCGTACACGTAGCGCGCGATGGGCGTGGAGCCCACGAAGGACACCGCCTGAATTTCGGGGTTCGTGAGCAGTTCGTCCACGGCGACCTTATCGCCCTGCAGCACGGTGAACACCCCGTCCGGCAGGCCGGCCTCCTGCCACAGGCGAGCCATCCACAACGCGGCGGACGGGTCCTTCTCACTGGGTTTGAGAACCACGGTGTTGCCGGCCGCGATGGCCAGCGGAAAGAACCACATAGGCACCATGGCCGGGAAGTTGAATGGGCTGATCACCGCGACGGCACCCAGCGGCTGGCGCACTGAGTGCACGTCCACCCCGGTGGAGGCGTTCTCGGTGTGCCCACCCTTGAGCAGGTGCGCAATGCCGCAGGCTAGCTCCACGACCTCTTGGCCGCGGCTGACTTCCCCGAGCGCATCGGATGTCACCTTGCCGTGCTCGGCGGTGATCAGCGCGGCCAGCTCGGGTTTGCGGGCGTTGAGCAGCTCCCGGAAGGCGAAGATCACCTGGGTGCGTCGGGCGATCGAGGTGTCCCGCCAGGAGCGGAACGCCGCCGCGGCGGAAGCGATCGCGGCGCGGGCGTCCTCGGCGGAGGCCAGCGCCACCTGCCCGGTGACGACTCCGGTGGCGGGGTTGGTGACCGGGGCAGCGCGGTCGCTGGTGCCGGTCGCGGGCTTGCCGTCGATCCAGTGGCCGATGGTGGGCGCGGTGGGCATGGGTAGGTCCTTTCAGGCGCGGGGCGCGGCGGTGCTTGACCGTACGACCAGGGTGGGCTCGACGGTGTGCCGCACCGCCTCGGTCCGGCCGGCGCTGCGCTCCAGCAGGGCGCGCAGCGCGAGTCGGCCCATGTGCGGTTTGGGTTGGTGGACGGTGGTCAGGGAGATGAGTCTGCTCGCTGCGATTGCGCTGTCGTCGAAGCCCACCACACTCACCTCACCGGGTACGTCCAAACCGGCTTCGGCCAACCGCGACAGCGCGCCCACCGCCTCGACGTCGTTGCTGGCGAACAGTGCAGTGGGCGGCGTCCTTGCGGTACGGACCAGTCGGTCCGTGGCTTCCCACCCCCCGGTCTCGGTGTACGCCCCGCGCATCACCCGGGCGTGCTCGGCCAGGCCGGCCGCCCGCATGGCTCGCAGGTAACCGGTTCGTCTGCTGACGGCACCGGCGCCCCCACCGCCGTCCAGATGCACGATCTGCCGGTGGCCGAGCTCGACCAGGTGCGCCACGGCCAGCGCTGTCCCGGCGTACTCGTCAATGGTCACGGTGTCCACTAACGGGCTGCGCAGCACCCGGGTGACGGAGACGACCGGCGTGGCTCCCGCGGCCCGTTCCACACTGGCGGTGTCCAGCACCGGACCGACCAGCACCACTCCGGCGGGGCGCAAGGACAACAACGTCTCCAGCGCAGCGCGTTCGCCGTCAGCGCTTCGGCCGCCGCTGGTGATGATGACATGCTGGCCGTGCAGCGCGGCCTCGGTGTGCAGCCCGTCGACCACCTCAGCGAAGAACGGGTTGTGCAGGTCGGAGATCAGGGCACCGATGATGGCGCTGCCGCGGGCGGCGAGGTTGCGCGCGTGCAGGTTCGGCCGGTAGCCCAGCTCGGCGCAGGCAGCCAGCACCTTGACCCGGCTGTGGTCGCTGACCTTGGGTGAACTGCGTACCACCAACGACACCAATGCGCGGGATACGCCGGCCACCTTGGCGACGTCGTCGAGCGTGGGCGCCCGTGACGTCACCGCAGGGCTCCTCTCGGCTGGGCCTTGACGAACTATGATCCCCATTACATCATTGGAGCGCTCCACACGGTAGAGCGCTCCACACGAACCCCGAGGCGGTGAGCGGATGAAGCTGGGAGTGCTCGGTGTCGGGCGTATCGGCGTCATGCACGCCACCAACGCCGCCGCCTGCGCCGCGGTGAGCGAGGTGACGGTGTTCGACTCCGACGGTGCGCGCGCCGCAGCGGTGGCACACCAGCGCGGGGTGCGTTGCAGCGACGACCTGGCCGCGGTACTCGCCCATGTCGACGCAGTCCTGGTGGCCACGCCCAGCCCCACCCATCCGGAGCTGGTGCGTGCCGCGTTGGCTGCGCGGGTACCGGTGTTGTGCGAGAAGCCATTGGCACTACAACCCGACGTGGTGCGCGAGCTCGCCGCAGCCGCCGACGCGGCCGGGGTGCCGCTGGTGGTGGGCTTTCAGCGTCGCTTCGACCCAGCCTTGCAGGCGATGCGGGCGGGAATCGCGTCCGGGGCGTACGGCACCGTCTACCTGGTGCGGGCCGTGGCCATGGACCACGTGCCCCCACCCCTGGACTACCTCCCGGGCTCGGGCGGAATTTTCGCCGACCAGCTGGTGCACGACCTCGATGCACTGCCCTGGCTGCTCGGCGAGCCGGTGGTGCGGGTGCAGGCCACCGGATCGGTGCTGGTGCACCAGGCCTTCGCCGACACCGGTGATGTGGACACCGCGGCCGTGGTGCTGACCTTCGCCTCCGGCGCTCTCGGCGTGTTGACGGCCGGTCGCGCCAACGGCGGCGGTTACGACAACCGCATCGAGGTGTCCGCCCAGTACGCCTCTGTCACCGCCGGCCTCGACGCCCACACCCCGCTCACCTCGCTCGAACCTGGGGTGGCCGCACCCGTGGACCCCTACCCGGGGTTCCTGGAACGTTTTTCCGTCGCCTACCGGGCTGAGGTGGCGACGTTCGCCGACATCGTCGCCGGCAATGTGAAGAACCCCTCACCACCGTTGGACAGCCTGCACGCACTGGAACTCGCCGAGGTCTGTGGCCGCTCGCTGCGCGAGGGCGGACGGGTCGTCGAGCTGGATGAGGTGCGCCCATGACCGGCAGGGGCTCGGGCAGGCGGTTGGCGGCGGCGCCCATCAGTTGGGGGGTGTGCGAGGTGCCCGGCTGGGGAGCCGTGCTGCCCCCGGGTCGGGTACTCGCCGGTATGCGCGCCCAGGGCCTCACCGCCACCGAGCTAGGCCCGCCGGGGTGGCTGCCCGAGGACCCGGAGGTCCTGCGCAACGTCCTGTCTGAAGCCGGAATGCACCTAATAGCTGGCTTCCTGGCCGTGCCGCTGCACGGTCCGCCCGAGCAGGTCACCGAGGTCGCGACGCGCACCGCCCGCGCCTTGGCAGGAGCGGGAGCGGAGGTGCTGGTGCTCGCGGCAGCAACGGGAGTCGACGGCTACGACACAGCTCCGGTGCTCGATGAGCGCGGGTGGGCCGCACTGGTTGCCGGCGCCGAGGCGGTGGCAGAGCTGGCCGCGGAGGAGGGGCTCGACACCGTGCTGCACCCACACGTGGGGACGTTGGTACAGAGCCCCGCGCAGATCGACAGGTTCCTCGCGGACTCACTCGTCGGTCTCTGCCTGGACACCGGGCACGTACTGGTGGGTGGCGGTGACCCCGTGGACATCGCCCGCAGGCACGCCGCTCGGATTCGGCATGTGCACCTCAAGGACGTCGACGCCGCAGTGGCCCATCGCGTCGCAACCGGGGCGGTCAGCTACGCCGACGCCGTGGCCACTGGTCTGTACCGTCCGCTCGGGGCGGGCGACGTCGACGTCGCGGCTGTGCTCACTGTGCTGGACGCGGTGGGTTACGACGGTTGGTTCGTGTTGGAACAGGACACCAGACTGGCCAGCGCAGACGCCGCGTCGGCCCGGGCAGCCGAGGACGACGTGCGTGCCTGCCTGCGCACCCTGAGTCAGCTCCACGTCCCCAGCGCCCCGGCCGACACTGCGCATACCCTGACTTACCCGGCAAAGGAGCCACGATGATCAACACCTCACGCCCCAGGGCGGCCCGAACCCTGCTCACCGCCGCCGTGGCTGCCTCGGCGTTGGTGCTCGGCGCGTGCAGCTCGCAGGGTGGCGCCAAGGCCGAACAGGCCACCGCGGCCACCACTGCGGGCAGCTGCGCCAACCCGACCGCCACCATCGCGGTGGTCTCGCACGGCAAGCAGGGGGACTCGTTCTGGGACATCGTGAAGAAGGGCGCGGAGGCCGGCGGCGCGGTGGAGTGCGTCAAGGTCACCTACCAGGGCTCAGGCAACCCCAACGAGCAGAGCCAGGCGATCGACAGCGCGGTGGCCCAGAAGGTCAGCGGGCTGGTGGTGTCCATGGCCAACCCGGACGGGCTGAAGACCTCGGTCGAAGCGGCTGTCAAAGCCGGCATCCCAGTCATCACCATCAACTCCGGTGCCGATCGCTCGGTGGCGTTCGGCGCCATCGGCCACCTGGGTCAGAGCGAAAACAGCGCCGGCGCCGGGGCCGGCGGCAAGCTCAAAGAGGCCGGGGTGACCAACCTGATCTGCGTCATCCACGAGGCAGGCAACATCGGGCTGGAGGACCGTTGCGCGGGGGCGGCGAAGAGCCTGGGCGCCAAGACGACCAACCTGCAGGTGGACGTCTCCAACCTGGCGGAGGCGCAGGCCACCATCACCTCCAAGTTGCAGGCCGACCCGTCGATCAACGGCATCCTCACCCTGAACAACGCGGTGGGTAGCTCTGCGGTGGCCGCGGTGGCAAGCGCGGGCAGCTCCGCCAAGATCGCCACTTTTGACGTGGACGCGAACGTGATCAAGAGCGTCCAGGACGGCAAGATCCTGTTCGCCGTCGACCAGCAGCCCTACCTACAGGGATACCTGGGGGTGGTGTTCCTCAAGCTGTACCTCGACAACGGCAACACCGTGGGTGGCGGGATGCCGGTGCTCACCGGACCTGGCTATGTCACCAAAGCCAACGCCGACAAGGTGGCCGAGTACGCCGCCCGCGGCACCCGCTGACACGACGGCGAAGACAGGAGCTTGCCGGTGTCGACGACGACCACCAGCACGGACGTAGGGCCGGCCGACGAACGCCTGGCCAGGACCTCAGCCCTGCGCGCCGCCCTGGGTCGTCCCGAGCTGGGGGCGGCGGTCGGGGCGGTCGCGGTGCTGGTGTTCTTCCTGGTGTTCGCGCCGTCATTCCGCACCGGCCCGGGTGTCGCGAACTTCCTCGACGCCGCCTCGCTGCTCGGGATCATGGCGGTGGGGGTGGCACTGCTGATGATCGGCGGGGAGTTCGACCTCTCAGCCGGGGTGCAGACGGCGTCCTCGGCGCTGGTTGCCACCATCATCGCCTACCAGTTCACCCTCAACGTGTGGATCGGGGTGCTGCTTGCGCTGGTGGTGAGCCTAGGAATCGGTGCCCTCAACGGCGTGCTGCTGGTGCGGACCAGGCTGCCCAGCTTCATCGTCACCCTCGGAACGTTCTTCGTGCTGCAGGGGCTGAACCTAGCGGTGACCAAGCAGGTCACCGGCACGGTGCTCGCTACCGGCGTCGCCACCCTCGACGGGTGGGATTCGGTGCGCGCGGTGTTCGCCGGCTCGCTCACCGTCGGCGATGTCAGCGTGAAGGTCAGCGTCTTGTGGTGGCTTGCCCTGGTGGTGGCCGGCACGCTGGTGCTCACCCGCACCCGGTTCGGTAACTGGATCTTCGCCGTGGGCGGTGGGCCAGCGGCCGCCCGCCAGGTGGGGGTACCGGTAGGCAAGGTGAAGGTGGCGCTGTTCATGGGCGTCGCGCTCTGCGGGTGGCTGGTCGGGATGATCACCATGGCCCGGTCGGGATCTGTCCAGGCCAACCTCGGTATCGGCCTGGAGTTCGAGTATATCATCGCCGCCGTCATCGGTGGCTGCCTGTTGACCGGTGGATACGGTTCGGCGATCGGGGCTGCCCTGGGTGCGCTGATCTTCGGCATGACCAAGCAGGGCATTCCCGCCGCGCAGTGGGACAACGACTGGTACAAGCTCTTTCTCGGTGTGATGTTGCTGGGTGCCACGGTGCTGAACAGCGTCGTGCGACGCCGGGTCTCGGGAGACCGGGAGTGAGCGCCGACGAGCTGGGTGAGGGGGGCGGGCCGTTGGTGGAGCTGGTCGGCGTCGGCAAGCGTTACGGCAACGTGCTGGCCCTGGGTGACGTGAGCACGGTGGTGCGCGCCGGGCAGGTGACCTGCGTGCTCGGTGACAACGGCGCAGGAAAGTCGACCTTCATCAAGATCATCGCTGGGGCGCACCAGCACACCGAGGGTGCGATGCTGGTGGACGGGGTGCCGACCACCTTCGGTTCCCCACGGGAGGCCCTGGACCGCGGGATCGCGACCGTCTACCAGGACCTCGCGGTGGTGGGGCTGATGCCGATCTGGCGCAACTTCTTCCTGGGTTCGGAACTCCGCAAGGGGCCGTTCCTCGATGCGCGGACGATGCGCCGCACCACCGAGGACGAACTGGCCAAGATGGGCATCGACCTGCGTGACGTGGAGCAGCCGGTGGGCACCCTCTCCGGTGGTGAACGCCAATGCGTGGCCATTGCCCGTGCCGTCTACTTCGGTGCGCGGGTGCTCATCCTGGACGAACCGACGGCCGCGCTCGGGGTGAAGCAGTCAGGTGTGGTGCTGCGCTACATTGCCGCCGCGCGTGAGCGGGGCCTGGGCGTGGTGTTCATCACCCACAACCCGCACCACGCGTGGCCAGTGGGCGACCGTTTCGTGGTGCTCAAGCGGGGCCGCTCGATCTGCGACAAGGACAGGTCCGAACTCACCCGTGACGAGCTGGTCGGGCTGATGGCCGGTGGTTCCGAGCTCGCTCAGCTCGAGCACGAGCTCTCCTCCGGTGCGGGCTGATGAGCCTGCCAGCCCCGGTGCTGCCAGCCCCGGTGCTCCCGCCGGCCGCAGCGGGCGCCGACGGCCTCGACCTGGTCACGATGGGCCGTATCTCGGTCGATCTGTACCCCGAGCAGACCGGCCCGTTGGCGCAGGTGCGGACCTTCGCCAAGTCCCTCGGTGGCTCCCCGACGAACGTGGCCGTGGGGGCGGCCCGGCTCGGGCGCGTCAGCGCGGTGTGGACGGGGGTCGGTGCCGACGGGTTCGGCGACTACCTGCTGCACCAGCTCAATGTGTGGGGGGTGCGAACGGAGTTCGTGCGTCGCGACCCGGTGCTCCGCACCCCGGTGGTGTTCTGCGAGCTCGACCCGCCGGAGGACCCACCGCTGCTGTTCTACCGCGAACCCTCGGCTCCCGACCTACAGCTGGGCTCCGGTGACGTGCCCGAAGCCGTGCTCACTGATGTTCCGCTGCTGTGGTTCACCGGCACCGGGCTCTGCGCCGAGCCCTCTCGGACGACCACGCTGGACGCGTTGCGCATCCGGGCGCGCCGACATGCCACGGTGTTCGACCTGGACTGGCGCCCGGGCTTCTGGAGCGCCGAAGGCTCCGCGAAGCTCGCGCGGGCCAGGGAGCTGTACCGGCAAGCTCTGGCGCTGAGCACCGTGGCCGTCGGCAACCGCGACGAGGTGGCGGTGGCCACCGGCACCCGAGACCCCCGGGCTGCCGCGGAGATGCTGCTGGAGTTGGGGGTGGACGTGGCGGTGGTGAAGCAGGGCGCCGACGGTGTCCTCGTGGCGACCGCCAGGGGATCTGCTGTGGTGCCACCGCGCCCGGTGCAGGTGGTGTGCGGGCTGGGGGCGGGCGACGCGTTCGGCGGGGCGCTGTGCCACGGGCTGCTGGCGGGCTGGGATCTGGTTGCGGTGGCCCAGCTGGCCAACGCTGCCGGCTCCCACGTGGCGGCCCGACTGGCCTGCGCTGATGCCATGCCGACCCTGGATGAGCTGGGGGTGCTGGCGTGATCACCGACGATCGTTGGGCGGAGCTGTTGCGCCGCAGGGCGTTCGAACCCGGCTCGGTGTCAGCGGCGTGGGCCGCCCGCCGCCGCCGCCCACTGCTGCGCTCAGCTGCGGACACCCTGTTCCTGGTGGCCGCCGACCACCCGGCACGCGGCGCGTTGGCCGTGGGCGGCGATCGCCTCGCTATGGCCGACCGCCGCCGCCTGCTCACCCGCCTGCTCACCGCACTGGCTCATCCTCGCGTCGACGGGGTGCTGGGTACACCGGATGTGCTCGACGAGCTGGTGCTGCTGGGGGCGTTGGAGTCCAAGCTGGCGTTCGGATCGCTGAACCGCGGGGGCATCGCCGGCGCCGTCTGGGAGCTGGATGACCCGGTGACCGGACACGACATACCCGGTGTGCTGGCCCAGGGCCTCGACGGGCTGAAGATGCTGCTGCGGTTGGACCTGGACGATCCGGGGACGCTGGCCACCATCACCGCGTGCGCGGCAGCGGTCGGCGAGTGCGCGGCCGCCGGGGTGACCGCCATGGTGGAACCACTGCCCTACCACCGGGTGGGCGGGCAGTTGGTGCTGGACAAGAGCGCGGAATCCCTGGTCCGGGCGGTGACGGTGACCGCCGGGCTCGGCTCGTCCAGCGCACACACCTGGCTCAAGCTGCCCGCGTGGCCGGCGACCCCGCAGGCCTGCGCGGCCTCCACCCTGCCCGTCGTGGTGCTGGGCGGGTCGCCGAGCGGGGACCTCGCCGCCGACCTCGCCTCGTGGGGGCGTGCGCTCGCAGAACCGACGGTGCGCGGGCTGGTGGTGGGCCGGACGCTGCTCTACCCCGACGACGGTGATGTGCACGCCGCCGTGGACGCCGCCGCGCAGGTGCTGGCGGCGTCGTGAGGCTGCACTTCCCGGCAGGATCTCTGGCCGCCGGAGCCGACCCGGTGCGCGCCCGCTTCACCCACACGGTGCTGGACGTGCTGGCACTCGCCCCGGGTGAACGACGAACATTGTCCACACTGGACACCGAGCGGATCGTGCTGCCGCTGAACGGCTCTGCCGTGGTGGAATGCGACGGTGTGCGGTTCGAGCTGGCCGGGCGCAGCTCGGTGTTCAGCAGGGTCACCGACTTCGCCTACCTGCCCCGCGACGCCGCGGTGCGTCTGTCCAGTGTGGATGGCGCTGAACTGGCCCTTCCCGGGGCGTATTGCGCTCGCCGGCTGACCCCGCGCTACGGCCCGGCCGAGCAGGTCGCGGTGGAGGTGCGTGGCGCGGGACCGGCCAGCCGTCAGGTGACCAATTTCGCCTCGCCCGACACGTGGGCGCACGCGGAGGCGCTGTCGGCGGTCGAACTACTCACCCCGGGTGGCAACTGGAGCAGCTACCCGCCGCACCGGCATGACGCCGACGTGCTGGACGCGGTGGCGTGCCCGGTGGTCAACGAGGAGCTGTACTACTTCCGTATCGCCGGCCCGGACGGGCGCACCCCGTCGACGCGGGGCTTCGGCACCCACGCCACCTACACCACCGACGGTGAGATCGACGAGAACGTTCGGGTACGCGACGGCGATGTGTTCCACGTGCCGCGCGGGTTCCACGGGCCGTGCGTGGCGGCGCCCGGTTACACCATGTACTACCTCAACGTGCTGGCGGGACCGTCGCCTCAGCGGTCGATGGCCTTCTGCGATGACCCCGCGCACGCCTGGGTGCGCGCGAGCTGGCCAGGCACGACCGTGGACCCCCGGGTGCCGATGACCTCCGCCGAAGGGCCCGTGCTGTGACCGTGCGACTGACCACCGCAGGGGCACTGGTCCGCTGGATGATCGCGCAACGCACCGTGCTGGCGGGCCCCGAGCTTGACCGGCCTGCGGACGACGCACCGCTGTTCCCGGGAATCTTCGCCATTTTCGGCCACGGCAACGTCACGTGCCTCGGCCACGAGCTGCAGCAGGCCGGTGATGGCCTGCCCACCTGGCGCGGGCAGAACGAGCAGGGCATGGCCTTGGCTGCCGTCGGCTACGCGAAGGCGGTGCGTCGCCAGCAGGTGATGGCCGTCACCAGTTCTATTGGGCCTGGGGCGCTGAACATGGTGACGGCCGCGGGCGTGGCACACGCCAACCGCATCCCGCTGTTGCTGTTGCCCGGCGACACCTTCGTCTCCCGCGCAGCCGACCCGGTGTTGCAGCAGGTGGAGCACTACGACGACCCGACCACCACAGCCAACGACGCCTTCCGACCGGTGAGCCGCTACTTCGACCGCATCACCCGGCCCGAGCAACTGATCACCACCCTGCCCCAGGCGCTGCGGGTGCTGCTCGACCCGGCCGACACCGGCCCCGTGGTGCTGTGCCTGCCCCAGGACGTCCAAGCGCAGGCATTCGACTTTCCCGACGCGCTGTTTGCGGTGCGGGTGCATCGGATTCCACGTGCCCGCCCGGACCGCACCGAGGTCGCGGCCGCCGCCCGGGCCCTGCGTCGGGCGCAGCGACCGCTGCTGGTGGCCGGCGGCGGGGTGCACTACTCGCACGCCTGCGGCGTACTGCAGGAGTTCGCGCACCGCCACGGCATCCCGGTCGCGGAGACCACCGCCGGGCGCACCGCATTACCGCACTCCGATGCGCTGGCGCTGGGCCCGCTGGGCACGCTGGCCGGCGCCGGTGCGAACCGGCTGGCCGCGGACGCCGACGTGGTGGTGGCGGTGGGGACCCGCCTGCAGGACTTCACCACCGGCAGCTGGAGCGTGTTCGCAGCCGACGCCACCCTGGTGGGGGTGAACGCCGCGCGGTTCGACGCCGTCAAGCACCGGGCGTTGCCAGTCGTCGGCGACGCGCAGGAGTGCCTGGCCGAGCTGTCCGCCGCGCTGGGTGACTGGAGTGCGCCCCCGGCACGGGCCGAGCAAGCAGCGCAATCCACTGTGGAATGGAACAAGTATCTCGACGAAATCGGTGCGCCTGGTGACGGGGTTCCCACCTACGCGCAGGTAGTGGCCGCCGTTGCCCGGGTGGCCCGGCCGGGCACCTATGTGATGACGGCGGCCGGCGGCTTTCCCGGTGAGCTGTCGGCGGGATGGCGCAGCGACGAGGTGGGCAGCTTCGACTGCGAATACGGGTTCTCCTGCATGGGCTACGAGCTGGCCGGGGCGTGGGGCGCGGCGATGGCCCTGCCGGGTCGGGACGTCATCACCTTCCTCGGTGACGGCAGCTACCTCATGCTGAACTCCGAGCTGCACTCCGCGGTGTTCGCCGGGCACCCGTTCCTGGCGATCGTGTGCGACAACGGCGGATTCCAGGTGATCGAGCGGCTGCAGGTGAACCAGGGCGGCGTCGCGTTCCACAACTCCTTCGCGACCTCGCGCGGTTGCGGTGACCGCACCGGGGTGGACTTCGCCGCCCACGCCCGGGCACTCGGCGCAGCGGTGGTCGAGGTATCCGACGTGGCCGGGCTCCAAGCGGCAGTGGTGGGGTTGCGCGATTGCGGCAAACCCGCGGTGGTGGTGCTGCGCACCGTGGAGCAGGCCTGGACCTCCGGCGGCGCGTGGTGGGAGGTGGCGGTGCCGGAGGTGAGCGGACGGGCGGAGGTGCGCGCCGCCCGGCAGCGGTGGGAGTCGGACAAGGCGCGGCAGGTGCGGTGACCCGCCGCCCCGCCGGTCGGGAAGCGTCCATGGTCGTGGCGACGACGGACGCTTCCCGATCGGCAGCAGCGCAGGGCTAGCGGCTCAGCCGGCGATGAAGTTCTCCAGCTCAGTGCGCGCCTTGTCGTCGGCGAGCTGGCGGGGCGGGGACTTCATCAAGTAGCTCGACGCCGCGTACACCGGGCCACCGATGCCGCGGTCCCTGGCGATCTTGGCGGCCCGCACCGCGTCGATGATGATTCCCGCCGAGTTCGGGGAGTCCCACACCTCCAGCTTGTACTCCAAGCTCAGCGGCACGTCGCCGAACGCGCGACCCTCCAGGCGGACATACGCCCACTTGCGGTCGTCGAGCCACGGGACGTAGTCCGAAGGTCCGATGTGGACGTTGTTGGCGCCCATGTCGCGGGTGAGGTTGCTGGTCACGGACTGCGTCTTGGAGATCTTCTTGCTCTCCAGGCGCTCGCGCTCGAGCATGTTCTTGAAGTCCATGTTGCCACCGACGTTGAGCTGCATGGTGCGGTCGAGCTGCACGCCGCGGTCCTCGAACAGCTTGGCCAGCACGCGGTGGGTGATGGTGGCGCCTACCTGGCTCTTGATGTCATCGCCCACGATCGGCACGCCCGCGTCGGTGAACTTCTGCGCCCACACCGGGTCGGAGGCGATGAACACCGGCAGCGCGTTGACGAAGGCCACCCCGGCGTCGATCGCGCACTGCGCGTAGTGCTTGGCCGCGATCTCCGAGCCCACCGGCAGGTAGCACACCAGCACGTCGACCTCGGCGGCCTGGAGTGCGGCCACCATGTCGACCGGCGGGGCGTCGGATTCGGTGATGGTCTCGCTGTAGTACTTGCCCAGCCCGTCGTTGGTCGGCCCGCGCTGCACCAGCACCCCGGTCGGCGGCACATCGGCGATCTTGATCGTGTTGTTCTCGCTGGACACGATCGCCTCGTTGAGGTCGAAGCCGACCTTCTTGGCGTCCACGTCGAAGGCCGCAACGAACTCGACGTCGCGCACGTGGTAAGGCCCGAAGCGCACGTGCATCAGCCCGGGCACCGTGGCGGTCTCGTCCGCGTCGCGGTAGTAGTGCACGCCCTGGACCAGGGACGAGGCGCAGTTGCCCACGCCCACGATCGCCACGCGCACGCTGGTTCGGTTATCGCTCATTCTGGTGCTCTCCTCGATCTGGTGGGTCGGTCTTGTCCGGGGTGTCGGTCGCCTCCGCGGCGATCAGCTCGTTGAGCCAGCGCACTTCGCGCTCGCTGGTCTCCAGCCCGAGCCGGTGCAGCTGATGGGTGTAGCGGTCGATCTGTTCGCCGGCCCGTCCCATCGACGTGCGCAGACCTTCGCGGCGCTCCTCCACCTGACGGCGTCGGCCCTCCAGGATCCGCAACCGCGCCGGGGCCGGGGTGCGACTGAAGAACGCCAGGTGCACCCCGAAACCATCGTCGGTGAACGTCTGCGGGCTGGTGTCGGCCACCAACTCGGCGAACCGTTCCTTGCCGGCCGCAGTGAGCTCATACACCCGCCGCGCCCGCCGCCGGGCCTCGACCCCGGTCCCGTCGGGGTCGGCGTCCTCGACGATGAGCCCGTCGGCCTGCATTCGTCGCAGCGCCGGGTACAGCGAGCCGTAGGAGAAAGCCCGCAACGCCCCAAGCAGGCCGGTGAGTCGTTTGCGCAGCTCATAGCCGTGCATCGGAGACTCGTGGAGCAGGCCGAGCACGGCCAGTTCCAACACGGTCCACCTCCTGTCCACCTGCGCGTCGTCGTCCTCACTATATCGTACCGATACATCCGATCTCGGGTCGGCAGGGGGAGTGCCGAGGTGGCAGGGCACGGGGGCAGTGCCGGGCGCAGCTGCGGCGCGACATCCTCGGCGGCAGGGGTCAGCTTCTCCGAGTACGCCGCTGCACCGGTGAGGTGCGCACGTACGCTGTCCGAGTGCGGATGCAGAGGCAGGTGGTGGACTACGCGTTGCAGCGGCGTGCGCTGCTGGCCGAGGTCTACTCCGGGCGCACCGGCGTCGCCGCGGTGTGCGACGCGAGCCCCTACCTACTGCGAGCGGCGAAGTTTCACGGCCGGGCCGCCACCACGACGTGCCCGGTCTGCCGCAAGGAGCTCCTCACGCTGGTGTCCTGGGTGTTCGGTGAGCGCCTGGGTGCGGTATCGGGCTCGGCCCGGATGCCCGAGGAGCTGGTGCGGTTGGCCGCTACCCACGAGGAGTTCACCGTGCATGTCGTCGAAGTGTGCCGGACGTGTAGCTGGAATCACCTCGTGCAGAGCTACGTACTGGGCGCACCGGTGCCCGCGGGCGCTCGCCGGCGGGCCACGCCGGCCACTCGTCGCCACCGAACGGCCAGCGAGTGAGCGGATCACGCCACGCCGCCGCGGACCCGCCCCGGGGGCGGAAACCCGGTCCGGATCCCGACGCCGAGCAGGCAGACCAGCCACGCACCTCCCGGTGGCGGATCGTGCGCCGGGTGGTGCTGGGGCTCGTCGTGCTGGGCATCATCGGCCCGATTGTCGCCTTCATCGTGGCCTACGTCCTGGTCAGCGTGCCTAACCCGGCCGACCTGAAGACCAACCAGGTAGCCACGGTGTTCTTCGAGGACGGCACCAGCGCGCTGTCGCGGATCGTGCCACCGGAGGGCAACCGGACCGACGTCACCATCGCCCAGGTGCCGGTTCCGGTCCGCGACGCCGTGCTGGCGGCTGAGGACCGCACCTTCTACTCCAACCCCGGCTTTTCCGTCACGGGAACCATCCGAGCCGCCGTCAACAACGTCACCGGCGGCAGCACCCAGGGCGGATCCACCATTACCCAGCAGTACGTCAAGAACGCGCTGGTAGGAAACAGTCAGACCGTCACCCGCAAGTTCCGGGAGCTGGTCATTGCAACCAAGATGTCGCGCCAAGTCTCCAAGGACGACATCCTGGCTGCCTACCTCAACACCATCTACTTCGGTCGCGGCGCCTACGGGATCTCCGCCGCCGCCACCGCGTACTTCGGCAAACCGGTCGAGCAATTGACCGCCGCCGAGGCAGCGGTACTGGCATCCTCGATCCGCAGCCCCAGCGCGCTGGACCCGGCCACCAACCCCGTCGGCGCCAAGGACCGGTGGAACTCCGTGCTCGACGGCATGGTCGGGCAAGGCTGGCTCAACGCCGCCGACCGCGCCCGGCTGACGTACCCACCCACGGCGCCACCGTCGGCCGCTGCCGGTAGCACGGCCGCCGGGCCCGAGGGCCTCATCTCAACGAAGGTCCGCGAGGAACTGACCGCGGCGGGTATCAACGAGCAGCAGATCAACACCGAGGGTCTGCAGATCACCACCACCATCAACCAGAAGGCCCAGCAAGCCGCGGTGACCTCCGCCCAGCAGACGCTCACCGGGCAACCGGGGAACCTTCGCTCTGCCGTGGTGTCGGTGGACCCCCGCACAGGCGGGGTCAAGGCCTACTACGGGGGTGACAGCGGTACCGGGTTCGACTACGCGAGCTCACCGAACATCCAACCGGGTTCCGCGTTCAAGGTGTTCGCCCTGGCCGCCGCACTCAAACAGGGCATCCCGCTGAGCAAGCTGTACGACGGGTCCACCCCCCAGACCATCGGCGGAACCACGGTGGTCAACGTCGAGGGAGCGACCTGCGGGCGTTGCGATCTGGCCGAGGCGCTGAAGCTGTCGTTGAACACGGTGTACTTCCGGTTAGCCACCGACATCGGCGGCCAGGCGGTCGCCGACGCCGCGCATGCAGCCGGTGTACCCCGCCAGATCCCCGGCCAGCAGGGTCCCTCGCTGACTGAGCCCAACGGGGCGCCGCCCGCCGCCGGGATCGCGCTGGGCCAGTACCCGGTCCCCGTGCTGAACATGGCAGGCGCGTACGCCACGTTCGCTGCCGACGGTAAGGCGAACGACACGCATTTCGTGCAGAAGGTCAGTGCCTCTGACGGTCGGGTGCTGCTGGATCGCGGTACGCCGCCACCGCGGCCCGCCATTGACGCCCCGATCGCGCAGAATGTCATCGCCGCTATGGAGCCCATCGCGGGCGCCTCGCGCAATCACGATCTGGCCGCGGGGCGTGCGTCCGCGGCCAAGACCGGTACCGCGCAACTGAACGACACCGGCCAGAACGCCAACGGCTGGATGGTGGGCTGCACGCCGTCGCTGTGCACCGCGAGCACGGTGACCACGGTGGACCGCACACCCGCACAGGACAGCACGGGCAACCGGGTGTACGGCTCCGGGCTGCCCTCCGACATCTGGAAGTCCACCATGGACGGTGCATTGGCCGGGACGCCGAACGAGACGTTCCCCAACGCGGCGCCGCTCAACGGGGACAATCGCGGGGTACCGGTAAGCAGCCCGGCACCGGCGCCCTCCACGGCTACCGCCCCGCCACCACCCCGAACAACTACCGCACCGCCCCCGTCGACGACGGTGGCCCCGCCGCCACCGACCACTACCCGCCCGCCTCCGGTAACCACCACCGTGGCGCCGCAACCGACCACCACCGATGCGCCGCTGCCTAGCCGGCTACCGACCACCGTCCTGGTGCCCCCAACCAGTCCGCCGCCGCCGCCGTCGTCGGCGCCGCCGTCGTCGTCGACCGGGGCAACACCCGCCCCAGCGGGATGAGCGTTGCACCACCGTCGAGGCAGCTGGTCAGTCCAGGTGGCCGCCACCACGACGGAGCCGGCCTGCAGGTCGGGGTGCAACGGGAGGCACCCACCCGGGCGGATGCCACGATTGCTGCGGCCAGCTCGGTCGTCGGAGGGCCGGTGGGCTCGCACGCCCTGGTAGGTCGCGCTCGGGTGTTCACCCCGCTGCGGGTGGTGCTGTTGCTGGCGGTGGTGTTCCTTGCCTTGGGTTGGGCGGGGAAAGCCGCGTGCCTGCAGCAGTACCCCGGACCGGGCGGGGTACCAACGCTGGACTGGCAGAACAACCGCCAGTACGTGGCGATGTGCTACTCCGACACGGTGCCGCTGTACGGGGCCGAGCGGTTGGACCAGGGCGCCTTCCCGTACAAGACGTCGTGGGTGCAGAACCTGGGCACCGCTGCGCAAGAGACGCGGTACATGGAGTACCCGGTGATCACCGGGCTGTACCAGTGGGCGTCGATGGTGATCGCCAAGGGCTGGGTGGGTGCGGCCGCGGTGCTCGGCCTGCCCAGCGCGCTCGAGGTCGTCGTGTACTTCACGGTGGTCGCGCTGGGTCTGGCAATCGCCTGGTTGGTCACGGTGTGGGCGACCTCGCGAGTCACGGGCCGCCGGGTTTGGGACGCTGCCCTGGCGGCAGTGTCACCCCTGGTGGCGGTGCACGCCTTCACCAACTTCGACCCGCTGGCCACCGCGTTCGCCGCCACCGGGCTGCTGGCCTGGGCACGCAAGCGACCGGTGCTGGCCGGCGTTCTGCTGGGCATCGGCGGCGCGGCCAAGCTGTACCCGTTGCTGCTGCTCGGGCCGCTGCTGGTGCTGTGTTTGCGCACCGCGACGGTGCGCACGTGGATCCGCACCGCCGCAGCGGCGCTGGGCGCGTGGGTGGTGGTGAATGCGCCGATCGCGGTGCTGTTCCCCGCCGGCTGGCGGGAGTTCTTCCGGCTGAACACCTCCCGCGGGGCCGACCCGGACTCGCTGTACAACGTGGTGTCCTCGTTCACCGGGTGGTACGGCTTCGACGGTCCCTTGGTGGCTGGGCAGACGCCGTCGGTGCTGAACGCGGTGACGCTGGCGATGTTCGCTGCCGTGTGCGCCGCCGTGGCGTGGTTGGCGTTGTGCGCTCCGCGTCGTCCCCGCGTCGCCCAGCTGAGTTTCCTGCTGGTCGCGGGATTCTTGCTCACCAACAAGGTATGGAGCCCGCAGTACTCGTTGTGGTTGGTGCCCTTGGCGGTGCTGGCGCTGCCCCGGACGCGGTTGCTGCTGGGCTGGATGTTGATCGATGCGCTGGTCTGGGTGCCGCGGATGTACTACTACCTGGGAGTCACCAACAAGGGCCTGCCGCAGCAGTGGTTCACCGGCACCGTGGTGTTGCGGGATCTGGCCGTGGTGGTGCTGTGCGCGGTGGTGGTGCGGGAGGTGCTGGCGCCGCAGCGGGACCTGGTGCGCGAGGGTGGCGTGGACGATCCGGTCGGCGGGGTGCTGGACGGCGCCGCTGATCACCCACCGCCGTGGTTGCCCGCGTGGCTGCGTCCCCGGCCTGAGACTGCGGTGCCGCCGGAGCCTCAGTCGGCGCCCAGCGCCGAGCGCAGGTAAGCCAGGTCGTCGGCGATCCCGTCCGCCGGGGTCTCCAGCACCACCGGTGCGTTCGCTGCCGCACACACCGCCGCCAGCACCTGCGGGCCGATGGTCCCGTGGGAAATGTTGGCATGCCGGTCGCGTGCCGAGTCGAACTCGTCGCGGGAGTTGTTCAGATGCACCAGGTCGATGCGCCCAGTGATGGCCTTGGCCCGATCTACGGCGGTGGTGAGGTCTTCCCCACCGGCCCACGCGTGGCAGGTGTCCAGCACGAACCCGGCCCCGAACTCCCCCACGCCGTCCCACAGCCTGGCGAGCGCGTCGAAGCGCCGGGCGAGCGCGTTGTCGCCCCCGGCGGTGTTCTCGATCAGGATGGGTACCGCGAAACCCCCCTCCTCGGCTTGACGGGTATACATCTTGCGCCAGTTGGCCACCCCCTCGGCAGCATCCTCACCGGCGCGGACGTGCCCACCGTGCACCACCAATCCGATCGCCCCCAAGGTGGCCGCTGCCTCGGCCTGCTGGGCGACGGCCTTGCGGGAGGGTATCCGGATGCGGTTGTTCAGGCTGGCCACGTTGATCACGTAGGCGGAGTGCACCACCACTGTGACGTCGCTGGCTCGGAGCTGCTCCGCCTGCGGGTGCGGCGTGGGCCGATGCCATTGCTGGGGGTCGGTGACGAAGAATTGCACGACGTCGGCGCCCCACCGACTGGCGGCGCCGAGCGGGTCGTCGTCGCGGACGTGTGCTCCGATGCGCATGGGTGCCACGGTAGTGCTGAGTGCGACCGGGTGCGCTGCCCTGCCCGGGAATGGCACCACCTCGTCACCACCGCGCCGTCGTGTCGTTGAATGGGTGAGCTAGGGCACACCGGCAGCGGCCGGGCCTGACGACGAGGGAGCGACCATGGGGATACGGGGCAGGTGGCGGGCGGTGGCAGCGGTCGGCGTGACGACCACGATTGCCAGCGCCGCCCTCGCAATCAGCGTGAACACCGCAGCCGCCGCTGCGCCGGTGACAATCCCGTGCAGCATCGACGGCTCCGCGCCCACCGCCGCCCCGGTGCCCGCCGGATCAGTGGTGCAACTGGTGTATGCCTCGCCCGCCGGACCGGTCGCCGTGGGACCGGCTACCACGGTGGGTAGCGCCGGCACGCAGGTCCTCGCGGCACCGCTGACGACGACCCCCCTGGCCCCCGCGTTGTGCCAAGCCACCGTGGTGGTGCAGGGCGTCGGCGCGCCGTCGGTGCCGCTGCCCCCCGTGCCGGCGCTGCCGCAGGTTCCCGTGCCCCCCGCGTTGCCGCTGCCGACAGCGGCGACCGCACCGCTGCCCGCCGTCGCCGTCCCCCCCGCGCCAGCGCCTCCTGCCGGGCGACCTGTTGGCGGCGCCGCGGCGAACCCGTCGGGCAACGGACCGGCCGCTGCGCCCGGCCCCGCGCCGGCCCCGGCCTCGGGTTCGCCGGCTCCCGCGGCCGGCCCGGTCACGTATTCGGGCAGCGTGCAAGGCGCCAGCCTGGGTCAGCTGCTCACCCCGGTCGGCACCGGGTCGGTAATGCGGTTCGACTTCGGCCGGGTACCGCTGTTCGACTACGCCTCGACGGCGTTGGTGGCCGCCGGCGGGGCAGGCCGGGCTCCCTCCCCCGCTTCGGTGTACGGCACGGAGCTGTCGGGTTACGCCCCGGTCACCGCGCCGCTAGCCGCGGCTGGCGCTGATCCGGCGGTACTGGCCAGCCAGGTCCGGGCACTGGGCCCTAACCCCGCCCCCGGTTTGGTCAGCGTGGCGACGTTGCTGGCGGTGCTGATGCTGTCCGGCACCTCGGCGGCAGTGGTGCGGACGTGGGTACTGCGCCGCGCGGGGGTGACCGCAGCCTGATTTCGCAGGTCAGGGATGCATCCGCTAGGATGCTGGGGTTGCTGACGCGACGACCCTCCTGCTGCGGACCGACCGTAGCCGACCTAGCCCATAGGAGGTGGTGAGGTCCCATGCGTCGTTACGAACTGATGATCATCCTCGACCCCAACCTCGACGAGCGCACCGTCGCCCCGTCGTTGGACACGTTTCTCAACGTCGTACGCAAGGACGGCGGCACCGTGGAAAAGGTGGAGGTCTGGGGTAAGCGCCGGCTCGCCTTCGAGATCCTCAAGCACGCCGAGGGCATCTACGCCGTCATCGACATCGCCTGCACCTCGGACACCGTTACCGAGCTGGACCGGCAACTGTCGCTGAATGAGTCGGTGCTGCGTACCAAGGTGATGCGGCAGCCTGCCTGAATCTCGTACCGGGCAGCCCACCGACACCAACCCAGGAGGAACACCATGGCAGGCGAGACCGTCATCACCGTGATCGGCAACCTGACCGCTGATCCCGAACTCCGCTTCACCCCCTCTGGTGCAGCGGTCGCCACCTTCACGGTGGCGTCCACCCCACGTAAGTACAACGCCCAGACCTCGCAGTGGGAGGACGGCGACGCGCTGTTCATGCGCTGCAACATCTGGCGGCAGGCGGCGGAGAACGTCGCCGAGTCGCTCACCCGCGGAGCGCGAGTGGTGGTTTCCGGGCGGTTGCGCCAGCGGTCCTTCGAAACGAAGGAGGGTGAGAAGCGCATCGTGGTGGAACTCGAGGTCGAGGAGGTCGGGCCTTCGCTGAAGTACGCCACTGCCAAGGTCAACAAGGCCAGCCGGGGCAGTGGCGACGGCGGTTTTGCTGGCGGTAACGCTCGATCCGGCGACGGCGCATCCGGCGGTTCCTACTCCGGCGGTGACGACCCGTGGGGTTCGGCACCTCAGTCCAGCTCGGCCCGCTCCGGCGCGGCCTCCGAGGACCCACCCTTCTGAGGCACCGACCATCTGCCAGTAGCTCACTCATCCACGTTCACCCTCTGCCCGGTCAGCCGGGCACAGCACAGTTCCCAGCACAGGAGACGTTCCATGGCCAAGGCGCCAGAAAAGCCCATGAAGAAGAAGGTGTGCACCTTCTGTAAAGAGAAGGTCAAGCTCATCGACTACAAGGACACGATGGTGCTGCGCAAGTACATCAGCGACCGCGGCAAGATTCGCTCCCGCCGGGTCACGGGGAACTGCGTGCAGCACCAGAGCAAGGTCGCCCAGGCGGTCAAGAACTCCCGCGAGGTGGCTTTGCTGCCCTATACGTCCACCGCGCGCTGACCCGCCCGAGGGAAAGGAAGCACAGCATGAAACTCATCCTCACCGCCGACGTGGCCAACCTCGGCGAGCCCGGCGACGTCGTCGAGGTCAAGGACGGATATGCCCGTAACTTCCTGCTGCCCAGGGCGTTGGCCATCGCGGCCACCCGGGGTGCGGAGAAGCAGGTGGAATCCATCCGCCGTGCCCAGCAGACCCGGGCGGTCCGCGGTCTCGAGCATGCGCAGCAGCTCAAGGGTGCCCTGGAGGGGCTGTCGGTGCGGTTGTCGATGCGGACCGCCGGGTCCTCCGGCAAGTTGTTCGGTTCGGTGTCCGCCGCCGACGTTGCTGCCGCCGTGAAGGCCGCCGGGGGTCCGGTGCTGGACCGACGCACGATTGAGCTGCCCCGCGAGCACATCAAGAAGGCGGGCCGTCACGGTGTGACGGTGCGCCTGCATCCGGAAGTAGACGCCGCGTTCACCGTCGAGGTCGTCGCCGCCGGCTGACTACACTCCGTTATCACGGCCCCTGGACGTTGCGTCCGGGGGCCGTTCGGCGTCGTCCCACCTGGCGGCGGCAGCAGGTGTGGATGACACGGCTGGGTCATGTGGTGCTGGTGTAGCCGATCGGCCAGAACGGACCCAACACGCCCGGCTTGTCAACTGAGGCAACACGCCGAGACGACTATTCATCCACACGCGACGACCAGGCAATCCTGCCGCTGAGCGGGAGCGTTGCGACGGCTTCAGCGTTCCATCCCCAGGTTGTCCCCAGCTGGTACACCAGAGATCACCCGGAATCACCAGGTTGTCCCCAGCTGGTCCACAGCAGGACGCACAGCGTCGCTTGAGCGGGATCCGGCGGGGGCTTAGCGTCGCGGCGTTGTGGGTCACGGCCCCCGCTGCGCGGAACTGTCGGTGACGATCGGTACAACGTGGCTGCGGTCGTGCGGGTCCTCCGCACGCCGGTGGAAGGGGTGTTCTCGTGGCGTTGGTGGACGATCGTGGCCGGGCACCTGCGGTGCCGCAGCAGCAGCCGAGCGAGGACTTCGGTCGCCAGCCTCCGCAAGACATGGCGGCTGAGCAGTCGGTGCTGGGGGGCATGCTGCTGAGCAAGGACGCGATCGCCGACGTGCTCGAGGTGCTGCGGTCCGCGGACTTCTACCGTCCCGCGCACCAGGCGGTGTACGACTGCGTGCTCGACCTCTACGGGCGCGGCGAGCCAGCAGACGCCGTCACCGTCGCCGCGGAACTCGACCGCCGGGGTGAGCTGCGCCGGGTAGGTGGCGCGCCCTACCTGCACACCCTCATCGCTTCGGTGCCCACCGCCGCCAACGCCGGTTTCTACGCCGAGATCGTCGTCGAGAAGGCGATCCTGCGTCGACTGGTGCAGGCCGGCACCCGCATTGTGCAGTTCGGCTACGCCGGTGCCGACGGCCAAGACGTGGCGGAGGTGGTGGACCGCGCTCAGGCCGAGGTGTACGAGGTGACGGAGCGGCGCACCAGCGAGGACTTCGTCGCCCTGGAGTCGCTGCTGCAACCGACGATGGACGAGATCGACGCGATCGCCAGCCGCGGGGGCCTTGCGGTGGGCGTGCCGACCGGCTTCCATGACTTCGACGAGGTCACCAACGGCCTGCACCCCGGGCAAATGATCATCGTCGCTGCGCGCCCCGGGGTGGGCAAGTCGACGTTGGGCCTGGACTGGATGCGGTCGTGCTCGATCAAGCACGGCATGCCGAGCGTGGTGTTCTCCCTGGAGATGAGCCGCACCGAGATCGTGATGCGGCTGCTGTCGGCGGAGGCGCAGATCCAGCTCAGTGCGATGCGGTCGGGGAAGATGACCGACGACGACTGGACCCGGTTGGCGCGGCGGATGAGCGAGATCAGCGAGGCCCCGCTGTTTATCGACGACTCCCCCAACCTGACCATGATGGAGATCCGCGCCAAGGCTCGTCGGCTCAAGCAACGGCACGGGCTGCGGCTGATCGTCGTTGACTACCTGCAGCTCATGACGTCGGGGAAGAAGGTCGAGAGCCGCCAGCAAGAGGTCAGCGAGTTCTCCCGGCACCTCAAGCTGCTGGCCAAGGAGCTGGAGGTGCCGGTGGTGGCCATCAGCCAGCTCAACCGCGGCCCGGAGCAGCGCAGCGACAAGAAGCCGCTGCTGAGCGATTTGCGCGAGTCGGGCTCATTGGAACAGGACGCCGACATGGTGATCCTGATCCACCGTCCGGACGCCTTCGACGGTGACGACCCCCGCTCCGGGGAGGCCGACCTGATCATGGGCAAGCACCGCAACGGGCCGCTGCGGACCACCACCGTGGTGCCCCAGCTGCACTACTCCCGGTTCGTCAACATGCCCCGGGGTTGACGCCGCCCCACCGGATCGCGCACCCACCCCGCGGTGAGGTTCTGCACCGCCGAACCGTCGAGGTCGGCGAGCTTCACACCGACGAATTGCCTCGCCCCGACCGAGGTCTGGGTCCGAAAGGGCAGCGGGTTGACACCGAGGGCAGCGACGATGACGTCGGCGACCTCCGACGCCGGTTGAGCGTTGCCGCCGAACTGGCTACTCACCCGAGCGATGTATGCGTCCAGCGCGGGCGAGTACGGGCCGGCGCCGGCGAGCATCGCGGCCGGGTCCAGGCCGGCATTGGCGATGAATTCGCTGCTCACGGCCCCAGGTTCGACGACTCCGACCTGCACACCCACCGTGGCGGCGACCGGCGCCAGCGACTCCATGAAGCCCTCGACCGCGAACTTGGCTGCGCAGTAGGCCTCATTGAACGGCTGGCCAATGACACCGCCAACGCTGGTGACCGTGAGTAGGCGCCCGGCGGATGCCCGCAGGTGCGGCAGTGCGGCCTTGCTGACCGCGATGACCCCGAAGAAGTTGACTTCCAGGCAGGTTCGGATCGCCTCGTCGTCATCGGTCTCCAGGGTGCCCACGTGGGCGGCGCCGGCGTTGTTCACCACCGCGTCGAGGCGCCCATGGTCGGCGATCACCCCGTCGAGGCAAGCGGAGACCGAGGTGGGGTCAGTCACCTCCAAGGTGCGGACGTCGACGCCGACACCAGCCGCGTCGGCGGCGCTACGCAGTGCGGCGGCCCGGCTGGTGTCGCGCAGGGTGGCGATCACCGTCCATCCGGCGTTGGCAGCGGCGACGGTTGTGGCGAGGCCGATGCCGGAGGAGGCGCCGGTGACGAGCACGGTGCGGGGTGTCGGCCGGGCGGTGCGGGAGGGTTGTGCCATGGCTACTCCGGGATATTGGCGGGCGCCGCAGCATGGTAGCCGGCGGGATCGGTGGGGATGCTCACAGCGGCAGTGGTCACAGGTCAGCGGCATATCGGAGTACGCGTCGATGCAGCAGGAGGTCCGGGCACTGCCCGGCGCGGCCGACCTCATCGCCAACTGCACGTCGGCCGGGCTCACCGCGGTGTTGGCGACCAGCGGGAAGGCAGCTGACCTGGACTGGATGCTGGCTCGGATCGATGCCGGAACCGACCTCGCCGGGGCAACCACATCTGACGACGTAGCGCAGTCCAAACCGGCGCCGGACCTTATGCTCGCCGCGCTGGCCGCTCACCAACTGAACCCCGCACGGACGGTGGCCGTTGGTGACAGCGTGTGGGACGGACGAGCCGCTCAAGCCGCGGGGTTGCTTCGTCGCTCTGCGTTGCGGCGGCGTGGGCAAAGAAGAACTCCGCGCCGCCGGTGCCGTCGAGGTATACGACAACCCGGCGGCGCTGACCGCCCGGTTCGGTGAGTCCGCGCTCAGCCGACTGTAGAGATGCCCGGCTCACCAGCTCACCGGGGTGCGAAGTCAGTCGTGGATGGGCTCGAACGCCGCCTGGTCGACCTTGCGGTGAAAGCGCATCCCCGCGAGACCGCCGAGCAGGGCGCCGACAAGGCTGGCGACGGCGACCGCCGCCAGAGCGATCAGCCCACCGGTGGTCAGGGTGCCGCTGGTGGGGATGCGCGGAAACGCGTTCAGATTGTTCAGCACGTCGTAGCGGCTGCCGGCGACGGCCGCTACCACGGCCACCACAATGGCGATGAACACCGCCCACAGCCACACGGCCAGGCCCTGCTTGAGTCCGTTGAACCGTGCCATCCGCCCGGCGACGTAGCCGCCGCAGTAGTAGGCGAGGAACAGCACGACCAGCAGCGCGATGCCACCGAACAGGCCGACGGTTTGGGCGGTGGCAGTTCCCTGGGTCGCCTCGGTGGTTGCCGTCTGCACGGTGGTCCCGGTGGACACACCGACGGCGGCACCCGCAGCCACCACCAGCGCGGTCAGCAGCACCGCCGTCCCGGTGGCGGTTAGCCACCCGAAGAATGCCGATCCGACTTTCACTCCGCCGTAGCGCTCCTTCTGCCGCGCAGTGGCCTCCACCCGGTTCTGCGGAACCACCCCCTCGGTCACCACCCTGTCAGTCGCCCCCCGCTCTGTCGCCCCCCTTTCAGTCGCCCCCCTTTCAGTCGCGACGGTGTCTGGGTGGCGGGGGTGCGCAGTGCCGTGGCCGCTGGCGTGGCGACCGTCGTTGGGTGCCCGGTCGTCGTCGACCTGCCTGCTGCCGGAGTTTTCGGTACTCATCGCGGTACATCCGTTCTGCTCGGAAGTGGTGCAACGGGGCTGCCGCCACGACCGGCCCGCTTCGGATAAGCGCTGAAGCTGGCCGGTCGTGGCGAGCGGGTGGGGCTGAACTAGCTCTTGTCGTTGACCCGGCGGTTGCCGGCGTCGTCGACCTCGATCTGCTCCTTGGCGACGCTGTCGGTGACGGATTCCTTGCCGCTCACTGTCTCAGTGTCCATCCGAACGCGTTCCACCGCGACGGTCTCTTTCTCCACGACCGGGCGCTCGGCGTGCAACACGACCTCGTGCTCCTCTTCGGAGATGGCTGGACCGTCCATGGCGTCGCCGCGGTTAGCGTCGGTGATGGGCTCGCGCTCGATGCGGACTTCCTCGTGCGAGACGGGCACGGTGACGGTTTGCTGCTCGGTGACGACGTGCTTGCGCAGTCGTGCCCGGCCGACCTCCTCCTTGCGGGTACCGACGTTGAGCTGCTCCTCCGACCGGGTCATCGCGCTGTCGGTGGTGGGACCGGAGGTGTCGTGTCCCACCACGCCCTGCTCGTCAGCGCGGTCGCGGCGGCCGCCACCGGCGTCGCCCACCACGGGGGCATCCTGATCGGGGGTGCCGGTGGAGGGCTGCAACCCGTAGTAGGTGTAGAGTTCCTCCTCCTCGGCGGGGGAGAGTTCACCGTCGGCGTCCACCTGAGGGGCGTCCTTGACCTTGGCCTTGTCGAATGCCACGTGCACGTCGCCACCCTGGATAGTGGCCTCGGCAAGCGGGACGAAGGACTGCTTGTTACCGAACATGCCCGTCGAGGTGGTGACCCACTCCGGGTTTCCGGTGTCGTTGTCCAGGTACACCTGCCCGACGGCGCCGATCTTGCCGTCCGTGCCGATGACGTTGCCGTCGTTGATGGTTGCAATGTCGTTGGTGCTGATCATGATGTCCTCCGTTTTCGAGTGTGGACCGATGTCAGTGCTGGTCGAGCGAGCTACTCAGTAGCGGTTGGCTTCGTGCGCCCCAGGCTGCGTGCCGCCGGGCGCCCAGTCTTCTCGTGGCTGCTGCTGGGTGGCCGACTGCGCGCGGTTCTTGGCGTCGGCGGCCTGCTGCTTGATCGACGGCGCGTTCGTGGCGTGCTCCTTGATGCGCGGCGCCTCAGCCTCGGCCGTGGCGAGGTAGCCCTCCCACCGCTTGGACATCGGGCCGACGAGGCCGCCGCCCACACCGACGATGAGGATGCCGGCGATGGTGGCGAGCACGGTGACCAGGATCGGCGTGGTGACCGTGGTGGCCACCCCGATCTGGTTCAGGGCGGCGATGACGCCCAGGCCCAGGATGAACGCCGACGCGATGTTCGCCAGGACCTTGCCGTAGGACAGGCCACCGATCGTGTTCGCGATCAGTTCCCGGACTGCCGCAGCGATCGCGGCGGCCACCACGATGATGATGATGGCCACGATCAGCTTGGGCAGGAACGCGATGATCCCGGCCAGCAGCACGGTGATGGGGTTGGCGGGGAACACCCCGAAGGCAAGCTGCAGAACGAACAGCAACAGCGCATAGTAGATGATCTTCGCGACGACGTCGCTGGCGTCGTACTTGCTGCTGGCCAGGGCCTTCTTGACGCCGCCCCGCTCGACGGCGCGGTCGAAGCCCACCCGCTCGAGGATGGCGGACAGCGCCTTCGCCACCGCCTTGGCGATGAAGACGCCGACGACGAGGATGACCAGGAACAACAGCAGCATGGGCACGAACGTCGCCACGGTACTGAGACCGCTTCGGAGCGCGTCTTGCATGGGTGAAACCCCTTCGTGAGGTGGACCCCGGACGTGGTGTCCGCCGGGGGCTTGCCCGCGGACTTGGGTGCGCCGGGGCACGGTATGCATGAGGTCGGGCAGCGCGATGGGGATCGAAATCGTGCCATCGGGGAGAGGCGCGGACGACCCGGAAAAGGTTTCTCGACTTTCTGGTTCGGCGCGCGCACGTGACGCGCGCATGCTGGACGCGTCACCGTCGATCGACCTCAGCAGCCGTCAATCTTACGAGCTAAGGTCGATGATGGAGAGTCAAACACCACTCGGTCGACGACGCAAAACGAACGCCGCCGTAGGCGGTCATCCGGCCGGAGTCGTGGCCAGGCTTGCGGCAAGCGCGGCCGCGATCACGCGGTGCCCGTCCTGGTTGGGGTGGTCACCGTCGTCACTCAGCAGCCCGGTGGTGTCCGCAGTGCCGTCCGGGCCGCGGAAGGCGGAGTACAGGTCGACATATCGGGCCCCGGTCGCCGTGGCTACCGACCGGATGACGTCGTCGGCCTGTCTGCTCACCGCGGCGCTGTCCGCGAGGAAATTGCGGCCATACAACGCTTGCGCCACGTCTCCGTCGGGGAAGATGTCCCAGTAGCCGGTGACCAGCACCTGAGCGTGCCGCCCCGCCTGCAGCTCGGCGATCCTGGCCAGCACCGCTGTGAGCGTGCCCTGCAGGTCGGTGAGTACCGGGGCGAAGCAGTCCAGGCCGGGGCAGGAACCCGCGAGGTAGGTCTGCAGCTGGGGGTAGAAGTCGTTGGCGCCGATAGTCACGGTCACGACGTCGGCATTCTGGACGGTGGCGGCGTCGACCGAGCCTGGCCGCAGGGAGTCGAGCAGGTCCGCGGTTGTCCACCCGCCGATTCCCAGGTTGTGGACGTCGACCTGGTTACCGGCCAGTCTGGCCAGCTCTTGGCCGAAGAGGTCCACGAACGTTGCACACCCAGGGCAGTTGTCACCTGCGGGGATGGAGTCCCCGAGGCCGACCAGGGTGCGCACCGCCGCGGCGGTGGTCGGTGGCACGGTTGTCAGTGCTGGTGCGGGTACAGCTGCACTGGTCGGGGCCGCGCTGGTGGGTACCCGGCTGATCGGGGTGGCGCTGGTGGACACCCGGCTGCTCGGCCCGGAGTTGCCCCACACCGGATCTGCCGGGGCGCTTGCGCAACTAGATGCCGACAGCGAACACACCGAGACGACCCCGGCCAGGCGGATCAGCTTGTGCCGCACTGGACCTCCCGGGTGTACCGGGTAACCGTCTCGGCCCCGCGCACACCGAGCGTACCGACGGGCGCCCGCACGGCAGCGGAGCTGGTTCACCCCGGTGGGGGCGCCAGGCCCAACCGGTCGAGTTCCACTATCCCCAGGGCGGTCAACGTCGCCGCGTCCAATCCATTGTCGCCGTCGCGCACCCGCGCCACCCGGGCCACCACCCTGAGCGGGGCGTTTGCAGCGGCCCGCAGACCCAGCACCTGTAGGCCGGCCGGCGACACGCGCAGCCGCCTGGCGGCAATCGCCGTCGCTGTCCAACGGAGTCGGCGCAGCAGCCACCAGAGCGCGACCAGCCCGACCATGGCCACGAGCAACGTGGTGTGCAGGGTCTGTGCGGTGCTGCGGACGGCCGCCTGCGCGCTGCGCCCGGCGTCGGCCAGATCATTGCCCGAACTTGCCGCGGAGCGCAGCGCCGAAGCCAGTGCCCGGCCGGCGAAGGGCACCCCATCCACGGCGCTGCCAGCCGCCTGCAAGCGCTCGCTGATCCCGGTGCCGGCGGCTTCCGCCCTGGCACCGGCGCCCTGCAAAGCCAGTACCTGCTCGCGCACCCCATCGGCGGTGCGCCACCAGAACACGCACCACCCCAAGACCGCCGCGTCGGCCAACAGCTGCCGGACCCGGCGGATCGGCGTCTCGGCATAGGGCAATAGATCGGCGGCGGTGGGCATCGGATGATCCTGCCCCAGCCGGTCGGGCCGCTGCCTTCCCAGCGCTGTCTTTTCGCCGCCGTCAGGATGAGTCACTCGCTCGATTCGCCGGAAACGCCTTCACCGGTCAGGCTGGCTGGGGTGAGCACCAAGAAACCAGGCAACAGACGGCCCGACGATCCCGCGGCGGCCACCGACTCTGCGGCCGTGCTGCGTTCCGGCCTGGCGCTGAGCAGCCTGACCCCGCAACAGCTGTGGGTGGACTACACCGGGGTCGGCGGGGGGATGAGCCTGGCGGAGGTCATCGAGGTGCTCCGGGGAGCCCGCGGCGTATCCGATTACGAGCACAACCTGCTCGCCCAGGCGCTCAACGACCACTTCACCGAGCAGGGACTCGACCACCCGGTCGCCTACGCCGGCGACCGGGAAGACTTGCCGACGCGGTCACCGCGGGGTCTGCGGCGACGTTGATCCCACCAGGGCGGTTGCGCGCAACCTCAATGGCCTTACAATGTCAAAGTGCAGACAACGGATGCGTCGGAGCAATCGGTAGCCGACGGGTGGTCGCATGAGGGGCTGATCCGTCGAGCGATGTTGAGCTATCCCGAGGAGATGGCCGACGTGGTGGCCACTTTGGCGTGGTCGGTGAGCGACGACGACGACTTGGTGGAGTACCTGCAGCGTTGTGTGGACCTGGCCGTCCGGGTCGTCGCGGGGGCGCACTACGCCGGGGTCACCGCCTGCACCGGCGGCGACCCGTTCACCGCGGTGCACACCGATGCAGTGACCTTGGAGGTCGACTCCCACCAGTACGAGTGCGGGGACGGGCCGTGCCTGCATTCGATGAGCACTGGGCAGATCGTGCGAGTGGACGTCGCTGCCAGCCGGGAGCACTGGCCGGAGTTCACCGACGACGCCGAAACCGCCGGCGTTCGATCATTCTTGGCAGCACCGCTGGGCTCAGGCGCCGACCGGCTGGGGGCGTTGAACCTCTACAGCCGCGACCAGGACGGTTTCGGCGGCGACGACGAGGTCTTGCTGCGCGTTCTGATGGTGCATGCCACCCGGGCGTTGCGCGACTATGCCGCGCTACAGGATGCGCGGCGGGTCCTCGGCCAGTTGCGCGAAGCGATGGCCAGCAGGGCGCCGATCGAGCAGGCCAAGGGTATTTTGATGGCTGCCCGGGGTGTGAGCGCGGACGCGGCCTTCGATTTGCTGAGGGCCGAGTCGCAGAACACCAATACCAAGTTGCACGACGTCGCAACCGCCTTTGTTGCACGGCACAGCACTCCGACCGGCGCAGGCTGAGCAATTTCGCAGCGCAGGACGGTTTCGTTCTGCAGCCCGCTGATCGGCTGCGTAGCGTCTTGCCCGGGGCGTGTCCAGCGACGTGCACTTCCGGCTCACCCAGTAACCCCCCAGGAGTCCGCCGTGTTTTTCCTCTTCAGTAGTCGGCTGGGTTGTCTGGGGTCCGTCGTTGTCTCCGTTGTCTTGACTCTGGTTCTGTTGGCCGTCTTCAACGTCATCTGAGTTGCCGTCAGCACCGTTGGCAGCAGGGCAGTTCCGTACATCCATCACGAAGGAAGTCACCCTCATGGCCCGCAATACCTGGTCACGTTCGTTGCACGACGTTGGGCTGGCGGTGTGGTTCGGCGGCACCCTTGCCAACGCCGTGGCATTGAACCCGGCAGCTGGCGCAGCCAGCGACAATTCCAGCGTCGGGGCAGTCACCAACGCCGGATGGGACCGGTGGACGCCGGTCAACGCGGCCGCCATCGGAATGCACCTGCTGGGCAGTGTCGGCCAACTCGGCGCCAATCGTGGACGTATCGGTGCGCAGCGCGGCGTGGCCAGCATGGCGGCTCTCAAGACAGGCCTGACCGTGGCGGCCCTGGGGGTCACCGCGTACAGCCGAATGGTCGGGCAGACCGTGTCGCGTCATGAGGACCCCCCAGTGGACTCTGGCACCACCCCCGCCGACGCGACGCCGCAAGACGTGCGCACGGCGCAGAGCAGGCTGCGGTTGCTGCAGTGGGCGGTACCCGCCGTGACCGGTGCGCTGGTGGTGGTCAGCGCTTTCGCTGGCGAGCAGCAACGCAGTAGCGAGGTCGTCTCGGGATTGGCCCGGCGGCTGCACCGCTGAACCCCGGCTGAGTACCCCTAACCGCGCAGCATCACCACCACTCCCGAGATCAGGGCGAAGGCCAGGACGAAACCCCGCAGTACCGGCCCATCCACCCGGCGGTGCATCCACCGGCTGGCCACCGCACCGAGCACCAGGGCGGGCGCCAGCAGCAGCGCTGCCTGCAACTGCGCCACCTGCACCCGGCCGCCGGCGAGCAGAACCAGCACGGAGAAGACCTCGCCGACCAGGAAGCACAGCGCCACCGTGGAGCGCAGCACCGGGCCGGACCGGTGCTGGTAGACCAGCGCCAGCGGCGGCCCGCCGATCCCGGTGGACGTTTCCGTTATTCCGGTGACGACCCCGGCCACCACGAAGGCGGGCTTCCCAGGCCGGAACGACGGCCCGAACAGTGCCGCCGACGCCGCGACGACGGTCGAGACCCCGATGAGCAGACCGAGCCGCTCGCTGGGGATGACCGCCAGCACCCACAGCCCGCCCACCGTCCCGCCCACCCGACCGGCGGTGATCCACCCGGCCCCGAACCGGTCCAAGCTGGAGCGCTCCCGCCACGCGACGTAAGTGTTCAGTGGGATCATCAGCAACAGCAGCATCACCGGAAGTAGCGCGGGTTCGAAGAACCCGACCACGGGGGCGACGAGCAGCGCGAACCCCAGCCCGGTGCTGCCCTGCACGAAAGCGGCCGCGAAAACGGTAACGGCCAGCACGATTGCTTCGACGCCGTTCACCGGCCCCTTTCCGTGTCAGTCGGTCCAGACCGGGCGCCAGTAGACCGGACCCTGGACGACCCCAGCGGTCAGTCAGCCCTCCAGTTCCGCGCGTGGGGAGAAGACGTTGCCCTGGGTCTGCGCCGCCGGGCTGCGACTGGTGCCCAGGGCGCGCATCAGGGGTCCGACGGCCAGGTCGAAGACCGGTGGGACCAGGGTGAATCCCAGGCTCATCACGGTGTTGGCCACGCCACCGAGGGCGTCGACGTCGCGTTCGCGGCGTGGCCTGGCCACCGCAGCCAGCACCTGCCCGGCAACCCGTTCCGGGCTGGTCACCGGCGGCGGAGGGGAACCGAGGTGCCCGAGGTAGGACGCGGCCTGACGGTAGATCGGCGTGCGCACGGCCCCCGGCGCCACCGAGGTGACGTGCACGTCGGGGAGATCCCGGTGCTCCTGCTGCAGCACTCGGGTCAGCCCCCGTAGGCCCCACTTCGACGTCACGTACGGCCCAATCAGCGGGACGGCGACCCGGCCCAGCACCGACCCGATCACCACGAGGGTGCCGGCGCGTTGGCGCCGGAAGACCGCCAGGCTCGCCCGCGCGACGTTGGCCGCGCCCAACAGGTTCACCGCAACCACCTGGTCGAACACTTCCCCCGGGGTGTCCAGGTGGGTGCCGTAGGACATCACCGCGGCCGAACTGACGCACACGTCGAGACGGCCGAACGACGACAGTGCGGTGTCCACCGCCGCCTGCACCTGGGCGCGGTCGGTGACGTCGGCTACCGCCACCTCGGCGTCGGCCCCGGCGTCGGCGCACTGCTGGCGTACCGCCTCCAGCGCCGTCGCCGACCGTGACGTGAGGACCAGCCAGGCCCCGCGGGCGGCGTAGGCCAGCGCCGTGGCCCGGCCGATGCCGCTGGAGGCACCCGTGATGAGCACCGCGGGCGCAGTCACGGGGCGAACACGACCTTGATGGCTCCGTCGTCCTTGCGTTGGAACTTGCCGTACCAGGCGGCCGCGTCCTCCAGTGCCACCCGGTGGGTCGCCAGGTCGAGCACCCCCAGCGGGTCCGCCGGGTCGGCGCACAGCGGGAGGATGTCCTGCACCCACCTCTTCACGTGCGCCTGACCCATCCGCATCGTGATCCCCTTGTCGAACATGTCCATCATCGGCATCGGGTCCAGCGCGCCGCCATACACGCCGGACACCGAGACGGTGCCGCCGCGGCGGACCAGGTCGAACGCCGCGTGCAGGGCTGAAAGCCGGTCGAATCCCATTGTTTCGGTGACCTTCTGGGCGATCACGTCGGGAAGTCGGCCTACCCCCTTCTGCAGGACCTCTGCCACCGGGGACCCGTGCGCCTCCATGCCCACCGCGTCGATCACACCGTCGGCGCCGCGGCCCGCGGTGAGGTCGCGGACCTGGTCGGCGACGTCCTGGGCGTTGCCGGCGAGCACGGTGACACCGTGGCGGGCGGCCATCACCTGTCGCGCGGCCACCGTGTCCACGCCGATGACCAGGTCGGCTCCGCGGTGACGCGCGATGCGGCAGGCCAGCTGGCCGATCGGTCCCAGGCCAAGCACCACCACGCTGCCGCTGGGGATCGCCGCGTACTCCACGGCCTGCCATGCGGTGGGTAGCACGTCGGAGAGGTACAAGTAGCGCTCGTCGGGCCCGTCCGGTGAAACTTTGATGGGACCAAAATGCGCCTGCGGCACGCGCAAGTACTCCGCTTGTCCGCCCGGCACGCTGCCGTAGAGCTCGGTGTAGCCGAACAGGCTGGCGCCCTTACCCTTTTGCCGGACCTGGGTGGTCTCGCATTGCGCGTAAAGCTGCCGTTCACAGGTCCAGCAGCTACCGCAGCTGATGTTGAACGGGACGACGACGCGATCACCGGGGGCGATGTGGGTGACGTCGGATCCGATCTCCTCGACGATGCCCATCGGCTCGTGGCCCAGGATGTCACCCGGGCTCAGGTACATCCCCAACGTGGAATACAGGTGCAGGTCGGACCCGCACAACCCGGTGGAGGTGATCCGGACGATGGCGTCGGTGGGCTGGTGGATGAGTGGATCGGGGACGGTCTCCACCGAGACCTTCTCGCGGCCCTGCCAGGTGAGTGCGCGAATGGGGGTTCCTCTCGATATCGGCTAGTGGTAGGTCAGAACAAGCTGATGGCTCGGCCGACGAGGCCCACCACGATGAGCACCATGACCACGGCGAAAGCGATTCCGAACGCAATCAACCAGGGGCTGGGTCCGGTCGGGGGCGGGGTCTGTCTGCTGGCCAGGCCCTCGGTGGCCGAGGCCTCGCCGGGTGGCGTTTCCCCGGGCGGTACCCCGGTGCCTGGCTCAAGTCCGGGCGTGCCGTAAGGGTCGGGATCGTTGATGCTCACCACCGTGAGCGTGCCTGGCTGCGGCACTACGTGCTCAACGAGAACGAGCCAGCGCTAGATGGGGACCCCGTTGTTGCGCAACCACACCAGCGGATCGACCCGGCGGGTTCCCCCGAGGAGGACCTCCAGGTGCACGTGCGGACCGGTGGACTCGCCCCGGTTGCCGATCGCGGCGATCTGCTCACCCACCGACACGCGCTGCCCGACCGAGACGGTGTTGCGGTCGTTGTGCCCGTAGACGGTGATGGTCCCGTCGTCGTGACGCACCCGCACCCACAGGCCGAAACCGCTGGCTGGGCCGGAGTCGATCACCGTCCCGCTTTGCACAGCGACGATGGGAGTGCCGATGCTGTTGGCGATGTCCAGTCCGTAGTGGATGGTCCCGCCGCGGGGACCGAACAGGGAGGTGATCTGCCCGGTCGCCGGCGCCACCGTCGACGCCCCTGGCGCAGGGCTCCCGACCGACGGCCCCGCGGCAGGTGGCGGTGGGGCGAACTCCTGGGGGGGAATGAACACTGGGGGTGGGACGAACACTGGGGGTGGGACGAACACCGGGGGTGGAACGAACACTGGGGGTGGGACGAACACCGGAGCAGCTCCGACGGCCGCCGCTTGCCGAGCGGCGGCTTCGGCCCTTGCCCGCGCGTCGGCCTGGGCCTGAGCATCGGCCCGCGCTTGGGCTTGGGCCTGGGCGTCTGCCCGCGCTTGGGCTTGAGCCTGAGCATCGGCCCGCGCCTGGGCTTGGGCTTGGGCCTGGGCCTGGGCTTGGGCTTGGGCTTGGGCTTGGATGATGGCCTGCTGGCGGGCCGCCTCGGCCGCAGCCGCGCGGGCCGCCTCACGTGCCCTCGCTTCGGCCGCGGCCTGGGCGGCTGCCCGTTCCTCGGCGATCCGCCGCGCCTCGACCCACTGGTCGTAGCTGCGGCGTTGACCGTTCAGCCCGGTCAGTTCCTGCTGGGCGATCACCAGCCGACGCTCGACGTCCACCTTGGTGGTCAACAGTTCGGCATTGCGCGTGGACGCCGCGTTGTTGGCGCTGACCGCGTTGTCATAGGCGGCCTGCGCGGCGACCGTGGCGGCCTCGGCCTCGTCCCGACGCCGGGAAGCGTCCTGCAGGCTCGCGCGGGCTAGCGAGTCCTGGTTGGCCTTGCCCACCCGCGCCCGCTCCAGCGCCCGAAGGGAGTCCCGCTGCTTGGTAGCGAGGGAGTTCAGCAGCTCAGCGCGGTCGAGCACATCCTTGGGGTTGGCGGCCCCGAAATATCCGGAGGTGGAACCGGCCACGCTGCCCTGCCGGTAGCTGGCGCCCACGAAGAGGTCGAGCTGGACCTGCGCCTGTTCGACGAGGCTGTCGGCGACCTTCTGCCCGTCCTTGGCGGCCGCTGCCGCTACCTGCGCGGCGTCGGCGGCCGCCCGCGCGGTGTCGCGTTTGGTGATGGCACGGTCTGCGACGTCCAGCGTGCGCGCCAGCTCGATTTGCGCCGCCTCCAGCGCTGCGGTGGCGGTGGCCAGGCTGGCCCGCAGCGCACCGAGTTCCTGGTCGACCGCGACCACCCCGGCACGGCTGCGGCTGAGCTGGTCGTCGCTGGGGTTCGGCGGCGGCGGTGGCAGCGGCTGAGCGAACGCGCCCCGACCGGACCCCGCGAGCGTGCCGGCCACTAGAACGCCTGCAGCGGCAGCCAGCAGGCGTCGACGCGAGGTGGTCATCGATCCTCCGTCTGGGAACGTCCGGGGGCTGGCGTCGGGCGGTTCCCAACACTCCCCAGGTCATCACCTGAGCACCGGGCATGCAACGACCGCGCCCGGCGCGTCGCGGATCGGGTTCAGCAGCCTCGCAGCATGATCGACCACGCAGTCACCCCTCAGGGGCACCCGCGGCATAGGCCGAGGAGGCCACGAACGCACGGCAGCGCAAGCCGCCTAGGTCATCTGATGCCCGACGGACGAGCCCCATCAATGGCTTCGTCAGACTACATAGGACACTACGGTCATCATCCCGAGCTCGCCGTGATAGATGTTGTGGCAGTGCGTTAACCACTGGCCCGGGTTGTCGGCCTGGAAGTCCACGGTCAGCGTCTGCATGGGCAGTACGATCGCGGTGTCCTTCCGGATCCCGGCACCGGGTCCTGTGGCCAGGGCGAAGGTGTGCCCATGCAGGTGCATGGGGTGAAACATCATCGACTGGTTACTCATGGTGAGTCGCACGCGCTCACCGGAGCGGATGTCCAGGGATTTGTGGTCGCCGTAGGCAGCACCGTTGAGAAGCCAGCGCCGTCCGCCGTCCGCCATCTGCAGGTCCAAGGCGATCTCGCGGTCCGGGGCGCGCGGGGCAAGGGTGGCCGCCGCGGTGGGGGCGAGGTCGCCGTAGGTCAGAATCTTTCTGGTCAGCTCAGCCGGGCGAGGGTCGGCGCTCGGCGTGGGCCCGCTGGCGGTTCGCAGCACTGCAAGCGCAGCCGGGTCTGGTTTGCCCTCCGGCACCGCCACGATCGGGAAGGCCCCGTCGCCCGCGGTGACCACCACGTCATAACGCTCACCCATGCCGATCACGAGGGCGTCCACCTCCACCGGCTGAACCCCGAAGCCATCGGTGTGGGTGACGGTGAGGCGGTGACCGCCGATGGCGAACCGGTAGGCGGTGTCGCTGCCGGCGTTGATCAACCGGAACCGGATCCGGTTGCCCGGAGTGCTGGCGATCGTGGTGGGGGCGGTGGGCAGCTTGCCGTTGATGAGGTGGGCGGGGTACTTGACGTCCCCCGTGTCAGTTCCCAGCGGCTGGTCCGGCGACGGGGGAGCCATATTCATCCCGGACATGTTGCTCATGTCACCCATGCCACCGCCGGCCATCTGCATGCCCTGGGCGCGCATCCGGTCCAGGACGGCGGTCGGTGAGTCGCCGAGGCCATCGGTCCAGTCGTCCAGGATCAGGACCGCCTCCTGGTCGTAGGCGCCCGGCTCGTTCGGGTCGGCCACGATCAACGCTGCCTGCAGGCCGGTGTCGATCTGTACCCCGACATGTGGGTGAAACCAGTAGGTGCCTGGGTCGGGGACGATGAAGTCGTAGTCGAAGCCGGCACCCGGGGCGACAGGCTTCATTGTCAGCTCGGGCACGCCGTCCATGTCGTTGCGCAGCGCCAGGCCGTGCCAGTGCACGGTGGTGGGGTCGGGCAGCTGATTGGTGAGGCTCACCTGCAGGCGGTCCCCGGCGTTGAGCCGGATCTCCGGGCCGGGCACGGTGGCGTTGTACGCCCAGGTGGACACCAGCTTGCCGCCCAGGTCGATCGTCGCCGGGGCGGCTTGGAGCTGACGCTGCACGACGGCACCAGTGGTGCGCCGGGCTGCCTCGGTCGTGGCCACTACCGGCGCGCCGGGTCCGACTGGCGTCGCTGCGGCTGCAGATGGACTGCCGAGAAGTCGAACCCCGGCGGCGCCGCCCCCGAGCACCACCGCGCCAGCCGCACCGATCTGCAGGAGGCGACGCCGGCTGATCGGGGGTCGTGCGGGGTCGGTGGAAGATGTGGTGGCCACGCAGACACTCCAGACGGACACTCGACGACAAATACTAGCTGCCTTAGTAGATAGTACCCCCCATGGGTAACTACGGCTGCTCGTAGGCTGGCAAGTGCAGGCAAGGCTGGCCTTGCTGGCGGCGCGGGTCCACCGTCCATAACCTGAACCGGTGACCTCTTCTTCCGACGTTTCCGACCAGCACGGTGTGGAGCCGCACGGCGGCGGGATCTCGCAACGACTGAACTGGCTGCGGGCCGGCGTCCTGGGCGCCAACGACGGCATCGTTTCGGTGGCCGGCCTGGTGGTCGGTGTGGCTGGTGCCACCACCGCTACAGGCCCCATCCTGACCGCCGGCATCGCGGGCCTGGTTGCCGGGGCCGTCTCCATGGCACTGGGCGAATATGTCTCGGTGAGCAGCCAGCGCGACACCGAGCGCACCCTGTTGGCCAAGGAACGCGCCGAACTCGAGGAATACCCCGAAGAGGAACTCGACGAGCTGGCGGCGCTGTACCGCGCCAAAGGCCTCAGCGCCAACACCGCACAGCAGGTGGCTGAGGAACTCACGGCCAAGGACGCCTTCGCCGCGCATGTCGACGCCGAACTCGGGATCGACCCCGACGCGCTCACCAACCCGTGGCATGCAGCGGGTGCGTCCGCGGTGGCATTCGTCGTCGGTGCGCTGCTGCCGCTGCTGGCCATCCTGGCGCCGCCGCCGTCGGCACGGGTAGCGGTGACCTTCGCGGTGGTCCTGATCGCCCTCGCCATCACCGGCGCCCTCAGTGCGGCGATCGGGGGCGCCCAACGCGGCCCTGCCGTCACGCGCCTGGTCGTCGGTGGTGCGTTGGCGATGGCCGTCACCTATGGGGTGGGCCAGCTGGTAGGTACGACCGGACTCTGACCCCCGAGTGATAGGCGACACTGTGCCCGCTGGTGTTCGTCGCTGCGTCGGGGGGAGCCATCATGACCGGATTGGGTGAGCTGGAGTCGGCCGTCATGGGGGTCTTGTGGGGTGCCGGGCAACCCCGCACGGTACGGGCGGTACTCGACGAGCTGAACGAGGACCGAGCGCTCGCCTACACCACAGTGCTCACCGTGCTGGACAACCTGCACCGCAAGGGTTGGGTGCAGCGGGAGATGGCCGGTCGCGCGTTCCTTTACCAGCCCACCGAGTCCCGCGAAGCGGCGACGGCGCGGGCGTTGCGTGAGCTGCTTGACGCGGCCAACGACCCCGCGGCGGTGCTGTTGCACTTCGCTAAGACGGTGTCGCCCATGGAGTCGATCACCCTGCGCCAGGCGTTGACCCCCGACGGTGACTCGCGGTGAGTGTCGCGGTCGCGCTGGTCCTGGGTGCGCTGCTGGCCGCCACGGCCACTCCCGCCGTGCTCAACAGCAGTCGCATGCACCGTGTTGCACCCGGTGTGCGGCTGTCGATGTGGTTGTCCAGCATGCTCAGCGTCGGGATCTTCGCTCTGGCCTCGGTGGTGGTCGCGGCGTGGCGCCAGCGCGTCCCGTCCGGGGGTTTGGTGGGGGCAGCGTGGGGGTGCGTGGCGTTCGTGGCGCACACCGTCGCGCCCTGGGCCGACGAACTGGCCGCGATTGCCGCCGCCGTGGTGGCCGCCGGCTGTCTCGCGCGCGCAGCGTGGATCATCCACGGGCAGTTGATCGCTGGCGGCCGGCTCACCGCGCGCCACAGCGACGTGCTGCGGTTGGTGGGCACACCCGATGCCACCGTCGGCGCCGTGTGGCTGGAGCATCCGACGCCGATGGCTTACAGCGTGCAGGGCCGACCGGGCATGGTGGTGGCCACTACCGGGCTTCGATCGACGCTGTCGCCGCGGGAGGTGGCGGCGGTCCTGGCCCACGAGCGGGCGCATCTGGCCGGTCGCCACCATCGCATCGTCGCGCTCACCGCGGCGCTTGCTCGTGCGTTACCTGCGGTCCCGCTGTTCGCCAGGGCACCGGCCGAGGTCAGAACGCTGGTCGAGTTGTGCGCCGACCGGGCCGCGATGCGGGCCACCGACCCGACCACGGTGCGCTCTGCATTGTCCAAGGTGGTCTCGGCGTCGATACCGGACTCGGCCGGTCTCGCGCCACCGGCCGGGGCGCTGGGGGTGGCTGCCACCGCATTGCAGCTGCGGCTGGCGCACCTGGACCGGAAAGTCTCCCCACGCGGGCGCGGTTCACTCCTGGCGTATGCCACCGCCACCGTGCTCACGGTGGCGCTTCCCGTCCTGGCCGGCGGGGCTGGCGTCGCAGCGGTGATGTCGCTGTGCGCCGTGCTGCGACCGATGCGGTGCACCACGGAAGACTACTAACGACTGTAGTAGCCTGGGCGGCGTCGATCGGGAGGTGCAGGCACGGTGAGCGGTCAGGCTCGCGCGACAGTGGGTGTCCTGGTGGTGGTCGCGGCGCTGGTGGTCGCGCTGTGGCCGCGCCCTGGTGCCAACGCGGGCTCGGCGCCCTCGCTCACCACCGCGTCGGCGGGTACCCGCGGCCCCTCCGAGACAGCCCAGCAGGCCGACGCGGCCCTGGTGGGACCGCGGGCGCAGGCCGCGTTGCGCTCCTGCCCTACGGCCAGCCCGGCGCCCGGTGTGACCCCGGTGCCGACCCTGGCCGGGGTCACCGTAGATTGCCTGGGCGCGCCAGGCCAACTCGACCTCGGCGCGGCTATAGCCGGGCGGCCGGTGCTGGTCAACGTGTGGGCGTCGTGGTGTGGACCGTGCCGGCAGGAGATGCCGGTGCTCGCCGAGTACGCAGCCCAACCCGGGTCGATCGAGGTGCTGGGGCTCAACGTGCAGGACACCCCCACGGCGGCATTGGGATTGGTCGCCAGCCTCGGAGTGCGCTATCCCTCTGTGGTGGACAGCACCGGGCGGGCGCTGCCGGCGCTGGCGGCCCCACCGGTGTTGCCGTTGAACTTTTTGGTCCACCCCGACGGGTCCGTGCAACGGCTTCGCGACCCGGGAACCTTCGCCAGCGTTGCCCAGGTGCGCCAGGCGCTCGTGCAGGCGGGGCGATGAGAACCGCGGGGATGTCGGCATGATCGCCGCGCCGAGCCGGTTGCTGGTGCTGCTGGCGGTGCTGAGTGTGGTGGCTGCCGGTTGCGCGACGGGCAAGGACGCCGTGGCGACCGGGGGTAGCTTCACGTTCGTCTCCCCCGGTGGCAAGACCGACATCCTGTACGACCCACCCGCTGCCCGGGGCACGATCGGGGTGCTGGCCGGGCCGGACCTGCTGACCAACGCACCGTTGTCGGTGGCGGACTTCCCCGGCAAGGTGGTGGTGATCAACCTGTGGGGCCAGTGGTGCGGCCCGTGCCGGGCCGAGGCCGATGACCTGCAGCGGGTATCGGAGGCCACCAAGGCCTCTGGGGTGCAGTTTCTCGGTGTCAACGTCCGAGACCCGCAGCGGGACAAGGCCCAGGACTTCGTCCGGGACCGCGCGATTACCTATCCGTCGGTGTACGACCCGCCGATGCGGTCGATGATCGCGCTGAGCGCGAACTACCCGACCAGCGTCATCCCGTCCACGATCATCTTGGACCGTAATCACCGGGTCGCCGCAGTGTTCCTGCGCGAACTGCTTGACCGCGACCTGCAACCAGTGGTGGAGCGCATCGCTGCTGAGTCCCCGGTGGCCCCGTGAGCCTGGCGGGCATCGCCCAGACGTTCACCAACACCGCGGCCACCGGCCCGTTGGTGCTGGCATTGGCGGTGTCGGTGCTGGCGGGGGTGGTGTCCTTCGCGTCGCCGTGTGTGGTGCCGTTGGTGCCCGGTTACCTCTCCTACCTCGCTGGGCTGGTCGGCGCGGAATCACCGGAGGTTGAGCGCGCGACTGCCCTCCCATCCGGGGGTGTCCCATCCGGAGGTCGCCGGGCGGGTGTGGGTCCTGCGGTGGCGCGGCAGCCGGCGTGGGTGCGGTGGCGGGTCGCGGGTGCGGCCGGGTTGTTCGTGGCCGGGTTCACCGTGGTGTTCACCCTGGCCACGGTGTCGCTGTTCGGGCTGATCGCCGTGCTGCGGCTCAACACCGATCTGCTGCAGCGCGTCGGCGGGGTCGTCACCATCGTGATGGGTTTGGCGTTCGTGGGTCTGCTACCCGCGCTGCAACGCGACACCAGGCCGCAGCCGCGGCGGATCCCCAGCCTGCTCGGCGCGCCCGCACTCGGCGCGGTCTTCGGCCTGGGCTGGACCCCGTGTCTAGGTCCCACCCTGGCCGGGGTGCTGTCGGTGGCCGCTGGCACCGAGGGTGCGACGGCATGGCGCGGGGTCACGCTGGTGGTTGCCTACTGCCTGGGCCTGGGCTTGCCGTTCGTGCTGCTGGCGCTGGGTTCGACGAAGGCCGTCCGCAGCGTGGGGTGGCTGCGGCGACACACCCGGGCCATCCAAGTCTTCGGCGGCGTGCTGCTGGTCGTAGTCGGGATCGCGCTGGTCACCGGCTGGTGGGGGGACATGGTGTCCTGGATGAGGTCAGGTCCGATCGCCAACGTCACCACCCCGATCTGAGCCGGCGATGACCACGACCCGCGAACGACCGAGCTCGCCGATCCCAGCCCGACCGGGGCCCGGGCGCACGCTCCTGGCGGCGGTACGCAACGCCTGGCGCGGCCTGGTGAGCATGCGCACCGCCTTGGTGCTGCTGTTCCTGCTGGCCCTGGCGTCGTTGCCCGGTGCGCTGCTGCCGCAACGCAACCTCAACGCCACCAAGGTCGATGCCTACATCAACGCCAGACCGGCTCTTGGCGCGTTGATGGACCGGGTCGGTCTCTTCGACGTCTTCTCCACCCCCTGGTTCGCCGCCATCTACGCCCTACTGTTCATCTCCCTGGTCGGTTGCCTGCTGCCGCGCACCGTCGAGCACGCCAAGACGCTGCGCGCCCGCCCGGTCGCCACACCGCTCAACCTGTCCCGCTTGCCGCACCACGACACCATGACCACGGCCACACCTATCCCGCAGGTCGTCGAGGCCGCCACGGCACGGCTGAAAGGGTGGCGCACGGCGGTCGTGCCGGGATCGGGTGCCACACACGGTCAGGTGACGATCTCGGCCGAGCGCGGATACGGCCGGGAACTGGGCAACCTGGTGTTCCATTTCTCCTTGATCGGGCTGCTGGTCGGGGTCGCGATCGGCAAGCTGTTCGGCTATGAGGGTCAGCTGATTGTGCTGGCCGACGGAGGCCCGGGTTTCTGCAACTCCTCCCCGGCCGGGTACGACTCGTTTCGATCCGGTCTGAGCGGTGACGGCACTGGGCTGGAGCCCTTCTGCGTGAAGGTCGACAACTTCGCGGCGAACTACCTACCCACCGGTCAGGCCAATTCCTTCCAGGCCGGCATCGAATACCAGGCAGGGGCGGATCTGCAGTCAAACACCTGGCGCCCCTACGACCTGCGGGTGAACAGTCCACTGCGGTTGGGCGGAGACCGGGTGTACCTGCTCGGGCACGGTTACGCGCCGCGATTCACCGTCACCTACCCCAACGGGGCGACCCGTACCGAGACGTTGCAGTTCCGGCCCACCGACGCCACCACCCTGCTCAGCGAGGGCACCGTTCGATTCGACCCGCCCGCGGGACTGTTCCCCGATCCCGACCAGCGCCGACGCAACCAGATTGCTGTCACCGGGCTGTTCGCCCCGACCGCGGCCTTCAACGGCACCCTGTTGTCGTCGTCGTTCCCGGCGTTGCGGGACCCGGCCGTGGCCGTGGACATCCTCAAGGGCGACGTCGGTCTGGACTCCGGTAAGCCGCAGTCTATCTTCGCGTTGGACCCGGCCATGCAGCAGTCCGGGCGGCTGGTCAAACAGGCGCGGGTGAACCTGCGGCCAGGGGAATCCACCGTGCTCGCCGACGGCACCTCCGTGCGGTTCGACTCCACCACCGAGTGGGTGTCCTTGCAGACCTCGCACGACCCAGGGCAGATCACCGTGCTGATTTTCTCGGTCACCATGACGCTGGGCCTGATGGCTTCACTGCTGATCAAGCGCCGCAGGGTGTGGGTGCGCCTCGTTCCCGCCGCCGGCGGCGTCGAAGTGCACCTCGGTGGCCTGGCCCGCACCGACCAGGCAGGCTGGGGTGAGGAGTTCGGGAGGATCGCAGCGGACCTGCGGCGAGAACTCTGATTGCTACTATCTGCGGTAGTTATGAGCCGCTATGTGATGGACCGAGCATCGGACCGCGGGGAGCACGCGTGACCAAGAGCAAACGGAGCCGGCCACGTCGGGCGGCCAGCTCCGCACAGCCCGTACGAGCAGCACAACCGGCGCCGACTGAGCCAGCGGCTGCTGCGGTGAGCGCGCCGAACCGCAAGGTGCCCGCCGGCCAGGTACCCCCGCTGTTGGCCCGCACCCCGACGGTGGCCCAGCCACTGACCGGACGCCGTGCGGCGATCACACTGGATGTGCCGCAGCGAACCGCCCCGAAGCGGGTGACGCCGTCCCCCGCCCAGCCCGTCCCACCGTCAGCCGACCCGCAGAGCGCGGCCGTTGTCGAGGCCGACGCGGCGGCGCCGCTGGACGTCGTGCAGTTTCACTGCGGCCCGCTCGCGGAACTCGAACCGCACGCGTTGGGGGTGACCTACTCCTTCGACGCGGCCGCGCCGGATGGTGTGCCCGGTGGTAAGCCCTACTCGATGGCTGTGCAGCTGACCGGTCAGCGCGAGATCGACTCCAGCTCGCGTGCACCCGGTGACGACTTCGACGTCATCACCACCGTGGACCGGGTCATCCCGGGTAGCGGCCGGGTCACCGTTACTACCCGGGTCGGCGACGTCACCCCGGGGCAGTGGCGCATTCGGGCGACTCCCGTCGTGCCGGCAGCCAACGCCGGTGACCCCGACTCGCGGCTGACCGGCCTGCGGCCCGGGGTGGCGACCGGGGCCACCGGCTTTGCGCCCGGAGTGGCCGCGCGGGCACCGGGGGTCCGCCCGGGCGCCTGGCCCAGCCTGGTCGGTATCGGTGCGGTCGCCGCGGTGAGCGCGCAACTGCTCCTGGCCTCGCGCGCCGGCCTCGATCTGACCCGGGTGTTGCTGATTAGCGTGCTGGCCTGCTTGATCGGGCTGGTCGGCGCCAAGGTGTACGCCTTCGCCATCCACGACAAGGCCACCCGCAGCATCCTGACGGTCGGCATGTGCATCCAGGGCTTCGTGCTCGCCGCTATCGGCACCGTGGTGCTGGGCGCCCTGGTGGGGGGTGTACCGGTCGGCCGACTACTGGACGTGACGGTGCCCGGCTTGCTGCTGGGTATGACCATCGGGCGGATCGGCTGCCTGTTCGGCGGGTGCTGCGCCGGGCGACCCACCGCGTCACGATGGGGCATCTGGTCCTCTGACCGCTTCCTGGGAGTCCGGCGCATCCCGGTGCAGCTGTTGGAGTCGGCGATGGCGGCGACGCTCACCGCAATGACCGTGCTGGTTCTGCTCCTCGTGAACACCCCCGGGTACGGCACCGTGTTCGTCGCGGGGCTCGCCGCCTATACCTTCGGCCGGCAGTTGTTGTTCCCGCTGCGCAGTGAGGCCCGCAAGACCAGTCACGGCCGGGTGCTGGTGATGGCGTTCACCGGGATCGCCGTCGTCGTCGCGGTCGCGGTCACGCTGCTCTGACACAGTAACGCTGCGTCGAAACCGGAGGCGACCATGGCAGAGCTACTCACAGCAGCGACGATCATCGCGCTGGCGACCGCGCTGATCGGTGGCCTCTACCTCGCTCACGGCGTGTTCTCGGTGGACCGGCACCCGGTGGTGGTGGAGCCGTTCCTATCGGGTCACGCCGTCACCGAGCACGCCGTCTCCCGGTACCACGCCCGCTGGTACGCCGTCACGCTGGTCTTCCTGGCCTTCGACATGGAGATGGCGTTCATGTACCCGTGGGCGGTGGTGGTCGCCGACACCGGGAGTAAAGGTGTGGTGGAGATGTTCGGCTTCCTCGGGGTGCTGGCCGTGGGAGTCGTCTATGCGTGGCGCGAAGGGGCGCTGCGATGGGCCTGAGCGCCGCGCTGCGGCGGTTCGCCACCGCCCGCCCGCATCTGCTGCTGCTGGAGGAACCGGCGGCGGGGCCGTCGGCGCGGTGGGCGGTGGAGCGGTATGCCCGGGAGCAGGGATGGCCGCTCGTCGACACCCCGGCCGACGCCGACGTCCTGGTGCTGACCGGAGCAGCGTCGGGTCTGGCGCCGTTCGCCGACCGCGTGTGGGATCAATTGCCCGGACCCAGGGCACGGACCCAGATCACCGCGGCCGGCGACGTCGCGGCCAGCTTGTCGCGGGCCCGGGCAGAGCTGCTGGACACCTCCGCGGCGCATCGGGCGGCTGCCCCCGAGGCTGCCCCGCCCGACCCGGCAGCCGGGCACGACATGGGGGGTCACGACATGGGGGGTGGCGGCGACCCGCATGCCGGCCATGACATGGCCGGCATGGAGTTGCCGGCAGGTCTGGCGATGGCCGATCGGGCACCCGACCGTGACGGGCTGATGCTGGATGTGCTCACCGTGCCGTGGGGTCCAGCGTTGCCGTGGTGGCCGGCCGGCCTGGTGCTCAGCACGGTCGTGCAGGGCGACGTACTGCAGCAGGTGCACGTCGAGCTGATGGGCGACCCGGCAGTTCGGAGCGCCGGCTGGGACGGCGCGCTCGCGCACCTGCGCCCCGCCCGGTCAGCCGCCGTGGTTCGCCTCGATGCCCTAACCCGCCTGATGGCCGTCCTCGGCTGGGAAGGCGCCCGGGTGGCCTGCCAGCGGGTGCGCGACAACCTGCTCGTCGACGACCCGGTCGCAGGCACGACACCTGCTGCGGCCCTGTCCCGACTCACCCGGCGGGTGAGTGGCTCCCGCACGCTGGCCCGAATGACGTCGGGGGTCGCCACGTCAGGAGGTGAGGATGTCACCCAGCGGTACCGGCGTTGGCTGCAGGAGGCGGTGAACGCGGTGGAATCGGGCAACCCGCCACCGCCGCACCCCGGCTGCGACAGCGGGCAGTTGGCTGCCCTGCTGAGCGGTGTGGGGGTGGGAGCTGCCCGGATGATCGTGGCCAGCGTCGACGTGGAGCTCGGCGCTGCGGGGTCTGACCGTGACTGACGGGCTGATCAGCGCGTCGGTGCTGCTGGTGCCGATAGCTCTGCTGGCGCTGACCACTATCGCCGCGACGGTGTCCGCCGGGCAGGACGCGCTGGCCTCAGGGCGGCGGCTTACCTTCGCGGAGTTGCTGTCACCGGTACGCGAATGCGTCCGACTGCTGCAGGTCCGTCGGCGCACCACGCTGCACCCGGACGCGTTGCTGTGGCGGATCGGCGGGTCCGCGATCTTGGTCACCGCCGTGTTGGCGTTGGCCGTCGTGCCGATCGGTGACCGGGCGATCGTGCCGACCACCGTCGGCGTCGTCTGGTTCAACGCCGCTGAAACACTGCTGTGGGCGGCGCTGTGGCTCACCGGGTGGGGGGCCAACTCAGCCGCCGGGCTGTTCGGTGGGTACCGATTCCTGGCTCTGGCGCTGGCCTACGAACTGCCGTTCATGCTGGCGCTGATCACGGCGGCGGTGCGGGGCGCGTCGCTGAACCCCGTGGTGATCGCGGCCGCCCAGGGTGGGCTGTGGTCAGTGGTGGTGATGCCGGTGGCGTTCGCGGTGTACCTCGTCTCGGCGGCCGCTTTCACCTTCTGGGGTCCGTTCGCGCAGCCGGCTGGCGCCGACGTCGCCGGGGGTGTGCTGGCCGAGCTGTCCGGCGTGGACCGGCTGGTGGTGCTGTTGGGCCGCTACGGGTGGCTGAGTGCGGCGGCGGCGATGGCGGTACCGCTGTTTCTTGGCGGCGGTTCCGGTCCGCTGCTTGGGCCGGTGGCCTGGCAGCTGATCAAGACGCTGGCCGTGCTCGTCGGGCTGGTCGCAGTCCGCCGGTGGGTACCGGTGCTGCGCGCGGACCGCTTCGAGGAGATCGCGTGGGTGGTGCTGCTGCCGGCAATCCTGCTGCAGGCCCTGGTCGTGTCGGTGCTGGTGCTGTGACGGGCGCCGTGGTGGGGGCGGTGCTGGGGGTGATCGCTGTGGCAGCGGGCGCGGCGGTGTTCGTCGTCGACTCGATGGCCCGGGCGACCTACGCCCTGCTGGTGTCGTTCCTCGCGGTGGCCGCCTCCCTGGTGCTGCTGGGTTCGTCCTACGTGGGGTTTCTGACGGTGCTGATGATGACCGTGGAGATGGCGATCATGGGCGTCTTCATGCTGATGTACATGATGAACCCGGCGGGGTTGATGCCGATGTCGATGCGGCACAACACCCGTGGCTCGCTGGTGCTGGCGGTGGGCACGTTCGTGGTGCTGGCCGCGGGGGTATTCGGCGTGCCGTGGCCGGTCCGCGAGGGTGTCCCAGCCAGCGACGTCACCTACCAGCTCGGGACGTCGCTGATGGGTCGGCACATGCTCACCATGATCGTCATTGGTGTCGCGTTGCTGGCCACCATGATCTCCGGGGTGATGCTGGCCAACGCCCGGGGCCGCTACGACCGCTACGGCGACCAGCTGCAACGGCAGCACCCGAGCGACCCGGTACGCGGCGGGGTCGGCCGGTGAGCCTGCAGCTGTTCCTGCTGGTGGCGGCCGGCCTGTTCTCCGTCGGGCTGTTCGGTGCGCTGTCGCAGCAGTCCGTCGTGATGATCATGATGGGCCTGGAGCTGATGGCCAACGGGGTGCTGCTGGCCGGAGGGGCGTTCTGGTGGTTCGTCAGCCCCACCAGCCCCGACGGGCAGGTACTGCTGCTGGTCGTGCTGGTCGTGATGGCGATCGAGATGGCCATGGGATTCGGGGTGACCACGGCGATCTTCCGGGCCAGGGACGTGGACATGACCGACATGGCCGCGGACCTGCGGGGATGAGCGTGCCATCGACCGTGCTCCTCTGGGCGCTGCCCACCCTGCCGATGATGGCCGGCGCCCTGCTGGTGCTCGCCGGGGTGGCCCGCCCCGCGCTGGACCGCCGCGCCGCACCAATCGCGCTGGTGGTCGCCGTCGCCGTCGTGGTGCTGGCCGCGCTGGTGGCGACGGGGCGGCCGACGGTGCGGGCACCGCTGCTGGCGGGGGTGGACGCCACCCTGGCGGTGGACGGGCTCTCGGCGATCCTGGTCGTCACCGTCGCCGTGGTGGCCCTGGTGGTGCTCGCCTTCGCCGCGGTGGACCTGCGGGCCGGTCAGGCCCGGTTCTTCGGGCTGATGCTGGCGTTCGTCGGGGCGATGCTGGCGACCGTCACCGCGTCGGACCTGCTGGTGCTGCTGGCCTCCTGGGAGCTGATGGGGGCGATGTCCTACGCGCTGATCGGGTTCTGGTGGCGCGACCCGGAGCGCGGTGACGCCGCGGTGACCGCGTTCCTGGTGACCCGTGGTGCGGACCTCGGGCAGTACCTGGCGGCCGGTGCCGCGCTGGCCGGAGCCGGGTCGTTGGCGTTCGCCGCACTGCCCGGTGCGTCCCCGGGGTGGCGGGAGGTGATCACCGCCGGAATCGTGGTCTCGGCCCTGGGCAAGTCCGCCCAGCTGCCGTTTGCGTTCTGGATCTCCCGGGCGATGGCCGGGCCGTCACCGGTATCGGCGTTGCTGCATTCGGCGACGATGGTCGCCGCCGGCGGGTACCTGCTGTTGCGGATGCGCCCGCTTTTGGAGTCCACCACCTGGGCCGGCCCGGTGGTGGCCTGGGCCGGTGCGTTGACGGCCTTGGCGCTAGGCGCGGTGGCCGTGGCCCAAACCGACCTCAAACAACTGCTGGCCGCCAGCACCAGCGCGCAGATCGGGTTCGTGGTGTTGGCGGCCGGGGTGGGCGCGACCGCGGCCGGCACCGCGCAACTGGTGGCGCACGCCGCGGTGAAGAGCGCACTGTTCCTGGCCGCCGGGGCCTGGCTGAGCACCCGGGGCACCAAGGCGCTGCGCTCGCTGCGCGGAGTGGCCCGGGAGCACCGGGTGCTCGGGGCGGCCGCCGCCGTGGGGCTGCTGACCCTGGCCGGGGTGCCGCCCTTGTCGTTGTGGCTGACGAAAGACTCGGTGCTCGCGGTGGCACGGGAGCAGTCGGTGCCGCTGTACCTGGTGGGGTTGGCCGCCAGCGTGGTCTCGGCCGCCTACGCCGGGCGCGCGCTGGCGGTCGTCTACGGCCGCAGCGGCCCCGTCGATGCCCGCGACGTCGAAGAGGAACCGACGGGCGGTGTCGGCTGGGTGGGCGCCGCCGCCGTCGCGGTGCTGGCCGCGGCCGGTGGGCTGGGCGGGGTGCAGGCGCTGCCCGCGGTCGAGCGCGGCTACGCCGCCAACCTCGGCGGGGTGGCGATCGTGGCGAGCCTCGGTGAGCTGGGGGTGTCCGCAGTGCTGGCGGTGGCGGTGCTCGCGGCGACGCTGGCACTACGCGGGGCGATCCCGGCCCCCGGCGCGCCGGGCTGGGCACCGTTGCGGGACTGGCTGGGCCTGGAGCGGGTCGCCACCGCGGTGGTAGTGCGTCCCACGCTGGCGCTCGCCCGGGTGTGCGCCCGGTTGGATGACGCCGTCCTCGACCGAGGGGTGGACGCCTCGGTGCTGGCGGCACGACGGGTGGCCGGGCGGGTGGCAGTGGCCGACGTGCGGGGCGTGGACGGCGCGGTGGCGGCCGTGACGCGTGGCACCCGGCGGCTCGGGAGGCTGGCTCGTCGCCCGCAGACCGGCCAGCTGCACCAGTACTACGCCCAAGCCGCGGTGGGTCTGGTTGTCCTGTTGTTCGTCGTGCTGATCGGACGGTGAGTGTGCTCAGCATCCTGGTGTTCGCACCCCTGGTGGTGGCCGCGCTGCTCGTCGCCCTGCGGCGGCGGTTGCCCGGCCGTGCCGCGACCTGGGTGTGGATCGTGGCGAGCGGGCTGGAGTTGGTGGCGGTCGTCGGGCTGTGGCTCGGGTACGACGGCGGGCCCGGTCTGAGCACCGGTTTGGCCCACGAGCAGCGGGTGCAGTGGATCCCCGGGGCGGGCAGCTCGTATCACGTCGGGGTGGACGGGTTGTCGCTGCCGTTGGTGGCGCTGACGGCGTTGCTGTTCTTCGTCTGCGCGGTCTACTCCCTGGGAGAGGATTCCGAGCGCGCGACCTTCGCGGCGCTGATGCTGTTCCTGGAGACCACGGCGCTGGGGTTGTTCGTCGCCCTGGACCTGATCGTGTTCTTCGTGTTCTTCGACCTGTCCATCGTCGGCATGTACTTCGTCATCCTCGGGTGGGGCCACGGCAACGCCGGGCGCGCGGCACTGAAGTTTTTCCTCTACACCTTCCTGGGCTCTCTGGCGCTGCTGCTGGGGTTCATCGGGCTCTACGTCGCCAGCGACCCGCACACCTTCGACATGGTGGAGCTCACGGCCCGCCCCCCGCTGGAGGGTCGTCCGGGCTTCGCCGGGCTGGTGCTGGCCGCGGTGGGGATCGGGCTGGCGGTGAAGACCCCGACGTTTCCGTTCCACACCTGGTTGCCCCCGGCGCACACCGAAGCGCCGGCCGCTGGGTCGGCGATCCTGGCCGGGGTGCTGCTGAAGATGGGCACCTACGGGTTCGTGCGGATCGCGATGCCCATGCTGCCGCAGGCGTGGAGCCGCTGGTCAGGGCTGATCCTGGTGATTGCGGTCATCAGTGTCCTGTGGGGGGCGTTCGTCGCGCTGGCTCAGACGAGTTTCAAACGGATGGTGGCGTATACCTCCGTCAACCACATGGGGTACGTGTTGCTGGGCCTCGGCGCGGCCGGGGCTGCCGGTGGGGACGCCGCGGCCAAGGCGGTCGCGGTGTCGGGGGCGCTGACCCAGATGGTCAGCCACGGGCTGATCACCGGGGCGTTGTTCCTGGTGGCCGGGGTGATGTGGCAGCGTCGCGGCAGCTATGAGATGGACACCTACGGCGGCGTCGCTGCCAGGGCGCCGGTGTTCGCGGTGATGTTCGCGGTGGGGGCGTTCGCGTCGCTGGGGCTACCCGCGCTGAGCGGATTTATCGCCGAGTTCCAGGTGTTCGCCGGCAGCCTCGGCCCGGCCCCGGTCGCCACCGGGGTGTCGCTACTGGGCATCCTGATCACGGCCGGGCTATTCCTGTGGGCCATCTCCCGGGTGCTGCTCGGCCCGCAACGCTCCCCGGGTGCGGAGTTCGCCGATCTGCGCGCCCACGAGAGCCTCGCGATCGCCCCGCTGCTGGTGGCGTCCCTGGTGGTGGGGGTCTTGCCCCGCTGGTTGCTGGACGTGATCGAACCCGCGGCGCGCACCGTGGTGGGTGTGCTCGCCGGGAGCGGCGGGTGAACGAGAACCCGGTCGCGCTGGCGCCGGAGATCCTGCTGCTGGCCGGTGCCATCGGCGGTTTGCTGCTGGGGTTGTTCCTGCCCAGGGACCGGCAGTGGGTGGTGCGGATGGTGGCAGCGGCGGCCCTGCTCGCCTCCGTCGGCGCCGCGCTGGCGGCGGCCGGCACACCCGCGGGTCCGGTGTTCGACGGGGTGTACACCGTCGACACCGCCACCACGGTGGTCCGCGTGGTTGCCGCCGTGGCGAGCCTGTTCGTGCTGGCGCTGGCGGCCGACGAGCTGGCCGGGGACCCGCGGGAGACCGAGCTGTACACCCTGCTGCTGCTGGCGACGTTGGGCACCGTGCTGCTGGCCGGCGCCGACGACCTGCTGTTCCTGGTGGCCGCATACCTGCTGGCCAGCGTCCCGTTGTACGCGCTGGCCGCTTTCGCCAGCGACGCCCCGGGCACCGAGGCGGCGCTGAAGTACTACCTCATGGGGGCGTTTCTGGGCATTGTGCTGTTCACCGGCACGGTGATCCTGAACGGCGTCGGGCGCTCCACCCGCTACGTCGAGCTGGCGGACACCCTGGTCACAGCACCGCGGGCGGCGGTGGCGCTGGGGGGGATCGGGGTGCTGGGGGGGCTGCTGTTCAAACTCGGCGGGGTTCCGGCGCACTTCTGGGTGCCCGACGTCACCGAGGGCGCCACCACCACCGTGGCCGCGTTCGTCACCACGGTGCCCAAGATCGGCGCGGTGGTCGCGGTGTACCGGCTGCTGGACTCCCCGCTGAGCGCCGCACCCGGGGACTGGCGGTTGATCGTGGCAATCCTGGCGGCGGCCAGCATGACCCTGGGCAACCTCGCGGCGTTCTTCCAGGACTCCGTGCGCCGGTTGCTCGCGTACTCCACGATCAGCCAGGTCGGGTACCTGCTCATGGTGCCGGTGGTGGCCGGGCGCAGCGCGCTGGCGTTGCCGTCGCTGGCGTTGTACCTGGCCGCGTACGCGGTGACCAACGTCGGGGCATTCGCGGTGCTGGCCGCGGTCCGCACCGGGCCCCGGCTGCAGGATTGGACCGGGGTGGGCCGTCGCCACCCTGGGCTGGCGATCGCGCTGATTGTGTGCCTGCTGGGCCTGGTGGGCACCCCGCCGACGGGGGTCTTCGTCGGCAAGCTGGCGGTGTTCAGCGCGGTGGCCCAGGGCGGTTACGGCTGGCTGGTGGTGATCGCCGCAGTGAACACTGTGGCCAGCCTCTTCTACTACCTGCGGTGGATCGGGCCGGTGTTTCGCACCGCCAACAGTGCGGTGGACGTGGTGGCCGGGCCGCGGCGGTGGAGTCGGGTCGCGGCCCTCGGTGCGGCGGTGGTCAGCGTACTGGTCGGCCTCGGTGCGGGGGCGGTGCTCGCGGGCGTCACCGGCGGCTAGCATCGCGTGCCGTAACACCACGTGCACGCGCACCACCCTCAGCCTCAACGACGACGTCCTGCTCGCCGTTCAGGAGCGCGCTCGACGAGAGCACCGCAACCGCGGGACAAGTGCTGTCCGACCTGGCGCGTCAGGCGCTCACCGGAGCACACCGCCAGTCCGGCCGCGCCGAGTCGGCCCAGCACGGATTTCAGCCGTTGCCACGCCGCGGGGTCGCCATTTCCAACGCGTTGATCGACCGGCTCCGCGAGGAGGAACCCGAGTGAGACGGGCGCTGCTGGACGTCAACGTCCTCATCGCGCTGCTGGACGCCGATCACGTCGATCACGACCGGGCACGGGACTGGCTGCACGAGGAGATCGCGGGCGGCTGGGCCTCCTTCGCCGTCACCGAGAACGGCTTCGTGCGGATCCTCAGTCAGCCCCGCTATCCGAGCCCGGTCTCCCCGACCGAGGCCGTCGAGTTGCTGAGCGCCGCGCGCGATGGCGGCCATCACGAGTTCTGGCCCTGCGCTCTCAGTCTGCTCGACGCCCGGGTCGTCGACCGCACCCGGCTGCACGGGCCGCGTCAGGTGAGCGATGCCTACCTGCTGGCCCTGGCGGTGGGCAACGACGGCCGCTTCGTCACCTTCGACTGTTCCCTGGGCTTGTCCGCAGTGCACGGCGCGGCCCCGGACCACCTGGTGATCCTGTAGGCCAGGGTGATCACCGTTTGGGCATGGATCCGTGTGGTGGGCGCACGTCGTCATGCCGAAACGTTGATCACTCAGGACGCGGTGAGGGAGCGGAACCGGCGCAGCCGCAGGCTGTTGGTCACCACGAACACCGACGAGAACGCCATGGCCGCCCCGGCGATCACCGGGTTGAGCAGCCCGGCCGCGGCCAACGGGATCGCCGCCACGTTGTAGGCGAACGCCCAGAACAGGTTGCCCTTGATGACCGACAGGGTGCGCCGGGCCAGCCGGATGGCGTCGGGCGCCACCCGCAGGTCACCGCGCACCAGCGTCAGGTCGCTGGCCTCGATGGCGACGTCGCTGCCGGTGCCCATGGCCAAGCCGAGGTCGGCCTGGGCCAGCGCGGCGGCGTCGTTCACCCCGTCGCCGACCATCGCGACCACCTTGCCCTGGGCCTGCAACCGGGCGACGACGTCGACCTTGTCCTGCGGCAGGACCTCGGCGATCACGGTCTCCGGGGTGAACTCGATGCCCACCTCGGCCGCAACAGCCCGGGCCACGGTGGCGTTGTCACCGGTGAGCAGCACCGGGGTCATGCCGAGGGCGCGTAGCTCCCGGATCGCCTGCGCGGACGTCGCTTTGATGGTGTCCGACACCGACAGCACCCCGCGGGCAGCACCGTCCCAGCCGACTGCGACCGCGGTACGCCCACCGGTCTCGGCCGCGGTCATCGCTGCGGTGAGCTCCGCCGGCAGTGGCAGCGCCCAGTCGGCCAGCAACCGCGCCCGCCCGACCAGCACAGCGTGGCCGTCCACAGTGCCTTGCACGCCCAGCCCGTCCAGGTTGGTGAAATCGGTGACCGCGGGCAGTGCACCGACCCGGTCTTGCGCACCGGCGGCGATCGCGCGGGCGATCGGGTGCTCACTGGCCGCCTCCAGGGCGCCTGCCAGCCTGAGCAGCTCTGCTTCGTCGGTTCCGGCCGCCACCACCACGTCCACCAGGCTCATCTGCCCGGTGGTCACGGTGCCGGTCTTGTCCAGCACCACGGTGTCGACCCGGCGGGTGGACTCCAGCACCTCCGGGCCCTTGATCAGGATGCCCAGCTGGGCGCCGCGCCCGGTGCCGACCATGAGCGCGGTCGGCGTGGCCAACCCCAGCGCGCAGGGGCAGGCGATGATGAGCACAGCGACGGCTGCGGTGAACGCCGCCCCCGCACCCGCCCCGATCGCCAGCCAGAAACCGAGGGTGGCCAATGCCAGCACCAGCACGATGGGCACGAAGATGCCGGAGATGCGGTCGGCCAGGCGCTGCACCTGGGCTTTGCCGTTTTGGGCGTCCTCCACCAGCCGCGCCATCTGGGCGAGCTGGGTGTCGGCGCCGACCCGGGTGGCCTGCACCAGCAGCCGTCCCCCGGCGTTGGTGGTGGCGCCGATGACGGCGTCACCCACACCGACCTCCACCGGCACCGACTCCCCGGTGACCATGCTGGCGTCCACCGCTGAGGAGCCCTCGACCACGACCCCGTCGGTGGCCAGCTTCTCCCCCGGCCGCACCACGAAGGTGTCCCCGACGGCAAGGTCCTCCACCGGGATGCGGGTCTCCACCCCGTCGCGCAGCACGGCGACGTCCTTGGCGCCCAGCTCCAGCAGTGCCCGCATCGCCGCACCCGCGCTGCGCTTGGCCTTCGCCTCCAGGTAGCGCCCGGCCAGGATGAACGTGGTGACCCCGGCGGCGGCCTCCAGGTAAATGTTGCCGGCCCCGTCGGAGCGGACCAGGGTCAACTCGAAGGGGTGGCGCATGCCGATCTGCCCGGCGGTGCCCAGGAACAACGCGTACAGCGACCACGCGAACGCCGCGATGGTTCCTACCGAGATCAGGGTGTCCATTGTGGACGTACCATGTCGCAGGTTGGTCCACGCGGCCCGGTGAAACGGCAGCCCGCCCCACACCACCACCGGTGCGGCCAGGGTCAGCGACAGCCACTGCCAGGCGTCGAACTGCAACGCGGGCACCATCGCCATCGCCACCACCGGCACGGTCAGCACCAGGCAGACCATGAGCCGTTGGCGCAGCTGCGCTGCCGGGTCGTGCTCCACGGGTGCCTCGGCAGCGGCGGAGCGGGGTGCGGGCAGTGCGGCGGAGTACCCGGCGGCGGCCACCGTGCTCAGCAGCTCCTCGGTACTCACCGCACCGTCGTAGCTGACCCTGGCCTTCTCGGTGGCGTAGTTCACCGTGGCGGTGACCCCGTCGAGCTTGTTCAGCTTGCGTTCGATGCGGTTCGCGCACGAGGCGCAGGTCATCCCGCTGATGGCCAGCTCGACCTGCTGGGTCCCCGTCGCGGTGGGGGTGGTGGTCTGGGTGCTCACGGGCTCTCCTCGCCGGATGTCAGACAGGTCAGGCGTCGACGAGGGAGTAGCCGGCTTCTTGCACGGCCTGGCGTACCGCGGCGGCGTCGTCGGCTGTGTCGCCAGTGACGGTGAGGCGGCCGGATTCCAGGTCCACGGCGACGTCGGTGACCCCGGGCAGCTCGCTGACCTCCTCGGTGACGGAGGAGACGCAGTGACCGCAGGTCATGCCGGTGACGGTGTAGGTGGCGGTGCTCATGGTGGTGCCTTCCTTCGGGTGGGGTGGTTAGCTGCGGACGAGGCGAGCGATGGCGTCGGAGGCCTCCCGCACTTTGGCGTCCTGCTCGGCGCCACCGGCTTTCGCGGCTTCGACCATGCAGTGCGCCATGTGCTCCTCCAGTAGTCCGATCGCGACGGACTGCAAGGCCCGGGTGGCCGCCGAGACCTGGGTGAGGACGTCGATGCAGTAGGTGTCGGTGTCGACCATCCGTTGCAGGCCGCGGATCTGGCCCTCGATGCGCCGCAGCCGCTTGAGCTGGTCGTCTTTGGTGTTGGTGTACCCGGCCATGTCGCTACTCCTCGGTCCGCCCGGTCGGGCTCTGCCTACAGTACCCCCCTACCGTATGCGGACGCAAGATCGCCGTGGCCTGTTGCCTGTGATCACCCGGCGGCGGTGACCCCCGATCGGTACGCTGATCGCTATGACCATGTCCCCGTCGGTGATTGGCGCGCGTTCGCGCTGGCTGCTGGTCGGCGCGATGGTCTTTGCGCTGCTGGGCATGCACTCCCTCGTCTCGCCCATGGGGTTCGGACCCGCTGGTGCCCCAGCGGCGATGTCCCCCGCGGGGATGACGTCGCCCGGGATGACGGCGGGGGACATGACGGCGGGGGATGCGCGCACTGTCGGTTCGGCCGCGGCGAGTTCCGTGCTGATGGCCGCCGCGAACCACGCACCCGCCGAGGGCCATGGCCACTCCTTGGCCCACCTGTGCCTGGCCATGCTGGGGGCAGCGATGTTGGCCCTTGCGCTGGGCGTACTCGGCGGGTCCCCGCGGGGCGTGGCCAGCGGGGTCGCACGGTCGGTGCACCTGCGGGTATCCCGACTGCGGGCGCCACCGTGGGTCACTCCCTCGCTAGCTGAGCTGTCGGTTCTGCGGGTGTGACAGGCCGTCGGGACAACCCACCCGACGCCTGACGGTCCAGCCTCGCGTGCTGGTGCCAGCGCAACCCGCCAACATCCGCACACTCATCAGGGAGTCACCTCATCATGCGTACTACCACGATCACTCGTTCCAAGAACACGATGTTTCGCACCCTCGCCCCGGCCGCGGTCCTGGGCCTAGCCCTCGCTGGCTGCAGCTCCAACGCCTCGAGCCCCGCGAGCGGATCCATGGGCGGGATGGACATGGGGTCGGGATCGATGTCCGCGTCAACCTCGGCGTCGGCGCCCGCTTCGGCGCAGCCCGGCGTGGTGTTCAACGCCGCGGACGTGACCTTCGCCAAGGACATGTACCCCCACCATGCGCAGGCCGTGGAGATGGCCAAGATGGTGCAGGGCCGCACCCAGAACAAGGCGGTCATCGACCTCGCCAAGGCCATCGAGGGCGCGCAGGCTCCGGAGATGCAGCAGATGACGACGTTGCTGACCAGTTTCGGTGAGCCGGCGCCGTCCGCGGACATGGGGGGCATGGCAGGCATGTCCGGGATGTCGGGCATGTCCGGCATGATGTCCACGCAGGAGATGGACGCGATGAAGAATGCCTCCGGCGCCTCGTTCGACAAGATGTGGCTGACGAACATGGTCAAGCACCACACCGGGGCGATTCAGATGGCTCAGACCGAGCTGAAGGACGGGCAGAACCCGGATGCCAAGAAGCTCGCGACGGACATCGCCGCTGCCCAGCAGGCGGAGATCCAGACGATGAACGGGTTGCTCGCGCAGGCCTGATGTGCCCACCACCGCCCCTGGGCACGCGCGCCGTCCCCGGGGCGGTGTGCGTCCGCAGCCGTTCGGCCCGCCCGGATCGGGGTGGAGGTCCTACCCTGTGGGGGTGAAGGTGCAACAACGGTCCGATTTCGTGCTGGACGCCCAGCTGTGCTTCGCCCTGCACACCGCATCACGGGCGATGACGGGGTGCTACCGGCCGCTGCTGGATGACATCGGCCTGACCTACAGCCAGTACGCCGTGATGTTGGTGCTCTGGGAGCAGGACACCGTCTCCCTCGGGACGTTGTGTTCCCGGTTGCAGCTGGACTCCGGCACCCTGTCTCCGCTGCTCAAACGGTTGGAGACGATGGGCCTCGTGCACCGGCACCGCCGTGCGCAGGACGAGCGCACGGTGCAGGTGGAGATCACGGCGGCCGGGTCGGAACTGCGGGGGCGCGCGGCACAGGCGCAGGAACAGGTGGTGCTGGCGACCGGGCTCGCACCGCAGGAGCTGACGGAGATGCGCGATGAGCTGCACGGGCTCGCCGCGCGACTCAGACAGGCGCGGGCAGCGTCGGGTACCTGAACGGGCCGGTGGCGTTACCGCACCTGCGCGACGCCTGCCCGGCTGCCGCGGTCGGCTCGGCGGCCGAGCAGCCCGGCACTGATCGCCGAGCCGGTGACGATGAGTGCGGCGAGCCAGCCCAGGTGGACAGTGAGGGTGAACGCCCCGTACATGGTGATCCCCACCCCGAGCAGGCACACCGTCAACGTCAGGAGCGCCGGCCACCAGACCCGGTGCACAGCGAGCACCAGGGCAACGGCGGGCACCCAGTACGCCAGTCGACTGCTGGCACCCATCGCCCGGACCGCGTCAGCGGCGCCACCAGTTCCGGGGACCGCGGCCACCCAGGGCGCGAAGAACATTGCTGCGCAATGGAACACCAGAGCGGCCGCGCTCACCGCAGCGACAAGCAGCGCGCCGTCGGGGATAGCCCGGGCCCGCCGAGGTAGCAGCGGTCTCCCGGCGCGCAGCCGGACGGCAACGGCCAAAGCTGCCACCACGAGCAGCGTTGCCCAGAACCATGGCTGGTTCACGCTGCGCTGCCCGCGCTGACGGTTTGCGGGCTCGGGAAGCCGCCCACAGCGCGCTCGAAAGCGCTCGCCACCCGCAGCACCGTGGCGTCGTCGAAGTGCTTGCCGACGATCATCATCCCGGTGGGCAGACCGTTGACCAGGCCGGCCGGCACGCTGCACGCCGGGTGGCCGCTGACGTCGAGGGTCGCGGTGTTCGCCAGCATCTCCAGCGCGCGGCCGATGACCTCCTCGCGGGGGGCGTCGGGGCCGGGGATGACCGTGGCCTGGATCGGTGTGGTCGGCATGACCAGGACGTCGAAGCGGGACAACGCCTCGTCGTAGCCGGCCCGCAACTGTGGGACGAGGTTGCGGGCCATGGCGTAGTGCTTGCCGTAGTAGCGGTCGATGGTGTGCCGCCCGGCTAACAGCACCAGCTTGACCGTCTCGGAAAACTGGCCGCCGTCCGCGCGCCAGGTGCGGCCGTAGTGCTCGATCAGCTCCGGGTCGTAACAACCGTCCCAGTTCATGCCGTAGCCGTTGGCGTCCACCATCTGGGCGGTGGCCCCTTCGGTGGCGATCACGTCCCAGATCTTGGCGCCATGCAGATGCCACGGGACGGACACCTCCTCGGCGGTGAGCCCGCCGGCGCGCAGCACGTCCACGGCGGCGCGCACCGCGTCGTCCACCTCTGGTGCGGAGTTCGGGTGCCCGAAACCCTCGGTGAGCACCCCCACCCGCAGACCGTCGGCGCCCTGATCGAGCGCGGCCAGGTAGTCCTGCGGCACCAGATCGCGGGGCTGGCGGGGGTCGTAACCGTCCCGCCCGGCGATCACCGACAGCATCAGCGCGGCATCGGCCACGGTGCGGGTCATCGGGCCGACGTGGTCGATGGTCGCCTCGATCGGGAACGCGCCGGTGTAGGGGACCAGACCGTGGGTGGGCTTGTGCCCGACGAGCCCGCTGTAGGACGCCGGCATCCGGATGGAACCACCCTGGTCGCCCCCGGTCGCCATGTCCACCACGCCACCGGCGACGAGAGCGGCACTGCCGCAGGAGGACCCACCGGTGGAGCGGGTCTCGTCCCAGGGGTTGCGGACCGGCCCGGTGCGCGCGGTGTGCGACCCGCCGGAGAAGCACAGGTCCTCGCAGGCGGCCTTGCCGGCGATCGTCGCGCCGGCCGCCAGCATTCGGGTGACGATGGTGGCGTCGCGGGTGGGCACGAAGCCCTGCACCGTGTTCGACCCGTTCATCATCGGCACCCCGGCGACCATGGTGTTGTCCTTGATCGCGACACTGCGCCCGGCGAGGGGTCCGTCCGTGCCCTCGGTGATCCGTGTGGTCACGTACCAGGCGTTGAACGGGTTGTCCGCGGCCGCCGGGCGCGACCACTCGCGGTGCGGCGCTGCGGGTGCGGATTCGGAATACAACTGCTCGACGACGTCCCAGGACGTCAGCAGCCCGTGCACCATCGGGGTGAACGAGGCAATGTCGGACTGGGACAACGCCAACCCGTAACGCTGGGCGACGGCAGCGAGGGCAGCAGGATCGGGCGGTTGCACAGGCATGGCGGGCACTCCTCGCAGATCGGCGGCGTACCAATCACGGTAACGATCGGCACGCCGCCCCACCACCGGTGCCGCTGGGTCCTCCGCAGTCTCAGGCGGCCAGGAACTCCAGCAACGCGGTGTTGAACTCCTGGACATGGCTGGCGTTGATGGCGTGCGGGCCGCCAGCGATGAGGACCAGCGTGGCGCCCGGGATCAGCTCGGCCGAACGCTTGCCGCTGACCTCGAAGGGCACGATGGCGTCGGAGTCACCGTGGATGACCAGGGTGGGCACGGTGACCTTCGCGACGTCGTCCCGGAAGTCGGTGCGTCCGAACGCGGCGATGCAGTCCAGCGTGCCCTTCGCTGAGGCGAAGGCGGCGATGTCGCGGGCGTAGGCGCGCTGTGCTTCGCTCACGGTGAGGGTGCCGCCGGCGCTGAAGAAGTTGGTCGTGAAGCCGTCCAGGAATGCCAGCCGGTCGCCCCGCACCCCGTTCTCGAACTCGGTCGGTGCCGTAGTTGCCGATGTAGCGGACCACCTCGCCACCGCCCATCGAGAAACCGACCAGGGTCGCCTCGCGCAGATCCAACTGCACCATCAGCGCATCCAGGTCGGCGGCAAAGGTGTCGTAGTCGTAGCCATCCCACGGCTGGGAGGAGTCGCCGAAGCCGCGACGGTCCACCGAGATGACCCGGTATCCGGCGTCCACCAGGGCCGGTACCTGGTTCTCCCAGGCGCGGCCACTCAGCGGCCAGCCGTGCAGCAACACCACCGGTCGGCCTGCGCCGTGGTCGCTGTAGTGCAGCTCGATCGGGGCACCGTGCTCGGTGCCGATCGTGATTCTGGCCATCATCCGGTCTCTGATCGCCCTCACCCCGCAGGGCCCCTGCTCCCACAGCAGCACCATGACCAGGTACTGCGGGTACGTGAGGTCCAGGGCGGCAAGGGCGGGTCGGTACCGGGCGGTCATGGCGCGGGACGCGGTGTACAGCGCCAGGCACAGCCGCTCGTCGAGCTGCAGATCACTCGCCGTCGGAATGGGTCCAGACATCGGAAAAGCGTACCGCCGACCCCCCGACTCGGTGGGCAGCCACCGGCGTGCGCACCCTCCGACCTGCGCACATATGCGCACCAGACAACGTGGAAACCCAAACCGAAATGGGTATCGTTTGCAACAACACCGAGTGCGAGGACGAGGTATCTGCCATGCGTGGACCACTGATCGCCGCCGTGGTGCTGGTGCTGGTGCTCGCTGCCGGGTGTGCCACCGCGCCGTCGCGGGTTGGGTCGGATGGGCGGTCCGGGCCGATCCAGGTGGTCGCGGCGGAGAACTTCTGGGGCAGCATTGCCGCCCAGCTGGGGGGCGACCGGGTGCAGGTCACCAGCATCATCGACAACCCCGACGCCGACCCGCACGACTACGAGGCGACGGCGGCTGACGGCAGGGCCTTCGCCGGGGCAGACCTGACCATCGTCAACGGCGTCGGGTACGACACCTGGGCCAGTGACCTCACCGCCGCGAACCCCTCCACCAGCCGCGTCGACCTCTCCGTCGGTGACCTGGTCGGCGCCGGTCCCGGTGCCAACCCGCACCGCTGGTACGACCCGGCCGACGTCGCTGTCGTGATCGATGCGATCACCCGCCGCCTCGATCAGCTGGACCCGGGTTCGAACGGCTACTACGACCAGCGGCGCGCTGCGTTCGGCACGACCGCGCTGGCCGAGTACCGCGGCGTTATCGATGACATCCGGACCCGCTACACCGGCACCCGGGTGGGGGCGTCGGAGAGCATCGTGTCCATGCTGGCGCCGGCGCTGGGCCTGGACATGATCACCCCATCGGGCTTTCTGCTGGCCGTCACCGAGGGGGTGGACCCCACCGCCGCGGACAAGGCGGCCGCCGACCGCCAGATCGCCACCGGGGCCGTCGCCGTGTACGTGTACAACCCGCAGAACGCCTCACCCGACGTGCAGGCGCAGATTTCGGCCGCGCAACAGCGGGGCATCCCGCTGGTGAGGATGTCGGAGACGATGACGCCGGCCGGGGCGAGCTGGCAGCAATGGCAGACCGCCCAACTGCAAGCGCTGCGCGCCGCACTGGAGCGGGCGCGAGGATGAGCACGGCGCGAGAGCCGGTGCTGCGCCTGAGCGGGGCCGCCGTCGCCGTGGGCGGGCGCACCCTGTGGAGCGGGGTCGACCTCACCGTTGCAGCGGGGGAGTTCGTTGCGGTGCTCGGGGCCAACGGGGCCGGCAAGTCAACCATGGTCCGGGCACTGCTCGGGCAGGTGCCGCTGGCGGGGGGCAGCGCGGAGGTGCTCGGTCGCCCGGTGCGGGCGGGCAACCCGCAGATCGGTTACCTCCCGCAACGCCGCAGCATCGACCCGGCGCTGCGGGTGCGGGGGGTGGACGTGGTGCGCCTGGGTGTGGACGGTGGGCGCTGGGGGCTGCCGTTGCCGGGTGCGTGGCGGTGGAGTCCGCGGGCCCGCGCCGCGCAGGACCGGGTGCGCGAGGTCATCGCCCTGGTGGGGGCGCAGGCCTACGCGCACCGCCCGATCGGTGAGCTCTCCGGCGGTGAGCAGCAACGGCTGTTGATCGCCCAGGCGCTGGCCGCCCGCCCCCGCCTGCTGCTGCTGGACGAGCCGCTGGACAGCCTGGACCTGCCCAACCAGGCCGCGGTCGCCGCCCTGATATCCCGGATCTGCCAGGCCGAGGGGGTCAGCGTGCTGATCGTCGCGCACGACGCGAACCCGCTGCTGAGCTACCTCGACACGGTGGTGTACCTGGCCGAGGGTGGGGCGGCGGTCGGGGCGCCCCGCGCGGTGATCACCAGCGCGACGCTGACCCGGCTGTACCGCACCCCGGTGGAGGTGCTCTCGACCTCCGACGGGCGCCTGGTGGTGGTCGGGCGGCCCGAGAGCCCGGCGGTCCACGCCGATCGGCACCAGCGGTGATCACCGGAGCCGATCCCCAGCTCACCTGGAACCTGGTGGCCGACGTGCGTCAAGCGCTGAACTTCCCGTTCATGGTCAACGCCTTCCGGGCCGGCGGGGTGGTGGCGGTACTCGCCGGGACGGTGGGCTGGTTCATGGTGCTGCGTAGGCAGAGCTTCGCCGGTCACACCTTGGCGGTGGTCAGCTTCCCCGGGGCCGCCGCTGCCGTGCTGGTGGGGGTCGGCTCGGTGTACGGGCTGTTCGCCTTCGCGGTTGTGGCGGCACTGGTGATCGCGCTGGTACCGGCTGCGGTGGGGCGGGGTTACAGCGAGGCGGCCGCGGTCACTGGCACGGTGCAGGCCATGGCGCTGGCGTCGGGGGTGCTGTTCGTCAGCGTGTCCGGGCGCAACCTCAACGGGGTGAACGCCCTTTTGTTCGGCAGCTTCCTGGGGATCACGGCGCAGCGGGTGACGGTGCTGGTGGTCGTGGCGGTGGCCGTTCTCGCGGTGGTGGCCCTGATCGGGCGCCCGTTGTTCTTCGCCTCGGTGGACCCCGCCGTCGCCGCAACCCGTGGGGTGCCGGTGCGGGTGCTGTCGGTGGGCTTCCTGGTGCTGCTGGGGGTGGCGGCCGCGGCGGCCAGCCAGATCACCGGCAGCTTGCTGGTGTTCACCCTGCTGGTGGTGCCCGCGGCCACCGCACAGCTGCTCTGCGCCAATCCCCGTACGTCGCTGCTGTTGACGGTGCTGCTGGGTGTGGGGCTGACGTGGGGATCGCTGCTGGTCGCCTACTACGTCGACGTCCCGCTGGGGTTCCTGCTGAGCAGCGCTGCGTTCATGGTGTACGTGCTGGTGGCGGGGGCGACCCGGGCTGCGGTCATGCTGGGCCGGCGTCGGGTGAGGGGGTGAGCGCCTGGCTGGGGATGGCCCCGTTCCTGCGCTATGCCTTGCTCGCCGGGGTGCCGATCGCGGCGCTGTCCGGTGTCGTCGGGTACTTCCTGGTACTGCGCGGGCAGGTGTTCACCGGGGACGCGTTGAGCCACGTCGCGTTCACCGGGGCGCTCGGTGCGTTGGCCTTCGGGATCGACCCCAGGTGGGGCTTGGCGCTGTCGACCGTCGCCGTGGGGATCGGTCTGGGCCTGCTGGGCGAGCGGGGCCGCGCCGACGACGTGGTGATCGGCACCGTGTTCGCCTGGATTCTCGGCCTCGGGGTGCTGGCGCTGTCGGTGTACGGCGCCAGCGGGGCCGGCGCGCGGAACGGGGCCGCCGGGGTGAGCGTGCTGTTCGGGTCGATCTTCGGTCTGGGGGGCGCTTCTGCGGGGACCGCCGCGCTGGTGGCGGTAGCACTGTTGGCGCTGATGCTCGCGTTGGCGCGGCCGCTGCTGTTCGCGACCCTCGACGAGGCGGTGGCCGCCGCCCGGGGGGTGCCGGTACGCGGGTTGGGGTTGGCGTTCCTCGCGATAGTGGGGGCGACGGCGGCTCAGGCGACGCAGGCGGTGGGGGCGCTGCTGCTGCTCGGGCTGCTGGCCGCACCCGCCGGTGCGGCACGGCATCTGACCGACCGGCCCTACCGGGGGATGGCCCTGGCTGCGGTGCTCAGCGTGGCGTCGATGGTGGGCGGACTGCTGGCGGCCGCGGTATTGCCGAAGGTACCGCCGAGCTTCGCGATCCTGGTCTTCGCCAGCGTGCTGTACGCGGGGGCGGGGCTGCTCAGCGTCGGCCGCCGCCGCTCTCGTTCCGGGTGACGAGCCCAGGACAACTCGCCGCCGCCGCCGACGGGACCGGCGGTCCTGAGATGACCGGTCAGCCTGCCGGCACCGGATCTCGTTGCACCGCCGGCCCAGTGGCAGCAGGCTCCTTGGGTGCCAGGGGTGAGGGCTGCACCCGCAGCACTCGCGCGAGCCCGGCGGGCAGCCACCAGTTCCACCGCCCGAACAGGCTGACCAGCGCCGGCACCAGCAACGCCCGCACGATGGTGGCGTCGATGAGGATGCCCACCCCCAGCGCGGTACCCAGCACCTTGATGTCGGTGCCGGGGGCTGATGCGAGGGCGGCGAAGGCGAAGAACAGGATGAGTGCGGCCGAGGTGACCAGCCGACCGGTGCGACCGAGCCCGCCGATAACGGCCGCCGGGGTGGACCCGGTGGCGTCGTACTCCTCACGCATCCGGGCCAGGATGAACACCTCGTAGTCCATCGACAGTCCAAACAGGAACGCGAAGATGATCACCGGTAGCCAGAACGTGATAGCGCCGGTGGAGGCCACCCCGAACACGGCCTGCGAGCCGTGGCCCTGCTGCCAGAAGAACACCACTGACCCAAATACCGCAGCCAACGACACCAGGTTCAGCAGCACGGCCTTCAGCGGCAGCAGCACCGAACGGAAGGTACGTACCAGCAGGATGAACGTGATCGCGGCGATGATGAGCAGCACGTAGGGGAAGTTGTCATACACGGCGGTGCCGTAGTCCTGCACGGTGGCCCCGGCTCCGGTGACCCCGACCGGACCCCCGGTGGCCTGCTGCACGGCGGTGCGAACGGCGTCAACCACCACGGTGCCGTCGCTGTCCACCGTCTCGGCTCGGGGCAGCACGTCCACCACGGCGGTGCCGTTGCGGCTGGCGCCGACCACCGCGGTGCGCACTGCGCTCACGGCGCGAGCAGCAGCAACCGCCGCCGGGGCCTGCGCGTCCGGCACCAGCACCTCAATGGGGGTGAGCACACCGGTGCCTACTGCGGCCTGGCGCAACTCAGTGACGGTGTCGAACGCGGGTCCACTGCTGGCCAACGAGTTCACTCCGGCCTGGCCGATCCGCAGATCGAGAACCGGTGCGGTGAGCAACCCCAGCGCGAGGAGGGCGACACCAGCCGCCAACCAGCGTCGGCGCACGATCATGCGGGACCACGACGACCACCCGCGGGAGGCGGTGTCCTCATGCCGGATGCGAGGCCAATCGATGCGCGGGCCGATGCTGGACAGCAACGCCGGCAGCAGGGTGAGCACCACGGCCACGCTGACCAGGGGGATCAGCATTCCGCCCAGGCCCATGCTGCGCAGGAACGGCACCGGCACCACGAGCAGCGCCAGCAGGCTGATGGCGACGGTCACCCCGGACGCCACCACGGCGTGCCCGGCGGTGCTCATCGCGATGACCACGGCGGTGTGGTTGTCGTGCCCGTGCGCCCGCTCCTCACGCCAGCGGGACACCAGCAGCAGCGAGTAGTCGATGGCCACCCCCAAACCCACCAGGGAGATGAGGAACTGCACCACGAAGCTCACGTCGGTCAGCGTGGTGAGTCCCAGCACGAGCAGAAACGTCGTCAGGATCGACACGGCCGCGATGGCCAGGGGCACCAACGCCAAGAACGACGCGAAGACGAACGCCAGCACCGCGAGGGCGCCCACCGCACCGAACAATGTCTCGACCAGCACGCTCGGCCCGCTGCTGTTCCCGCCGGCCGCGAGCAGCTCGTAGGACGTGACACCCACCTGCAGGCCGGCGGAACCGGCCGCCTGCTGCAGCACCGGGACGACCGCGGCCGCGGTGCCTGGCCCAAAGCCGGTGGGCGCCGGGCCCTGCACCAGGGCAAACGTGCTCCGGCCGTTGTCGGAGACGAAGGCTGCGTCACCGGTGCTGGCCAGATCCACCACCCGCACCTGCGGCAGCCGCGCGCGGACGGTGTCGAACACCGCTGCCACCTCGGCGCTGCGGCCCTGCACGGTCTGCCCGGCGGGCACGGTGAGTACCGCGACAGCGGTGTCGGCCGAGCTGACACCGAAGGTGTCGACCAGCCGACGTTCAGCCTCGTAACCGGGTTGACCCGGCAGGGAGAAGTCGAAGGTGAGCCGATCACTCAACCGCCCAGCAGCGGCTCCGCCCCCTACCAACAACACCAACCACACCGCTGCGACCATCCGTCGGTGACGGAGCACGAACTCGGCGAAACGTTGCACGGGATCCTCCGGGGTCAGGCGCTGGTGCGGGGAAGGTTCGAGTGCACCTTCCGGTCTGCAACAGGATGACGTTGCCCGCCCAGATAGTCAAGCTTGAATAACACTTTGGGCGCTCCACCCTTGCCGTGGGCCGAGCTCGGGGAACCCGGGCTCGCCAGCGAACCGGTAGGCGCCCTCGCGAAGCCGACGCGCGAAGGCGCGGGTCCAATCCAGTTCGGCCTGATGACGCGCCGTGATGAAGTCGAGGATCTCCCGGACGTGCTCGGGAATGCCGCCGTCGGCCCCGGTGGCACCGTCGACGATAGACGCGCGGGTATGGGCGGTGGACCCCAGCTCGGTCTGCAGCACTGCGACCCGGGCGGTGAGGGCGGCGACGAGCTCCTCCCGGGGCAGGAACAGCATCAAACACAATGCCGGGACCAGGGGCTCAGCCGCTGGAGTGACCGTCCACCACGCTTGGCGCAGCAGCACGTGAAACTCCTTCTCGCCCTCCCCGGTCAGCACATAGGTAGTCCGCGCCGGCCGGTTGTCCCCACTCTCCCGGGAGTGCACAGCGATCGCACCGTCGCGCTCAAGGGTGTTGATTGCCCCGTAGATCGACCCCGCCTTGACGTTCGCCAAGGCCTCCAACCGCCAGGTGATCAGCTCACGACGCACGTCGTAACCGTGCACCGGCTGCATGATCCTGATGACGCCGAGAACCAACATTCGAGTTGCAGACATGACGCTGATAATAGTCACCGATGACTAGGTCAGGGTGCCTGCACGAGCGGGCCACCCTCGACGTGGGCCGTGACGACCCGGTAACCCAGCTATGTCGCCTGCACAAGCATGGGACCACCCTGAGCGAATTTCTGCCGTCCACATGGGACCACCTGGATTACCAGTCGTGGGACCACTCGGCTCGCCGCGGCGAGGTTTTCTCGGTCTGCTCGTTGACTCCCCACGTCTTGTTCGTCGACGCGGAGGTCATCAGCACAAATCGATGGGTGCCAGCATGTCTCCGTAACATGTAACGTGAGGCTGTGGGTCTGGATGAGACGAAGGCAATCCCAGCGCGAGCGAGGGTTGCCGCCCATCGCGCGCGGCTACGCGAGCAGGGGCTGCGACCGGTGCAGATCTGGGTGCCTGATGTGCGGGCACCGGAGTTCGCGCGGGCCGCGCACGAGCAGTCAGCTGCCATCGCGGCCGGCGAGCAAGACGCCGACGACCAGGCGTTCGTGGATGCAATCTCGTGGGACTGGACCGCTGATGAGGAAGACAGCGCGAGCAGCGTAGAAACACGAGTGAGGCGGGGGGACGTCTACACCGCCGCCGTGCGTGGTCCGTACACGGGGAAACCCCGTCCCGTAGTGGTCTTGCAGGACGACCGCTTCGACGCCACTACGTCGATCACAGTCTGCCCGCTGACCACAAGCACGGTCGCTGCACCGCTTGCCCGCGTGCCGATCGAGGCCACCGATACCAACGGGCTCGGTGAGGTCAGTCGACTCATGGTCGACAGGGTGACCACCATGCCGCGGGAAAACTTGCGTACCCGGCTGGGCCGTCTCAGCGATGAGGACGTGGTGCGGCTGAGCCGGGCGGTGATCGTGTTTCTCGGTCTGGTGTGATCGGTGCCGTATTACGCCTTCTGTCGTCTGGCACCAGGCATTTAGGCCAGCGGTTGATCAACTTGTCGCAGCAGCCGTTCGCTGACCGGGGATGACCGAGCGCGCTAACGCTGTTGGCTTACCTGCAGCGGCAACGCGACCTGGTTTTCTGGAAGCTGAACGTACGAGGGTCCGGCGCTCGCGCGAGATCATGATCACCATGTGGGAAGCGTCGGCGCCGGGTGTGCTGCACCTGCCGTCGGGTCGAATGCTGCGGGGGCGTGGACTGCGCCGGCCGGCACCCGACGGTCAGACCCCGACGTTCGCGCTGTACCTGCTGGGGTCCATGCCGCCGCCGATGGCCTGGGAGTCGCGCTGGGTGTCGTGGCCGGACTTGTGGCTGCCCCGCGACCGCGTCGACGCTGCGGCCGCACTGCGCGAGGCGTGGCTGCGCGCCGAGCAGGAGCGGGTGGAGATCGCCTGCGCGGGCGGGGTCGGCCGGACCGGCACGGCGCTTGCCTGCATCGCGGTGCTCGACGGCGTCCCGGCCGATGAGGCGGTCGCCTTCGTCCGGGGTCACTATGACCGTCGCGCGGCGGAGACGCCGTGGCAGCGCCGGTTCGTCACACGATTCCAACCCGGCTAGCGTCCCCCGACGGTTTCGGCATCGATCCATGCGCACTCCGCCCGGATCCATGCCGAAGCGGCGATCACCCGGGAATGTCGGGGGGCTCTGGCACGCTCGCCGTGGCAAGAAGGACGGGGGTGGGCATGGGCGAGGACGTCACGGTGCACGGGCTCTGGTCGCCCGGGACTGGGTTGCTGTTGTGGTTCGAGACGGTGCACGCCGCTCCGCTCGACGCAGCGTTGCACCCGCGCGCGGTGGCCGATCCGGCGCTGCTGCCGGCCCCGCCCCGCGCGTGGGCCGGCCGCCTCGCGGATGCACTGGCCCCGGCCGCGTTGCGTAGGCGCCCGGAGTTGCTGTTGCCCGCCACGGGCGGGTTCCCTACGAAGGGAGCACAGCCAGCCGGGGGCCTGCAGCAGTGGCGGGTGCCGGCCGGTGCGCTGGCGCCACCCGACGCAGCTGAGGTGTTACATGAGGTCGCGCACCTCTACACCTCGAGCGAGGACGGCTGGATACTGAGCCCGGAGCTGCGCTTCCTCGGCGAGGTGGCCTCAGGGGTGGCTCGGTGGGTGTACTCCGGGCGGGTGGTGCCCGCGGTGCACAGCTACGACGACGAGCACTGGGCGCGGTGGGTGCTGGTGGATGACGGCCCGGTCCGCACCTGGCGGACCCAGGTGGTGGCGGCGCTGCCCCCGGTGCTGCGGGCGGAGGTGCTGCACGGGGTGACCCGGTCCGGCGCGGACGTCGCCGACGACCTTATCCGCGAGCTCACCGACGCGGTGGTGCGGGCCACCCTGCGGCTCAGCGGCCCCCAGCCGGCACCCGCGCACCCCCTGGTCCAGGCACTGCACACCGGGCAGCCGCTGGCCGGCGGCCCTGGCGGGCAGTGGTGGGCGGCGGCGCTGCAAGAGTGGGCGTCGAGCTCGACGCTGGATCGCCCGGAGGTGATCTTCCGGCTGGTGGAACCCGCGGCGACGGACCCGGTCGCCGTAGTGGACCAGGATGCCGGACAGGGCGGCCCGTGGGAGCCCACTTGGCTGCTGGAGGCGTGCCTGCGCACGGCGGATACCGCGCCGGTGCCAGTGCGCAGCCTGCCGCGCTCACCGGAGACCGCCGCCGTGGCGTTGGACGCGCTGAGCCGGGCGATGACGGCGTGGCCGCGGTTGCGCGCGATCACCCCGGATGTGCGCGAGCACGTGGTGGCCCTGCGCACCGCCGATGCCGTAGAACTGCTCACCCGGGGCGCCCAGCAGCTGAGGGCCGCCGGCATCACCGTGCTGCTGCCCCGGGCGTGGACCAGGGCAGACCCGTCGCTGGCGCTGCGGGTGAGCACCCCGCCGGCGGCAGCCGCAGTCACCGCGGGCGCGGTCGGCATGGCGCAACTGGTCGACTACCAGTGGGAGCTGTCGCTGGGTGATGTGGTGCTGAGCGCAGCCGAGCTCGCTGAGCTGGCGCACAGCAAAGCCGAGCTGGTGCGGCTGCGCGGAGACTGGGTGCGGGTGGACGCCACGGCACTCGCGCGGGCCGCCCGCTACGTCGCCGCCCACGCCGCAACGCCGTCAGCCAGCCTCGGCGGCGTGCTCGCCCAGCTCACCGCCGCCGACCCGCCACCTGTGCCGGTCACCGAGGTCGGGGCCACCGGGTGGCTGGGGCAGCTGCTGGCCGAGCAGCCGGATCGTCAGCTCGCCACCGTAGGGGCACCGGCGGGCCTGCGGACCACACTGCGCCCCTACCAACAGCGCGGGGTGGACTGGTTGGCGTTCATGAGCCAGCTCGGACTGGGGGTGGTGCTGGCCGACGACATGGGCCTGGGCAAGACGGTGCAGCTGCTGGCGTTGGTGCTGCATGAGTTGCCCGGGGGACCGTCCCCGACGCTGCTGGTGTGCCCGATGAGCGTGGTCGGTAACTGGCGGCGGGAGGCGGCCCACTTCGCCCCCGACCTGCGGGTCTTGGTGCACCACGGCGCCACCCGGTTACGCGGGCCGCAGCTCACGGTGGCGATCACCGGGCACGACTTGGTGATCACCACGTATCAGCTGCTGGCGCGGGACTGCGCCACGCTCGCGCAGACGTCGTGGGGCCGGGTGGCACTGGATGAGGCTCAGCACGTCAAGAACACCGCTACCGCGCAGGCCCGGGCCGTGCGGGCGCTGACCGCCCGACACAGGGTGGCCTTGACCGGAACCCCGGTGGAGAACCGGTTGGAGGAGCTGCGGGCGGTGCTCGACTTTGCTAATCCGGGGATGCTCGGCTCGGCGCAGGGTTTCCGGGCGCGGTTCGCGGTACCCATCGAGCGCGACCGCGACCCCTCGGCGCTGACCCGGTTGCGCACCGTCACCCGCCCGTTTGTGCTGCGCCGACTCAAAACAGACCCGGCCGTCATCACCGACCTGCCGGCCAAGACCGAGCTGACCATGCTGGCGAACCTGACCGCCGAGCAGGCGGCGTTGTACAAGGCGGTGGTGCAGGACATGCTGGCCAAGATCGCCGAGTCCGACGGGGTGCGCCGCAAGGCCCTGGTGCTGTCCACCCTCACCCGGCTCAAGCAGGTCTGCAACCACCCGGCCCACTTCCTGGCCGACGGATCCCCCGTGCAACGGCGCGGCGCACACCGTTCCGGCAAGCTGGACCTGGTCGAGGATGTGCTCACCTCCGTGCTGGGTGACGGGGAGAAAGCGTTGCTGTTCACCCAGTTTCGACAGTTCGGTGAGCTGGTCGGGCCGTGGTTCGAGCAGCGGTTCGGCGTGCAGGTGCCATTCCTGCACGGCGGGGTGAGCCGCGTGGGGCGCGAGGCGATGGTGTCGCGGTTCCAGTCCGACGCGGACGGGCCGCCGCTGATGCTGCTGTCGCTGAAAGCCGGGGGCACCGGGCTCAACCTCACTGCCGCCAACCACGTGGTGCACCTGGACCGGTGGTGGAACCCGGCGGTGGAGAACCAGGCCACCGACCGGGCCTTCCGGATCGGCCAGCGCCGCGACGTCGCGGTGCGCAAGCTGGTGTGCGTGGGCACCGTGGAGGAGCGCATCGACGCGCTGATCGCTGGGAAGCGGGAGCTGGCAGATCTGGCGGTGGGCGCCGGGGAGGGGTGGGTGACCGAGCTGGGCACCGAGGAGCTACGCGAGCTGTTCAGCCTGGGCGCCGACTCGGTGGGCGAGTGAGCACGTGGTGGGGGCAGCGCCTGGCCGACGCGGTCGCCGAACTGATCGACCCGGGACGGCTCGCCCGGGGCCGCACCTTGGCGCGCACCGGCAGCGTGTTGTCCCTGCATGTGCAGGCGGGGCGGGTCACCGGCGCAGTGCAGGGTTCGCAGGCCCGCCCGTACACGGCGGCGTTCCTGCTCGCTCCGCTGGTGGACGCCGACGCCACCCGCATCGCTGAGCTGTTCGCTGACGCGAACCTGCTCGCGCAGTTGGTGACCGGGCAGCTGCCCGAGCAGTTTGGTAACCCGCAGCACGGGTTGTTTCCGCGCTTCGCTGACGAGCTGGACTTCGAGTGCACCTGCCCCGACTGGGGCTGGCCGTGCAAGCACGCCGCCGCGCTCGTGCATGTGCTCGTCGACGGGATCGACGCGCAACCACAGATCCTGCTGCAGCTGCGCGGCGTCGACCTGAGTCCGACGTTGGGATGGCAGTCCGTTGTGGAGACCGAGGTCCCGTTGGGGGAGGCCATGGTGGACTACTGGGACCCCCGCGGCGAGCTGGTCGCCCCACCGGTGCGCTTCCGCCCCGCCCTGGACGACCTGGACTCGGGCGTGCTGCGGGCAGCACTGCGCAGCGCCGGCGGCGGCCCGGAGTCGGCCGAGGCAGCGCTGCGGTGGTTACGCGAGGCCTACCGACGCTTGGGTTGACCTCAATGGCCCACCCCACCCCGGGCCACCCAGGGCCAATAGTCACCTTTTCGACGGTGCCGGTGTCCGCGCGCGGGCGTTAAGTCACCCTTTCGCCGTCCGTGGCGACCGTCCGTGGCGCCGTTCGTGGAGGCGGCCCCCGCGCCGGGCGAGCACGGTCGGACCCGGCGCGAGGGGTTGCGGGCAGCTGTGCCACCCTCGGGCCTCGATGAGAGCGCACCGGTGACCGTCCTGCAGGTGGTTTTGCTGATGATCGCCGGGGTTGTGGCCGGGGTGGTGGGTTCCACTGCCGGGCTGGCGTCGCTGATCTCCTATCCCGCGCTGTTGGCCGTTGGGCTCGCGCCGGTCACCGCGAACGTCACGAACACCGTCGCACTGGTGGCGAGCGGGTTCGGCTCGGCGCTGGGTTCGCGTCCGGAGTTGCACGGACAGGTGCCACAGGTGGCCCGTCTGGCCGGGGCGGCGGTGGCGGGTGGGATCACTGGGGCGGTGCTGCTCCTGCTGACCCCTGCCGGCACCTTCGAGCGGATCGTCCCGGTGCTGGTGGCCGCGGCGTCGCTGCTGCTGTTCGTCCAACCCCGGGTCCGAGCGCTGCGCCAGGACCACGTGGACAAGGGTGGACGGTGGCTTCTCACCGGGGGTACATATCTGATCGGGGTCTACGGCGGATACTTCGGTGCGGCCGCGGGCGTCATGCTGCTGGCCATGCTGCTGGTGCTCGGCGACGACACCCTGGTGCGGTCCAACGCCCTGAAGAACGTGCTGTTGTGGATGGCCAACGGTGTCGCCGCGCTGGGTTTCGCGGTGTTCGCCGATGTCCGCTGGGCAGCGGCCGCCCCCCTGGCGCTGGGGTTCCTGGCCGGCGGCGCCCTGGGCCCGGCGGTGGCACGGCGGCTCCCGGCCGACGGGCTGCGCATTGCCGTGTCGCTGGCAGGGTTGGCTCTCGCGGTGCGGCTCTGGGTCACGGCCGGGTAAGCGCGTACCGTCGTGGCTCCAACCGTGGCGGCTGTCTCACCCCGGACCGAAAAGCAGGGCGTCGCATGACGGCGCCGGAGGAGTCCGCATGGCCGGCAAGAACAAGGGCGGACGGGAAGCCCGCAAACCCAAGGCCGAGAAGCCGAAGGGCAACGCCTCCCAGCACAGCGCCAAGGGCGCGAACGAGCTGATCCCCTCGGCCAAGAGCACGGCGAAGCGGCCAGGCGGGCGGTAACGTCGCAGCGCGGTGCCGGTCGCGACGGGGCCCGGAGAAATTCAGGTGAGCCGCCGCCGTCGCCCGCGAGAGAAATGCGGCGTGGCCCACCACCTCCGCGAACTTGCCGTCGACGACTTGCCGCAGGCTTGGCAGCTCAGCCGGATCGCGTTCGGTGGCCCTCCGACGGCACCGCCAGGATGGGCCACCGACCGGGCGGGCAGGCGCACCTGGGGGATGTTCGAGGGCGGTCGCCTGGTGGCCAAGGCGATGGACCGCGAGCAACACCAGTGGTTCGGCGGACGGGTCGTTCCGACAGCTGGCGTCGCCGGGGTGGCTGTTGTTCCCGAGCGCCGCGGTGCCGGGCTGGCCCAAACGGTGCTGACCCACCTGCTGGAGCGCGCGCGTGAGCGGGGAGCCGTCCTGAGCACGCTGTTCCGCACTACGCCGCTGCCTTACCGCCGGCTCGGGTATGAGCAGGTGGGCACGCTGCGGTGGACCGCGTTGGCCACAGCGGCGCTCACCGGCGTGCGCTGCCCACCGGGGGTAACGCTGCGAGCGGCCACACCCCTAGACGTCGCGGCCGTGCGGGAAATCCGTCGCTCGGTGGCCTGCACTACAACCGGTGGGATGGACCGTTGCGGGCCGATCTACGACCTGGCCGCTGCTGCTGAGTTCGACGCGCACGATGGCACCACCCTCGCAGTGGACGCCACCGGCATGGTCCAGGGGTTCATCACCTGGGATCGGGGGGCAGGGTACGACGCGAACGCCGTGCTCACCGTGCACGACTTGGTGGGCCTGACCGCGGACGCCACGACGGCTCTGTTGGCGAATCTGGCCAGCTGGGCCTCGGTGACACCGACCCTGCACCTGCGGTTACCGGAGCCCGATCCGGCAGCGCTGCTGGCTAGCTTCGCCGGGGCGCGGGTGCTCTCTGAGGACCCCTGGATGATGCGTCTGGTCGATGCCCCCGCAGCGGTCGCGGCTCGGGGGTGGCCGCCGCACCTGGGCGGTGGCCTGGACCTGGACCTCGTGGACGACGTGTGTGCCTGGAACGCCGGCGCCTGGCGGTTGGAGGTCGGCGACAGTGCCGCGGAACTGACGCGACGGACGACCACCGCGGCCGCCGACTGCGTGCAGCTGACGGCCCGGGGGGCGGCCGCGTGGTACGCGGGCACGTCACCTGCGGTGCTCCGGCGCGCCGGGTTGATCTCCGGCGGCAGCGCCGAGGACGACGGATTCCTGCAGGCCGCCGCCGCTGGTCCCCCGCCGGCCTTGCTCGACTATTTCTGATTGGGCGGCGAGCCTGGGTGGCGACCCGGGGTCCAGCAGCATTGGTACCGTCGTACCGCTTCGTCTGGATCGATCAGGAGGGCTGTCGATGAAAGCCGTGACCGCTGCGACCGTGCAGCGCGCCAAGGTCGCCGTCGCGCTGGCGTTCGCGTTGAACGGGCTGGCACTGTCGTCGTGGCTGTCCCGGGTGCCGGCGGTGCGCGACGAACTGGCGTTGAGTACCGCCCAGGTCGGGCTGCTGCTGTTGTGCCTGTCGCTGGGCGCGGTGCTCGCGATCCCGCTGTCCGGTGCGCTGGTCACCCGGCTGGGACCGGCGCGCGCCGTGCTCGCCGGTTCCCTCGTGGTCGGCGTCAGCTTGGCCGGGCTGGCCCTGGCGCTGGTCGTCGGGTCAGCCCCGCTGGCCGGGGTGTTTCTCTTCACCTTCGGTACCGGCAGCTCGCCGTGGGACGTGGCGATGAACGTCGAGGGCGCAGACGTCGAACGCCGGGTCGGCCGGCCCATCATGCCCCGCTTTCACGCCGGTTTCAGCTTGGGGACGGTCGCTGGTGCTGGGCTTGGGGCGTCCTCGGCGGCGCTGCGCATACCGGTGTCCGCGCAACTGGGCGTGACTGCCGTGCTGGTCGTCGCCGTGATGGCCGCCGAAGTCCGGCGCTTCTTGCCCGTGCACCCCCCGGCGGAGGACACCGGCCGGGTCCGGGCCCGCGACGCCTGGCGTGACCGCCGCACCATCCTCGTCGGGCTGTTCGTCCTCGCCTTCGCGCTCACCGAGGGGGTGGCCAACGACTGGTTGGCGCTGGCCCTGGTGGACGGGCACGGCGCGTCGCAGTCGGCGGGGGCCGTCGGGTTCGGCGTGTTCGTTGCGGCGATGACGGTGGGCCGGCTGACCGGGGGCTCGCTGCTGGCGCGCTACGGCCGGGTGCCGACCCTGCGAGCGGCAGCGGTGGTCGCCCTGGCGGGCCTGCTGCTGGTGGTGTTCGGCGAGCCGCCGCTGCTGGTACTCACCGGCGCCGCGCTGTGGGGTGTGGGTGCCTCGCTCGGCTTTCCGGTCGGCATGAGCGCGGCTGCCGACGACCCGGCACGCGCCGCGAGCCGGGTGGCGGTGGTGGCGTCAGTCGGTTATACCGCCTTCCTGGCCGGCCCGCCGCTGATCGGAGTCGTGGCTCAAGCCAACGGGATCCTGCGGGCGTTGCTGCTGGTCGTGGTGGCGCTTGTGGTGGCGTTCGTGCTGGCGGGCTCGACAAGGCAGGACCGCGCTACGGTCCAGGGGTGAGCGAGCCAACCAAAGCCTGGGACCTGCTCATCGACCGCCACCACCTCAGCAAGACCGAGCTGCAGGACACGGTCGTCGCCGACCCGGCAGCCGGTCATGCCGTCTTGCGGACTGCCCGGGTAGGGCTGACGGCGAACAACGCGACCTACGCCGTGCTGGGCGACACGCTGCGGTATTGGGAGTTCTTCCCGGCCCCGGCGGGTTGGGGTCGGGTGCCGCTGTGGGGCTTCGCCGACGTCGTCGCCTCCCGCGCCGACGGGGTGGACGTGGGGCAGCGGGTGTACGGGTTCCTCCCCACGTCGAGTCACCTGGTGGTGCGCCCTGAGCGGGTTGGTGCGCACGGCTTCCGCGACGGCACCAAGCACCGATCGGCACTGTCCGCGGTGTATAACGCCTACGCCGAGACCACCGCTGATCCGGCCTACCAGACGGGCAGCGAAGACCTGCAGGTGCTGTACCGGCCGTTGTTCATCACCTCCTTCACCCTCGCTGAGCAGCTTCGCGGCGCGGCGGGTGACGGCGCGCGAACGCTGGTGTTCAGCTCCGCGTCGAGCAAGACCGCCTACGGCGCCGCGGCCCTGCTGCAGGGCGGTCCGAGGCAGGTCGTCGGGCTCACGTCCCCGGCCAACGCCGCCTTCACCCGCAGCTTGGGCTGCTACGACGTGGTGCTCACCTACGACGAGGTGGATCGGCTCACCGCGGTGCCGACGGCCTATATCGACCTGGCCGGGAGCCAATCGCTGCGCGAGCGGGTGCATGCCAGGTTGCGCGAGGATGTGCTGCTCGACCTGATCGTCGGTGTCACCCATCAGGACACCGGGCGGGCCAGCGGACTCCTCGGTGCCAAGCCGACCCAGTTCTTCGCCCCCGATGTCATCGCCGCGCGCATCGCGGAATGGGGGCGGGCGGGCTTCGACGAGCGCTACGGCGCCGCATGGGCGAGCTTCGCCCCGCGGGCGCAGCAATGGGTGGACGTCGTGACTTCAGGGGGGCCAGCCCGGCTGCAGGAGCTATGGACCCAGACGGTGGAGGGCAGGATCGACCCGCGCACCGGCCACGTCGTGACCTTCTGACCCCCACTGCCCCTGCGCAGCTGCGGACCCGGTGCCCGCGGCTGCCCACCTCTGCTGATGCGAGATGGGCAGCCGCGGCCGGGACGGGGATCAGGAGCGCGGGATCAGTACCAGTGCGCCCGGCCACCGATCTGGCGCCCCGCTGCCCCGAGCGCGAACAGCACCGCGCCGACGACGAGCAGGATGATCCCGAGTGTCCACAGGATCGGGATCTTCACGAGGAAACCGATCACGAGCAGGATCACACCAAGAGTGATCATGACGTTCCTTCCACTGAACTCTCCGCCGTTCCGGTTGGAGTGGCGAGTGATCTTTCTACCGCTGCCAGGTGTCGAATGGGAAACGAAACGCGGACAAGCTGCCGTGGCGTCGTATTCAGTGGGTCCTCACCGGGGTCATCGCACGAGTAGCCCGGACAGCCCGGGTGCCGAACCTTCCGCAGCCGTGCCCGGTCGGGGTCCCTGCCCGCTGACGTGCAGTGCGACCGCAGCATCGGGCAGGCTGGGGTCGATCGAGCTCGAAGCGCGCGGCTCAGGAACAGTGGCTGCCCTCCTCGGCGTGCGGGCCTCGGGACGGCCAAAGAACCATCCCTGCCCCAGGTCCACCCCGAGGTCGGCGGCCGCGGCCGCCTGCTCAGCGGTCTCCACGCACTCGGCAAGGACCAGCCCACCGTAGGCGTGGGTGATCTGCACGATGGCCGCCACGACAGCGCTACTGACCCGGTCGGGCAACGCCTGCACCACGTCCTTGTCGAGCTTGACGATGTCTGGCTGCAGCCGGACCAACATGTTCAGCGACGAGTACCCGGCGCCCAGGTCGTCCAGGGCGACCTTGCAGTTGCGCGAGCGGTAGTAGTCGAAGACCCGTTGTAGGTGGTCCAGATCGTGCACCTGGTGGCCTTCGGTGACCTCGAACACCAGCTGGCTCAGCTGTACGCCGGCTTGGCGTGCCGCCAACTCGGTGGTGCGCAGACACACCTCCGGCCGGTAGATCGAGGTGGGAATGAAGTTGATGAACAACAGCTCCTCGCCCAGCCAGCGGCCGGCGTCTCGTAACGCTGTGGTGCGCCCCACCCGGTCCAGCACATGCGTCCACCCCGCCGCCTCCGCTGCCGGGAACAGCACGTCCGGCCAAACCGCAGCACCGTCGGGGGTGGTGGCCCGCAGCAGCGCCTCGTAGCCGATAGTGCGGCGCTGCGCCAGCGTCACGATCGGCTGGTAGACCGAATGGAAGCAGCGCTGCTCGTCGTCAAAGAGCGGCAGTAGGTCGGCGTGCTCGACCCGGGCACTGGCAGCGGTCAAGGTCGGCGCTGACATGGCCTGGCGCAACAACAGGGCATCGCCCAGGTCCGGCCGGTCCACCACCATGGCCCGGACCTCTTCGGCCTCGACCGAGGACAACTCGCGGCGCGCCTCGGCGATGAACTGCGCCAGATCCGTGCCCTGAAGCGACAACAGGCCGGGAGCGAGGGGCTCGAGCCGCACCCCGCGGCGCAACGCCAGCGAGCGGAGCGCGGTAGCGGTGTGGTCCACCGCGGTGGCCAGCACCAGGCGGCCCGTTGCCGCAGTTCGATCCGCCGAGCTGCACACGCAGCCGGCACAGTCCTCGGCCATCACGGCCCCTTCTCGCCCTGTGGCGCACCAGCTGGCCACTCTCGGTCATATCCTCGAACGCTCGCACCGCATTCTTGAGGCCTTTGGCATCCTGGCGTCATGCAGAAGATGCACGTGGTCGGGGCGGTCGCGCTCACATCCGTTCCGGGGACCTGAGGTGCAGTTTCACGGGGTGGACCCGCGCGTGGCCGAGCTGGCAGCTCAAGTGCAGCCGCGCATGGCGGAGATGGCTGAGCGCACCGTTGCCCAGATCGTCGCTGAGATGGGGGTCTACGGCGACGAGCAGTTCGTGGCCCGCGACGAGCTGCAGCTGTCGGTGCAGCGCAATCTCGACGTCGCCGTGCGCACACTGCGAGCGGCGACCGAGCCGGATCTCACGCAGGCAGTCACCACCGGCCGGGTGCGGGCGCTGCAGGGTGCTCCCTTACCGGAGTTGGTGCGCGCATACCGGATCGGACTGACTCAGGTGTGGCTGTGCATGGTCGAATTCCTGCGTGAGGGCAACCCCGGTGACCTCGCGACGCTGGCGGCGGCGACGACCGCGATCTGGGCTCTGGCCGACGACTACGCCGAGGCCCTGACCACCGCATACCGGGGCGCCTCCGGTGAGCTGATGATCGCCCAGCAGGTCCAACGGTCCGCGCTGGTCGAAGCGCTGTTTGCCGGGGGGTCGGCCACCGAGGGCATGCTCTGGTACATCGCGCGGGTGCTGGGGATCTCCCCGGACGGGGACTTCGTGGTGGTGGTGGCCGAGACGCCGGTCCTCGGCCGGGAACCGCTGCCCCATATCGAGGCACGGTTGCGCGAGCGTAACCACGCCTCGGCCTGGCGGTTGACGCCCGAGCTGCAGGCGGGGGTGGTGTCGTTGCGGCACCCGCAAGCGTCGGAGACCGTCGCCCAGTTGGTCCGCGACGCCGACGCCGCCCGGGTCGGCCTGAGCCCGGTGTACTCCGGGCTGGGCAATACTGCCCGGGCACTGCACTTCGCCAGGGTCGCGCTGTCCAGCCTGAGCCCCGGGGCCGCCGCGTACGGCAAGCGGCTGGACATCCCGGCTGGCACCGCTGTCCGGTTCGAACCCGGCCTGGGCCAGACCGTGCGCCTCGTCCCGCTCGGCGGCACCCGCGAGGTGCACGGGCTCTCGATGGACCCTCCTGGAGAGCTGGACCACTGATGGCAGGGCAGTACAGATGGCGCAGCTGAGCCGCGCCCGCTACGCCGTGCTCTACGGCCCCACCACCGGTGACCGCATCCGCCTCGCCGACACCGACCTGCTCGTCGAGGTCACCGAGGACCGCTGTGGCGGCCCGGGCCGCGCGGGCGATGAGGCGGTGTTCGGCGGCGGCAAGGTGCTGCGGGAGTCGATGGGCCAGGGCCGGGCAACCCGGGCTCAGGGCGCCCCGGACACGGTGATTACCGGGGCGGTGGTCCTGGACCACTGGGGTGTGGTCAAGGCCGATATCGGGATCCGGGACGGGCGTATCGTGGCCCTGGGCAAGGCGGGCAACCCCGACACCATGGACGGGGTGCACCCGGATCTGGTGGTCGGACCGTCGACGGAGGTCATCGCCGGCAACGGCCGCATCCTCACCGCCGGGGCCATCGACTGCCACGTGCACCTGATCTGCCCGCAGGTCGTGGACGAGGCGCTCGGCGGGGGCATCACCACGATCATCGGCGGCGGCACCGGCCCGGCGGAGGGCACCAAGGCCACCACCGTCACCCCGGGCGCGTGGCACCTGGCGCGGATGCTGGAGGCGATGGACGGGTTGCCGGTCAACGTGGCGCTGCTGGGTAAGGGCAACACGGTCAGCCGGGAGGCCATGTGGGAGCAGCTGCGGGCTGGGGCGTCGGGGTTCAAGCTGCACGAGGACTGGGGGTCGCCCGCCACGAGCCTGCCGATGGCGCAGCGCTACATGATGTTCCGAGATGCTGACGGCCCTGCTGGCCCTGGCCGACTCGCGGATGCCGACCGGCGGGCACGTGCACTCAGGGGGGGTCGAGGACGCGGTGCACCACGGGCTGCTGACCGACATCGCGTCGGTGCGCGCATTGCTGTCCAGGAGGGTGCGCACCACCGGCCTCGTCGCGGCCGGTCTGGCGGCGGCGGCGTGCTCCGGTGCGCCGCTGGGGTGGCTGGACACCGAGGCCGACGCACGCACCCCGTCCCCCGCGCAGGGCCGGGGTCGGCTGCGGTTGGCCCGCGCCACGTGGCCCGATCACCCCTGGGGTGCCCTGGGCTCGCGCCCGCACCAGGCCGTGGCCCTGGGGGTAGTGGCCGCCGCGGCGGGGCTGAACCCGGCGGACGCGGCACTGGCCGCCGTGTACCTGACGATGACCACGTCAGCCACCGCAGCGGCTGCTGGCCATGGACCCCGGGCAGGTCGCGGCGTGCACGCTGCAGCTCGCATCCCTCTGCGACAGCGTCGTTTCCCAGGCCATCACGGCGGCGCCCGACCTGCCGTGCGCGTCCGACCCCTTGCTGGACCTGTTCGCCGAGCGGCACGCCGCTCGCGCCGACACCTTGTTGGCCTCTTGAGAAAGGAAACCCGATGGCCCCTCACGCCGACGGCGGCGACCCGCACGAGCCCGTCCCCCGCCGCGACCGCGGTCCGGTCCGCATCGGCATCGGCGGCCCGGTCGGCTCAGGCAAGACGGCGCTGGTCGCGGCGTTGTGCCGTCAGCCGCAGGGGCGGCTCTCCCTGGCGGTGGTGACCAACGACATTTACACCACCGAGGACGCCGACTTCCTACGCCGCAACGCGGTGCTGCCCGACGTACGCATCACCGCCGTGCAGACCGGGTGCTGCCCGCATACCGCGATCCGCGACGACATCACCGCCAACCTTGACGCTATCGACGACCTGGTGGCGGCCAATCCGCCGCTGGACCTGGTGCTGATGGAGTCCGGCGGGGACAACCTGACCGCCACCTTCTCCCGCGGCCTCGTCGACGCCCAGATCTTCGTCGTGGACGTCGCCGGTGGCGACAAGGTGCCGCGCAAAGGTGGGCCCGGGGTCACGTTGTCGGACCCGTGCTGCTACCGCTGGCCGGTGGCGGAACGTTGCGCACCGAACTGCGCACCCAACTGCACCCGACGTGACCGCCACCGCTGCAGGCTTGCGCCCAACCAGGCGGTGCGCAACAGTTCAGTGTGACCCAGGACACCGACGTGTCCGGCAGTTGCCCGACCGTGCACCGCCTCACCGTGGAGGAACCGTGACCGACACCGCCCCGACCCCCCCGTACATGGCAGACCTGTTGCAGGGAACCGCGAGCAACTGGGGCAAATGGGGCCCGGACGACGAAGTGGGGTCGCTGAACTACCTGACCCCGCAGGAGGTTTTGCGGGGGGTGGCCCACATCAAGACCGGGTCGGTATTCACGTTGCAGCGGCTGATCAACGACCCGAAGGGGGACCCGGTCTGGCCGGGGCGCACCCCAGCCAAGCGCACCATGGTGCTCGACGAGTCGACCTGGGACAGCGACGACGCCCCGCAGTTCCCCGGCGGCCTGCACTACGCCGACGACACCATCAATGCCTTCTTGCAAGGCTCCACGCAGTACGACGCGCTGGGCCACGTGTGGTTCGACGGCAAGATCTGGAACGGCTACGACGCCCGGACCACCATCGGTGGGCTGGACAAGGCCAGTGTGGCCCCGATCGCCGAGCGCGGCATCGTCGGGCGCGGGGTGCTGCTGGACATGGCCCGCTTCCGCGGCGAAAACAACCTGGACAAGGGTGAGACCTTCGATCACACCGATATGCAGGAGTGCGCGGCCGCCCAGGGCCACACCATCGAGCCGCACGACATCGTGATCATCCGGACCAACTTCCTGCAACTGTTCTTCGATCAGGGCGAGGCGTTCTACGAGGGATTCAACGAGCCAGGCCTGACCTACTCCCCCGAACTCGTGCAATGGTTCCAGGACATGGAGATCCCCAACCTGGTCACCGACACCATCGCCAACGAGGTCACCTACGACCCGGTCAGCGGGGTGGCGCTGCCGCTGCACTGTGCGCTAATGCGCAACCTCGGGGTCACCCTGACCGAGATCTGCGACTTGGAGAAGTTGGCCGCCAGCTGTGCGGAGGACAAGCAGTACACGTTCCTTTACACCGCAGCGCCTCTGAAAGTGCACCGGGCGACGGGTTCGCCGGTGAACCCCATCGTCATCAAGTAGGGCGGCACTGGTGAGCGTTTACGACGAGCGCGTCTGGCTGCAGCACTACACCCCCGACCAGGCACCGGACGTCGCGGTGGAGTTCAGCGACGCCCTGGCGATGGCGCGGGCCACCATCGCTTTGCGACCCGAGGACCCAGCACTGAAGTACTTCGACGGGGTACTGACCTGGCGTGAGCTGGACGAGCAGTCCACCGCACTGGCCGCCGGGCTCATCGCGCACGGCTTCAGCCGCGGTGACCGTCTCGCGGTGTACCTGCAGAACGTTCCGCAATTCGTCGTGGCGATGGTGGCCACCTGGAAAGCCGGTGGCATCATGGTGAGCGTCAACCCGATGAGCCGGGAGCGCGAGCTGCGTTATCAGCTGACCGACTCCGGTGCCACGGTGCTGGTGTGCCTGGAGTCGTTGTATGAGGCGGTGGGCCGGGCCGTGGTGGGTGAGACGGACGTTCGGCTGGTGCTGACCACCTCGGAGTTGGAGTACCAGAGCCGCACCGACCAGCGGGTATTCGCCGGGATGAGCAAGCAGGTGCCCGCCGACACCACGGATTTCGCGGCGTTCATCGACACCCACCGAGGCCAGTCCGTGCCGGAGGTGTCCTACTCCGTCGACGACGTCGCCTTCCTCACGTACACCTCGGGCACTACCGGCACTCCCAAAGGGGCGATGAACACCCACGGCAACGTGTGTTTCACCGCCCAGGTGTACCGCGACTACGTAGGAGTGGGCTCGCACGGCTCGGTGCTGGGGATCGCCCCGCTGTTCCATATCACCGGGCTGATCGGGCATGTCGCGGTATGCCTACTGTCGGGGTCGCCGCTGATCCTGGCCTACCGGTTCGAGCCGCAGGTGGCGCTGGACACCCTGCGGGAGCATCGGCCGACGTTCACCATCGGCGCGATCACGGTGTTCATCGCGCTGATGAACGCACCGGGGTTCGCCAAGGAGGACTTCGCGTCCTTCGACTACATCTACTCCGGTGGCGCGGCCATCGCGCCGAGCACAGCGAATGCGTTCCTGGCGGCTAGCGGTGTGCCCATCCACAACGCCTACGGGCTGACCGAGACCACCTCGCCGATGACGGCCACCCCGCGGGGGGCGCCCTCCCCGGTGGACCCCGCTTCGGGGGCGTTCTCGGTGGGCGTCCCGGTGAACAACACCACCGTCAGCATCCTCGACGACGACGGCCGACCGGTGCCGTTGGGGGAGATCGGCGAGATCTGCGCCGCCGGCCCCCAGGTGGTGCTCGGCTACTGGGGCAAACCCGAGGAGACCCGGCACGCTTTGCCTGAGCGGGTGCTGCACACCGGTGATGTGGGGTTCATGACCGAACAGGGCTGGGTGTTCATCGTGGACCGTAAGAAGGACATGATCAACGCTTCCGGCTACAAAGTGTGGCCGCGGGAAGTGGAGGACGTCCTCTACGAGCACGCCGCCGTCCGGGAGGCGGCGGTGGTGGGGGTGCCCGACGAATACCGCGGGGAGACGGTGAAGGCTTACGTGTCCCTGAAGCCGGGCAGCTCAGCTACCCCCGAGGAACTGATCGCCTTTGCCAAGGAGCGGATGGCGGCCTACAAGTACCCGCGCTCGGTGGAGTTGGTGGACGAGCTTCCCAAGACCGTTACCGGCAAGATTTTGCGCCGCGAGTTGCGGGAGGTTGCGCCACGGCCGTGACCGGGTGGTACCGGCGCACGGCACCACCCGATCTTACGATCAGGCCTGCAGTATCGCCTCGATGTCGAGGGTGATGGTGATCTTCTCGCCGATCACGACGCCGCCACCCTCCAGGGGCATCTGGATGGTGATACCGAAGTCGCCGCGGTTGATGGTCGTGCTGGCCTCGAAGCCCGCTACCTGACCCGCGCCCATGCCGGGGTTCACGCCGCTGTACTCGACGGTGAGCTCGACGGGCTTGGTGACCCCATGCAGGGTCAGCTCGCCCTCCACCACGAGGTCGCTGCCGGAGGCACGCAGGCCGGTGGAGCGGTAGGTCATGGTCGGGTACTTCTCGACCTCGAGGAAGTCGGCGGAGCGGACGTGGCCGTCGCGCTGCTCGTTCTTGGTGTCGAAGGAGTCCAGCCCGATCTCGGCGGTGACGGCGGGGGTGCCATCCGCGGCGACCTCGATCTGGCCGGAGAAGGTGTTGAAGGTGCCGCGGACCTTGCTGACCATGAGGTGGCGCACGGAGAAGGCGACGGTGGAATGGGTGGGGTCGATGGCCCAGGTGCCGGTGCTCAGACCGGGCAGTGCGACGGCAGTGGTCATGGGGAGTCCTCCAGTGGTTGAAATATTGACGTCTACGGTACCGCTAACGGTGCCCGCCTGCCACGCATTCCCGCGCCGCGCCGCCGCTGGTCGTCAGCTGCGCACGTGGTCGTCGAGGAAGGCGAAGATGCGCTGCCAGGCCGGTACCGCCGCGCTGGCCACGTACTGCGTGCCCGGGACCGGTAGGACACCGAACACCTTGACGTCGGAGGTGAGGAACGCGTGCGCGGCGCCGTCGTAAGTGTTCACTTGGTTCGGGACCCCGGCGGCGTCCAGTCGGGCGCGCAGCGCGTCGCCGGCGCCGGCGCGCATGCGGTCCGCGGCACCGAACGATGCGATCACTGGCGGGCAGGCCGAGAGGTCGGTATCCGGCGCGGGGAGCAGGCCGTAGTTGTTGCTCACCGCCCGCAACCCGTCCGGGCCTAGGGTGCCCAGCAGCAGTGCGAACGCCCCACCCATACCGAAGCCGATGCTTGCGCAGCGCCCCGCGTCGACGTCCTCCCGGTTCTGCAACCAGGTCAGCGCCTGCTGCAGGTCGGCCGTGACCGCCCCGGCCCGACCGGCACGGATCTCCCGGATACTGCGCACCAGGCAGCCCAGCCGGTTCCCGGCGGAGAACAGGTCGGGCACCACTGCTGCCCAGCCGCGCGAGGCGAAGACGTCGGCGACGTCGCGGATCGACGGGGTGAGCGAGGGCAACTCGTGCACCACGAGGACGCCGGGCCAGCCACCGTCGGGAGCCACACCGGTGGGCAGTGCCAGCGCTGCGGTCATCCGGCGGCCGTCGTCCAAGGCGATGGTGTGGTCGGTCTGCATCAAGAGGCTCCCTGGCCGCTGGCGGACGGTGCGATGGCCGCATCGGCGACGTCGTCGGGGTGGTCGTGGTTGTTCGCTCGGAACAGGATCGCGAAGACCGTCCAGCCGACCACCGCCACGAGCAGGAAGCTGACCAGCCGGTATACCAGCACACCGGGCAGTGCCTCGCCCGCCGACAGCCCGCCGGCCACCAGGGCCGCAGTCAGCGCGCCCTCCACCATGCCCACCCCACCGGGCAGCAGCGGAACGGTGGCGACCGCCTTCCCCGCTGCGTAGGCGATGACCAGCCCGCTGATGCTCGGTTGCGCCCCCGCCGCCAGGATCGCGAAGCCCAGGCAGGCGACGTCGGCTACCCAGTTCAACGCCGCCCAGCACAGGGCGACGGCGGTCTCCCGACGCCGCAGCGCCACCGTCTCCAACTGATCCAGGGTCTCCAACCAGCGGTCCAAACCCTCGTTGGCCGGACGGCGGCGCAACTGGTTGACCCGATGCAGCACCGATCGGCCGACGGCATGCAGGCAATCGGGGTGGCGAACGACGAAGCGCACCCCGTAGACCAGCGCGAATGCCAGCAGCACGGCGACGGCGAGCCCGACGGGGTTGGCGGTGCCACCCACCGCCAGCGCGGCCACCACCCCGAGCAGAGCGAGGGTCCCGGTGGAGAGCACCCCGCTCATCGCCAACTGCCACGACGCCACGACGCGGCTGGCCCCCCAGTGCCGACTCTGCCGGAAGGTGAACGTGGTGGAGAACAGCGGCCCACCGGGAAGCGACACGCTCATCGCATTCGACGCATAGACCACTGCCAACGACTGGGACTGGCGAACGGGCACCTCGGCGGCATTGAGCAGTTGCTTCTGCAACCGGGCGAAGGCACTCATCGACGCGGCCTCGGCGGCCAGCGCGGCCACCAGCCACCACCACTGAATGTTGCCCAATCGTCGGGCGGCGTCGGTCAGGGAGGGCCCCAGCAGGAAAAGTTCCACACCGAGCACCCCGGCCAGGACAGCGACGGCCAACCACTGCAACTGGCGCCGCCGGGTGTTGCGGGTCGTGGAGGAGCCACCCGCGGCGCGGTCGTCGGGCGTGGACACCGGATAAGCGTAGCGACCTGGGCGCAATCACCGGAGCAACGGCCTGGGCGGCGCCCGTGCTGGTGTGAGACGCTCGGCCACGCCCGGGCGCTAGGACCCGCCCTCGCCGCTCGCTATCGCCCCGCCGCTCGCCATCGCCTGGGAGGCCTACCGTGTCGACCCCCGCACCTGAGGTGCCGCTGCACGTCCCGGCGTTCGCCACCTGGGACGCCGTGCTCACCGCGTCGACGGCGCTGGCCCCGTCGGCGTTCGACGGCAACCGGATGCGCAACCTGCACGAAGGCCGGTGGCAGGCCACCGGTACGCCGACCCCGGTGACGAGCCCGGTGGACGGCACCACCCTGGCGCAGCTGCCTAAGCTCGACTCGCAGGTGGCGCTGTCCGCAGTGCACGCCGCGGCCCTCGAGCATGCGGAGTGGGGCCAGGTACCGCTGGGCGAGCGCTCCGCGCGGGTGGACGCGGCGGTGGCGGCGATGGGCGCCGCGCGCGACACGCTCGCGCTGCTGCTGTGCTGGGAGATCGGCAAACCATGGGCGCTGGCCTGCGCCGACGTGGACCGGGCGTTGGACGGGGTGCGGTGGTACCTCGGCGAGATCGAGGGGATGCTCGGGCGCGGCGTGGATGGTTCGGCAGTGCAGCGCACTCCGCTGTCGGGTCCGGTCAGCAACATCGCCAGCTGGAACTACCCGATGAGTGTGCTGGTGCATTCCGAGCTAGTGCAACTGCTGGCGGGCAACGCCGTCATCGCGAAGACCCCCACCCAGGGCGGCGCGGTGTGCCTCACCGTGGCGCACGCGATCATGCGAGAGGCCGGGTTGCCGGTGACCCTGGTCTCCGGTGACGGCGGGGAGCTCTCCGATGCCCTGGTGCGCAGCCCCGAGTTGGGTGCGTTGGCCTTCGTCGGTGGGCGGTCCAACGGCGGCAAGATCGCCGCCAAGCTGGTGGACACCGGTAAGCGGCACATGCTGGAGCAGGAGGGGCTGAACACCTGGGGGATATGGGAGTTCAGTGACTGGACGGGTCTGGCCGGGCACATTCGCAAGGGCTTCGAATACGGCAAACAGCGCTGCACCGCCTACCCGCGGTTCGTGGTGCAGCGTGAGCTGGTGGACTCCTTCCTGGGCGCCTACCTGCCGGTGGTGCAGGGGATGCGCTTTGGCCACCCCCTCGCCGTCGCCGCCGACGTCACCGACCCGGGTACCGACGACCTGCCGGTGCTGGAGTTCGGCCCGTTGATCACCGCGGCCAAGGCCACTGAGCTGCGGGAGAAGGTGGACTCCGCGCTGCGCTACGGCGCGGTCCCGCTGTACCGGGGTTCGGTGTCGTCGGGGCGGTTCCTGGACGGGCAGGACACCTCCGCCTATGCCGCACCGGTGACCCTGCTGGCCCCACCGGGGGCGTCCCGGCTCATGCACGAGGAGCCGTTCGGTCCGGTGGACACCATCGTGGTCGTGGACACCGAAGCCGAGCTGCTGGCGCAGATGAACGCCTCCAACGGGGCGCTGGTCGCGTCGATCGCCTGCGACGAGGAGACCAAGGCCACTGAGCTCGCCGAGCACGTACAAGCGTTCAAGGTGGGGGTGAACAAGCCGCGCAGCCGCGGTGACCGGGACGAGCCGTTCGGCGGGCGCGGCGCGTCATGGAAGGGTGCCTTCGTGGGTGGTGAACTGCTGGTGCACGCGGTGACGATCGGTGGACCCGGGGAGGAGTTGTACGGCAACTTCCCCGGCCACCACCGCTACCCCCCGGTGTGACGAGGGACCCCCCCGACACGCAGATAGCGGGCTATTTGCGGTTGTGGGCCCCGTCAGACCGCAAATAGCCCGCTATCTGCGCAATGGTGATGAGGAGTAGGCATGTGAACGATCTGGTGGGAGTAGTCGGGGGCAGCGGGTTCTACGCCTTCTTCGACGACGCCGACGAGCACGTCGTTGATACCCCCTTCGGCGCGCCCAGCTCTGCCATCACGGTCGGTGAGATCGCGGGACGCGGGGTCGCTTTCGTGCCTCGGCATGGGCGCCAACACGAGTTCCCGCCGCACCAGGTCAACCACCGGGCGAATCTGTGGGCGTTGCGCAGCCTTGGGGTACGGCAGGTGCTGGCCCCCTGCGCGGTGGGCAGCCTGCGTCCCGAGCTCCGTGCGGGCACGGTGGTGGTCCCTGACCAGCTGGTGGACCGCACGTCCTCCGGCCGGGTGCAGACGTTCTTCGACTCCGGCGCGGTGCACGTGGAGTTCGCCGATCCCTACTGCCCGGATCTGCGGGCGGCAGCGTTGCAGCCAGGGACGGTGGACGGCGCCACGATGGTCGTCGTCGAAGGTCCGCGGTTCTCCACCCGGGCGGAGAGCCAATGGTTTGCCGCCCAGGGCTGGGACTTGGTGAACATGACCGGGCATCCTGAGGCCGTCCTGGCCCGCGAACTTGAGTTGTGTTACGCCGCGGTCGCGCTGGTGACGGACCTCGACGCCGGGGTCCAGGCCGGCGCTGGGGTCCGCGCGGTGGACGTCTTCGCGGAGTTCGCCCGCAATATCGAGCGACTGAAATCGATCGTGCGGGCCGCCATCGCCGCCGCCCCCACTCAGCGGGACTGCCCGTGCGTGCACGTGCACGACGGGGTGACGCTGCCGATCGCCCTGCCCTGACCCCAGCTGACCTGGACACGGCTGCCTTCACAGCTGCCCACCACAGCTAGGTGCCCCCGAGGATGGCCGCGTACTCGGCCAGGGCGATGACGGTGGCGTGCGGGCCGCGGGAGGGCACGACCGGAATGACTGAGGAGTCCACCACCTGCACACCTTGCACGCCGAGCACGCAGAATCGCTCGTCCACCACCGGACCCAGCGCACACGTACCCACCAGGTGCTGCGAGGTGCCCAGGTTTGCGCGGACCCAGGCGGGCACGTCCGGCTGGTCGGGCAGGCGCAACAGTTCGTGGGCCAGCCGTACGCCGTCGGCCAGCCCGTCGAGGTCGCGGGCGCTGGTGAGGTAGTGATGTTCGATCTGCGGGGCGTCGGCGGGCTCTGCCGAGCGCAGCCGCAGCTCACCGCGGCTGTCGGGCTGCATCAGCGCGACCCCGACGTACGTCTCGGACCTGGCACGGCTGCCCGGCACCAGCTGGTCGAACGCCGCAGTGTAGGGCCGCAGCTCCACCGTCGCGGTGTTCAGCACCACCTCCAGTCCGGGTGCGCGCCGCGCGCCGAGGTCCGCCCCGTCTGCGCGGGCCACGGCGACGTCGGGATGGTCGGAGAAGCCCTGCCCCACCGGCAGGTCGGCGTGCACCGGAAGCCCAAGACGGCGCAGCTGCCCGGCCGGTCCCACGCCCGAGAGCATCAATAGCTGTGCGCTGGCGATCGCCCCCGCGCAGAGCACCACCCGCTCGGCCCGCAGCACCGCGCCATCGGCCAACTGCACCCCGGTAGCGCGGCCCCCTTCGATGAGCACCCGCACGACCGGGGTGCCGGCTCGCACCTGCAGGTTCCTCCGGGTCAGCACGGGGATGAGATACGCCAGTGCGGTGTTGACCCGGACACCGTCGCGGATATTCAGGGGCAACGGCCCCACACCGGGTGGGGAACCAGCATTCTTGTCCGGCTCCTCGGGCAGGCCGGCTTCGCGACAGGCATCCAGGAAGGCGACGCTCAACGGGTGCAGGTCAGTGCGTCGACGCACCGGGAGCGGCCCGTCCCTGCCATGTAGCGGACCGTCGAAGTCCAGGTCCGTTTCCGAGCGGATGAACGCGGGCAGCAACTGCGCGTACGACATCGTCCCCCAGCCGTCGATGTCGGCGGGGGTGGCTCGGAGGAAGTACCCGCCGTTGACTGCCCCCGACCCGCCCACCACCAGGCCCCGGTGCAGGTACCCGGTGCGCTGGGTGGTCAGGGCGCTGGTGTATTGCCAGGTCTCGGGGTGAGCAGCGGGGATCAGCCGGGCATCGAGCAGCTCGGGTGGCCAGTCGTCAACATGCAACGCTCCTGCCTCCACCAGCGTCACCTGACGCGACGGGTCCGCGCTGAACCGGGCCGCCAGGACGCACCCCGCCGAGCCAGCACCGACGATCAACACATCCGGGTCGGTGGCGGCCACCTGCCCATCGTGCCTGCCGGTCGCGGCCGCTGCCGACCCGTCGTGGACGCCGCAGCGGCGACCCGGCCCGTCGTTTCGCTTTCGTGCAGCAAAGCGACGTTTCGGCAGTGTGCCCGACCCCGGACCTGGCCGAAAGCCGCTTCAGTGGTCGGTGCGTCGCTCGTACACGCCAACCACCTCACCGGTCCAGTACTGCCCGATGCCGTCGAAGGCGGCCAGCACCTTCTCGTGGTCCCAGTCATCGACGACGTGCACTTCGTGACGGTTGTGCTCCAATGCACCCTGGGGGTAGTGCACGATGGGGATGGACAGGTACACCGCGCGCCGGGCGGCCATCGCTGCCCGGACCCAGAGGTCCTGCGCCTCAGCGCGTTCCATGTGCTCGGCAACATCCCCGAGGATGACAACGTCGGCGGGGGGAAGCTCGGTCGTCCGGGCATCACCGAGCAGCACTTCGTCGTAGAGTTCTCGCAGACGATAGGTGTGCACGTAGGGCTCGAACACCTCAAGCGCGGTCAGCCCGGTGGTAGGCAGGTCAGCGAGCAGCTTGGCGTAGGTGCCGGCGCCGGCCCCGACATCGAGCACGCTGACGGCCCCCAGCGCCCGGATGCGCTCGCGGGTCCAGGACTTCCCCTCCGTGGAGCTGATCGGCATGGAGTTGACCGTGCCAGCCGGGGCGGTGCAGCGCCGATCGAGCCCGGTTGGTAGCGGTTGCAGACGCCGTCCGGGGTAGTTGGTGGTACTTGCAGACACCCCAACTTGGCGGGCCGGCCGGACGTCCACTGCGCGGCGGCCTGACTCGTAGCACGATGACGGCCATGACTACTGCAACGTGGAACGGCTCCGTCATCGCACGCAGCGACGCCACCGAGATGGTGGAGGGCAACCACTACTTCCCGAAGTCCTCGGTCAACGTTGAGCTGCTCACCCCCTCGGCTACCACCTCGGTGTGCCCGTGGAAGGGCACCGCCAGCTACTACACGATCACCGTGGACGGGGCGGAGAACCCCGACGCAGCCTGGTATTACCCGACCCCCAAGGACGCGGCTGCCAACATCACCGACCACGTCGCGTTCTGGAAGGGCGTCGAGATCACTGACTGACGGGCGGCCCTCCGACGGAGAAAATTCCCCCATGCGCCTGGCCACATGGAACGTGAACTCCGTAACCGCCCGGTTACCCCGGCTGTTGGACTGGCTCGACACGGCGGCGCCGGACGTGCTGTGCCTGCAGGAGACGAAAACGTCCGTGGCCGCCTTTCCCGCCGCGCAGGTGCGAGAGCTGGGTTACGAGTCCGCCGTCGCCGGGCAGGGTCGGTGGAACGGGGTTGCTGTGCTGTCGCGGGTCGGGCTTGACGACGTCGTGACCTCATTCGACGGCCAGCCGACGTGGGATGGCGGCGCGGCCTGGGACATTGGCGCCGCCCAGGGGTCGAGCCCCGCCCAGGACGACGACACCGCCCAGGGGGCGTTGTTCACCCACGGAGGGGGCATCCTCGAGGCCCGTGCAGTCGGCGCCACCTGCGCAGGCCTGCGGGTGTGGTCGCTGTACGTGCCCAACGGCCGCGAGCTGACGCACCCGCACTTCGCCTACAAGCTGGCTTGGCTGGCGGCCTACCGCGACGCGACCGCAGCCGAGGTAACCGCCTACAGGGCATTCGCGGCCTGCGGGGATTTCAACATCGCGCCGACCGATGCCGACGTGTGGGACATCGCCGACTTCGCCGGGTCCACCCACGTGACCGAGCAGGAGCGCGCGGCCCTGGCGGCATTGCGCGACCTTGGGTTGCACGACGTGGTGCCGCGGCCGCTCAAGTACGACATCCCCTTCACGTACTGGGACTACCGCGCCGGCATGTTCCATCAGAACAAGGGCATGCGGATCGACCTGGTGTACGCGAACGCAGCGGTCGCTGGCGCCGTGCGCGACGCCTACGTGGACCGCGCTGCCCGAAAAGGCACCGGGCCTTCTGATCATGCACCGGTGGTCCTCGATCTCGAGCTGTGAGGTGACGGTCGACTGCAACGACCCCCACTCGCCCTTCGGCTGGTCGGAAGCCCTCGGTTGGGAGGTGGAACCCAGCGACGGGGCGTTCATCCGGCGGATGGTGGCGGCCGGCCACGCGCTCCCCGAGGACGCCATCACCTACCGGGGCGCGCTGGTGTGGAGATCCGGGGCAGCGCTGCGGCGGCCAGACGGGTCGGGGTCGACGTTGTTGTTCCAGCTCGTCCCGGAGGCCGCCGGGGTTAACGCCCAGATCCGCGAACGGAGTGGTGTCGGGCACCACCAACCCGGCACGCATCGAAGCGCTCCTGCATCATGATGCAGGACCAGGTAATCTGTCATCAAGATGATAACGTGTTTGCGTGCGCACCACCGTGGACCTGCCTAAGAATCTGCACCGCGTCGCCTCGGCCATTGCGCGTGACTCCGGCACGACCCTGAGCGAAACGATCAGCCGGTTGCTGGCCGGTGCTTTGGAGACTCCTGGCTCGGTCCGCGTGTCGACCAGCAGCGTCACCGGCCTGCGAGTCGCAACGCTGGGGCGGCCCGTCACCAGCGACGACGTCCGGTCGCTGGACGACGACGAGTGACGGACCTGCTCGACGCCAACGTCCTCATCGCGCTCACCGTTTCCGATCACGTTCACCACGGCGTCGTGGAGAGCTGGTTTGCGTCTCGTCAAGGGGGTTTCGCCACCTGCCCGATCACGCAGGGCGCGCTGATCCGCCACCTCCTGCGTGCCGGGGCTCGGGCCGGCGATGCGCGGGAGGTGCTTGTGAGCCTGACGACCACCCGCGGGCACGAGTTTTGGCCGGACTCGGTTGGCTACGACGAGGTGAGTCTGCGCGGCGTGGTCGGTCACCGCCAGGTTACCGACGCCTACCTAGCCGGACTTGCGCGAGCACGCAGGGGGCATCTGGTGACGCTGGATGGCGGCATCGTAGCGCTGCACCCCGACGTGGCGACGTTGCTCGATCCGTGACTCTCGCACACCGCAAATAGCCCGCTATCCGGCCCCAGCAGAGCGCATCCACCGCACATAGCCCGCTATCTGCGGGGGAGGTCTGCGGGGGAGGGGGCGGGGCGGGGGCGGAGCGGGGGATAGCGTCAGGCCAATGCGAGTCCTGCTCACCGGAGCCGCCGGGTTCATCGCCGGCCACGTCCACACTGCGCTGCACGAGGCAGGCCACGAGGTGGTCGGCATCGACGCCATGCTGCCCCTCGCGCACGGCCCCGGCGCCGCACCCCCAGCGGGCGTGCAGCACTGCGACGTGCGGGATGCCACAGCGCTGGCACGGGTGTTATCGGGGGTGGATGTCGTTTGCCACCAGGCCGCGATGGTAGGTGCGGGGGTGAACGCCGCCGACGCCCCCAGCTTCGCCAGCCACAATGATCTGGGCACCGCCGTGCTGCTCGCGGCGATGGCCCAGGCCGGGGCGCGGCGGCTGGTGCTCGCCAGCTCCATGGTGGTCTACGGCTCCGGCCGCTACACCTGCACCGAGCACGGCACCGTCGACCCGGCGCCGCGGACCACCGACGACCTCGACGCCGGCGTGTTCGACAGCACCTGCCCGCATTGTGGTCGCCGGGTGGACTGGGCGCTGGTCGACGAGGACGCCCCACTGCGCCCCCGCAGCACCTATGCGGCCAGCAAGCTCGCGCAGGAGAACTACGCCCTGGCCTGGAGCCTGGCCACCGGTGGCTCGGTCACCGCGTTGCGTTATCACAACGTCTACGGCGAACACATGCCGCGGGACACCCCCTACTCCGGGGTGGCGGCCATTTTCCGGTCGTCGTTGGAAGCCGGGCAGCCGCCTCAGGTGTTCGAGGACGGCGGCCAGGTGCGCGACTTTGTGCACGTTTCCGATGTCGCCAGCGCCAACGTGGCCGCCGTGCAAACCGATCTGGGTGGGTTCACCCCGCTCAACGTGTGCTCGGGCGTCCCGGTGCGCATCGGTGAGGTGGCGGCCACGTTGGCCCGCGCACACGGGGGCTCCGAGCCCCAGGTGACGGGCCAGTACCGCCCCGGGGACGTGCGCCATGTCGTCGCCGACCCGGCGCGCGCCGAGCTACTGCTGGGCTTCCGGGCGAGCATCGGTCCCGCGCAGGGCATCACCGAGTTCGCGCATGCGCCGTTGCGGGCGGTTCCGTAACCGTGACCGAGGAGTACTCCGCTGCGCTTGGCCGCCAAGGAAGCGGCCCCAACCCGGCCCGCAATGCGGCCTCTTGAGATGTGTGCCCGCGCTGCCGATACCACCAGCGTGACACTTCGCAAAGCGAGAGTTCTCCGCCGCAACACACTGGTACGGATCGGCGCGCTCAGCTCCGCGGCGGCGCTGGTGGCGTTGCTGGGCCCGTCGTTGCCCGCGGCGGCACAGGCCGGTCAACCAGGCACCCGAGTGGTGGTGCGGCTCGTTTCGGACGCCAACCCCACGGTCAAGGCCCAGGATTCGCAGCAGTCCGGCAGCCAAGTCACCCAGGTCTACGACGGGGCGATCACCGGCTACGCCGCGACGGTCCCTGCCGCCGAGCTGGGCCGCTTGGCCCGCGACCCCGCAGTGCTGTCGATCGAGCCGGACACCACGCTGCGCACCAGCGACACCCAGAACTCGGCGCCGTGGCCGCTGGACCGGATCGATCAGGCGGCGCTGCCGCTGGACAGCTCCTACACCTACCCGATCGCCGGCCAAGGGGTCAGTGCATACGTCATCGACACCGGCCTGAACGCCACCCACACCGAGTTCACTGGCCGGGTGCGGCCCGGCTTCGGCTCCGTCTCCACCTTCGACGCCAACGGCGCCGTCACCGGCACCGACACCAGCACCGGTGACTGCGACGGGCACGGCACCCACGTTGCCGGTGAGCTGGGCGGGCGCACCTACGGGGTGGCGAAGGCCGTCACCCTGGTCCCCGTGCGGGTGCTCGACTGCGCGGGCGGGGGCGCCCTGTCCGATGTGCTGGCCGGCATCGACTGGATCATCGCCGATCACCAGGCGGGCCAACCGGCGGTGGCGAACCTGAGCCTGGGCGGTCCGCCCAGCCCGGCCCTCGACGCCGCCGTGCAGGCCATGGTCAACGACGGCATCAGCGTCGCGGTCGCTGCGGGAAACTCAGCAGTCGACGCCTGCAGCCAGTCACCCTCGCGTGCCCCAGCGGCGCTCACCGTAGCGGCCGCCGACATCACCGACACCAAGGCCTCCTTCTCCAACGACGGAACCTGCGTGGACCTGTTCGCCCCCGGCGTGAACGCGGTCTCCGCCTGGATCGGCAGCAACACGGCCACCAGGGCGCTCTCCGGCACCTCCATGGCGGCACCGCTGGTCGCCGGGACAGCGGCTGTCGTGCTGGCGCAGGACTTCACCCTGACCCCGGATCAGGTGGCCGCCCGAATCGTCGCTGCCGCCACTCCCAACGGGATTCTCGGGTTGCTGCGGGCGGGCACCCCGAACCGTGAGCTGCGCATGGTGGCCCTGCCCAGAGCACCGGCCCCGGCTGGGGTGGACGTGTTCTACGCGCTGGTGCTGCGCCGCTGAGGTTGCTCAGGCGAGCACCGGCAGCAGCACCTCGAACTGGCACCCCGCATCGACGTTGTGCACGGTGAGGCGCCCGTCGTGGGCTTGCACCAGCCCCGCAGCGATGGCCAACCCCAGCCCCGACCCGCCCGATTGACCAGCGGGTGCGGGGCTGCGGGCTGAGCTGCCCCGAAAAGCCAGGTCGAACACCCTGGCCAGCTCCTCTTCGGGGATGCCACCGCAACTGTCCTGCACCCGAACCCAGGCATGCCCGGCGTCGGCACCGCAGGTGACGTGCACGCTGCCGTCGGGCGGGGTATGCCGGATGGCGTTGCTCAGCAGGTTCACCAGCACCCGGGTCAGCTCCGGGTCGCTACCCAGCACCCGGGTACCGCTGGCGGCGTCGGAGTGCAACCGCACCCTTTTGCGTTGCGCCTGGGGTCGGATGGCGGCCACCGCCTGCTCCGCCACATCCGACAGCGCCACCGTTCGCATCGTCAGGCTCAGCGCGCCGGCGCTGATCCTGGACATCTCGAACAGGTCGTCCACCATCGCCGACAACCGAACCGACTCGTTCTCGATCAACCGGGCGTACTCGGCCACCTCGTCCGGTCTGGTGACCACGCCGTCGGCCAGCGCCTCGGTCATGGCCCGAATCCCGGCCAGCGGGGTTCGCAGGTCGTGGCTGACCCAGGCCACCAGCTCGCGCCGGGATCGTTCGGCGGAGCGTTCCTGATCCCTGACTTCGCGCTCCCACACGGTGCGGCGGGCCTGGAATCGGCCCAGCGCAACCGCAGCGGGAACCGTGATCACCGCGACCACCGCGCCGACCAGCAGGGTCCGGTACAGGTCCTGGGAGAACATGAACCCGGTCGCTCCGGTGATCCCCGCCAATGTCGCCAGAGTGGGGATGAGCACCAGCACACCCATGCTGGCGGTGAGCGAGGTGCTGCGCAGCCGCCGTAGCAGCAGCCAGCCCAGCGCGACCACCGGCACCGCGCACAGCAGCACCCACGGCAAGGTGATGAGCGCATCGCTCAGCACGGTGTCACCCTGGCAGGGAACGCGCCGGGCTCCCACCGGTAGCCCACCCCCCATACCGTGACCACCGGGTCGCCGGCTGACCCGGAGGCCGCGGCGAGCTTGGCGCGGAGCCGCTTGACGTGCACGGTCACCGTCGATAGATCCCCGAAGCTCCAACCCCAGACGCGCTCGAGTAGCTGCTCACGGGAGTACACCTCGTCGGGGTGGGCGAGGAAGAAGCTGAGCAACGCGAACTCCCTGGTGGTCAGGGCGATGTCGGCTGCACCGAGCAGCACCCGGCGCGCACCGGGCTGCACCTCCAGCTCGCCATCGCGGAGCACCCCGTCCACCGAGGACCCGACCGGCCCGCTACGCCGGAGCACCGACGCCACCCGCAGGGCCAACTCGCGCGGGCTGAATGGCTTGGTGACGTAGTCGTCGGCGCCCATCTCCAGGCCCAATACCCGGTCGTCCTCCCCGCCCAGGGCTGTCAGCATGATCACCGGGACGTCCGGCGCTACCCCGGCCCGCAGCCGCCGGCAGACCTCGATGCCATCGACGCCGGGCATCATCACGTCGAGCACCACCAGATCCACCCAGGTGGCAGCCGCGAGTGCCAGCGCCCCGACACCGTCGGCGCACACGCTGACCCGCAGACCGTCCCGCTCCAGGTAGCGCCGCACCACGTCGCGGACCAGCGGGTCGTCGTCAGCCACCAGCACGTGCGGCACGGGGTGGCTCACCGCAGGGGAGGTCACGGCCGGCTCACCAGGCCGTGAGTAGCAGGTGGTTGATGGCCAGCGCGATAACCGCGCCGGAGGCCAACCACCATCGCTGGTAGCGGGGGGGCAGCAGCGCCGTGGCCGCCAGCAACCACACCCCGAACGGCAGCCAGATGCGTTCGGTCTCGGACTTGCTCAGACCGCTGACGTCGGCGAAGGCCACCGCCGCCAACGCACCCAGGACCAGCAGGGTGAGCCCCTCGCGCAGCCGCAACCGCGACGGCGCGAGCGCACGCCGAACCCCGGCGGGGGTGGCGATCCCCACTGCGCAGACGAGTGCGGCGACGTTGCCCCAGACCCAGTAGGACAGCGGGCGGCGGGCGGCGATGCCCTGGTAGTAACGCTGCACCACCAGCAGGTAGCCCTCCCACCACCAGAATCCCAGCGCGGTGAACACCGCCACCACTGCCAGCGCGGCCACCACCGCCGCCAGCAGTGGCCTGATAGTGCGGGCAGCCACCAGTACGGCGATCGCGGGAAGACCCATCAGCACCAGCCCGTAGGACAGGTAGATGCCGAAGCCGAGCAGGAGGCCGGCTCCGACCGCAGCCCACACCGGGCGCGATGTGGTGCGGGTCGCCGCCAACGCCAACAAGGCGATGCCCCAGGCGGTGACCCCGGCGAACATCCCGTCTGCGGACACCGCAACCCAGATCGCGGCCGGAGCCAGCGCCAAAAACGGCGCTGCCCGGCGCGCGAGGTCCTCCCCGGCGGGCGCACCGTTCCCCGCGAGCGCACTGCCCCCGGCGAGCGCACTGCCCCCGGCGGGCGCACTGCCCCCGGCGAGCGCACCGCTGCCCGCGAGCGCCCGCACCGCCACCAGGACTGCTACCGGCGCTGAGCACCCGATCAGCACGGTCACCACCGACGCCCAGGTGCCACCGCCGAGCCCGATGCGGTCCAGGCCGAGGTACACCAGGAACGCACCGGGCGGGTGGGCCGAGACATGCGTGGTCCAGCGACCGGGCTGGTAGTCGATGATGCGGCTGGTGAACTCGTGCAGCATCAGCGGAATGTCGCGAACTCCTGGCACCTCGGCGAGGTATTCGTCGTCGCTGGTCAAGTTGTTGGTGAAACCCCTGGTCCACCCGTCCACCAGCGCCAGTGCCATCGACCAGGCCAGGTTCAGCGCGTAGGTAGCGCCCAGCAGCCGCCGCCAGGGCAGGCGCGCCGCCACCAGCGGACCCCACATCACCGTGGCGATGGCAATGAGCACCGCGAACGGCGTCCCGGGACCCACGTGCGGTGCGAGGTTGGCCAGCAACGGTGCCACGGTCTGATCCAGCTCGGCCCGCGGGTCGTAGCTCAACAGGAATGGAGCCACCCCAGCGGCGAGCACCAGCACGACCGCCCCGGCAGCCACCCCGAGGTCGATCCGGTGCCCGCGGCGCTGCACCAGATCCGCGACGGGCGCCGGGGTCTGGGTTGCCGGTTCGGGGCTGGTACGCACGGCCATGACGATAGTTGTCACACCGCAGTGCAACCGAAGCGCGCCGCCAGTGTCACCAGCCCGTCACCGCAGCACCGCTAACGCGCCACGGCTGCCCACCTATGGTCACCACCATGACCCCTGAGATGGCACCCCCCGAGGCGGCGGTGGACGTGGTGATCCCCTGTCGCAATGAGGCGGGATCGCTGGCCGCGGTGCTGGCTGCCCTGCCGCCGGGTTACCGCGCGCTGGTGGTGGACAACGGCTGCACCGACGACACTGCCGCGGTGGCTCGGGCGGGCGGGGCGGTGGTGATCACCGAGCCGGTGCCGGGGTACGGCGCAGCGGTGCACGCCGGGGTCGTGGCCGCCACCGCCGAGGTGGTCTGCGTGCTGGATGGTGACGGTTCGATGGACCCCGGCCAGCTTCCCATGCTGGTAGCGCTGCTCAGAGGCGGCGCTGACCTGGCCGTGGGCCGTCGGCGGCCGATTCGGCGCGGCGTCTGGCCCTGGCACGCCCGCCTCGGCAACGTGGCGATCTCGGTCCTGCTGAGGAAGCGGTTCGGCCTGCCGGTACACGACATCGGAGCGGTGCGCGCAGTGCGCCGCAAGGCCCTGCTGGACCTGCAGGTCAGCGATCGCCGTTCCGGCTACCCGCTGGAGCTGCTGGTGCGCGCCGGACGGGCCGGTTGGACGGTGGCCGAATGCGACATCACCTACGCACCGCGCACCGCCGGGCGTTCCAAGGTCTCCGGGTCGATCACCGGCACGCTGCACGCGGTGCGGGATTTCCGGACGGCACTGGCGTGAGCGTTGCGGTGCCGGGGGTACTCACTGTGCTCGTGGTGGCCAAGGCGCCGGTGCCGGGGCTCGCCAAGACGCGGCTGATGCCGGTGCTCACCGCTGAGCAGGCGGCGAGGGTGGCTGCCGCCGCGTTGCTGGACACCCTCGACGCGGTGGCCGCGGTGCCGGGGGTCAACCGGGTGGTGGCCCTCACCGGTGACCTGGCCGCAGCCACCGACGCCGAGGAGCTACGCAGCTCCCTGCACCGTTTCACTGTGCTGCCCCAGCGCGGTGACGGCCTCGGCGAACGGCTGGCCGCCGCCCATCACGATGCCGCCCTGGCCACCGGTGGCCCGGTGCTGCAGATCGGGATGGACACCCCGCAAGTCAGCGCCGAGCTGTTGGCGCAGTGTGCGGATCGGCTGCTGGGCCCCGATGTCGACGCCGTTCTGGGGCTTGCCCACGACGGGGGATGGTGGGCGCTGGGGGTGCGCTCGGCCGAGCTGGCCAGCGTGCTCCCCGAGGTGCCGATGTCGCGCGCCGACACCGCCGCCAGGACCATCCGGGCGCTGCGGAGTCGGGCAGCGCGGGTCGGTCTGCTGGCGGAGCTGGGTGACGTGGACGAGGTGGGTGACGCGGCGAGCGTGGCGATGCTGGTGCCGGGCTCGCGCTTTCACCGGGCGGTGTCCGCGGTGGGTCTGCTGGACATCGCTGACGGGCAGTTGACGCGCTGACCTGACGGGGTGGGCGCGCCAGCGGTTCGGGGCTGGGTGACCTGGTTAGGCTCACCCCGTGACCAGCCCGAAGCCCGCTGCCCTCGGCCCCGAGCGGCGCAGCAGCCACGAGACCGTGACCTGGGGTCTGCAGGTGGCGGCGTCCTGGTCGTGGCGGATCCTCGTCGTCGTCGGGGCCTTGTACGTCGTCGGAACCGTGCTGGGCCGGCTCAGCGAGGTGGTCATCCCGGTGGGGGTGGCGCTGCTGATCGCCGCGCTGCTGTCACCAGCCGTGGGTTGGGCGCAGCGCCGCGGGGTGCCGCGTGGACCGGCCACCGCCGTGGTGCTGGTGGCGGGCATCGCGCTGCTGGTGGCTGTGCTGACCTTCGTGGTGCAGGCCTTCGTCAACGGCCTGCCCGACCTGGAACGGCAGGTTGCGGCCAGTGTCACCTCCATGCAGCAGTGGCTGGTGAATGGTCCGCTGGGATTGCGGCAGGCTCAGATAGATCAGGCCGCCAGCACCATCACCGGGTCCCTCAGCTCCAATCAGCAGGCCATCACCTCCGGTGCGCTGAGCACCGCGAGCACGCTGGGCCAGCTCGCCTCCGGCGCGGCCATCGCCTTCTTCACCACCATCTTCTTTGTCTATGACGGGCGATCGGTCTGGCGTTTCGTGCTTGGTGTGGTGCCGGCAACGGCCCGCGGGCGGGTCGACCTAGCTGGTCAGCGGGGGTTTGCCGCCCTGGTCGGGTACGTCCGGGCGACGGTGGCGGTCGCGGCGGTGGACGCGATCGGCATCGGCATCGGCCTCGCGGTCCTTCGGGTGCCCTTGGCGTTGCCGCTGGCGGCGTTGGTGTTCCTCGGGGCCTTCGTGCCGATCATCGGCGCGTTCCTGACCGGTTTCGTTGCGGTGCTCGTCGCGTTGGTCACCCAGGGCTACGTGGTCGCCCTGATCGTGCTGGGGTTGATCATCGCCGTACAGCAGTTGGAAGCGCACGTACTGCAGCCGGTGATACTGGGCCGGGCGGTGGCGCTGCACCCGCTGGCTGTGGTGCTCTCCCTTGCGGTGGGTCTGGTGATGGCCGGCGTGGTGGGCGCGTTGCTGGTGGTCCCGATGGTGGCGATCGGTAACGCCGCGGTGCGCTCGCTGTTCGAGGAGCACCCACCGCCCAGCGAGGCGGTCGATGCCACCGACCCCGACGAAGCGCGGGGCCCCTCCAGCGATCCAGCCGATCTCGGTCCGCCGTCGGACCAGCGGGCGCCAAGCGCCGGCTGAACTGGGGCACTCAGGCGGTGCACACCCGGTTGCGTCCGGTGCGTTTTGCCTGTAGCAGCGCACCGTCGGCGGCCAGCAGCAGATCCGGCAGCTCGAAGCCGTTCTCGTCCGTGCCGGCCACCCCCACGCTGACGGTGAGGCCGTCGACGCGCAGGGCCGACCCGTCCACGCCGCGCGTCATCACCTGCAGGTCGCTGACGGCACTGCGCATCCGGTCACCGACCACCCCCGCTTGCTCGGTTGTCGCGCTGACCAGCAGGGCGACTATTTCGTCGCCACCGAACCGGCCGATGACGTCACCGCTGCGCAGCTGGCCCGCCGAGGCCTGCGCGACCGCGGCAAGCACCGCGTCCCCGGCCACGTGCCCGACGGAGTCGTTGACCGTCTTGAACCGGTCCACGTCCAGCAGGACCAGCGCGGCCGACCTGCTGTGCTGGCGGGCGGTGGCCAGCCGCTCGGCGGCTTGGTTCTGCCAATGCAGGGTGCTCTGCAGGCCGGTCTTGGCGTCCAGCTGCGCCGAGCGCCGCAGCAGCGGAACGTGCGAGCTGCCCTCGATGAGCAGCAGCACCGGGACGGCCAACACGGCGAAGGAGGCATCCGCGGCGATGGCCACGCTGAGTAGTGCGCCCAATGCCAGAGCGCTGGCCTCGGCGAGCAAGCCGGCGGGTTCGCCGACCGCAGTGGCCCACGACCTGGTGGTGAGCACCATCCGGCTCAACGCCAGTACCACCGCGCCTTGAACCACCAGTAGGGCGGCGGCCGCGCCCAGTACGCGAAGCACGGTGAGCTCAGGGGCAACCCAACCGCCGACCGCGCGGGCGGCCAGCATCGCAAGGACGGCGGCCCCCCAGTACAGACCGGCCCGCGCGGTCGGCACCCGGCGTACCCACAGCGCCTGCACCAGCAGCAGCAGCGACATCAACAGCGCGACCCTGATCGGCAGCAGCAGCACCGCGGTCAGCAGCCACACCGAATGAACGTCCCAGCTGGGACCCGACACCAGCTGCCCGCGGCGACGCTCGGAGACCGCACTCAACGCCAGTGAGCCCAGCGCCAGTGCCACGACCACCACCAGGTGCGCAGTAGGTATCGCCGTCGCAGTCGCCTGCACGGCGGCCAGCGCCCCGGCGGTTAAGCCAAGGACGAACACGGTGAGGCAGTAGGCGAGCACGAACCCACGCCCGACACTCGCGTAGCGCAGGGTGTTGGCCGACGCCGGGCCCAGCTCGGCAATCCGGGCGCGTTCAGTGCCGACGCTGGAGGAGAGCCCGACTGCAGGCAGGGCAGGGCTGCGACGTACCACCTGGCCTGCCCCCTTCCGTCCACCGTCGACCCACGTTCACGCACAGTGACGAGTTGGGCGCAGAACTGACCCCCCCGCTGCTGCAGGTGGAGCCTACGACTGCGGATGCTCCCTGCACATGGCAGCATCGCGGCCTCTCGATCACTGGGCGTGATCGCTACACGGTACCCGCGGAATCCACACCGACGGGCTGGACGGTAGGCAAGAATGGGGTGATGACCGGGCCGCCGACACGTGTCCGGCGCTCGCACGACGCGGCGGTGGACCCGTTGACGCCGATGTGGCGGGGCGCGGCGGTGTTCCGGGTACTCACCTTCGCCTTCGTGCTCGGTGTCCAGCTGACGTTCTCCGCCGACTACGCACGGCCGGGGCTCAGCTGGGTCTTGGTGGGCCTGATCGGGGTATGGACGGTCGTCACGGTGTGGGCGTTCAGCGTGGCCGACGGGCGCCGGGTGTGGCTGGCGGTCGCCGACGTTGCCGTCGTGACGGCGCTGATGGCGTCCACCCTGCTGGTGCAGACGCCGGAGCAGGTGGCCGATCCCACGCCCACCATCACCACGCTGTGGTCGGCCAACCCGGTGGTGACCGCCGCGGTGCTGGCCGGTGCCCGGGTGGGGACAGCGGTGGGTGCGCTGGTCGCGGCGATATCACTGCTGGTCAACGGTCACATCACTACCAGCCTGGCCAGGGATTCCGTCATCCTGCTGCTGTTGGGCGCGGTGCTGGGCGTGGTGGCCGACACCGCACGCCGCTCGCACGCCGCACTGGCACAGGCGCTGCGCGCTGAGGCCGCATTGGTGGAGCGCGAACATCTGGCCCGCGCCGTGCACGACAGCGTGCTGCAGGTGTTGGCCTTCGTTCGCCGGGAGGGCGCGGTGCTGGGCGGACCGGGCGCCGAGCTGGCCCGCTTGGCCGGTGACCAGGAGATCGCCCTGCGCGCGTTGGTGGCGACACCGGCGCGCGAGGGCGCCCACGGCGAGGTGGACCTGCGCGCGCTGTTGCAGGAGCAGGCCAACCCGGTGGTCTCGGTGTCAGTTCCTGGCACCCCCGTGCCGCTGCCGGCCGCGGTCGCCGAGGAGTTGGCCGCGGTGGCGGGGGCGGCGCTGAGCAACACCGCGTTGCACGCCGGGGAGCAGGCCCGGGCGTTCGTGCTGCTGGAGGACCTCGGCGACGAGGTCGTGCTCAGCATCCGCGACGACGGGGTCGGCATCGCCCCCGGCCGGCTGGCCCAGGCGCAAGCGCAGGGCAGGATCGGGGTGGCCCGCTCGATCCGGGGTCGGGTCCGCGACCTCGGTGGGCGGGCGCAGGTGGAGTCCGCCCCCGGCGCCGGAACCGAGTGGGAGGTCCGGCTGCCGCGGACGAGAGCCGCCGCCGGCCCGCGGTCCTGGCGGGGTGATCGTGGCTGAGCCGGGCGCGCCTGGGGTCAGCGTGATGATTGTCGACGACCACCCCATGTGGCGTGACGGCGTGGCCCGCGACCTCACCGCCCACGGGTTCGACGTGCTGGCCACCGCCGACGGGGTGGACTCCGCCGAGCGCATCGCTGGGGCCGTCACCCCGGACGTGGTGCTGATGGACCTGCGGCTGGGCAGTGGTTCCGGAGTGGACGCCACCGCCCGGGTGCTCGCCGTCTCGCCGTCCAGCCGGGTGCTGGTGCTGTCGGCCTCCGGTGAGCACGGTGACGTGCTCGAGGCGGTGAAGGCCGGGGCGTCGGGTTATCTGGTGAAGAACGCCTCGGTGACGGAGCTGGTGGCCGCGGTGCGGGCCACCGCTGGCGGGGATGCGGTGTTCACCCCGGGTCTGGCCGGTTTGGTGTTGGGGGAGTACCGGCGGATGGCAGCGGCCCCGGCTGCGGCGGCCGGTCAGCAGTCCCCGCGGCTGAGTGAGCGTGAGACGGAGGTGCTGCGCCTGGTGGCCAAGGGCCTCAGCGCCCGGCAGGTCGCAGCGCGGTTGATGATCAGCCACCGCACCGTGGAGAACCACGTGCAGTCGACGCTGGGCAAACTCCAGCTGGCAAACCGGGTCGAACTCGCCAGGTACGCGATCGAGCACGGACTGGACTGACCGATGCCGCCACCGTGGGTCGGTGCGCTGGCCGAGCGGGCGGGGCCGGCGCAGGATGCGCGATATGCAGCTGATGTTGCGGGCCGCCGGACCCGCTGACCCCGACCTGGTGTGGCAGCGCTACCTGCGTCCTGCGCTGTGGTCGCAGTTCTCGCCGCAGATCCGGCGGGTCGACTGCGCGGACCCCGAACTGCGGGCCGGCAGCCGCGGCCGGGTGCACGGTCCGCCGGGGCTGGCGGTGGATTTCCTCGTCTCAGAGGTGGACGTCGAGGCCCGCACCTGGGCGTGGCAGGTGCGGGTGCTGCTGCTCGGGGTGCGGCTGCGCCTACGGCACGGGGTGCTCCGCGCCAGGCCAGGCACCAGCACGTGGTTGCTGGTGAGCGGCCCGGCACCGGTGGTGCTGGCCTACGCGCCGCTGGCGCGGTGGGCGCTGGGCCGACTGGTGCGACGCTAGCCCGGGCGGGTAACGCTCACCGACCCAGCAGCGCCGACAGCGGACGGAAGGGCTGCAGCCAGGCCCCGTCGTCGGGCAAATTGTCCAGGTTGATCCGCGGCAACGGCTCACGGAATACCCCGGGAATGTCCTCCAGGTCGAGGAATTCCACCAGCTGCGAGGCGACCGCCCAAGCCGCGTGTTCGCGGAATCCCAGCACCTGGACGGGAATGCCCGCCGCTGCCACCTCCTCCAACGGCTCCCGGAAGGCCTGCCCGTCGGCGGAGGCGACGACCACCCCGGCGAGCCCAGCGGTGTGCTGGCGCAGCGCGATGTGGTTGAGCATGTCCTCGTCGACGTCGGAATCTTCGGTGCTCTTGGGCTTGGCGAAGACGGCGAAGCCCACGTTGCGCAGCGCCTCCACCCAGGGGCGCACGTTGTCGGCGCTGCCCTGGGCGATATTGGTGAAGACGGTGGCCTCGGGTTCGAGTTCCCGCCCGCCACCGTGGGTCAGTTGCAGCTCCGCGGTGCGGTGCAGCAGCCAGCGACCCAACGCGTCGAAGCGCGGCCGGAAGGCGGCAGTGGGCCGACCACCCAGGATCGAACCCAGCCCCATGTCCAGGTTCGGCGCATCCCACACCAGCAGCACCCGCTCGCTCGGGGAGTCGGTGTGCACGTCGGTGTCGGTGCTGGTGTTGGGGCTGGCGGTCATGGGGGGAGTCTGCCCCACACCAGGTCGGTGACGCCCATCTCGGCCGCCACCGCGCGGTTCTCGAACTTGGTCAGCGGGCGGTGCAAAGACACCGGGGCCGGGCCTGTTAACGCTGCCAGCGCCGGGTCGGCGTCCCCGGTGCGCCTGATCTGCCCGGCGTAATCGGCGTCGTCGGTGGCCACGTGCAACACCCCGCCTTGACTCAGCCGGGAAGCGATCAGCGACACCATGTCTGGTTGCAACAGTCGTCGGCCCCGGTGCTTGCGCTTGGGCCAGGGATCGGGGAAGTACACCCGGACCGCGGTCAGCGAGCCCGGGCCCAGCAGATGCCGCAGCACCGTCACCGCGTCCCCGTGCAGCGCCCGCACCCAGGTGACGTGCGCCCGCTCGCAGTGGCCGAAGAGCTGCGCGATGCCGGGGCGGTAGACCTCGACGGCCAGCACGTCGACGTCCGGTTCGGCAGCGGCCATCGCGGCGGTGGCCGTACCGGTTCCGAACCCGATCTCACACACCAGCGGTGCGTGCCGACCGAACCACGCCGCGGTGTCCAGCCGCGGTGGCACTTGCTGGCCGGGCGGCGGTGCGCTGCTGCCGATCCCAGCGCCACCATGGTCGAACGGCGGGACCTCGGCACCCCACCGCGGCCAGCAGTCGTCCCAGGTACGTTGCTGGTTGGCGGTCAGCGCGTGCCGACGGGGCCGGAAGCTGACGACCCTGGCCATCGGGAAGGTGTCGCTCACCCGTCCCATGCTCGCAGCCACGGTGGCAGCATTGCGCCGTGCCCTCGTTCGGGCGGCGCCTGATCAGCGGGGAGGTGGTTCGCCGTGTCGCAGCCACGCCGGCCACGCCCGCTGTGCGAGGCAGTGGACGCGCTGTGTCGGGCGTTGCTGCCGCACACCGGGTCAGCGCTGGCAGCCCAGGTGCACCAGGTGCGCGCCCGATTGCAGGAACCGTTGGAGGTCGCCGTCACCGGTCGGGTGTCGGTGGGTAAGTCGACGCTGGTCAACGCGCTGATCGGGCGGGCAGTCGCGCCCACCTCCGCCGGCGAGTGCACCCGGCTGGTCACTCGGTTCAACTACGGCAGCGTGGACCGCGTCGACGTGGTGCTGTGCTCAGGCGGCAGTGTCGCACTCGGCCTCGACGCCGACGCGGCGGTGCCATCGGATGTCGCGACCCGGGCGGGTGTCGCGGTAGCGGAGGTGTCGCACCTGCAGGTCAGCCTGAGCAGCGCCCTGCTGCTCGATCTCGCCGTGATCGACACCCCCGGTCTGGGCGCGTTGGAACGCGCCCCGCTGGCCGGTGCGCAACACGCTGCGGTCGCGGGGGCCGACGCCGTGCTGCACGTGCTCACCCACCGCGCGCGCACCGAGGACACCGCTGCACTGACCGCGTTCACCGGCACCGACGCACGCGCGGCGTTCCGTGCCGACACCGCCGCTCGTCCGCCAGGACCGGCCACGGTGCTGGCGGTGCTCAACAAGGTCGATACCGTCGCGGCGGAGTCCGTGCTCGGCGCGGACACGACGGTGTGGGAGGCTGCCCAGCGCCTCGCCGCCGAGCAGGCCGCCGTCCTCGGCTCGTTGGTCGTCGACGTGCTGCCCACGGTCGGGCTGCTCGCGCAGACCTGCGAGACCGGATCCTTGAGCGCCGCAGATGTCGCCACCCTGCGGGCGCTGGCAACCGGCGACGACGCGACTCGGTCGGTGATGTTGGCCTCGACGGAGCTGTTCACCAGCCTGGAGTGCGCGGTGGCACCCGGTGACCGGGCCCGGCTGTTGGACTCCCTCGACCTGTACGGCGTGCAGTGCGCGGTGCGTTGTTGCAGGCCGACCCGGCGGTTTCCGCAGGCCGCTTACGGGCCGCGCTGTACGACGCGTCGGGGATGGCGGCGCTTCGCCGGCGACTGGACACCGTGCTCACTGCTCGGGCGGACGTGATCAAGGCCGCTGCCGCACTGGCCACCTTGGACGGATTGGCCAGGAGCAGCCCGGTTCCGGCGGAGCAGTCCGCGGTCCGCGACGGGATCGAGGGCTTGCTGGCGCTGCCCCAGGCACACGAGCTGCGGGTGGCCGAGGTGCTGAGCCTGCTCACCTCCGGTGCGGTCACCTTGCCCGCGGACCTGTTGACCGAGGTGCTGGCGTTGACCTCGGAGCGCGAGCCCGCCGCTCGGCTGGCGATGGCGGGGGACGACCGAGCGGAGATGGCGGCGCTCGCGTTGGCACGCGCCGGGTGGTGGCGGTCGTTCGCGTCCTTCGGGGCAAGCCCGCCGCAGGCCCGGGTGGCGCACGTGGTGCACCGTGCCTACTACTTGCTCTGGCAGCAACTCAGCACGCACGGGCAGCGGTGAACTCCGCGCTGTTCGCCGAGGTGCGCACCGCCTGCGCTGAGCTCACCGCGGTGCTGGCCCGCGCCGACCCGGCTGCCGCGCAACGCCTGCCAACCGCTGCGGCAGAACCTGCGGCGACGGCGCCCGTGGTGCTGGTGGCCGGTGCCCCGGGTGTCGGCAAGAGTTCGCTGGTGAACGCGCTGATCGACCTGCCGGGGTTGTCACCGCCCGGTACCGCCGTCCCCCTGCTGCTGTGCCACGGTCCCCAACTCGCGGTGGCCGCGCACTGGGCCGACGGCCCTGGCGCGGCGTCGCTGCCAGTGCAGGCGCTGCGGGACTGGCCCAGCCTGCTAGCCGCCGTGGCGGCGGATGTACCCCCACCCGGCTACGTCACGGTCAACGCGCCCGTGCCGTTGCTGGCCCGGCTGAACCTGGTGGACACCCCGGGAGTAGCCGGTTTCGACACCGCACTGGGCGCGGCGGTGACCGCGGTGCTGTTGGTCCGCGACGCCGGCGCCCCGCTGAGCCACTCCGAGCTGGACTTCCTGCATCGGACGGCCAGCGACGTGGACACCGTGCTGATCGCCCTGACCCGGGTGGACGCCCACCGGGGCTGGCGGCAGGTACTCGACGCCGACCGCGCCCTACTCGCCGAACATGCCCCCCGCTTCGCCGACGCGCCGCTGCACCCGGTGTCGCCGCGGTTGGCTGCGATGGCGGCCACCGCGCCGACCGAGGAGCTGGCCGCCCAGCTGCGCCTGCGCTCGGGAATCGCGCTGCTACAGGCCGACCTGCAGCGTGTGGTCACCCATCGCAGCGAGCTGCTGGCGGCGGCGAACTCCCTGCGCGCGGTGCATTCGGCGTTGACCGCGGCGACGCTTACCCAGCACGTACTTGTTCAATCCCTGCAGGGTGAACCCAGCGCAGCCGCGGTGTTGCGCGCTCGCCGCGAGGGGCTGGCGCAACAGCGGCGGGTGGGTTCTCGTGGGGCGGCTATGCGGCTGCGCACCGAGCTGCAGCGCGCCAGGGTGGAGTCCAGTCACGAGGTGGCCAAGGGGGTCCGCGACACCCAGGCCAGGTTCAGGGCCGCCGCCGACGCTGCCGATCGGGCCACCTTGGCTACCCTGCCCGCCCAGTTGGACGCCGCATTGGGCCAGCTGGGTCGCCAGGTCAGCCGGGCACTGGCCGACCGGGTGGTGCACGTGGCGCACGTGGTGCTCGCGGAGATGTTCAGCACCGAGGAGATAGCGCGGCTGGCGGCGGACACGGTTCACCCCGACCCGGTGGACCGGGTGCCCCGGCCGGTGCGGCGGCGGGCCTCCGCGGCGGAGGACAGGCTCGTGGTGGTGGCCGGTGCCTCCGGCGGGGTGGGTCTGGGAAAGCTGGCGCTCGCACCGGTTGCCCTGGTGCCCGGGCTGAACGTCGTGGTCCTTCCGCTCACCCTGGGCCTCGGCGCTGGTGCCGCGTGGTGGCTGGCCAGGACACGCGCCCACCAGGCCGAACGGGCGCACCTCAAGGCGTGGTCGGCGGAGTTGCTCGCCGAGGCCAGGGCGGGCCTAGATCAGTTGGTCGCCGAGCAGCTCATCGATGTCGAGCACCAGATCGGGGTGGCACTGGACGACGCGCTGGGCAGGCGATCGGCCCAGATCGACCGCGAGCTGCGCGAGCTCGACGTGGCGCTGCGTCAGGGCGCCGACGAGCGGGCTCGCTCGTGCCGGGACGCGGTGCTCCGCCACGGTGAGCTGACCGTGGGGCTGCGGCGGGCGGAGCTGCTGCTGGCGGGCCTGCAGGAACTGCGTCGGTCGAACTGACACCGACGCGCCAGGTGCGGGAACCATCGGCCGCCCGGTTGCGTCACACTCGGTAACAGCGCCACCTCCAGCCGCCGACCACCCCCGCCGCCACCCGCCCCCAGCTGCCATGGAGAGGACCTTCGATGACGTTCCCCGACCCGGTGGACCCCTCCGTCGGCCAGCCCACCGATGAGCTGACCGACGGACTCAGGATTCACGTCGACGGCCACGACGAGGTGTACACCGCGACCGACCTCGACGGTGACGGCTTGCGCGAATCCGTGTACGTCGGGCCCACCGAGGAGAGCACCGCCGGTGGTTACGCGTACACCGACACCACCGGTGACGGGGTCGCCGACAGCCTGACCCAGTTCGACGCTGCCGGCGGCGTGCTCAGCCACGCGGTGTTCGACGAGGCCACCGGGCAATGGCGGCAGGAGCCCGGTGGCGAGCCGGGCCAGCCGATGATCACCATCGACACCCCGGACGGGCCGCGGAGCGCCGGACCGGCGACGTACGACACCGACGGAGACGGGGTCAAGGACACCTCGGTCGCGGCCACCGTGGACGGCACCACACTGGTGATCACCGACACCGACGGCGACGGCGCCGCCGACGTCGTCACCGAGGTGGCCTCCGACGGCAGTTTCACCTCGTTGCACCACACCGGCGACGGTGAGTGGACCGCAGTGGACCAGGGCAACCTGGCCGACGGTCTCGACGACGGCGCACCCGCGGCGGGGCCGGTCACCACCGATCCGGGCACCGGGCGCTGGACCAACACCTGAGCGGCGCCCTCGGTCGGCGCCCGTGGTTCTTGATCGGTCACGAGACCGTTCGTGTGAGCGAACAGACCAGCTTCGATTGGTTGTCCACAGGCCCGCGCGGTTAGCCTCGCTGCACTACACCCGGCGCTCCGGGCCACCACGACGGTGGCCCACGGAGCAGCGACCCGTCAGGGACGCAGCCGGGCCTGTTCGTTATCCACGAACAGGTGGCGAGGTGAGAACCAGGAGAGTCCGATGAGCACAGCGACCATCCCCGGGCTCGGGGACACGGAGACACCGCCCACCCAACACGCCGAACTGCTTGCCTGGGTTCGCGGGGTTGCCGACCTGACCACCCCGGACCGGGTGGTCTTCGCCGACGGCTCGGACGCCGAATGGGACCGGCTCACCACCGCGCTGGTGGCGGCAGGGACGTTCACCCGGCTCAACGAGGCGAAGAAGCCGAACTCGTTCCTGGGCAACTCCGACCCCTCCGACGTCGCCAGGGTGGAGTCGCGGACGTTCATCTGCTCGCGCGAGGAAGCCGACGCCGGGGTGACGAACAATTGGATGGACCCGACCGAGATGCGGGCCATCATGACCGAGCTGTACCGGGGCTGCATGCGCGGACGCACCATGTACGTGGTGCCGTTCTGCATGGGCCCGCTGGGCGCGGAGAATCCCAAGATGGGGGTGGAGATCACCGACTCCGAGTACGTCGTGGTCAGCATGAACGTGATGACCCGGATGGGCACCGCGGTGCTGCGCAAGCTCGGTACCGACGCGCCGTTCGTCAAGGCACTGCACTCCATCGGCGCCCCACTGCAGCCCGGTCAGGCCGACGTCCCATGGCCGTGCAACGAGACCAAGTACATCACCCAGTTCCCCGAGGACCGCGAGATCTGGAGCTTCGGGTCCGGGTACGGCGGCAACGCGTTGCTGGGCAAGAAGTGTTACTCGCTGCGTATCGCCTCGGCGATGGCGCGCGAGGAGGGCTGGCTCGCCGAACACATGCTCATCCTCAAGCTGATCTCCCCCGAGCAGCAGGTGCACTACGTCGCGGCGGCGTTCCCCAGCGCCTGCGGCAAGACCAACCTGGCCATGCTGGCGCCGACCATCCCCGGCTGGCAGGTGCAGACCCTCGGCGACGACATCGCCTGGATGACCTTCGGCGAAGACGGCCGGCTCTACGCCGTCAACCCCGAGGCCGGGTTCTTCGGTGTGGCGCCGGGCACCAACTGGAAGACCAACCCCAACGCCATGCGCACCATCGACCGGGGCAACTCGCTGTTCACCAACGTCGGGCTCACCGACGACGGCGACGTGTGGTGGGAGGGCATGGAAGGCGACCCGCAGCATCTGATCGACTGGAAGGGCAACGACTGGACCCCGGAGTCCGAGGAGCCCTCCAGCCACCCCAACTCCCGCTACTGCACCCCCATGGCGCAGTGCCCGATCCTGGCCCCGGAATGGGACGACCCCAAGGGGGTTCCCATCTCGGCCATCCTGTTCGGCGGCCGCCGCGCCTCCACGGTGCCGCTGATCAACGAGGCGCGGGATTGGCAGCACGGGGTGTTCCTGGGCGCGACGTTGTCCAGCGAGCAGACCGCCGCCGCCGAAGGCGAGGTCGGGTCGGTGCGACGGGACCCGATGGCGATGATCCCGTTCATCGGCTACAACGTCGGCGACTACTTCCAGCACTGGATCGATATCGGCAAGGGCGCCGACGAGTCCAAGCTGCCGAAGATCTTCTACGTCAACTGGTTTCGGCGCGGCCCGGAGAACAACTTCCTGTGGCCGGGGTTCGGGGAGAACTCCCGGGTGCTGAAGTGGGTGATCGGACGCCTGCAGGGCACCGCCGCAGCCACCGAGACCGCGATCGGTCACGTGCCCACCGCCGCCGACCTCGACTTGGCTGGGCTGGACGAACCAGTCGCGGATATCGAGGCGGCTCTGGTGGTGGACCATGCGGAGTGGCAGGCGGAGATGCCACTCATCCAGGAGTGGTTCGACAAGATCGGCGACAAGCTGCCCACCGGGTTGCGCGACGAGTTCGAAACGCTGAAGCAGCGCCTGGGCTGAGCCGGCTGCCTGGGCTGGGCGGCTGGGCTGAGCAGGGTATCGCCCCTGCTGCACCCGATTCCCGGCAGGGCGCGGGGTCCCGCCGCAACGCGGCGATTGGGTGCAGCAAGGGCAAAGTGGACACGAGTTGGTCACGGCCTACCGGCGCGGCAGGTGTCGGCGCTAGAGTCCGCCGGACTGCAACGCAGTCGATGACGCAGTGCCCCTGATGACGCAGTGCCCCTGATGAAGGACTGGCCAACGATGTCTAGTACCGCACCGCCGCCCCCCCGGCGTGAGAATCGCCCTGCCCATGGCGCACCGATGCTGAAGATGAACGCCTGGAACCTGTTGCTGCTGATCCCGCTGCTAATGCTGGTGACCCCGGTGTTCAACAGCGATTCGCCGCGGCTGTTCGGGTTGCCATTTTTCTACTGGTACCAGTTTCTCTGGGTGCCGATCGGCGTGGTGTGCGTGGGCACCGTCTACCTCAAGACCAGGGACATGTGATGAGCGGGGTGAAGATCACCGAGCTGGTGGTGTTCGGGGCGCTGTTCCTGCTGATCACGGTGATGGGGTTCATGGCCTCGCGCTGGCAGTCCAGTTCGGACATGGAGAGCCTGGACGAGTGGGGCCTGGGCGGGCGCAAGTTCGGCTCGTGGATCACCTGGTTCCTGGTCGGCGGTGACCTGTACACCGCTTACACGTTCGTTGCGGTGCCGGCGTTGATCTTCGGTGCCGGGGCGATCGGGTTTTTCGCGCTGCCGTACACGATCGTGCTGTACCCCATCGTGTTCCTGCCCCTGGTCCGGATGTGGTCGGTGTCGCGGTCCAAGGGTTACGTCACCCCAGCGGACTTCGTCCGCGGCCGCTACGACTCACCCACCCTCGCGTTGATCATCGCGATCACCGGGATCGTCGCCACCATGCCCTACATCGCACTGCAACTGGTCGGCCTCGAGGCGGTGCTGCGCACCATGGGCCTGAACGCCGGTGGACTGGGCGGGCACCTGCCCCTGTTCGTGGCGTTCCTGGTGCTGGCCATCTACACCTATCAGTCCGGGCTGCGTGCGCCGGCGCTGATCGCGTTCGTCAAGGACGCGCTGATCTACGTCGTCATCATCGTCGCCGTGATCTACCTGCCGTCCAAGCTGGGGGGTTGGGGTTCGATCATCGACGATGCCAACCAGAAGTTCACCAAGACTCCTTCGCCGGCGGACGGGGTCCTGCTCAACGCCAACAACCAGCTGCAGTACGCCACCCTGGCGCTGGGCTCCGCGCTGGCGCTGTTCCTCTACCCGCACTCGCTGACCGGCATCCTCGCCTCCCGCGGGCGCAATGTGATCAAACGGAACATGGTCGCGCTGCCCGCGTACTCGTTGCTGCTGGGCCTGCTCGCACTGCTCGGCTACGCGGCGATCGCCTCCGGCGTCACCCCGCTAACCAACAAGGCCACCGGCCGGCCGGATGCCAACACCATCATCCCGGTGCTCTTCGACAACCAGTTCCCGGCCTGGTTCGCTGGTATCGCTTACGCCGCCATCGGAATCGGGGCACTGGTGCCCGCTGCCATCATGAGTATCGCGGCGGCCAACCTGTGGACCCGCAACATTTACCGGGAGTACTTGAAGAAGGACGCCACCCCCAAGCAGGAGGCCCAGCAGGCGAAGCTGGCGTCGCTGGTCGTGAAATTCGGTGCAGTGCTGTTCATCGTCGCCATCGACCCGCAGTTCTCCATCGACCTGCAACTCATCGGCGGGGTGATCATCCTGCAGACGCTGCCCGCGGTGGGCATCGCGCTCTACACACGGTGGTTCCACCGTTGGGCGCTGATCGCTGGGTGGGCGGCGGGCATGGCTTACGGGCTGCTGTTGCTCTACGGCATCCCGAACCCGGTGGCGGGTAAGGCGCACTTCGGTGGGTCGGCGCTGGCGCTCAGCAAGATCAATGTGCTCGGCTGGCAGCCTTTCGGTGCCGCCACGGCCACCATCTACGTGGGATTCGTGGCATTGGCGCTGAACCTCGTGGTGTGTGTCCTGGCCACATTCGCCTTCCGCGCCACGGGCATGTCGAACGGGGTGGACGACACCGCAGCCGCGGACTACCACGCCGACGACGGCCCGGGCACCGTCCCTGCCGAGGTGCTCGCACCCGCGCCGACCACCCCCGGCACCGCGGTGTGAACCCACCGTCGGGGGCAATCAGCCGGTTCCCGGTGGTCGAACTCGACGCCATGGCACCGGACCTGCAGGCCCGGATCGGGGTGATCGCGGAGAAGTCCGGCTTCGTGCCGAACATCTTCCTGGCGCTGGGGCACCGACCTGCCGAGCTGCGGGCCTTCCTCGACCAGCACGACGCGCTGATGGACCGCGCGGCGGCGCCGGGAGAGCCGGGCCTGACCAAGGCTGAACGCGAGTTGGTCGTGGTCGCCACCTCCGGTGCCAACCACTGCACCTACTGCGTGGTGGCGCACGGGGCGATCCTGCGGGTGCGCGACCACGATCCCTACGCCGATCAGGTCGCCCTCAGCCCGTGGTCTGCCCCGCTGAGCCCACGACGGCGGGCCATCGTCGACCTAGCGCTTGCCCTGGCCCGCGAGCCCGAACGGTTCACTCAGCAGCACCTGGACACCGCTGCCGGCGCCGGGCTGAGCACCGACGAGCTGTGGGATGTCGCGGCCATCACGGCGTTCTTCGCGATGAGCAACCGGCTGGCCGCACTGATGGCCTTGGAACCGAATCCGGAGTTCTCCGCGATGGCCCGCGGCTGAGCTGGGCCACCCGCCCCGACGTCCCCCCGACGTCCCCCGCGCGTTTTCTGTACATAACGCGCGGCAGGCGTGCCCATGCCCCTCGTTATCTGTACATAACGCGGGGCATGGGCCGGCCGGCAACGCGACGACGACGACGTTCGGCTGCGACGACCCCTCTCACGTCGCGGCCGAGTGGTCCCGGTGCGGCTCCTCCTCTCGACCCCGGCGCGTGGCGGTCGGGCCCTCCAGCCCTGCCGCCCCGCTGTCGTCTCGCGTGCAGTCATGAGACGGCGAGCGGGGGGTGTTTCGGCGCGGGGTAACTACCCGACTCGGTAGGTACTTCTACCCAGATCGGTTGTGGGTCGGTCGAACTGCAGGGCTGGTGGTGAGCTGAGCACCGTCCATGCTTCACTGCCAGCCATGGCACCTCCGTCCGTGATCATGTCCCGCCGCGACCTGCAGTTCCTGCTCTACGAATGGTTGGACGTGTGCACCCTGAGCACCCGAGAGCGCTTCGCTGAGCATTCCCGCGAGACCTTCGACGCGGTGCTGCAGCTGGGTGCGGATATCGCCACCGAGCATTTCGCCACCCACAACAAGAAGGCCGACCAGAACGAGCCCTACCTGGACTCCGACGGCAAGGTGGTGCTCATCGACGAGGTGAAGCAGGCGCTGGAGGTGTTCTTCCAGGCCGGTCTGATGGCCGGTCAGCTGGACGCGTCGCTGGGTGGAATGCAGCTGCCCAACGTGGTGGCCAAGGCGCTGCAGATGTGGTTTCACGCCGCCAACGTCGGGACCACCGTCTACCCGTTCCTCACCATGGCCAACGCCAACCTGCTCATCGCGTACGGCAGCCCTGAGCAGGTGCGCACCTTCGTGGAGCCGATGATCGCCGGGCGCTTCTTCGGCACGATGTGCTTATCCGAACCACAGGCCGGGTCATCGTTGGCCGACATCACCACTCGGGCGGTGCCGCAGGACGACGGCACCTATCGGCTCACCGGAACCAAGATGTGGATCTCCGCCGGTGACCACGAGCTGACCGAGAACATCGTGCACCTGGTGCTGGCCAAGATCCCGGGTGGCCCGGCGGGAGTCAAAGGGATCTCGCTGTTCATCGTGCCGAAGTTCCTGGTGGAACCCGACGGCAACCTGGGCGAGCGCAACGACGTGAGCCTGGTGGGGCTGAATCATAAGATGGGTTACCGGGGCGGCACGAACACGTTGCTGAACTTCGGCGAGGGCACCCACACGCCGGGTGGGCGGGCCGGGGCGGTGGGGCACCTGCTCGGCGAGGAGCACCACGGGCTGGCTTACATGTTCCACATGATGAACGAGGCGAGGGTGGGGGTGGGGCTGGGCGCCACGGCACTCGGCTACACCGGGTACCTGCATGCGCTGGGCTACGCCCGCACCCGCACCCAGGGCCGACTGCCCGGCGACAAGGACCCTTCGACCCCCCCGGTGGCGATCGTCGAGCACGCCGACGTGCGGCGCATGCTGCTCGCCCAGAAGTCCTATGTGGAGGGAGGTTTGGCGCTAGGGTTGTATTGCTCGTTGCTGGTGGACGAGCAGGACACCGCTGTGGAGGTGGCCGATCGGGAGCGGGCAGCGCTGCTGCTGGACGTGCTCACCCCAATCGCGAAGAGCTGGCCCTCGCAGTGGTGCCTGGAGGCCAACAACCTGGCCATCCAGGTGCACGGCGGCTACGGCTACACCCGCGACTACAACGTCGAGCAGTTCTACCGGGACAACCGACTCAACCCGATCCACGAGGGCACCCACGGCATCCACGGGCTGGACCTGCTGGGACGCAAGGTCACCATGCGCGGCGGTGCCGGGCTTTCCCTGCTGCTGGACACCGCACAGGACACTGTCAAGCGGGCGGAGCAGGCCGGTGGGGAGCTTGCTGAGCTCGGCGCCCAGCTGCACGCGGTGCTCGAGCGCATCGCCAAGACCACCGCCACCCTGCACGGGGTGGGTGATCCGAACGCCGCGCTCGCCAACGCCACGGTGTACCTGGAGGCCGTCGGTCACGCTGTGGTCGCGTGGATGTGGCTGGAACAGCTGCTCGCGGCAGCAGGCAAGAGCGGGGACTTCTACGACGGCAAGCGCCAGGCGGGGCGCTACTTCTTTCGCTGGGAGCTGCCGAAGATCGGGCCGCAGCTGGACTTGTTGGACTCGGTGGACACCACCTTGTTGGACACCGACCCGGACTGGCTGTGATGAGTCGGGCGGTGGAGGACTCGAACCGGCGGATGCTGCGGGCCCGGGACGTGATGGACCGTGATTACGCCGCGTCGCTGGACATCGCGCATCTGGCCCGCGTCGCGCATGTGTCGGCGGCCCACTTCATCCGGACCTTCAAGGCGACCTTCGGCGAGACTCCGCACCGTTACCTGCAGCGTCGTCGCGTCGAGCGGGCGATGTTGCTGCTGCGCAACACCGACGGCAGCGTCACCGACGTGTGCCTGCAGGTCGGGTTCACCAGCTAACTGCACTGAGGATCACCGGGATTTACGTGCTCGACCAGGACCAGGCCGTCGAATTCTACGTCGGCAAGCTCGGGTTGGAGGTAACCACCGACCAAGACCTGGGATTCATGCGCTGGCTCACCGTCGGTGTTGCCGGACAACCCGGGCGGGAGATCCTGCTGGAGAGGCCCGGCCCGCCGTCGATGAGCGACGCCGTGGCCGAGCGGGTTCGCGAGCACGTCACGCTGGGGGTCGCCGGTGGGCACCTGTTCTTCACCACCGACGACGCGCACCGTATGCACGCCGAACTCAAAGCCAAGGGTGTCGAGCTCACCGAGGAACCCACCCAGCGCCCGTACGGCATCGACTTCGGCCTGCGCGACCCGTTCGGCAACCACGTCCGCATCTCCCAGCCGGCGCAGCCCCCGGCCTGAGCTGGCTGTATACCCCAGCGGGCTGGCCGTTACAGCACCAGCGCCGCCGCGCCCACCAGGCCGGCCTGCGCCCCCAGCTCGGCGGGAATCAGCCGCAGTCCCCGCACGAAGGACATCCTGGCGTGGGTGGCGATAGCGGCCCTGGCCGCTGCCCACAAGGGCGCCCCGACGGCCGCGAACCCCCCGCCGAGCACCACCAGGTCGACGTCGGTGAGGGCAGCTGCCGACGCCAGGGCCACCCCCAGGGCGGTGCCCGCGCGTTGCACCGCCGCAAGCGCCACCGGGTCACCATCGCGCACGGACACCGCTAGTGCCTGGCCATCAGCACCGGCCCAGCCGTGCGCTTGTGCCCACCGCACCGCCGACGGCCCGCTGGACACCGTCTCCACGCAGCCGCTGCCCCCGCACGGGCACGGCTCACCCTGCGGGTCGGCGACTATGTGCCCCAGGTGCGCGGCGTTGCCGGTGCGCCCGGTAACCAGCTGCCCGCCGAGCACCAGCCCACCTCCGACACCGCTGGAGACCACCACCCCCAGCATGTTCGGAACCCCCCGGCCGGCGCCGAAGCGTTGCTCGCCCAGCGCCATGCATGCACCGTCACCGGCCAGCGTGACGGGGACCCCCCCGAAGGCCGCAGCGATGGCGTCCACCAGTCGCACCCCGCGCAGCTGCGGAATATTCACCGGATCCACCGTGCCCGATGCGGCGTCGACGGGTCCCGCGCTGCCGATGCCCACCGCCCGGACTGGCTCGGCTGCGGCGGCCTCGCGGAGTACTGCGACGCATTCCGCGACCACGTCCGTCGTTGGGGTAGGTCTGCGCGCGGTACGCAGCACGCGGCCGTCGTCGGCGAGTAGTGCAGCGGCCAGCTTCGTCGCACCCAGGTCGAGCGCCAGCACAGTCACCGGTGCAGTGTGGCAAGCCGCGCGGCGGTCACCGGACGGTAGGTGAAGCCCAGCGTGGCGTACACCGCGATGGCCGCGGTGTTGGCGGCGTCCACCATGAGCGCGACAGTGCCTCGGGTGCGTCTGCCTTCGTCGCGAAGGAGCGCGCATACCGCGGTGGACAGACCGCGGCCCCGATGCGCCGGGTGGGTGGCGACCCCGGCGAGAAACGCCACGTCCGGGGCGCAGTGAGCCAGCGCGCCGACCGAGACCAACCGTGCAGGCTGGTGCGGCTGCGGTGGGTGGCGCTGCGGGGGCGAGTGTCGCTGAGGCGGTGCTGGCGTGGTCACCCCCGCCCACGCCACTGCAGCCGGGTCACCCGGGTGAACCCACGAGTCGGGGTTGGCCACCTGCAGCAGCTCCGCGACGGCACCGTCGTCGTGCAGCCATCGCGCGCGGGACGAGTCGACCGTCGGCGCCGGCTGGCTGAGTAGCAACTCCATCCAGCCGAACTCCGCGATCGGAACGACACCGCCGAGCTGAGTAACGAGACCGGTGTCGCCGAGCACCCACCGGTCGGGGAACTTGGTGAGCGCGGCGTCGAGCAGTGGCTGGGCGGCGCGCGGTGCCCCCGCAACCACGATGCGATCCCGGCGGTTCAGGCTGCTGGCGGCGACCACACTGGCGTCGTCGTTGTCGTATCGGACGCCGCGCTCAGGCACCGCCTGGGCAGCCCACCGGATCAGGGTGTGTTCTCGGGCCTGCACGTCGCGCACGCTAACGCCCGCTCGTGGTGCACGATCGCGGTTATGGCCCTGTCGATTCCGACCCCCCGCGACTTTGTCTCCGTGATCGCGTCGACCGTGACCTGGACTGCGGAAAGAGTGGGCCTGGTCGCCGGGTTGCCCCTGCGGGTCGCCGATGCGCTCACCGACGTCGAGGTGCTGATCATCCGGGTGGGCGCCGTGGTGGACGAGGCGACGGTCGCGATCAACGAGGCGAGACAGGTCGTGCTGGCGGCCGCCGGGGTGATTGCGGGTGGGGAGTCGACGGTGGCGGGTGCGGGCCGGGTGATTGCGGGTGCGGAGTCGACGGTGGCGGGTGCGGGCCGGGTGATTGCGGGTGCGGAGTCGACGGTGGCGGGTGCGGGTCGGGTGACGCAGGGCGCTGAGGCGGCCGTGGCAGAGACAGCCGCGATCGTCAGAGATGCGGGCCAAGCGAGCGCAACGGCGTTGGAGCTGGTCAAGACGTGGCAACCGATCGCCAACACGGCGGCCCCGCTGGCCAGCAGACTTGTCAGCAGCATCTCAGAGGAGGAGCTGCAAGCTGCGATCCACGTGATCGACCAGCTGCCGAAGCTCACCCACCACCTACAGACCGACGTGATGCCGCTGTTGGCCACCCTGGACCGCGCAGGCCCCGACATCCACGAACTGCTCGACGTCGCCAAGGACGTGCGCGAGGCGATCGCGGGGATCCCGGGCTTCACCTTCTTCCGCAAGCGCGGTGAGCACAAACTGGAGTGAGCCCGCGTCATTCGCGTTATCTGTCCATAACGCAGGAGGGCAACGCGGGCGCGCGAGGCGCTGCGGTGAGAGGATTCGGGCCATGCACCTTGGACTGCAAGTACCCAGCTTCACCTGGCCCGGGTCGCCGCAGACCCTGGGTGCCACCTTGACCACCATTGCCCGGTCCGCGGAGTCTGCCGGGATGGCCAGCCTGTGGATGATGGACCACTTCTTCCAGATCGAGATGGTCGGTCCGCCGGAGAACGAGATGCTGGAGGGGTACACAGCGCTGGCGTTCTGCGCCGGGGTCACCGACCGGATCCGGCTGGGCACCATGGTCACCGGAGTGACCTACCGGCATCCGGGTCTGTTGGTCAAGACGGTGACCACGCTGGACGTGCTGTCTGGCGGCCGGGCCTACCTGGGCATTGGGGCGGCGTGGAACGAGCAGGAGCACCGCGGGCTCGGAGTCCCCTACCCGGCGATGAAGGAACGCTTCGAGCGGCTGGAGGAGACGCTGCAGGTGGCCAGGCAGATGTGGTCCGGGGATGAGTCGGCGTTCATGGGCACGCATTACCAGCTCGAGCGCCCGTTGAACTCCCCGCCGGCGTTGCAGAGCCCCCGGCCGCCGATTCTCATTGGGGGCACAGGGGAAAAGAAGACGCTGCGCTTCGTGGCGCGTTACGGCGACGCCTGCAACATCTTCGAAATGGGGGTGGACGGGGTGCGCCACAAGCTGGACGTGCTTGCGCAGCACTGCGTCACCGAAGGCCGGGCCTACACCGACATCGAGAAGACCACCCTGGGGCAGCTGCGGTTGTCCAACGACGGACGCGAGGGCAGCCTCACCGTCGACCAGGCAGTGCAACGCTTCGGCGAGCTGGCCGAGATCGGCGTCGACCAGGCCATCGTCAGCCTGTCCGACGTGCATGAGCCGGGAGCGTTCGAGCTGATGCCAGAGCTCGTTGCCCAGCTCGCCGCGATCACACCCGCCGGTCGCTGAGCCGCCCACCTCGCCGCGTTTTCTGTACACAACGCCGGCAACGTGCGCCCGATCACCGCGTTTTCTGTACACAACGCAAGGGGGTAGGGCGGGCGGTGCAAAGATCGGCCGCATGGACGTCTTGAGCACCTACACCCCGGCTGATGATCGCTACGACCGCATGCACTACCGCCGGACCGGGCGCAGTGGCCTGCTGCTGCCGGCCGTCTCGCTGGGCCTGTGGCACAACTTCGGTGACGACACCCCAGCGGCGAACCAACGCGCGATCCTGCGCCGGGCGTTCGACCTGGGCATCACCCACTTCGACCTGGCCAACAACTACGGGCCGCCCTACGGCAGCGCGGAGACCAACTTCGGCCGGATCTTCGCCGAGGACTTCACCCGCCACCGCGACGAGCTGGTTATCTCCACCAAGGCTGGCTACGACATGTGGCCCGGCCCCTACGGCGACCGGGGCAGCCGCAAATACCTACTCGGGTCGCTGGAGCAGTCCCTGAACCGGATGCGCTTGGACCACGTGGACATCTTCTACAGCCACCGGGCCGACCCGGACACCCCGCTGGAGGAGACCATCGGAGCCCTGGTGAGCGCGGTGATGCAGGGCAAGGCGCGCTACGCCGGGATCAGCTCCTACTCCCCAGAGCGCACCCGCGACGCGGCCGCACTGCTGGCCGAGGCGAAGGTGCCGCTGCTCATCCACCAGCCCAGCTACTCCATGCTCAACCGCTGGATTGAGGACGGGTTACTCGACACCTTGGCCGAGGTGGGTGCGGGCACCATCGCGTTCTCCCCGTTGGCGCAGGGCATGCTCACCGACAAGTACCTCGACGGGGTGCCCGCGGGCTCCCGCGCTGCCCAGGGCAAATCGCTGGACCCCGAGTTGCTGACCGAGGAGTCGCTGAGACATGTGCGGGCGCTCAACGAGATGGCCGCGGCACGCGGGCAGAGCCTGGCCCAGCTGGCGCTGGCGTGGGCGCTGCGCGACGAGCGGGTCACTTCGGTGCTGATCGGGGCCTCCAGCGTCAGCCAGCTGGAGGACAACGTGGCCGCCCTGGACCACCTGGAGTTCAGCGCCCAGGAACTCACCGACATCGACGGCCACGCCCGCGACGCCGGCATCAACCTGTGGGCCGCCTCGAGCGCGGTGTGAGCGACACGGTCGCGGTGATCGGCTCCGGTGCCGTCGCCGGACTGATGGTCAGTTGGCTGGATCTGGCCGGTGCGCCCCCGGTGCAGCTGTGCGCGCGGACCCCCGTCGCGGGGTTCACCATCACCGGCGACGGCGCGGGGGCCCGTGGGGTGCGCACCGTGGCAGTGAACCATGCGCCGACGCACCCGGTGGACTGGGTACTGCTCACCGTCAAGGCCCAGGACACCGCGGCGACCCGGCCCTGGCTGGACACCCTGCTCGGCCCGGACACCGTGGTGGTGGTGGCGCAGAACGGAGTGGACCACCTTGAGCGGGTGCAGCCGCTGGTCGGGGGTGCTGTGGTGCTACCTGCACTGGTCTTCGCCGCGGCCGAGCGCACTTCCCCGGGGGCGATCACCCACCACCTCGGCAACCAGCTGGTGGTGCCGCAGGGCCCGGTGGCGGGGCGCTTCGCTGATCTGCTCGCCGGCGGGGTGAACGTGCACCAGGACCCCGACTTCACCACTGCGGCATGGCGCAAGCTGATGATGAACGTCGCGGCCAACACCATTACCGCCCTCACCCAGCGCCGCGCGGAGGTGTTGCGCAGCCCCGAGATGCGTCAGCTGTGCCGCACCCTGCTGGAGGAGGCCGTGCTGGCCGGGCAGTCCACGGGTGCGCGGCTCGGACCAGCCGATGTGGACTTCGTTCTCGGCGTGTACGACAGCTACCCCGAGGACAACGGCAGCTCGATGTACTACGACCGGTTAGCTGGCCGTCCGCTGGAGCACGAGCTCATCCCCGGGGCTGTGGTGCGGGCCGCCGAGCGGGCTGAAGTGGCCGTGCCGGTAACCCAAGCGATCTGGGCGCTGACCAAAGCCGTCAGCGGTACCTGACCGACCCCGCGGCCTTGACACCCCGGCGTCGAAAAGGTTCCGAATCGCCGCTGGGCGCCGGACATGCGTCGCCGGGTGACCCGGGACTCAGTGGGAAGGTGCCGATCTTGCCGCCGGTTGTTGGACATGCAACCAGCCGTCGTCCCCGGAGGTACCTGTGTCCGCTCTCGCATCCGATTCACCCCTGCTCAAACCGATCACCCTCGGGAGCATCAGCACCGCCAACCGGGTGTTCATGGCGCCACTCACCCGTAGCCGTGCCCAGCACGACGGCACCCCCACAGACCTGCAGGTCGAGTACTACCGCCAGCGTGCCCGGGCCGGCCTCATCGTGTCCGAGGGAACCCAACCCAGCGCGGTCGGCAAGGGCTACACCAACACCCCGGGGTTGCACACCGACGCCCAGCAGGCGGGGTGGGCGAAGATCGCGGATGCCGTCCACGCCGAGGGCGGCAAGATCGTGGTCAAGCTGATGCACGCGGGGCGGATGTCGCACCCGGACAACTCCGGTCAGGAGTCGGTGGCCCCCTCCGCCATCGCCCCCGCCGGCCAGCAAATGTTCACCGGTGCCGGGATGCAGGACATCCCCACCCCCCGCGCGCTGGAGACCGCTGAACTGTCCGGGGTCATCGCCGAGTTCGTCGACGCCAGCACCCGCGCCATCGCCGCCGGGCTGGACGGGGTGGAGTTGCACGCCGCCAACGGCTACCTGCTGCACGAGTTCCTCTCCGACGGGGAGAACACCCGCACCGACGCCTACGGCGGCAGCCCGGACAACCGAGCACGCTTCGTCGTCGACGTGGTCACCGCAGTCGCGGAGGCCATCGGCGCCGACCGCGTCGGCATCCGGATCTCCCCCGGACACGGAGCTTCCGGCATGACCGAGCGGGACCACTCGGCGACGTACCAGGCGCTACTCCGCCAGATCGACGTGCTGGGTCTGGCGTACCTGCACGTGCTGATCGAGCCCACCGACCCCGAGCTGGCCCGGCTGCGGCAGGCATGGACCGGCGCTCTGGTGCTGAACACCGGTTTCGGTGTGGCCAGTGAGCGCGACGAGATGGCTGCCCTACTCACCGAGGGGGTCGCGGACGCCGTCGCCGTCGGGCGGCCCTACATCGCCAACCCGGACCTGATCGAGCGCTGGACCCGGGGTGTCGAGGTCGCTGAGCCCGACGCCGCGTTGTTCTACAGCGGTGGCGCTCAGGGCTACACCGACTACCCGAGGTGGGACGAGGCGGCCGCCTGATTCGCTCCCGCCAGCGCCCCCAGCGCCCCCAGCGCCCCCAGCGCCCCCAGCGACCCCAGCGCCCCCAGCGCCCCCAGCGACCCCAGCGACCCCAGCGACCCCAGCGTCGAAAGGGTTCCGAATCGCCCGGGGGGTAGTACCGACACGGTCGAAAAGGTTCCGAATCGCCCGGGGGGGTAGGGCCGGCAGCGACGGTAGGGTTCCGAATCGCCCGGGGGAGGGCAGGATGGGCGCTCGTGGCCTACGACGTCGACCGAGTTCGCTCCCAGTTCCCCTCCCTCGCTCAGGGCGTGGCCTACTTCGACGGTCCCGGTGGCTCGCAAACACCCCGGCGGGTCGCCGAGGCCGTCGCGGACACGATGTGCGCGGGGTTGTCCAACCGCGGCACGGTGACAGCCGGGGAACGGCGCGCCGACCAGGTCGTGCTGGACGCGCGCGCCGCGGTCGCCGACTTGACCGGTGCCGACCCCGGCGGAGTGGTGTTCGGCCGGAGCATGACGCAGCTGACCTATGACATGGCCAGGACCCTGGCCCTGCAGTGGGGTCCGGGTGACGACGTGGTAGTGACGCGCCTGGACCACGACGCGAACATTCGCCCCTGGGTACAGGCCGCCGAGGCGGTGGGCGCCACTGTGCGGTGGGCCGACTTCGACGCCGACACCGGGGAGCTGACGGTGGAGGCGGTGGGCGCCCTACTGTCGCGGCGGACCCGGATGGTCGCGGTCACCGCGGCATCCAACCTGCTGGGTACCCGCCCCGATGTCGCCGCGATCGCCGAGGCGGCGCACTCCGTCGGCGCGCTGGTGTACGTCGACGGCGTGCACCTCACCCCGCACGCCGGGGTGGACGTGACCGCGCTGGGAGCGGACTTCTTCGCCTGCTCACCGTACAAGTTCTTCGGGCCGCACCTGGGGGTGCTGGTGGCCCAACCAGAGCTGCTGGCAAGCCTGCACCCGGCCAAACTGCTGCCCTCCAGCGACACCGTGCCCGAACGGTTTGAGCTAGGCACCCTGCCTTACGAGTTGCTGGCCGGCACCACCGCCGCCGTGGACACCCTGGCCGACCTGCTGCCCGGTGCCGGCAGCCGACGCGACCGGCTGGTGGCATCGATCACAGCTGCGCAAGGGCACGAGGAGGAGCTGTTCACCCGGCTCACCGAAGGACTGGCGGAGATCGAGGGGGTGCGCAGGCACGGGCGGCCGACCCGGCACACCCCTACGGTGTTGTTCTCGGTCGCCGGGCGCACTCCCCGCATGGTGCACGAACTGCTTGCCGCGCAGCAGATAAACGCCCCGGCAGGGAACTTCTACGCGATCGAGGCATCCCGCCGGCTGGGGTTGGGTGACGCGGGCGCGGTGCGGGTGGGACTCGCGCCCTACACGGACCCGCACGACGTGGACCGGCTGCTCACCGCGTTGGCCGGGGCGCACCAGTGAGCGGGCGCCGGGTGCTGGTCACCGGTGGTTCGCGCGGCATCGGAGCGGCAGTGGCCCGGGTGTTCGCCGAGGACGGTGACCGGGTGGCGGTGCACTACGGGCGCAACCGGCAGGCCGCCCAGCGAACAGCCGACGAGCTGCCGGGCGGGGCGCACCTGGTGGTGCAGGCCGAACTCGCCGACGCCGAGGCGGTGCGGGCCATGGTGGATCACGCCGCCGACGGCCTGGGTGGGCTCGACGTGCTGGTGAACAATGCCGGGATCTTCACCGCGCACCCTGCGCTGACCACGTCCTACGAGCTCTGGCAACAGGCCTGGGCGCGGACCCTCGGGGTGAACCTGGTGGGAGCGGCGAACACCACGTTCTGCGCGGTGCCGCACCTGCTCGCCGCTGGCGGCGGGGCGGTCGTGAACGTGTCCAGTCGCGGCGCGTTCCGGGGCGAGCCCGACAACCCGGCCTATGGGGCTTCCAAGGCGGGGCTGAACGCGTTCGGTCAGTCGATGGCCCTGGCGCTTGCGCCGCACGGCATCTCGGTAGGCACGGTGGCCCCGGGGTTCGTGCAGACGGAGATGGCCAGGGAGGTCCTCGACGGCGCCCAGGGTGACGCGGTACGGGCCCAGTCCCCGTTTGGACGGGTGGCGCGCCCGCAAGAGGTAGCGGACGCGGTGTTCTGGCTCGCCTCCCCGCAGGCCCGCTTCGCCAGCGGAACGATCATCGACGTGAACGGGGCTTCCTACCTAAGAAGCTGAGGAGGTTCTCCGCTTCCAGCGGAGCAGCCCAGAGGTGGCCCTGAGCCATCGGGCAGCGCATGTCGGTCAGCGCGCTCAGCTGGGCCGCGTCCTCCACACCGACCGCCACCGCCACGATGCCCAGCGACCGGGCGACCGAGATGATCGCCCGCACGACGGTGGCGTCGTCGGGGTGGCGGGTAATTTCACTGATGAACGCCGGGTGGATCTTCACCGCATCCACCGGGAAACCCCGCAGGTGCGCCAGCGAAGAGTGTCCGGCGCCGAAGTCACCGATTGCGGTGCGGGCACCCACCGCCCGCAGCCGGTCTATCGCCGCGCGGGTGCCGAGCGGGTCGGAGGTGAGGGCGAGTTCCGGCACCTCCAGGATCAGCCGGTGCGCTGCGAGGCCATACTCCTGCAGCAACTGCACGACCACCTGGGGCAGCGCCGGGTCGAGGAGCTGGCGGGCGGAAAGGTTCACCGAGACCCGCAGCGCGGGCAATCCCAGTGCGGTGTCCCACTCGGCGAGTTGACGCACCGCCTCCCGCAGCGTCCACCGGCCGATGGAGAGCGCCGCCGTCGAACGCTCGGCCTCGGCCAGGAACGCCGCGGGTCCCAGCATCCCCATCCGGGGGTGCGCCCAGCGCAGCAGTGCCTCTACCGCCACTACCTCCCCGGTGCGCAGCGACAGCACCGGTTGGTAGTGCAGCCGCAGCTGACCGTCGGCCGCGGCGAGGTGCAGGCCCGAGCGGATTTCGGCGGTGCGCCGCGCCTGGATGCGCATCTGCACGTCGAACACCTCGTAACCGCCTCGGCCGCGGCGCTTGGCCCGGTACATGGCGGTGTCGGCGTCGCTCAGCAAGCTCAACGCGGTTTCCCCGGGTGTTCCGGTGACGAAGGCGACACCGATGCTCACGCCCACGTGGTGTTCGGTGCCGTCCACCACCATCGGGGCCGACACCGCTGCGATCAGCCGGTCCGCCACCTGCACGGCGTCGTCGGCGCTGCTCAGCCCCTCACAGCAGATCGCGAACTCGTCCCCGCCGATTCGAGCGGCGGTGTCACCGTCGCGCAGCGCCTCGGCGAACACCCCGGCAACCGCGCGTAGCACTTCGTCGCCGGCCCGGTGACCCGCGGTGTCGTTCACCGGCTTGAAATCGTCCAGGTCGGCGAAGAGCACCGCGGCCAGGCCCTGGTCGCGTCGCAGCAAGATGCGCTCCACCCGGTCGAGAAACAACACCCGGTTGGGCAGCCCCGTCAGCGGGTCGTGCATGCCCGCGTGCTCGGCGGCTACCCGCGCGCGGGAGGGTGGCGCGACGGCGGCGGTGACGTCCACCGACACGCAGACGACCCCGGCCACGGCACCCCCGATGTCACGGACCGCTTGGCAGGTGAAGTTGAAGTGCACTGCGCGGGTGGCGCCGTCCTGACTGATGTCGCAGCGGAACTCGTGGCCGACGACCGGCTCCCCGGTGCGGTACACTCGGTCCAGCAGGTCGACGAAGCCCTGCTCACGCATCGCCGGTACGGCCTGCTCGACAGTGGCACCTTCGATACCTCGACCTCCCACGACGAGGTCACAGAAGTCGGCGTTGGCGTAGTCGACGACGTGATGGGGGCCACGCAAGACCGCGACCAGCGCCGGGATCTGGTCGAGTACCTGCCGCATGCGGTGCAGGGATTCAAAATCCCATGCCACGTTCGGATCGAGGACTGCGACGTCCACCGCTGGTGCCACCGCGGTCACCTCACCCCCTTGCGTGCAGCATGCGGCACGACGATGCCTAAGGCAACAGGGAGGTACAGCGCCCAACGAGGTAGCCGACGGCGCGCGGTCGGCTACCGCATCGCCCCGGTGTGGCCCAGGGAGATGCGTCCTGGTTGCGGCCAGTACGTCAGGCCGTGCGGTGCCGGGCCGGAGGGGATCCGCGCCAGCTCGGCGCCGGTGGTGGTGTCGATGACGTACACCTCGTTGTCGTAGCGGCCGGACAACCACAGCTGCTTGCCATCCGGTGACAGGTTGCCCATGTCGGGGCTACCGCCACCGGGGATCGGCCAGTTCGCGGTCACGGTCCGGCTGGCCCAGTTGACCACGCTGATACTCCCGGGCCCGTTCGGTCGCCCGTAAACCTTGGTATTGCCCCGGTTGATCACGAACATCCGCTCCGCGGCCCGGTCGAAATACAACGCGTGCGTGCCGACTCCGGTGGGTAGGAAGCCGACCTGGCTAAAGGTGTTGCCGTCGATGATCCACACCCCGCCGGCGACCATGTCGGCCACGTAGAACACCGATCCGTCCGGGGCGATACGCACATCTTGGGGCATGTTGGTCGATGCGCCCAGCGCCAGCGAGCCGACCTGCTTCTTGGCCACCATGTCGACCTTGATGATCTTGCCAGAGAATTCGCAGCTGACGATCGTGTATTGCCCGTCGGCGGAGAAGTCCAGGTGGTTCAGTCCAGCGCAGTCGGTCTTGACGACGAACTGCTGCTTCATGGTGGCCGCATCGAGGAACGTCATCTGTTGACTGGCCTCGGCCATCACCACCGCGTACTTACCGTCCGGGGTCCAGTACAGGTTGTAGGGCTCGGTGGCCGGAATGGTGCGGGTGGGCCGACCGGTCATCGGGTCGATCTCGGTCAGGGTGTTCGCCCCGTCGTTATTGACCCACAGGCTCTTCAGGTCGTGACTGGGCACCACGTGCTGCGGGCCCTGGCCGGTGGGGTAGCTGAACAGCACCTTGAACGTCGCCGGATCGATGACCGTGACAGTGTTGCCGTTGCTGTTGGGGACATACACCCGGGGCGGTACCGACTGCACCGCTGGCGCGAGCATGTTGGCCCCGGCCGCGGCATACAGGTTGACCCGGGGCGCCGGCGCGGGTGTGGTCGGCGCGGGCGGCGCCGGCGCGATGGTCTCGGTGGGTGACGGCGTGACAGGCGAGGGTGTGGTCGACGCGACCGGGGCGGCCGTCGGGGTCGTGGCACCGCAAGCCATCGCCAGGCTCGACAGCAGTGCGAGCCCACCCAGGGCGACGGCGCGGCGGGGTCGGGTCGCTCGGTCAGGCGCGTTCACCAGACCCACCATAACCGACGTCCGGTGTCCCCCCGTAGAACGCACGGGGTCGGGTTGGTGACCAATGTACTTTTTCGACCAGCGGCCACGGCGGCACAGTCGGCGCGCAATCGACGCAGGCCCGCGCGGGGCGGGGTCTCAGCGCAGGTAGGTGTCGGTGAACCTGTTGCTGAACACCCCGCTCGGGTCCAGGCCGTCGCGCAGACGTTGGTAGTCGACCAACCGTGGGTAGAGCGCCTGAACCGTCGCCGGCGGGGTGCAGAACACCTTGCCCCAGTGTGGACGGGCGCCCAGCTCGGCCAGCCGCGTCTCCAGCTGCGCCAGCACCGCGGTTACCCGGTCGCCATCGGGAACCCAGGTCAGGTGCACCGCCAGGGATGGCCGACCCTGCGCCATGCTCAGCCACAGCTCGTCGGCCGCGACCGTACGCAGCTCGCAGACCAGCAGCAGCGGCGCCAGTACCTCGCTGAGCTCCTCGAACACCGCGAGCGCGGCCAGCGCGTGTTCGCGGGGCACGAAGTACTCCGACTGCAGCTCGTCACCGCGGCTGGGGGTGAACTCCAGGCGGAAGTGCGGCAGCCGGGCGTGCCACGGACCTGCGACCGCGCCCTGCTCGGTGCAGTGCCGCGGATCGACGCCGGGCACCGGGTGACGCGGGCCGTCGGCCAGCCGGGCGCCCAGCCATCGATCGGCGGGCTCCGTGCCATCGACCTCCTTGCGCCACACCATCGCCGGGCCGCGGTGGTCGGTGAACACGCTGACGCTGTAGGCGCTGGTCAGCACCTCGTCCAGGTGCTCGTGCAGCACCTCGCGCGGCAACCCGTCATAGACGACCTGCGTCACGTCGAAGGTCGGCACCAGGTCCAGCGTCAGGTGGGTCACCGCACCCAGCGCACCCAGTGCCGCCACCGCCCCGTCGAACCCGGCCTGTCCACGTCGCAGCGTCATCAGCTCCCCGCCGGCGACGACCAGCTCCACAGTGGACACCTGGGTGGCGAGACAACCGTTGCCCGCGCCCGAACCGTGCGTGCCGGTGGCGCACGCCCCGGCGATGCTGATGTGCGGCAGCGACCCCAGATTGGGCAGGGCGAACCCGGCCCGGTGCAGCTGGGGGACCAGCTCGCCGTAGCGGACGGCTCCCGCCACCCGCACCTGGGCTGCCGCGGTGTCGATCTCGATGGTGCGGGGCAGCTCGTTCAACCGCACGAGATCGCCAGGGGTGTCGGCGATCGTGTTGAACGAGTGCCCGGTCCCCAGCACCCGCACATGGGAACTGGCCGCCACCAGTGACTGCAACTGTGCGATGGACGTCGGTCGGTGCAGCCGCGCGGGTCGGAAGGTGATGTTGCCGGCCCAGTTGTGCACCGGGGACGTCAGTGTGGTCACGGCCGACCATCCTGCGCCACCCCGCGCGAGGATCGGGAAGCGGGAGTAGTCAGTAGGACTACCGACGCTGCCCGATCGGGGTTAGTCGGGGCGCCCGCGCAGCCGTTTGGTCTGTCCGCGGCGGATCTTGGCTTCCACCCGGCGCCGCTGCGCGCCACGGCTGGGCTTGGTGGGCCGCCGCGGCGGGGACTCGGGGGCCAGGGCGTCGGCCAGCAGCACCCGTAGTCGCTGCCGGGCCGCCTCCCGGTTGCGCAGCTGCGAACGGGTCTCCGACGCCGCGACGGTGAGCACTCCCTCGACCGCGCGTGCGGCCAGGTGTCGCAGCACCCGCTCGCGCTGCCAGTCGGTCAGCCCGCCGACGGTGCGCAGGTCCACCACCAGCTCCACCCGGGAGTCGGTGGTGTTCACCCCCTGCCCGCCGGGCCCACCCGAGCGGGAGAACCGCCACCCCAGCTCGGCCGCCGGCAGCACCACCTGGGCGCTCACCCGCAGGTCGTCCTCCACCCGTTCGGCCACGTCCACATTCTCGTGCACTGCGTGTGTGGCCTGGCTCACCCGCACCGTCCGCGTTGTGCCACGATGTCGGCAGACCACGGCGCACCCCAACCCCGGCCGCGCCGCCGCACGTCGCCGCGACCCGTCACGAGCGGGACGGCGTAGTGAGCGAACAGGAGCAAACCGTGCCCGACGAGACGACCCCGGCCCGTGCGCCCGCGGCCCAGATTCCGGCGCACGCGCCGCAGCAGGTTGCGGCCCAGCAGATCGTCACCGGTGAGGCCGCCGCACCGTCGGCCCGGTTGGCCAGCCCGGACGCCCAGCAGGTGATCGCCGGGCTGCGTGCCACCAGCGAGGGCGGTGCCGACCTGGTACAGCTGCTGACGCCGGAGGGTCAGCGGGTGGGGGATCCGCGCTTCGAGAACTACGTCGCCGACATCGGGGTCGCCGAGCTGCAGGGCTTGTACCGCGACATGGTGCTGGTGCGCCGGGTCGACCGGGAGGCCAACGCACTGCAGCGCCAGGGCGAGCTGGGCATCTGGGTGCCGCTGCTCGGGCAGGAGGCTGCCCAGATCGGCGCGGGCCGCGCGATGGCGAAGCAGGACATGGCCTTTCCGTCCTATCGTGAGCACGGGGTGGCGTGGTGTCGCGGCGTCGACCCCACCGACCTGATGGGCATCTTCCGCGGCACCGACCACGGCTCGTGGGACCCGCGGGAGTTCGGGTTTCACCTCTACACCATCGTCATCGGCAACCAATGCCTCAACGCCACGGGATGGGCCATGGGCTCGCGGCTCAACGGGCGGGTCGGCGACCGCAACGGCGAGGCCACCGTGTGCTTCTTCGGTGACGGTGCCACCAGCCAGGGCGACGTGCACGAGGCGTTCGTGTGGTCGGCCGTCTACGACTCCCCGGTGGTGTTCTTCTGCCAGAACAACCAGTGGGCCATCTCCGAGCCGCTGGAGCGCCAGACCCGCGTGCCGCTGTATCAACGGGCGCGGGGTTATGGCTTCCCCGGAATTCGGGTGGACGGCAACGACGTGCTGGCCACCCTGGCCGTCACCCGGTGGGCGCTGGAGCAGTGCCGCACCGGCAACGGACCCGTCCTCGTCGAGGCGTTCACCTATCGGATGGATGCGCACACCAGCTCCGACGACCCCACCCGCTACCGCCTCGCCGACGAGCTGGAGACGTGGAAGCTGAAGGACCCGATCGAGCGGTTGCGGGTGAACCTGGTGCGCTCCCACGAGGTCGGGCAGGAGTACTTCGACGAGCTGCAGGCGGAGTCCGACGGGCTGGCCGCCCGGCTGCGCAGCTTCGTGCAGGCGATGCCGACCCCCGGGCCGGAGCGCATCTTCTCGGAGGTGTACGCCGACCTGCCCACCGAGCTGCGCCGTCAGCGCGACACCCACGTCGCGTTCCACGCCTCCTTCGCGGAGGTGACGGGGTGAGCAACCAGACGATGACCATCGCCAAGGCGCTGAACACGGGCCTGCGCACTGCCATGGAGCGCGACCGCAAGGTCCTCGTCATGGGTGAGGACGTCGGCAAGCTCGGCGGCGTGTTCCGGATCACCGACGGCCTGCAGAAGGACTTCGGCGAGCATCGGGTGCTGGACACCCCGCTGGCCGAATCGGGAATCATCGGCACCGCGGTCGGGCTGGCACTGCATGGGTTTCGGCCGGTGTGCGAGATCCAGTTCGACGGCTTCGTGTTCCCCGGTTTCGACCAGATCGTGAGCCAGTTGTCCAAGCTGCGCTTTCGCAGCCAGGGAAAACTGCCGATGCCCGTGGTGGTCCGCATCCCCTTCGGCGGCGGCATCGGCGCAGTCGAGCACCACTCGGAGAGCCCGGAGAGCCTGTTCGCCCACGTCCCCGGGCTCAAGGTGGTGGCCTGCGCCAACCCCTCCGACGCGTACGCGATGATCCAACAGGCCATCGCCTCCGATGACCCGGTGATCTTCTTCGAGCCCAAACGCCGCTATTGGGAGAAGGCCGAAGTCGACCTGGGTGCGACCCCGCCGCCGCTGCACAGCTCGCGGGTGGTGCGCTCGGGCGCCAACGGCACGCTCGTCACCTACGGCCCGACGGTGCGCACCTGCCTGGACGCGGCCACCGCCGCGGAGGCCGACGGGCTGGACCTGGAGGTGATCGATTTGCGCACCCTGTCGCCACTGGACCTGGTCCCGGTGTATGACTCGGTGCGCCACACCGGGCACCTGGTGGTGGTCAGTGAGGCCCCTGGGGAGTCTTCGGTCGCATCGGAGGTGGTGGCCAGAGTGCAGCAGGAATGCTTCTACTCCTTGGAAGCCCCGATTCTACGGGTTACCGGGTTCGACACCCCGTACCCGCCCAGCAAGATCGAGGAGGACTACATCCCCGACCTCGACCGGATACTGGACGCCGTGGACCGTTCCCTCGCCCACCGAGAGCGGGTCTGAGGATGGCTTCGCTGCAGCAGTTCCTGCTCCCCGACGCTGGGGAGGGCCTCACCGAGGCGGACATCCTCACCTGGCACGTACAACCGGGCGACGTCGTCGCCGTGAATCAGATCATTGTCGAGATCGAAACCGCCAAGGCCGCCGTCGAGCTGCCCTGCCCGTTCGCCGGGGTGGTGCACGAACTGCTCGCCGAGCCGGGCGCGACGGTGGCGGTCGGCATGCCGATCATCACCATCGACACCGGCGGCCCCGCCCCGGTAGATGAGCCGGCCCCGGCGGACGCCCCGGCCCCAGCAGACGCCCCGGCCCCAGCAGACGCCCCGGCCCCAGCAGACGCCCCAGCCCCAGCAGACGCCCCAGCCCCGGCAGACAAGGCGCCTGCCGGCAACGGCAAGATCGGCGAGCAGATGCCCGGCGGCCGGATCGCCACCCTGGTGGGGTATGGCCCGCGGGCCGGGTCGACCGCCCGCCGACCGCGGGTCACCGGCGCTGCCCAACCCGCGCCCCCGCCCCCCGCCCCCGCCGCCACGAGCCCGGTGCCGCTGGCCAAACCACCGGTGCGTGCGCTGGCCCGCTCACTGAAGGTCGACCTGGCCGCCGTCACCGGGTCGGGTCCTGGCGCGGTAGTCACCCGCGACGACGTGCTGGCCGCCGCCAGCGCCCCCGCGGCCAGCCGCACCGGCGAGCGTCGGGTACCGGTCAAGGGCGTGCGTAAGGCGACGGCCGCGGCGATGGTGGCCAGCGCGTTCACCGCCCCGCACGTGACGGAGTTCCTCAGTGTCGATGTCACCGCGACAATGGCGCTGCGCGGCAAGCTGAAGACGCACCGGGACTACCGCGACCTCACCGTGACCCCGCTGGCGTTCGTGGCCAGGGCGGTGTGCTTGGCGATTGCCCGTACCCCCGACGTGAACGCCCGATTCGACGCCGACACCGAGGAGATCGTCTACCACGATGACGTCAACCTGGGGATCGCCGCCGCCACCCCTCGCGGGCTGATGGTGCCCACCATCCCCGGTGCGCAGGCAATGTCGCTGGCTGAGCTGGCCACCGCGCTCACCGAGCTGACCGGCACCGCGAGGGATGGCCGCACACCGCCGGCGGCGATGACGGGCGGCACGTTCACCATCACCAACGTCGGGGTGTTCGGGGTGGACACCGGTACCCCGATCATCAACCCTGGTGAGTCGGCGATCCTGGCCCTGGGTGCGATCAAGCCGGCGCCCTGGGTGGTCGACGGCGAGCTGGCTGTGCGCACCGTGTGCCAGTTGGCGCTCAGCTTCGATCACCGGGTGATCGACGGTCAGCAGGGTTCGCAGTTCCTGGCCGACGTTGGCGCATTGCTCACCGACCCCGCCATGGCCATCACCTATTGACGTCACCCGTGCGGGTGGCCGCCCCGAACGCGCCTTAGGTCACCGGTCGCGGCCGCCGATGGGGGACTCACGAGGCGTATCACGCCGGCACAGGTGACAGACCCCTTCCCACCGCGTTGTGTACAGAAAACGTGGGGTAACGGGGCCCCTCGGGGGCGTTGTGTACAGAAAATGCGGGGTTGGGGGCGAAAAACGCGGTGCGAGCATCGCGTCATCTAACGGTCTATCGGAGAACCCGTAGAAGGCGAGATATCGTCCAACCGCGCGCCCAGGCTCCGTCTGCGCCGCAGCTGCCCGGCATGACGGTCCGGGCATTCGCCGTGCGCGTTGTGTACAGAAAACGCGGCGGGGCGGACCTTCTGGGCGCGTTGTGTACAGAAAACGCGGGTCAGCGGCGCGGGCGCGGGCGCGGGTGGAAGCATTGTGTCGTCTGCGCGCCTATCGGAGCAGGCCTAGACAGCCCGATACGGTCCGATCGTGGACCCGGTGCATAACCCCTTCGCCCCCGGCGCCGGCCAGCGCCCCCCCGAGCTGGCCGGCCGCGACCGCGAGCTGGACGCCTTCGACGTGCTGCTGGAGCGAGTCTCGCGCGGGCGGCCCGAGCGCAGTCTGGTGTTGACCGGGCTGCGCGGGGTGGGCAAGACGGTGATGCTCGGCGAGCTCCGCTCCCGGGCGCTGCAGCGGGGCTGGGCCACCGGCAAGGTGGAAGCCCGGGCGGGGGCTGACCTGCGCCGCCCGTTGAGTGCGGCTCTGCACCGGGCGGTGCGCGACCTCGCAGTGCGCCACCGCGCCCCGGACCGGGTGGAGGAGGCATTGGGGGTGCTCAAGGCGTTCGCGCTCAAAGCGAACCCGGAGGGCACTGGGATGCGGGACAAGTGGCAACCGGGTATCGACGTACCGGCCACCCGGGGGCGAGCGGATTCCGGGGACATCGAGATCGATTTGGTGGAGTTGTTCAGTTGCATCGCCGAGCTGGCCGCCGACGTCGGCACTGGGCTGGTGTTGCTGCTGGATGAGATGCAGGACCTCGGCCCGCAGGATGTGTCCGCGCTCTGCGCGTCCTGCCATGAGCTCAGCCAGTCCGGTTCACCGCTGGTCGTGGTGGGCGCGGGTCTGCCGCACGTCCCCAGCGTGCTCGCGGCCAGCAAGTCCTACTCCGAGCGGTTGTTCCGCTATCTGCGCATCGACCGGCTGGACCCGGCCGCCGCCGATCGGGCGGTGCGCGCGCCGATCCAACGCGAGGGCGCTGACATCAACGACGACGCCTTGGCCGCGCTGTACATCACCTCCGGTGGGTACCCCTACTTCGTGCAGGCCTACGGCAAGGCCGCCTGGGATGCCGCCCCCGGGCACACCATCACCAACGCGGACGTGGCGATCGCCGCACCTGAGGCGGAGGCGGAGCTCGCCGTGGGGTTCTTCGGTTCCCGGTTGGAGCGGGCCACCCCCGCTGAGCGGGAGTACCTCTACGCCATGGCCGAGTTGGCCTCGGAGGAGGCCGGTGGGGACGCGGTGCCCACCGCGCTGATCGCCGAACACCTGCGCCGCAAAGCGTCCTCGCTGAGCCCCGCCCGGGACAGCCTGCTGAAGAAGGGTTTGGTCTACGCCACCGAACGGGGCTTCGTGGCGTTCACCGTCCCGCACTTCGGCCGGTTCCTGACCGGTCACCAGCCGCTCTCGTGCCAACGTGCCCGGATCGAGCTCGAATACCTCAAGGAGACAATCGAAACGGCGACCATGGACTGAGACGATCGCGTGCGACCCAAGCTGGTATCGACAGCTGATCGACCGGTTGAACCCGCAACGGCCAGAACGTTACAGCGACGAGAAATCGCACCCCTTGGGCTGCGTCTAGGTAGCAAATTCCAATGCCCTTCACACTGGGTCAAGGTCGCAACCGTCGACCATCACGCCTGCTAGCGGCAGAAGTCGGTACTCCGGTAGCCACGCGCGGACCTGGTTGCCGGAAATGGTCGAACCAGGAAATGCCATACTGACTGCTGTGGCGTGGCCGTCTTCACGAATGGCGCGGACAATCTGGCCGAGGGTTCCGTATTGAGCAGGTGAGACATTCTGGACGCCGTCAGCCTCGATGGTGGCGGCCATGGCGGCGCTGCGATCGTGAACTACCCAGCGCACAGCTCCACCGGGGTGGATAACCGCTATTACCCACGCCTGGGTGGTGGCTGGCGCGGTGTAGACAGGGCTGTCGGAGCGTGCACGCTCCATTGCGTCGCGCCATCGCGCAAATGTCTCCTGCCAAGGAACCTGGTCGGGGTCGCTGACGAGCCGTTCGAGCGCACCGGTCCACAGATTGCGCCGGCGCAAGCCAGGGCCGCCGAGTAGGGCCAGCGCAGTTCGCGGATAGGCCGACACCCGCGCGGCGAGTCGCTCTGCGATGCAGGATTCCAGGGCGATGGCCGCGTCTCGGGCAGCACCGGCTTCCACAAGCGATGGCTCGTAGCCGCCGTGAATGACCCGATTTCGAAGCCCCGCCACGGTGTGAGACCATTCGGCAACGGGGCCAGGCTGGTCCAGCGCCCACTTGCCGCCAAGGCGATCGTGATATCTCGCTTTGACCCGGGCGGTCAGCCACGAGTCGAAGACGGTGGCGGCGTCCTCTGGTCGGGTCTTCTCCTCCCACAACATGTGCGCCAGGAGTGCATCGAGCAGAACCTCACAGGCCGTTGCAGTGAACAGCACAGCAGCGCGGTAAGCGCCCTCGATGTCGAGGGCTACCTGGGCTTCTCGGACGAAGTCGAGATAGCCCGTGAAGACACCACCAGTGCCCTGCAAATACAGGGCACTGGTCAATGCCGCGGATTCGCTCTTGTCTAAGTCGCGGTCGCGCATTTCCCGCACCGGGCTCTGGTTGAGTAGGTACATCGACAGTGGTGCGTGAAACGGCACTCCCGGTCTATCGTCATCAGATAGGCGGCGGAGGGCAAAAGGGACGGCGAAGGGGAGCGTTTCGCGGGTGACAAGTCTAACCGGACGGCGGCGGGCGAGAAAGTAGGACCGCTGAATCTGCCGAATGTAGGCGAGTCCGCGATCGAACGCGTCGCGAATGTTTCGCCAAGACTTGTCCCCGTCCCCGTCCCCGTCCCCGTCCTCGTCCTCGTCCTCGTCCTCGTCCTCGTCCTCGTTGTCGAAGTCGAAGGCGACGGCCATCTCCACAACAGTTCCATCGCGGAGCAGCTCTGACTGCGCGCGCGACATGCCCGCTGCGTCCTCCTGGTGGGGTTCTGTCGCCCGATCTCCCTCTTGCCGTGGGAGGTCGTTGGGCGCCATAACCTTGCTGGCGAGGTCGAAGACGTCGTTTCGGATGACCGCGTCGGCTGACGGCCCCGAAGTACGGTGAAATAGGAGCGATGCGGCCAGATGCTTGGTGGGCGGCGGTCTGGTCTCATGATGGCGATGGTCTTGACGCCACCAGTCGCCGTTGGTCAGCGCGTGGCAGCGCACGACATGCTTGTCTGGAAGCCCGAGTGGCTCGGGGAGTGGGACGAAGAAGTACGCCAGGTGGGAATGGATGACTGGCGGTTCGTGAACGGTCGAGGCGCCGTCGTCCTCCTCGTTTCGCTCCGTCTTCATCATGGACGCAGCCTGCCATGAGCAGCGACCGTCTCAGCTGTCCGAGCTTCACCGCGCCGCTCGGCCTCGTTGATCCGCTTACCCCCGCCTGTGTTTGAGGGGACGCAGCATGGATCTGGGCACGGTTCGTCGACGACAACGGCAGCTTTGCGTAGTAGCACTACCAGTTCTATAGCGAGACGGCCATCAGAAACTCCCGCGGTCCTGAGGGCCTTCACGTCGCCGCCAAGACCTGACGCGCAGCCGCGCGGGGGTGGTGTGCGCTCTACCGCGTGCCTGGCTGCTGCTGCGCCCACCCGACCAGCGCAGCCATGACGTCGTCGACGCGCCCGAAGCCGGAATGGAACGACAGCTGTCGCAGGTTCGGGTCGTACAGGTCGAGGTTGCCCAGGTCGTTCTCGCGGAGCCGGGCGACTAGAAAGCCGGACTGGATCAGGTCGACGGTCTTGCGGGCGTCGATGTCCTGCTTGTCCCGGTGCCAGTAGACGCCGTCGTATTCGATGACGAGCCGCACGGACGGGACGAGAACGTCGACCTTCCAGCGCCCGATCCGTGTCGAGGCGGCATCCGAGTCGTGAGACTGCGCGGCCGCGAGGAACTCCTGCTCGATGCGCGAGGTCCCCGCCATAGAGCAGAACGGGCAGAGCCGGCCAGCTGACCGGTCCACCACTGACGCCTTCCAGTCGTGCTCCGGGTTAGCCGTACACCGCCACCTAACGACGACACCACCGGAATAAGGCTTGACGTGCCATGGGGTGAGGGCGTTGTCCTCGTGCCACTCGGCCGCCAGCTCCGGATCGAGCCAGGCCAGGCTCCCCCATACCGACTCACAGCGCGGGCAGTAGTAGTGCCCGCGACCGGCCTGGGGCCGCCGGCCCAGGGTTCGGTCGGCGATCGTTTCCTGCCACTCGTGGCCGCAACACTGGACGGACTCCCACCACAGGGGCTTGCGGTAGTTCTCTGGCACGACGTCGACGGTCAGGTCGTTGTTCCTCGTCGGGTGGAAGGTCGCGGCCAGCTCTGGGTCGGCCTCGGACAGCGACGAGTGTGGACGAGCCCGGGTCGCCTTGCCTCGGCACCAGGGGCATCCGACGTCGACGAAGGAGGGCACGACGGTGTCGAGCTTGTGGCCATTAGGGCACCGTAGCGAGAACGTCGTGCCGAAGTTCTGGCCGGCGACCCCCCCGCACAGGTCCACTACCCGAAGTCCGTCGTACGGCCGTTCGTCCCGCCATGCGGCCACTAGCTCGGGAACGTCCCCGACCGCGAGTTGCATAACGCGCTCGTACTCAGCGCGCGATTCGCCTTGACACGTGGGGCAGCAGAAGCCGTACAAATGCTCTCCCGGGACGGCCGCGAACCGCTCGTGCCCCAGCAGGCCGCACCACCACCAACACTCCAGGCGAGCCTTGATGCTGATCTCGTCCGGAGTCCTGATGTCGGCCGGCTTCACGTTGCCCATCCAGCGCATGGCAAGGTCCGGATGGGACTCGCTCAGCGAGGAAGCCTTCGACACCACCAATCGATGCTAACCGCACCAAGAACCGTGAGTCCCCGACCTGACTGGGGATAGATGGGCTGTGCTACTGGTGAGTGCTCGGCAGTGGATCGCCGATAGCAGGTCAAAGGCCCCATCGGCGCGGCGGTCGGCCCGTCGCTCGCCGTCGAACTGCTGCTCGGCCGGTGTTCCATCGCGGGCTGTTGCGGGCCGCCCCCCTCGGCGACTCACCCGCGAGTCTCGGAATCTTCGTTCAGGGGGTGCCTCGAACCGACGTTCATGTAGGAGCCAATCTCGAAGTGTCGCTTGGCCGGACATCTCTGCGGTAGGCGGACCGGGCTGACGGTGTGCCACGCGGTGACACGTGGTGACACGTGGTGACACGTGGTGCTAGCGTCATCGACGTGGCTGAGCACTACACCTTGCGGCTGGCGCCAGGCACGCGACAACGGCTTACCGAGGGCGCGCGCCGCGCGGGTCTACCCGAGCGCACCCTTGCCCAGCGTTACCTCGAGGAGGGGTTGCGCCACGATGCGCATCCACTGATCCATTTTCTGGATGGACCCAGTGGGCGCCGCGCCAGCGTGCTCGGCCGCGGGTTGGATGTGTGGGAGGTCATCGCCACAATCGGTGACAACGACGGATCACTGGCACACACCGCCGACTACCTTCAGGTCCCCGCTGGATTAGTGGAGGCGGCCGTGGCCTATTACGGTGAGTTTCGGGTCGAGATCGACGAGGAAATCGCCCGCAACGAGTCCGAGTACGAACGCGGGCATGCAGCAGTTGCCGCCGGCGAGCGCGCGCTGCGTGCGTGAAGGCGATACTGGACGAACACCTCTCGGCGCAAATTGCAGTGTTGTTGCGCCAGGCCGGATTTGACGTCGTCGCGGTGATCGATCGCGACGACCTGGTGGGCCGCACCGACAGGATCGTTCTTGGGGTTGCGAGCCGCGAACGACGCGCCGTGGTCACGAACAACATCAAGGACTTTCGTCCACTTGCCGCGGGGCAGCTTGCGCGTGGTCGAACGCACGCCGGCCTGATTCTGCTGCCCTCAACCCGCACTCGTAACCGCGCTGCCGTCGCCACCCTGGCGGGCGAAATCGGGAACGTGATGCGCCACAACCCGAACGGGCTGAGCGGGACCGAACGCTGGATCGCACCGCTGCCGAGGGACTGAAGGTTGGGCTGCCTGATGGGTCCCCGACCTCCCGGCGGCGCATGGGCGCGCGCCCCTGCTCCTGGCACAAGTCTGCCGTATCCGTCGGCACCCGCCATGACCCCCGGTGGTGCGCTCTGGGTGCCGCGAGAGTTTCAGGGCATCGGACGCCACGACGCGCCACACCGCTATGGTTGCCTCTACCTGGCCGAGGACGCCACGTCGGCAGTAGCGGAGGCCCTGGCGCCTTTTCGGGGCACCGGTGATTTGCAGCCCGAGTTGCTGATCCGTTCGGGCCGACAGCTTGCGCTGGCCGAGTTGGCGCCGCCAGCGATGCGCAGCTGAGCGACCTCGATGATCCGAGGGTGCAGGACGCCGAGGCGCTGCGCCCCTCGATCGTGGCGACGAGTCGCCGTTCGGTCACGCAGACCTATGCGCTTGGCCAGTTGGAGCGTCATCCCCATGCGGCTGGCCTGCGCTGGTGGTCGGCGTTGGAAGCCAGCTGGATGCACGTCACGGTGTCCGATCGAGCGCTCGGTGCGCTCACCGTGCGGCAGGTGCACATCTGGCGGTCGACGACGACGTCGTGCTCGCCGCCGCAAGCCATCTTGGCCTGGCGTAACTCCGATCCCCTGGCACACTGACCCCCATGGCCACGCTCACGAGCCAGCAGATCCTCGACGCCGGCTTGGACGATTGGCGCAAACTCGCCCAAGCACTACACGCGCGTTTCCTTACCGGCGACTTCGTCACGGGCCTGGAGTTCGTCACCGCCGTGACCGCGGCCGCCGAGACCGCCAACCACCACCCCGACGTGAGCCTGACCTACCCGTTGGTGGACCTCAGGCTGCTCAGCCACGACGTCGGGGGGATCACCCAGCGCGACGTCGACCTCGCCCGGCGGATCAGCGAGATCGCCCGCGAGCTGGGGATCGCCGCGGACCCCGGCGCCGTAACCCAGTTGGAGCTGGCGTTGGACACCGCGGACCTCGCCGCCATGGGACCGTTCTGGGCCGCTGTGCTCACCGGGCGCCCCGACGCGGTGCACGGCGATGATGTCGTCGATCCCGGTGGGCGGGTGCCGCTGCTGTGGTTTCAGCACACCGACGCGCACCCGACGCCGCGTCAGCGTTTCCACGTCGACCTGTGGGTGGCCCACGACGCCGCGGAGCAGCGCATCGCGGCCGCGGTCGCCGTGGGTGGTCGGGTGCTCGACGACACCCAAGCGCCGTCCTTCGTGATCCTGGCCGACCCGGAGGGCAACAAGGTCTGCGTGTGCACCTTCCTGCACCGTTGACCACGCGGCAGCCGTTCCGGGTGCTGCACCTCACCCCGAATCTGGCTGACATTACTGGTACAGGCGTGCACAATTGAGGTCGTACCACTGGCACCACCACAGGAGCGTTCGAACACCATGACCGTCACGTCCCGCCTCAAGGCCCACCGCACCGCTGCCCGCGCCCGTCGCGACTACCAGCGCGCCGTCAGCCGGGCAACGACCCCGGCCCTGCGCGACGAGCTGATCGTCATGGCGCAGGCGCAGAGCCACGCCCACCTGCGCTGACACACCACCGGACTGCGCCCGACCTCAGTGCGCGATCCACCCGCCGTCCAGGATGAAGTTGGTGCCGGTGGCCATGGCCCCGCTGGGCCCGGCCAGCCACACCGCGAGGTCGGCGATTTCCGCGGGGGTGACCATCCGCTTCACCGCGGAGTTCGCCAGGAAGACCTTCTCCAACACCTCCTCCTCGCTGATCCCGTGCACCTTGGCCTGATCGGTGACCTGCCGGTCCACCAGCGCGGTGCGCACATACCCGGGGTTGATGCACACGCTGGTCACCCCCTGGCCGCCTCCTTCCAGCGCCACCGTCTTGGACAACCCTTCCAACCCGTGCTTGGCCGCCACGTACGCCGACTTGTACGGCGATGCCACCAGCCCGTGCACCGAGCTGATATTGACGATGCGGCCGAACCCCTGGGCGTACATGTGCGGCAGCGCGGCGCGGATTAGCAGGAACGGTGCCTCGAGCATCAGCGCCAGGATGAGGCGGAACTTCTCGGGCGGGAAGCTCTCCACCGGGCTGACGTGCTGGATCCCCGCGTTGTTCACCAGCACGTCGCAGTCCAGGCTCAGCTCGCCCAGCGCGTCGGTGTCGCTGAGGTCCACCGTCCACGCGGTGCCACCGATCTCCCAGGCCACCCGCTGGGCGGCGTCGCCGTCGATGTCGGCCACCCGCACCCGCGCTCCGGCGCCGGCGAAGCCGCGCGCCACCGCCGCACCGATGCCCGCGCCGGCTCCGGTGACCAGCACCGTCCTATCCTTGAGTGTCTCGCTCATGTCTTTCCTCCTGCTCTGGGGTCCTGGGCAGCGCCCATCATCGTGCACCCAGGGCGGTTCACGAGCGCCGCGACCGCACCCGGGACGTATCGTGGTCCGCGGTTGCGCCGGGCAGGAGTACCCGCTCGGCCGGGGGACGTGGAGGTAGTGGACGAACGTGGACGAACGTCAACAGCTACAGGACGACTCGGCGCTGGACCTGGACTGGGCGCAGCCCCAGGAAAGTCCGCGGCGCCGGGTGCCCATCGTCCTGCTGCTCGGCCTGGGACTGCTGGTGCTGCTCGGCGGGGCCTACGGCGCCGACCTGCTCACCTCACGGGGCGCGGTGCCCAGGGGTACCGCGGCGGCGGGCATCAACGTCGGGGGGATGAGCCAAGCCGACGCCGAGGCGGCATTACGGGCGGGTTTCGAGCCCCGCGCTACTGCCCCGGTCCAGGTTCAGGCCGCCGACCTGCGCACCCAACTCGACCCGATGGTTGCTGGACTCGGCATCGACTGGGCGGCCACCCTGGGGCAGGTGGGCGCGCAACCGCTGAACCCGTTGACCCGGCTGAAGACCTACTTCGACCGGACCACCACCCGGCAGATCGACCTGGTTCTCGCGGTCGATCCAGCCCGGTTGGACGCGGCCGTCACGGCATTGCGCACCCAGGTGGACCGACCCGCGGTGGAGGGCGCGATCACTTTCGCTGGGGCGACCCCCAAGCCCGTTGCTCCGGTGAACGGCCAGGTCCTGGACGTCGCACAGGCCACCAGCGCGGTGCGGGCGCAATGGTTCAGCGGTAACCCGGTGACCCTGGCTGTACAGAGCCAACCGGTCACCGTGACCGCTGAGGGGGTGCAGGCCGCCCTGACCGGTGTCGCCAACCCTGCCGTCGCCGGACCGATTACCGTAACCGGCAAGAACGGCGCGCAAGCCGTCCTCACCGCCCGGCAGATCGCCGCCGCTCTCACCTTCGCCCCCGACGGCAAAGGCGGTCTGGCTCCGGCGCTGAAGCCCGACGCGGTGACTGCGGCCCTGGGCCCCCAGCTGAGCGCAACCGAAATCCAACCGGTCGACGCCGCGGTGCGCCTGGTGGCCGGGCGCCCCACCGTCGTGCCTGCGGTCGACGGAGCGGTGGTCGACCTGTCGGCCACCATCGGTGATCCGCTGGCGTTCGTCACCACCGGGCCGCGCACCGTCGCGGCGGTGTACATCGCGAAACCGGCCGCGTTCACCACCGCGGCGGCCAACGCGCTGGGCATCAACGAAGTGATCGGGGAGTTCACCACCGGGGGATTCGCCGACGCCTCCGGGGTCAATATCCGCCGCGTCGCCGAGCAGGTGCAGGGCGCGCTGGTCAAACCCGGCGACACGTTCTCCCTCAACGGTTACACCGGCACGCGGGGCCTCGCGCAGGGCTACGTGGACTCCGGCATCATCCTCAACGGCCGACCGGCCAACGCCGTCGGCGGGGGCATCAGCCAGTTCGCCACCACGTTGTTCAACGCCTCGTACTTCGCTGGGATGACCGACGTCGCTCATCAGGAACATAGCTACTACATCTCCCGGTACCCGGAGGCCAGAGAAGCCACGGTGTACGAGGGCGCTATCGACCTGGTGTTCAAGGTGCCTACCCAGACGGGGGTAATGATCCAGACCATCGGCACCCAGTCCGACATCACCGTGCGCATCTGGGGTACCAAGACGGTGAACGTGCAGTCCATCACCGGCAGCCGCAGCAGCTACACCGATCCCAAAACCCTGCGGTTACCTGCCGGGCCCGACTGCGTGCTCGCCACCGGGGGTCGCGGCTTCACCACCAGCGACACCCGGGTGATCACCAACGCCAAGACCGGGCAGGAACTGTCCCGCAACACCCGCACCGTGCGCTACGACTCCCACCCCAACGTGGTCTGCGAACAACCCGCTGCAGCACCGGCGCCCGCGGCACCGCCTACCACTGCGCCCGCAGCACCGCCCACCACTGCGCCCGCACCCGCACCACGGCCGGGAGGCTAGAAGCAGGCCTCGTCCAGCTCCATGATGGCGTTGTCGTTCGCCTCGGTGACCGCGCGTCGGGCGGTCAGCTCAGGTAGCACCGTCTTGGCGAAGAACGACGCCACGGCGATCTTGCCTTCGTAGAACGCCTGGTCCTTGGCGCTGGGGGTCGTGGCACTGACCGCACCGCTGAGTGCGGCCAGCGCCACCGTGGCCTGACGCAGCAGCAGCCAACCGATCAGCAGGTCGCCGACGCTGAGCAGGGTGCGCACGCTGGCCAGACCGACCTTGTACAGGCTGCTCATGTCATCGGTGGCGGCCATCAGGTTCTGCGTCATCGAGGCGAGCATCCCTTGCACGTCGCCCAACGCGGTGGCCAGCAGCTCCCGCTCCACCTTGAGCCGGCCGTTGCCACCCTCGGCGTCCAGGAACGCCTGGATCTCGCCGTTGACGAAGCCCAGCGCCTGCCCCTTATCCCGGATGATCTTGCGGAAGAAGAAGTCCTGCGCCTGGATCGCCGTGGTGCCCTCGTACAGCGTGTCGATCTTGGCGTCCCGGATGTACTGCTCAATGGGGTAGTCCTGCAGGTACCCGGAGCCGCCGAGGGTTTGCAAGCTCTGCGCGAGTTGTTCGTAGGCGCGCTCGGAGCCCACACCCTTCACGATCGGCAGCAGCAGGTCGTTCACCCGCTCGGCCATGCTCACATCCGCGCCGGTGGTCTCCGCGGCCGCGATCTCGTCCTGGAACGTCGCGGTGTAGAGGTACACCGCGCGCAGGCCCTCGGCGTAGGCCTTCTGCATCATCAGGCTGCGGCGCACGTCGGGGTGGTGGGTGATGGTGACCCGCGGGGCCGCCTTGTCCGTCATCTGGGTCAGGTCGGCGCCCTGCACGCGGGTCTTCGCGTAGTCCAGCGCGGTCAGATACCCGGTGGACAGCGTGCCGATCGCCTTGGTACCCACCATCATCCGGGCGTGCTCGATCACCTTGAACATCTGTGCAATGCCGTCGTGCACCTCGCCGACCAACCAACCCTTGGCCGGGACGGGACCGGAGCCGAAGGTCAGCTCGCAGGTCGCGGACACCTTCAGCCCCATCTTGTGCTCCACCCCGGTCACGTACACCCCGTTGCGCTCGCCGAGCTCGCCGGTCGTCGGGTCGAAATGGAACTTGGGCACGAAGAACAGCGACAGGCCCTTGGTGCCGGGCTTGGCGCCCTCGGGCCGGGCCAGCACCAGGTGGAAAATGTTCTCCGCCAAGTCGGAATCGCCGGAGGTGATGAACCGCTTGACGCCCTCGAGGTGCCATGACCCGTCGTCCTGGCGGACGGCCTTGGTGCGCCCGGCACCCACGTCGGATCCGGCGTCGGGCTCGGTGAGCACCATCGTGGCGCCCCAGCCGCGCTCGACGCAGGTCTGCGCCCAGCCCTTCTGCTCGTCGGTCCCGCAGTCATAGAGCACCTGGGCGAAGCTCGGCCCGGCCATGTACATGAAGGCGGCGGGGTTCGCGCCGAGCAGCATCTCGTTGATCGCCCACACCAGCGACCTTGGCGCCGCGATGCCACCGATCTGCTCACGCAGACCCATCCGGTACCACTCCCCGTCCCACAGAGCCCGGAAGCTCTGCTTGAACGACTCCGGCAACGTCACGGCGTGGGTGGCGGGGTCGAAGACCGCGGGGTGACGGTCGGCGTCGGCGAACGAGGACCCCAACGGGCCCTCGGCGAGGCGGCGCACCTCGGCGAGCATGTTGCGCGCGGTGTCGACGTCCAGGTCGACGAACGGCCCGGTACCCAGGCGCTCGCCGAGCCCCAACACCTCGAAAAGGGTGAACTCAAGGTCGCGCAGGTTGCTCTTGTAGTGGCCCATCGTTCGCTCTTCCTCGACTGGGGGCCCGCAGCAGGGAGTGCTACCAGCCGGTAACTTAGATGTTATTACCGGCCGGTAGCTTGAGCAAGCGCTGGGTCAGGCGGTCAGCGGTGCAGCCGGGTTCGCCGGTCGCGTTTCGCCCGGTACATCGGCCGCATCGGCCTCGCGCATCGCGTCGGCGACGCTGCAGCCGGGGTGCGCAGTTGCCATACCCAGGCTGGCAGCCACGGTGTCGGCATCACTGGTGATCCCGCCGAGCCGCCGCGCCAAGGTGTGCAGCCGGTGGGTCGCCATCACCCCGGCGTGCGGCATCAGCACCGCGAACTCGTCGCCGCCGAGACGCACGCAGACATCGCCCAAGCGGCCATGCTCGCGCAGCACGTCAGCGCAGCGCCGCAGCAGGTTATCCCCCGCCTCGTGCCCCGCGGTGTCGTTGACGTGCTTGAGCCCGTCGACGTCCAAGGTGAGCACGGTGACCGATCCCCCGGTGTCCACGACTGCCTGGGCCGCCACCAGGGCCTCGTCGAAGGCCAGCCGGTTACCCAGCCCGGTCAACGGATCCTCCCGGGCGGTGCGGGCATGCGCCGCGGCCACCTCCCGCAGCTCCTCCCGCAACGCTGCGGTGTGTACCACGACCCCGGCAGCGTCGGCGATCTGCCGGCCGAGCTGCTGGCACACGCTGGTGAAACCCCGTGGGGCGGAGGTGGTGTGCGCGACCACGAGGATGCCCCCGACCGGCTCCGGGATTGCGACGGCCAGCACCGACCGCACCCCGTGCTCACGTCCGAGCGGGTCCAGCAGCGGGTCCTCGTCGGTGTCCTGGATGCACACCAGTCCGCCGGCCGCGCGCAGCTCCAACAGATCCAGCGCCGCCCCTACCCCCGGGCTGGTGACGTCGACGCCGGGCCACGAGCTGGTCGCCGCGACCCGTCCTGCACCGTCACGCACCAGCCCCACCTCACACGACAGCGACTGCAGCGCCACGTCGACGATGTGGCGCAGGGTGGCGTCCAAATCGTGCGCCGTCCCGGTGGTGATCGCCCGGACGGCGTGCAGCACTTCCAGTTCGTCGGCCAGCCGCTTCGCCGGGGCCACGTCGTCGACGATGGAGTCCAGCTCGGTGGCCAGCTGGCGCAGCGCACCCTCGGTGGCGGTGGTGGCCAGCTTTGCGACCGGGTTGCCCAGGACGACCACCACGTCGACGTCCACCCGCACCAGTGCCCCGCCGACTGCGTAGTACGGGCCGAGCACTCGCTGGGCGTCGGCGTGGACGAACCGCAGCACCGCGCCGTGACCGGCCGGGACCTGCGACATCAGCGGGTCGTCGGTGACGTCGACCACACCCGCCCAACCCCGTCCACGACCGAAACCGCCCAGGTGCGCCCAGGTCCGACCACTCAGACGACGGAACACCAGGGCGTCGGTGACCCCCAGCTCGGCAGCCCACTCCAGCACCGGCGGCATGGCGCCGTCGGTGGGTGTCCGCAGAGTGCCCGAGCTCACCACGGCATTGTCGGCAGGTGGGTGCTCGGACTGCACAGTTGGGTGAATCGGGTTTTAGCTGCGGGTTTTTGGCGGCTGCCGGGGCGTGGTCTCACTGCCACGCCGAGCGAGGACCAGGCAGTCGATGGCTGCGCGAGCCGCGCCGGGCACCTCCCGGCGCGGCGTCTGGGCCACCTGCACCGTCATGTCGACGGGCAGCGCGGCGACGACGTCAGCCGGGGTGTACAGCACGTCGGGATCCTGCGGGCCGCCGGTGCCGTCGGTGAGGTTGGTCCCATCATGGGCGACCACCAGCAGGGTGCCCCCAGGGGCCAGCGCGGCGCACGCGCGGGACAGCACCGCGGTCCGGGCCGCAGCCGCCAGGTGTAGGTACACGTGCAGCACCAAGTCGTAAGGCCCGCCCAGCTCGTCGGTCACCGCGTCGGCGTGCCGCCAGGTCAGCCGGGCACCCACCGAGCGGGGGGCGCCGGCAGCGACCTGCGCAGCCTTGCCCAGTGCGACGGCGGAAAAGTCGCTGCCAGTGACCTGCCAGCCCCGGGTGGCCAGCCAGATCGCGTTGCGGCCCTCACCGCACGCCAGGTCCAACGCCCGCCCCGGCGCTAGCGCGCCGGCGTGCTCCACCACGTACCGGTTGGGTGGTGCACCCCACACCAGCTCGCGGTCGGCGTAACGCTGGTCCCAGGCGGTGGAGTCCATCCGCTGACGGTAGCGGTCCGCCGCGGCGGGTCAGGCCAACAGCTGGGAGCGGGCCAGGTCCGCGTACAGCGGGCTGGACCCCAGCAGTTCGGCGTGGGTGCCGGTGGCGACCACCCGCCCGGCATCGAGTACCACGATCTGATCGGAGTCGACCACAGTGGACAACCGGTGGGCCACCACCAGCAGCGTGCGGCCATTGGCGGCCGCGGCCGCCACGGCGTCGCGCAGGGCGCCCTCGTTGCGGGCGTCCAGGCTTGCTGTCGGTTCGTCCAGCAGCATCAATCGCGGCTCGGACAGCAGGGTGCGGGCGATCGCCAGTCGCTGACGCTCGCCACCGGAGAGCAGCACGCCGTCCTGTCCGACCTGTGCGTCGAGGCCGAGCGGGCTGCGTTGCACCAGGGCGGTGAGGTTGACCGCCGCCAGCGCCGCCAGTTGCGCGGGTTCAGCGGCACCGGGCGCGGCCAGGGCCAAGTTCTCCCGCAGTGTCCCAGCCAGCACCGGCGAGTCCTGCTCGACGTAGCCCAGCCCCGCCCGCAGCTCTGCTCGTGCCCACTGCCGCACGTCCACCCCATCGACCAGCACCGCCCCGGCAGTGACGTCGTAGAACCGCTCGACGAGAGCCAGGATCGTCGACTTGCCGGCTCCGGAGGGTCCCACCAGCGCGGTGCGGGTGCCCCGGGCGATGCTGAAGCTGACCCCACGCAGCACCGGGGTGCCATCGGCGTGGTCGAAGTCCACCCCGTGCAGCGCCAACGCCAGGGCTGGCGGGTCCGGGGCGGCTGCGGTGTTGGCGGTGGCGGCTCGGGTGTCGGTGGCGGCGGTGTTGGCGGCGGCTCGGGTGTCGGTGGCGTCCTCCTCCGGCAGTGCGCGCACCTCCTCGATCCGGGCCAGGGCACCTAACCCGGTCTGCAACTGGGTCCAACTCTGCGCGAGCCGGGCCAGCGGCAGCACCAGCAGGAACAGGTACAGCACGAAGGACACCAGCTGCCCCACCGTCAGCGCACCGCTGGCCACCCGCGCCCCGCCCAGGCCGAGCACCGCCAGGAACGAGCCCTGGGTGGCCACGGTCGCCGCCGGGGCGACGAGGGCCTGCACCCTTGCCGAGCGGACCCCCACGTCGTAGGCGGCACCTGCCGCGGTCACCACCCCGGCGGTCTCCCGGTCGGTGGCGCCGCTGGCACGGATGGTGCGCACCGCCGACAGCGAGCGCTCCACCGCGGCCGTCATCTCCCCCACCCGCACCTGGGTGAGCCGCGACAGCGCCCGGATCCGCCGCGAAGCCACAGCGATCACCAACGCGCCTAGGGCGACCGCGGCCAGCGTCACCCCCAGCAGCAGCAGGTCCACCAGCGCCATCGCCACCGCAGCCCCGACCACCACCACCAGGCTGCTGGCGATGTCGAACAACCCCGAGGTCACCACCGCCCGCAGCAGGGTGGTGTCGGCTCCGATTCGCGACATCAGGTCCCCCGTTCGCCGCTGGTCGTACTCCGCCACCGGCAACCGCAGCAGCCGCTGCGCCAACGTCCGGCGGGTGGAAAGCACCACCCCTTCCGCGGTGCGCTGCAACAGGAACGACTGCACAGCGCTCAGCACGGCCCCGCCCACCAGCACCCCCACCAGCAGCAGGGCAAGTCCACCGATCGGCTGGGCCTGTTGCACTCCGCTGATCACTCGGCTGACCAGCAGCGGTTGGGCCAAGGCGGTGCCCGCCGTCACCAGCGACAGCAACCCGACCGTCACCAACGAACCGCGGTGCTCGCGGAGGTAGGGCCAGAGCTGGCGCAGTCCGGCGTCGGGGGCAGCGGGGACCGTCACCGGGCTCAGCCTGCCGCACCGCCTGCACCACCGCCTGCTACCAGTGACGGCTGCCGGTCTCGGTGTCTGGGCGCTACCGTTGCGCCGGTGACCACTCAGGTGGACCTCAACGCAGACCTCGGCGAGTCGTTCGGGCGCTGGACGTTGGGCGATGACGCCGCTGTCCTGCAGACCGTGACCAGCGCCAACGTGGCCTGCGGTTTTCACGCCGGGGACCCCTCGACGCTGCGGCGCACCTGCGCGCTGGCGGCGGCCCGCGGCGTGGTGGTGGGCGCCCAGGTGGGTTACCGCGACCTGGTCGGTTTCGGCCGGCGGTTTCTGGACGTGGCACCCGCCGAGCTGACCGACGACGTCCTCTACCAGCTGGGCGCACTGGACGGGTTGTGCCGGGTGAACGGCATCGCGGTGCGCTACGTGAAACCACATGGCGCGCTGTACAACGCGGTGGTGCACCACCGCGGGCAGGCGCAGGCACTGGTGCAGGCGGTGGTGGAGTACGACCAGTCGCTGCCGGTGCTGGGGCTGCCCGGTTCGGTGCTCGCGCAGGTGGCCGCCGATGCCGGATTGACGGTGGTGCCCGAGGTCTTTGCCGATCGCGGTTACACCCCGGCGGCGACGCTGGTGCCGCGCACGGCCCCTGGTGCCCTGCTTACCGATCCCGTGCAGGTGAGCGCCCGGGTGGTGCGCGCGGTCACGCAGGGCAAGCTGGCCGCAGTGGACGGCACCGACGTCGAGGTGAGGGCGGGGTCGGTATGCGTGCACGGCGACACCCCAGCAGCGGTGTCGATCGCGCGGGCGGTGCGGGCTGGGCTGGAGCGGGCCGGGGTGCTCGTCACCGCTTTCGCATGAAGCTGCTGGCCTGCGGTGACGCCGCGCTGCTCATCGAGGTCGACGGGCTAAGGCAAGCGCTGGCGCTGACCGAGGCGGTGCGCGGCGCCGGGTGGGTGCAGGTCTGGGACGTGGTGCCCGCGGCCAGCACCGTGCTGCTGCACACCGAGCCCGGGACGGATCTGCTCGCGTTGGGCCGCGCGGTCCGGGAACTGCCGGTGGACGGTGCAGCGGCGGTCGGTGTGCACGCTCGCGGTGACACGGTGGAGCTGGATGTCGTCTACGACGGCCCCGACCTGGCGGAGGTCGCTGCGTTGACCGGGCTTGACGTGGCGCAGGTGGTGGCCGCGCACACCGCCGGAGCCTGGCGGGTGGCCTTCGGCGGGTTCGCCCCGGGCTTTGCCTACCTCACCGGCGGAGATCCGCGGTTGCAGGTGCCGCGCCGCGCGGAACCCAGGACCAAGGTGCCCGTCGGTGCGGTCGGGCTGGCCGGGGAGTTCAGCGGGGTGTACCCCCGAGCCTCACCCGGGGGGTGGCAGCTGATCGGCCGCACCGAGGCAACGCTGTGGGACGTCGATCGCGACCCTCCTGCGCTGCTGCACCCCGGCGGATGGGTGCGGTTTCGGAGCATCCGGTGATCGAGGTGCTCGAGACCGGTCCGCTGGCGCTGCTGCAGGATCTGGGTCGCCCCGGCCTCGCCGCGTCCGGGGTGGGCCGTTCCGGGGCTGCGGACCGTGCGGCGTTGCGCCTGGCGAATCGGCTGGTGGCGAACCTCGAACATGCCGCAGGAGTGGAGGTGTTGCTCGGGGGGTTCGCAGTGCGGGCCGATGCGGCGCACCTGCTTGCCCTGGCCGGGGCACCAGCGCCGGCCCAGGTCGACGGCGTGCCGGTGGGCCACCACGCGCTGCTGGCGCTACGGGCGGGTCAGGTGCTGCGCCTGGGTCCGCCGGCGGTGGGGCTGCGGACCTACCTGGCGGTGCGCGGAGGTATCGACGTCGCGCCGGTGCTCGGGTCCCGCAGCACCGACCTGCTTTCTGGCGTGGGACCCGCGCCATTGACCGCCGGTGACCTGTTGCCGGTCGGTGCGGCGCCGGCCGGGCAGCCGGTGGTCGATCTCGCCCCGGTCGCGCTGCCCATCGGGGGCGAGGTGGTGTTGCGCGTGTGGTTCGGGCCGCGGGCGGACCGGGTGGCCGAGCCCGGCCTCCTGCTGACCAGCACGTGGACGGCGTCGCCGCGCAGCGACCGGGTTGGGGTGCGCCTGCAGGGCCCGGCTCTCGCCCCGCGCCCCGGCGCCGGGGAACTGGCGAGTGAGGGGGTGGTGCGCGGCGGTGTTCAGGTGGCCGCCGGCGGTACGCCTGTGCTGTTCCTCGCCGATCACCCGGTGACCGGCGGTTACCCGGTGGTGGCGGTGGTGCTCGACGCCGACGTCGACCGCGCCGCCCAGGTACGCCCGGGCCAGCGGGTGCGGTTCGTGCTGGGCCGGGGCGCGCCCCCGTAGGATAGATCGGCTCACCCGTCGCCCCCTGCCGGCTAGCCGCCGCCACCTGTCGGCTCACCCTCGCCACCTGAAAGATGCCATGCTCAGCGCCCTGCCCTTGCCTCACGTCCGCGCACCTAGGACGGTGTCGCCGACGGTCGCTGCGCAGGCCGTCGGCGGTCCGGACCCGCTGCTGCTCGTCGGGCACGGCACCCGCTGCGTGGTCGGTGAGCGGCAGTTCCGCTCGTTCGTGCAGCGGGTCGGTGCGTTGCTGGCGGCCGACGGGGTGGATGTGGCCGGTGGGCTCATCGAGTTGGCGCCCCCGCCGGTCACCGACGCCGTCGCCGACCTGGTCAGCCACGGGCACCGCCAGGTCGTGGCCGTGCCACTCATGCTGGTGGCCGCCGGGCACGCCAAGGGCGACATCCCGGCGGCGTTGGACCGCGAGGTAGCCCGCTACCCCGGCCTGGGGTATCGCTACGGCGCGGTGTTAGGACCGGACCCGATGCTGCTCGCGGCCCTGGGTGCCCGCCTGGACGAGGTACTTGCCCGCAGCGAGCGCGCCGACACCCACGTGCTGCTAGTGGGACGTGGGTCCACTGATCCGGACGCGAACTCCGAGGTCGCCCGCGCCGCACGGCTGTTCTTCGAGACCACGGTGGCGCAGCGCAGCCCGGTGGCCGGTGTGGAGACGGCATTCGTGAGCCTGGCCGCGCCGGGGGTGGCGGCGGCACTGGAGCGGTGCCGGGCGCTGGGGGCCGGCCGGGTCGTGGTGCTGCCACTGTTCATGTTCGCCGGGGTGCTGCCGCAGCGCATCGTGGCGCAGGCCAGGACCTGGGGCGCCGCGCACCCACACGTGCAGGTGCGCACCGCCGAGGTGATCGGGGACTGCGACGAACTAGCAGCCGTGGTCGCGCAGCGCTACACCCAGGCACTGCGTGGTGCGGTGCGCGCACACTGCGACACCTGCGTGTACCGGGTGGCCATCCCGGGGTTCGAGCACCGGGTCGGTCAGCCGCAGACTCCGCACGACCACCCCGACGACCCGGTCGGTGGCCGGCACCACGGGCACGGGCACCGGCGCTGAACCCGGCCGCCACCCGCCCCGTGCAGCACTGAACCGAACCGGATGGGCGTGCGCCGTTACGCGGAGACGCGGTCCGCCTGCCGACGCAGCAACCCGGCCACCCGTTCGGCGGGGACCGCGGGTGACCACAGGTAACCCTGCGCGGTGGTGCACCCCAGTTCGTGGGCACGCCAGGCCGTGCTGTCGTTCTCCACACCTTCGATAACGGTCGTGAGCCCCATGTCCCGGCACATGCCGCTGAGCGCGCGAACCACTGCGTCGGCGTTGCGACTGCCCAACTCCTTGGTCAGCGAGCGGTCGATCTTCAATCCGTCCACCGGCAGGTGCAACAGGTGCTCGAAGGAGGAGTAGCCCGTGCCGAAGTCGTCGAGCAGGATCCGAAACCCGTGCTCGCGCAACTGGGTCAAGACCTCCACGCTGCGGGCGCCAGCACCGACGGTCGCGGTCTCGGTGATCTCCAGATCCACCGCACCCGGCGGGACCCCGGCGGTGGTGGCCGCCGCCATGAGGGCGTCCACGCAATCGGTGGACTGCAGGTGCTTGGCGGAGAGGTTCACATTCAATCGCAGCGCCGGTGCCCGCCGCCGCCAACGGGCGAGATCTCGCATGGCTCGGCGCAGGACCGCGAGGTCGAGGTCAATGATCAGGTCGCTGTCCTCGGCCACCCGAATGAAGCTGGCGGGCAACAGTGTCCCGTGTGTGGGGTGCTGCCATCGAGCGAGTGCCTCCAGGCCGATGACCGATCCGGAATCGAGGTCGATCACCGGTTGGTACCAGGGGACCAGCTCACCGTCGTCGATGGCGCCGGCCAGCGCACCGGGCAGCAGCGCGCCATCCAGGGCTGCCTCGTGCCGCCGCCGTACCAGGTCCAGCTGGTCCTCCGCGATCGTCGCGAACGCCGACAGCTGGGCCGCGTGCTGATCGGTGACCGTCCTCGGGTGGTAGTCGAGCAAGCACAACGTGCCGATGACGAGTCCCTCCCGGCCGCGCAGCGGAACCCCCAGGTAGGAGCGGAACCCGCCGAGCGCCGTCGGGCCGTGCGAGAGGTGCGCGGGGATCTGGTGCAATACGCTCGGCCGACCGGTTCGCACTACCTCGTCGCAGGCGGATCGGGCGCGGTCGATCACCGGGCACCCGGGTAGTCCCACCTGGCTGAGGGTGTGCTGCTGCGTCGCGTCGATCACGTTCAGCATGGCCGCACCGAAACCCAGGGTGCGCCTGGCGAGTTCAACCGTGGTCTGCACGGCACCGCGGGGCTGGATGCCGAGAGTGACGTAATGACTAGCCGACGCGTCACGGCGCCGCGCATGCGGAAGCGCAGGTACATGACCGAGCATGATCACCACCTCCACGTGTCGGTCGAACGGCCACTGGACTGCTGTGCCGAAGTCAACTACAGCAGATCCTGTTTCCGCGTCGCCGAGAAGAGTGCTTGTGCAGCAACGACTAGCACGCAGCGTAGCCGATTGGCGACGGTACGCTAGTGGGTGACAGCGGCGAAGACAGCGGCTAAACCCGCGGCGAAAAGGTTCCGAATCGCCCGCCAGCGCCACCCGACAGCGGCGAAAAGGTTCCGAATCGCCCGAGTCAGCGACGGTCCCCGATCTCCGTAGGGTGAGCGTCGTGCTGCCCCGTGTCGAGGTCACCCGCTACGTGACCCCGCTGCGCGAGGGCGGGTCGCTGCCCGGCGTCATGGAGGCCGACGACCTGGGGACCTATGTGGTGAAGTTCCGCGGCGCCGGCCAGGGCCTGAAGTCCTTGGTCGCCGAGGTGATCGCCGCCCGGCTCGCCCGAGCACTGGAGCTCCCGGTGCCCGACCTGGTCGTGGCGTCGCTGGATCCGGGTTTGGCCGCCGGCGAGCCGGACGAGGAGGTGCAGGAGCTGTTGCGCGCCAGCGCCGGGGACAATCTGGGTGTGGACTTCCTGCGCGGTGCCCTCGACGCGGTGCCCGCCGCGGTGGAACGTGGCGCCGACCCCGACTTCGCGGGACGACTGCTGTGGTTCGACGCCTACGTCAACAATGTCGACCGAACCTGGCGCAACCCGAACATGCTGTGGTGGCACGGTGGACTGCAGCTCATCGACCACGGCGCCACCCTGACCTTTCACCATCACTGGCCCACCGCCGCGGCCGCCGTGACCCGACCGTTCGACGCCCGCAACCACGTGACCGACGCCGCGCATCCCGACCTTCGCAGCGCCGAGGCGTTTGCCGTGCCCCGGTTGGGCGCGGACGTGCTCACCGCGGCGCTGGAGGACGTGCGCGACGGGTGGTTGAACCTGGAGAACACCTGGGGGACAGCGACGCAGGTCCGCGCTGGCTACGTCGACTGGCTGCGGGAGCGGCTTGCGGCCCGGTCGGCATGGACGCCGCGATGAGCCGCGCGTCCTATGAGTACGCGCTGCTGCGGGTGGTTCCGCGGGTCGATCGCGGCGAGTTCGTCAACGCGGGGGTGGTGCTGTACTGCCGGGCGCACGACTTCCTCGATGTCGTGGTGCACGTGGACCGACCCCGGCTGCTCGCGCTAGACCCGACCGTGGACGTCGAGGCGGTGCAGGAGGCGTTGACCGCCGTGGTGGACGGGCCCGCTCCGGACGGGATCGGCGCCCGGTTTCGCTGGTTGACCGCACCGCGCAGCACGGTGGTTCAACCCGGACCCGTGCACACCGGCATGACCTCAGATCCCCGCGGCGAGTTGGGCCGAATCAGCAATGAGTTGCTGGCAGGCGCCGGTAGAGGGGGGGCCGGGGTGGACGCCGCCGAACGGGTGCGGCGGGCGGCAATCACGGTGGCGGCCTTGTCGCACAACGGGCTCGCATACAGCCGCAACGACTTCGACGTCGACCGCTTCCGGCAGCTACAGGCCGTCGCCGCCGAGCTGTTCGCCACCTTGTCCGGCCGGGAGGCCGCGGAGTTCGCGATGGAGTTCGACCACGAAGTCGGGTACGTGACGCCGAAGGTCGAGGTTCGCGGGGGGATCGTGGATGAGCGCGACCGCCTGCTCATGCTGCGCGAGCGCCTCGACGGGCGGTGGTCGCTGCCCGGGGGGTTCGCCGATCCGCTGAACACCCCCAGCGAAGCTGTCGTCCGGGAAATCCGCGAGGAGACCGGCTACGGCGCCGAGGTGGTGAAGCTGGTCGGCTGCTGGGACCGCGACACCCAGGGACACACCCCGAAGTTCCCGATCGCAATGTGGAAGCTGTTCTTTTTGTGTCGGCTCGACGGCACCCGGGAGGCCGCCAAGGAGCTGGAAACCCTCGACGTGGGCTGGTTCGGCCTGGCCGAGCTGCCGGAGCTGTCCACCGGGCGGGTGCTGCCCCACCAGCTCGCCCGCATCCTCGCCCACCACCGGGATCCGTCGCTGCCCACCGAATTTGACTAGTACTACAGCCTCACTTGTGGTGAGGCGTCTCGGCGTGCGTAGTGGCATCGTCGTGCTCGGGCTTGGTGTCGGCGTCGCCAATGTGACCAGCCGAGGACGGCTGTGGTGTCGGGCGGCTGGTGCGAGATGAGGCGGGCGAGCGGGCGACGGACCTCGGGCACGGTGAGCGGGATCAACTCTTCGACCCGGTGGCGAGGCCCTTTTTTACGCCGGCCTCGGCGGTGGTGACGGTGAGGACGGAGGCGAGCACGTTGAACTGGGTCGGGGTCAGGCCGAGAGGGCGTAGCCGCGTGTCGAGTTCGGCTCGCCAGCTCAGCGCCGCCTGCTGCAGCCAGAACCCGGGCGACAACAGCGGTCCCGATTCCGCCCGGGTCACGCCCGGTTCTCACCGCGTCGGGCGACCTCACGCTCCAGCGCTACCCAGGTCTAGCGCATGTCGCGGCGCATCCGCGGCCCGAAGTAGAGCCGGAACAGCGGCACCAGCGGGCCGCCGACCCGTACCGCCTTGGTGCACCGAACCTCACCGTCCCCGGTGGGCTCGAAAGCGTTCTCGCCGGCCAGCTTCCCGCCCGGTAAACCCCATTCCGACGCCCACCGGCGGTGCGCGTCGACATCGGTGAGCGTCCAGGTTGCGCCCGGGCCGCCACGCAGCTTGGACCACCCACGCGCTCCGACCGTGAACGGTTCCTCCAGGCGGGCGTCCTCCTCGTGCGGGTCCCACGCCGACCAATTGGCCAATGCCGAGCACGTCGAGATCGCTCACTCGTTCGCGGATCCGCTTGCGGGTATAGCCAGCATCAGTGCCCCTGGTAGCTGGCATCGGCCTGCAGTGCGCCGCAAGCGGGGTCCTGTTCCGAGCTACCGATTCGAGCTGCGGGGCAGCAACCACCGACTTGACTTGTACAAACATTCAATGGTGGTAACGTTCGGCTAGGAGGTGCACGATGACCGACCCTGCACTCGCGTTGGATCGAACGTTCCACGCGCTGTCCGACCCGAACCGCCGCGCCATACTGTCGGTCGTCCGAAACGAGCGTTGCGCGGTCGGCCAGATCGCCGACGTGCTGGGGCTGTCGCAGCAGAACGTGTCTCACCACCTGAAAGTGCTTGGTGCAGCTGGCCTGGTAACCGGTTCGCGGTCTGGCACTCGTCACCTGTTCGCTGTGCGGGTGGATGGACTCGCTGTCGGCAAGGGATTCTTCGACGACTTCTGGCCTGAACGGTTGAGCGCGTTGAAGCGCGCGGTGGAGTCGTCCACGGGGAGCGGTGATGACTGAGCACCGCACGTCGATCGACATCGACGCGAGTCCGGCGCTCGTCTTCGAGTTCTTGGTGACGGACACGGGAATGACCTCGTGGATGGGCCAGTGGGCGTCGCTTGACCCAGTGCCCGGTGGGGAGTTCGCGGTGGATATCGCCGGCTACCCCGCGCGGGGAATATTTCTCGAGGTTGATCCACCTCGACGGGTGACGGTCTCCTGGGGGTTCGCCGGCAACGAGAGCTTGCCGCCCGGCTCGTCGACGGTGTCCTTCGAGCTGACGCCGATCAGCGCCGGGACCCGGGTCGAAGTCGTTCACACCGACCTGCCCGAAAACGAGCTTCCGGGTCACATTGAGGGGTGGAATCACTTTCTGCCCCGCCTCACACGAGCCGCCGCGGGCGAGCAACTCCCGGCCGACACCTGGAAACCCGCACCCTGAACACCCACCACCCGAAGGAGTCGCGATGTCGGACGTTGATGACGGTGCACTGTCGACTGTGGAGGCTTATCACCAAGCCTGGACCAGCGGCGACGTCGACCGGGCCCTGACCTACGTCTCCGGCGACGTTCGCTGTTTCGCCCCCGACGAGAATGTCACCACGAAGGGCGACTGGCACCAATATCTGGCCGGCTTCGCGCCGATGCTGACAGGCGCACCCGAGCACGCCCGAATGATGGACGGGAATCGGGTGGCGCTGTGGTACTTCCCGCAGACCGCGGCCACGCCAACAACGTTGGCGAGTGAGCTGTTTACAGTGCGAGGGGGGCAGATCGTGGAAATCCGCCTCGCCTTCGACCGCCTCGGCTACATCCCGCAGGGACAACAGCCGGCGTGACACCAGTCCCCGCTGGCGACCAGGCGCGCGAGCTGATCGACCGGATACGGGCGTCGCTGCCGGGTGGGCACGTGCGGGAGGTACGCATGTTCGGTGCGATCGCCGTCATGGTCGAGGACGCCATGGTGGTAGCGGTGCACAAAGACGGCAGTCTGCTCGTCCGCGTTGACCCAGCGGAGGACGCGTGGCTGCTCGAAAGCCCTGATGCATCCCGGGCGGAGATGGGGGTCGGTCGCTCGATGGGTGAAGGGTGGATCCGAGTCGAGGCGAGGGCGCTGCGCACCGATGCGGCCCTCGTCGGATGGCTCGGGGCCGCCACCCGTTACCTCGCCCAGCGCAAGCCCACACACTCGTGAGTCACTTCACGGGGCGGGGGAAGCGCCGTCCCAGTCGTCCATCCTCGGGCGGCCCTCGACACGGATCGGCGTGATCAAGCTCAATACGGCGCCTGCAGGCCGGGGAACATCGGAAAGTGCCGAACGTTGCGCGTGAGCAAATGAGAGCCGGTACGGATGACCGTGGCAGCGATGGCGAGGTCGGCCCCGTCGATGGTGTGATGGCTGGGAAGCCATCGTCGGCCGAGCGATCCAGCGTCCTCAGCCACCTCGGCGTCGACCGGATGCCAGGCGAGGGTCGCGAGCAACGAGCGGGTGGCGTCCTCCTCGGGCGGACGCATTCCGGCGAGCACTTCCAATCGGCTGATCTCACTGGCCTGCAACGGCGCTGCAGCCCGCTCGCGCTCGAGAACAGCGGCGGCCCCCTCATGGCCACGTAGGTAATCGACTAGCACCGACGTATCGACCAGTGCTGTCACGAAGTGCGCGGGATACGTGATCCGGAGCGCAGGAGGTCTACCCACTCCGCACCGTCGAGATCGCGGTCCTTCCACGAGCCGAACGCCCGGCGCATGGCGGCGAGATCGTCATCACTGGAACGCTCCGTGCCATAGACGGCCTCCACGGCGTCCCGAATGAGGGCGGCGATCGACCTTCCGGTGCGTGCCGCCACCGCATCGAGGGTGCGCCGTTCATCGCTGGTTAGCGAGATCTGGGTCCGTGTCATCATGATGTAAGGCTACATCATGATGCGGCTCAGGAGAGCACTGACTCGTTGAGCCAACCCCACCGGCGAGATCGGCACACCAGCCCGGTAGACGATCGTCCAGCGGCGCGACCACGTGATCGGCGTCTGATAAAGCCGCTCAGGAGCGCCATTTCGTCGCCTCATGGTGTCCTGCGTGCGAAGCAGGTTTCGGCACACGTATGCATCCCTATGTTCATCGGCGGGGATACCCGCGCTGGCGATTGCCAAGTTCATGGGTCACAGCAAGGTGACAACGACCTTGACCATCTACGCTCATCTCTTCGAGGACCACTCCGCGGCCATGAACGCGCTGGGGGCACTCGCCGAGCCTGACCGACTCCGTCACCCGCTCCTCGTCGACCTGAACACGGGGCGCTCTACATTGCGCCGGTGTGCGGTCGAAAAGCGTTGCGCAACGACCTTGTGCAACCGTCACGGACGGGTCGAACCCGCGACCCCCCAAGGCTGCCCGGCGTGATCTTGGGCTTCTGACCTCCGGTGTCAGGTGGACCCCGTGATACGAGAGCGTATGCGACCGGATGTACGACGGGGGTACTGGGCGGTCCCGTGCGACCGGCGCGAACCGGAAAAATACCCTGACCAGCCGTGTCGTGGAGCGGATGACGGGAATCGAACCCGCATGTTCAGCTTGGGAAGCTGATGTTCTGCCATTGAACTACATCCGCGTGCCCAGTCGAGGCTGGTCAACACTAGCCGATCTCTGGGTGTCGATCCTGCCCCGCTACCCTCGCCGCCATGCTGCTCTCCGACCGTGACATCCGGGCTGAGCTCGATAGCGGTCGGCTCGGACTCGAGCCCTACGACGATGCGATGGTGCAGCCCTCCAGCGTCGACGTGCGCCTGGACCGCTATTTCCGGGTGTTCAACAACACCCGTTACACCCACATCGATCCCGCGCTGCAGCAGGACGAGCTGACCAGCCTGGTCGAGCCCGACGGGGATGAGCCGTTCGTGCTGCACCCCGGGGAGTTCGTGCTCGGGTCCACCCTGGAGGTGTGCTCGCTGCCCGACGACCTGGCCGGCCGGCTGGAGGGCAAGAGTTCGTTGGGCCGGTTGGGCCTGCTGACCCATTCCACAGCTGGGTTCATCGACCCCGGGTTCACCGGACACATCACCCTGGAGCTGTCCAACGTGGCGAACCTGCCGATCACGTTGTGGCCCGGTATGAAGATCGGGCAGCTGTGCCTGATTCGCCTCTCCAGCGCCGCCGAGCACCCCTACGGTTCCGCTGCGGCCGGGTCGCGTTATCAGAACCAGCGCGGTCCCACCCCATCCAAGGCGTATCAAAACTTCCATCGGGTGCAAACCCGGCACGGTGGGGCGCCCCAGGATCCCGGGGCGCGCGGCGCTGGTCGTTAACGGTGGGCGCACAGCGACGTCGATTAGGTGGGTGGTCAGGCTGCTTGGCCGGCGTACGAGCCACGCCAGCTGCTGCCCTGGTCGACGAGGACGGCCAGGGCTCCGGCCGCGCCGATACCCCCGCCCACGCTGGCACCCCGCACGCCGGTGGCGTGCGCCCGCAGCGGACCGGGCGCGAACGCGTGCCCGATCAGTCCCAGCGCGCACGCCAGAACCGCGCCGCCACCCACCCCCTGCAGCAGCTGGCCGGCGATGAACACCAGGGGAGTCCATGCGCTCGCGCACACAACGGCCCCGACCGCCAACACCCCCAGGCCCGCGACGAACACCCGTCGGCGCCCCGCGTCGCCGGCCAGCGCCCCGGCCGGTAGCAGCGCTACGGCCAGACCCAGGCTCATGGCGCTGAGCAGCCACGGCTGCGCCGACGGCCCGGCACCCAGGTCAGCGGCGGTCCTCGCCTGGGTGGTCAACGGGGTGACGAAGGTCAGCAGCGCCAGCAGAGTGGCACCGCAGGCGAGCACCAGCGTCCGGTGCTGCTCGGAGGTGCGGGCGGGGGAAACCCCGGCGGGCAGGCCCTGGGCGGGGGGCTCGTCGGGAGGTACGGATGGGGGAAGCTGAGCGGCGGGCACCCGGTCATGCTCGCACCGCCGCGGTCAACAACTGCGCCAGGACCTGCACGCAATCCTGGGTCGACAGCTCCTCCACCCGCACCGGCAGCGGCAGGCACCAGTTCGGTCGAGCGGTGGTGCCGGGCACATTCGGGCGCCGCCGGGCCAGCACACCGTCCTCCAGGGTGGCGCACAGCAGGGCGCTGGGCGCTTGGGTCAGCCGCCGGTAGGCCGCCACCGTCGCCTGCTGCGGGTTCTGCGCGCCGACAACCCCGAGCGCCTCGAGCATGGCGCGGCGCCCGGAGGCCAGCTCCGACGCCGAACCAAGACCCAGCGCCACCATCTCCGCGAGGTCCGACTCGGCCAGCAGCCCGGCTACCGTCGGCAGGTCGTGGGTGCTGACCGCGGCCATGGCATCCGCCGGCCACTGCTGCGGCGGTTCTTCCTCGAAGTACAGCACCCGATAGCTGAGTATCGCGTGCTCGGTCAACGCCGGACGGACCCCGTCCTCGACGACGCCGAGGTCCTCGCCCACCACCATCGCACCGGCCCGCACGCTTTCCAGCGCGACGATCGCCAGCAGGTCACGCCACGGGTATCGCACATACGCACCGTCGGCTGGCGAAGCCCCGGCCGGCACCCACCACAACCGGAACAGGCCCATGACGTGGTCGATGCGCAACCCGCCGCCACCGGCCATGTTGGCGCGGACGGACTGCACGAAAGGTTCGTAGTCGGCCAGGCGCAGCCGCCACGGCACCATCGGGGGCGAGGACCAGTCCTGTCCGAGGGCGTTGAAGGCGTCGGCGGGTGCACCGACTGTCACGCCGGCCGCGAGCACGTCCTGCCACACCCAGGCATCGGCACCCCCGCCGGACACCCCGATCGGCAGGTCCTGTAACACCGTCATCCCCGCGCAGGCCCGCTGCAATTGCAGCTGCAGACACCACTGCAGCCAGGCGTGGAACGCCACCTCCGACGGGTCGGCCGCGGCGCGCACCGCGGCGGCGTTGGGGTCGTGCAGCTGTGTGGGCCACTGCCGGAAGTCACCGCCGTGACGCTCCGCCAGCACGCACCACCGCGCCCAGTGCTCCAACTCCGCGCCCTGCGCCTGCCGCCACGTGCGGAACTCCACCGGCTCTCCGGCGGCGAACACCCGGTGCAGCACCCGGCGGTGCAACGCCCACCCGGCGTCGCGGTTCAGTTCGGCACCCGCGCTCAGGGCAGCCCCCGCCGCGGCATCCCGGTCGTCGATCTGCGCCCCGGGGACCTCGGCCACCCGCAGGTACAGCGGGTTACGGAAGCGCCGGGTGGCTGGCAGGTACGGGCTCGCCTCCTGGGCGTCGGTCGGCGCGACCGCGTGCAGTGGGTTGACCAGCAAAAACCCGGCGCCCTGAGCGTCGGCGAGTTCGCGCACCGCGCGGAGGTCGGCCAGGTCGCCGATCGCCCAGCTCTCGTGTGAGCGGGTGGCGTACAGCTGCACCGCCCACCCCCAGGCCCGCAGCCCCTCCGGCTGGTGGCAGCGACCGGGCGAGACGATGACCCGCCGGGACGGGCCGGCAGGTGGGTGCAGGCGGTGGTAACCCAGCGGCAGGTCGGCGGGGGCGGGCCCGCGCACCGCGCGGCGGGTGCCGTCCTCGCAGACCAGTTCGCCGGTGGGTAGGTCGACGGCGCTTCCAGGCACGACCACGATCGGCGTGCGTTGCTCGAAGTCTGGCGGCGGGGTGCCGATCACGGCCCGCAGTGCGTGCAGCGTCGTCTGGCTGGGCTGGCGCGGCTGGTCGGCGTCGTCCAACCAGGAGCGGGCGATGCCCCATTCGTCGGTGTCGTGTTCAGCCTGCGTCAGTCCCACGGCGCCCAGGGTGCCTGGCCGGCCGACGCCGCGCCGTCCGGGGGCGCCGTGCGGGGGCGATGTGGAGACTTTTCGACGCTGGTGGCCCGGTGGAGCCCAGCCCGCTAGCCCCCGCGCAGCCCCAACTGGTCCAGCAACTCCCCGTGCCGGTTCAGCGCCGCCTGCAGCCACCGCGGGTCGGCCCGGTAGAAGGCCCCCTGCACCTGGTGCACCTGCTCAGGATCCACTACCTCCCCGTGCACCAGCCAATGCGGCCGCGCCGGCCCGGACAACCCCAGTGCGTCCAGCACCTGCTGCGACAGCGGTGCCCGGATCCCGCCGAGCAGGTCCCGGCCGGGGTCCGCGACGGCCCCTGGTGCGCCCAGCGACGCGAGCACCCGGGCGGCCAGCTCCCGCAGCACCACGTTGCCCGGATGGTTGATGGTGTGCAGCGCCTCGGCCCCGGCGGCGGCAAGCATGTCCGAGACGGTGACGTCGGCACTGGCGGCCTCCCGGCGGGCCAACTCCGCCACCGACGCTGCCGCCACCTCCCGGTACACCGACGCTGGGGCGCTGCTGGCGTGCAGTGGCCGCAGCGGGCCTGAACCCAGTGCCGCTGCCACGGTCCTCAGGTCGTGGTAGGGCACCACGGGTGGGTCGGCAGAGCCGTCGACCGGGTGCCGGATGATCACCTGGTAGGGGAACAGCCCCGAATATCGCACCACCGGCCAGCGCAGCACCACCGCACCCGGGGGTAGCCAGCCCGCGAGCTGCGCGGTGCCCAGCGGCAGGTCCCGGTAGTCCTCGCGCACCGGCTGGCTGATCAGCACCGCCGCCTGGGAGACCAGCTTGCGCAGGTGCACCAGGTCGTCGTGGTTCAGCTCGTGCACCGGTGGGATCCGCACGGTGCGGTACCCGTAGGGCCTGGCCCCGGCGTCCAGCAGTACCCGCAGCGCCTCGGCCTGGCAGTTGCCGTGCACCACCCACAACGGGCGGTCATCGCCCGCGTCGTCACAGTCGGGCACACCGTAGAACTGCCCGTAGTGCCGGGTGCGGCCGTCGACATCGGTCATCACCGGACGGTAGCCCCGGCCGAGCAGGTAGGAAGAACCGGTGACCGACTACAGCGCCCTGCGCGCCGACGCCGCCGTGCTGCACCCGGACCTGGTGGCGCTGCGACGTGACCTGCACCGACACCCCGAACTAGGCCTACACCTACCCCGCACCCAGCAACGGGTGCTGACCGAGCTGGCCGGGTTGGACCTGGAACTCACCCCGGGCGTCGGCCTGAGCTCGGTCACCGGGGTGCTCCGCGGAGCGCACCCAGGCCCGGTGGTGCTGCTGCGGGCCGACATGGACGCGCTGCCGGTCACCGAGGCCAGCGGGCTGCCCTATGCCGCCACGGTGCCGGGGGTGATGCACGCCTGCGGGCACGACCTGCACACCGCCGCGCTGGTGGGCGCCGCCCGATTGTTGCACGCCCGGCGCGTGGAGCTGAGCGGGTCGGTGGTGCTGATGTTTCAGCCCGGCGAGGAGGGTGACGCCGGTGCCCGGCTGATGGTGCAGGGCGGGGTGCTGGCCGCGGCCGGGCAGCGGGTGGCCGCGGCGTACGCGCTGCACGTGATGTCCTCAGGGCTGCCCGCGGGTGTGGTGACCACCCGCCCCGGTGCGATTCTGGCGGCGGCGGACACCGTGCACGTCACGGTGCGCGGCCGCGGCGGGCACGGTTCGATGCCGCACCTGGCCGCCGACCCGGTGCCGGTGGCCTGCGAGATCGTACTGGCCCTGCAGTCGATGCTCACCCGTACCGTCGACCCGTTCGACCCGGTGGTACTGACGGTGACCCAGATCAACGCCGGCACCGCCGAGAACGTGATCGCGCCGACAGCGCAACTCACGGCCACGGTGCGCACCGTCAGCGAGACCGCGCACACCGAGGTACGCCAGCGGGTGCTGCGGGTATGCGAGTGGGTCGCCGCAGCCCACGGGGTGCAGGTGGACGTGGACTACGCCGCGGGCTACCCGGTGACGGTGAACTCTGCGGCGGAGGCGGTGCGCGCCGGTGATGTGGCCGCCGAGCTGTTCGGGGCGCAGCGCTATTACCCTGCACCGCAACCGATCATGGGTTCGGAGGACTTCTCGTTCGTCTTGGAGCAGGTGCCGGGTGCGTTCCTCGGGCTGGGCGCCAGCCCCGCCGGCGGGGATCCCAACGCCTACAACCACTCCCCGCTGGCCCGGTTCGACGACGGGGTGCTCGGTGACGCCGCCGCGCTGCTCGCCGCCCTCGCCCTGGACCGGTTGGGCTGGCCCACACCAGTAGCGAAGAGCTGACTCAGGCCGGCGGCCACAGGCTCGGTAGGTTGACCACCACACCCTGCTGGCTGCTGCGCCCGATGACCACCACCGCTTCGGTGTCGGTGGGGTTCTCCTCCCGGTGCGGGGTGAACGGGGGCACGAACACGTAGTCGCCCGGCTTCGGCTCCAGCCGCACCTCGTGGTCGCCGCGGGCGAAGACGAACACCGGGTGCCCGGACAGCACGTAGATCGCAGTCTCGGTGTCACCGTGGTGGTGGTCGCCGGAGTTGGTGTGGGCGCCGACGTGCGTCTGGCCCATCCAGATCTTCTGCGACCCCACGGTCGCACCGGAAATCGCCTCCTGGCGAACCATCCCGCTGGTCTGATTCGTAGCCCCGGTCAACTCCTCCGCACGAACATGGCGCAGGTCGGCGTGCCAGGGGTCGGGAGTGCTCACTGGTGCACCATCCTTAGGTCACTGATCTCGGATGGGTCGGTGATGCGCCCGAGGTGCTGCCAGGTCATCGCCCTGCTCGCTTGACACGGTTGATGTCCACGATGAGATCTGCGAGATCTGG
>JAABUS010000127.1_pt1 | contig 180699 bp, 102 predicted proteins | sample 5560161 | NCBI WGS metagenome assembly JAABUS01 (sample SAMN10711885, study PRJNA513376) | rock metagenome | isolation source: Antarctica rocks | place: Antarctica: Victoria Land, Trio Nunatak nord | collected 2016-01-04 | reverse complement strand
CAACATCTCCATCCACATGCAAGTAACGCGGCGAATTAGTTTCTTCCCAACGTCTCTCCACATCCTGGCGTCCAGCCAGCTCTGCACTGAACCCCCCCAGCAAGGACCTACCACGGCCACGGCTCCCCCGCCCTCCGCCATCTTCCCGAACAGACGCTTGCAGGCCGTGCACCCCATCACCGCACGGGCTGGCGTGGTGGACCTGGCGACCAAGCACGTCGGCGTGCCGACAACTTGGCCCCTGTACGTCACCTCCATCAGCGTTCTCCAAAACCGGAACGACACCCGTGTTTGTTGAGGCGCTGGGGTAAGAAGGCAGAGAGCGAGAGCAGAGCCAACTCTTCGATCGCAACGCAAGCGCCCACACCGTACCGGAAACCGTGACAATCATCCCCAAAACTCGAAAACCCAACGGAAAAGACAGACGATCGAACCGACCCCGCATGAGAGCAAACCCGGCCGCAGGGGCATCCGATCACCATCCTCTTCAGGGTTTGAGGGGCTTGCAGCTTCGACCAGCCTGTTTGGGGCTGGAAGTCGGATTTGCTGATGGATTCTGGGGGTCTGAGCCTTTTGACTGGTGCTGGGTTTTGCTTGCTGTGCCAGATTTTGGATGTGGAGATAGAGATGGGGGAGGAATTGGGGAATTCAGGTGCTTGGGATGGCAGTTTTGGCCTAAAAAAGGGGGGAGGGGTTGGGGGTGGTTGAGGACGCTGTTGCTATGGATGTTATTCGTATGATTAGGTTCGGTTGGTCGGTGGTACCGAGCGACAGGTGCTGGAAGCGTGGTCTTGGCTATCGCGGGAAATGTGACATCGGTGACGAGCGGGGGGGGGGGATGGCTGGCGATCCTTTGGGGGATATCCCAGAAATGATGATGTTCTTTTCGCTTGGTGCTAGCTGTCGGTTGATTACGAGGAGTTCATCGGACCGAGCTGCTTGCATGTGCTGTACGGGATGAGCAAGGGTTTCTGCGCCAGCTATCCGATTGAAGAGCCCGAAAAGGAGGAAGTCCATACCGAGAAAATGGGTGGGGACCCAGGAGGAGGGCTCCAGGGGTTATCCAGAAAGTCGATAGATGAGGCAGGCTATGGCGTTGGTTTTGAGGGATGAAGTGAATAAATCCATGTAACAGTAAAGTGCATAAGGAGTAGTGTACAGTTCGAATAACCAAGAGTTTCCTTACGCAAACATCTACTCGTCTAATTCCCGCCCATCGTGACCCTACCTCCATTAATCCCATCTATCCTGTACCCTTGATCATCCCTTGTCCCCCAAGACCATCGTATCGACGCCTTCGCTCGCAATGCTGCCTCCCAGTGATACCTTACCCCAACCCTTAATTCCATAGATAGTAATACACGTCGGAACACCATCGATTTAAGAGGTCAAGCACCGAGCCCTCGAAGGTTGGTGCACAGCGCCCTTTGAAACCGATGCTTTCCTCCTCGCCTTCGCCGCGTCCGCCAGCAATGTCGTCCAGCACCCCAGCACAACCCTCTGCATCCAGTCATTCTCCTCCTCCGCCACCGAAGTCTGCCTCTCCGCAAGTTTCGACGTCCGTAAACCCGTCGGCTTACTAGACGCATAGCGATGGCTCTTCACGGGTGCAACAGCCGCGGCCTCGGTTTTGGTGGTGGCGACCAGCTCTTCCAGCTCCGAGCATTGCTGCACTAAGCTTCGAATGCCCTTCTCGAGGATCTCGGCTTTGTTCTCAAGATGCTCTTGGAAGTCAGGGCCCCAGAAGGGGTCTTCATTGAGGGCGGCGCGGAGAGAGGAAAGCCAGAAGTCGAGCGCGGGAAGGTTGAGGTTGGGGCCTGGGTGTGGGTGGGCCTGGCGGAGGGATGAGGAGAGGCGGCAGGCTACAAGGATGATGCGGATGGTGGGTTCGGCTTCCAAAACCTTGCTCACAATGCAGGCTATGTACCCGAAAATGAGCTGATTGAGCTGAATAGGTAGGGAGGTGGGAAAGCAAGCCATGACCTACCGGGACATCCTCTCGTAAGACACCAATCCTCGTCTTCGGCAATGAAGCAATGCAGCCAGGAGAAAGCACCTCGAGCTTCTCCGCGAAAGACGAGCTCTAGATCGAAAATGTTACGGCTCCCAAGCATGGACTTGGCGACGCTCGCGGCATGCCGGAAGATTTGGAGGATGGGCAGGACCAAGGCATGGGTGATGTCTCGCTGGAGCAACCAGGTTTCTTTTTCGTGGGCACTGATGGGCTCGTGGTGCTCGCAGAAGCTGCGAAGTGTCAGAGAGGAGAAGACGTGGAGAGGTGGTTAGGAAATAGGGATCTTACGCTGAATCCTGCTTTTTGGCGAGTCTACTACGAATAATGTGGAAGGCATCGCAGGCGCCGAGCTTTGCAACATCGGCCTTGTGGATTTTGAAGGGTGATTCTCTTACTACTTCGTCGACCCGTGAAAGGGGAAAACTGACAGCTCGGTGAGGCGCCATGGTGGGAATAAGCGGGGAGAGCTTCGAGTGTTCTTACTTCTTACTTATGTTGGGAGGGACTCATGCCATTATTGGCAACGGGCGCGCAGTTTGGGCCATGGTGCCGGGTCCTCAATCGTCAGGACCAGGAGGAAGGCGGTTATCGTGTGCCACGTTCTGGACTGATGTGCCAGGCTGGCGGTCGGCGACATGGTGGAACAGGGGCAGGACGCAGAGCATACCGCATGAAATCGGTATCGGGCTCAGGCCGAGATCCCAATTGGGAAGACACTCGGTGTTAGTGTCGTGCTAAAAAAGTCCATGGCCGAGCCTGGGTGGCCCCATATCATATATGGGTAAGTCACGACTCACTAATCGCGAGAACCTGCATCGTCGTCGAAGCCAGAACTTGGGTGTTTTGCATTAATCGTCGGTGCCCCACAACGTTTCCTGCAAGCGCATTGACAGAGTACTTCTAGGACTTGCTTCCGAACCATACTTAGGCTAAGGTTTGCGTCTTAGAGCAACCCGGCCTGGGTCTTCCTCCACAAAAAGGAGCTTTGGTCAACCAACGGCCCACAATCGCACGACAAGTGTACCAGCATAATTTTAATCGGCCTCTTGCAATAGCCTAGTCAGGGTGTTTATGCGGTAATCTCTTCGTTGAGATTGAAGAGACATATTTCGCAGCATGGGAGCTGTCCAGCTGCTTCTGTCATGACAGATGACGATCTCACCGAGCCTGATCATACGTACAGTGTGGCGGGCATTGATACGCCAAAGGGGGCTTTGAGGATTTTGTACATGTACGTAGATAATCTTAAGGACCCGTCGAGAGCCCAATCTGGGCAGCATCTGGCGCATTCCCTCATTCGAGAAGCCGGCGCCTGGTCGAAGATTACTTACGAGGATATTTGATTCCAACCGCAGTATATGCCCCATCGATGTTTCGTTCCATCGATTGGATCTGGTCCTCAAAATCCGTTGTGTCCAGGAGGCGCGAAGGCTCAACGTGCATTCTATGATACAAGACTTCGTCCTATCTTCTCATGTTCGTTGACTTGTGGCCCAATAATGAAGCACGTCGCTGTTGCACCGTTGTAATGTAGGATGTGCATAGAACTCATCCATAGACTTGATATGACGGTCCGTCGTCAACGGTGAGTGCAAGAAATCCCGGAGACGCCGTAGAACGTCAAGCCCATTAATGCCTAAAATAGAGGTAGCTTGTTATTCTTAGCCATCAAAGGTGCAGATCTTCGAACATGTACTTCCTATCCACGAGGTTAAATGTTATTTTAGACAGGGTTTGTTAAGGTGAGGGCTAGGCAAAACGAACCCTGTCCAAAATAACATTTAACCCCCCTAATACGAAGTAATCAAAAGAAGCATCATAAAATAAGGACGGGGCTTTCAGAGGCGACATCGTGGCAGTGAACCGCAAGGCGCACTGCTCCGTAGTCTGAGAAAGACTATCAATCTGCTGTTTCTGCATTGGTCATTCATTGTCGTCTACATGTAAAGTATTCTGTAAAGAATAGCTATTGGCAGTAACGCTTTTGAATCTCGCCTACTACTCCGTTTAAGGCACTTACAGCATTCCATGGCTTCATATGACATGGACTTGGCGTGTTTCGTGCGCACTCCAGGTAAAGTATTCTCGGCGCCCTTCATAAACTTCTGGCAGTCCAGATCTATTCATCACTATGGCTAAAAAGAGAATACTCGGATGGAGGCAAATCTCTGCCCGAATCGCAATCTCTTTTAGCGCGCCTTTAGCGAAGTCATCCTGGTAGTGTTTATGTGTGATGCCTTGTTGGCTCGTCCGAAACACCTCCGTCTTGCGCACTCGCATTATCTTCCAATATTCCTCTTGTCTCTACGAGCCATGACAGACCGGCCGATCAAGCGTGTGCGCGCTTCTTCCATCAGCGACTCGGACCTTTCGAATTTTAACCCTGCTCGTTCGGCCAAGCTTCCCAAAATCATCGACACCTTAGACGAGAAAACTGTTCGCAAAATCCTCCTCGTCGCAGCTCAAGAGTCCCCTAGGATTGGTAACCTCATCGAGGCGGAATCGTTTAAGCTCATTAAGATTGAGAGTGCGAAAACCATCGAATTTGGGCACCACTCAAAATCCGCCTGGCGAACGTTGAATGTCGACTACACCAAGGGAATCAAGAATTCCCGCCAATTCGAGATGTCTGGCGACGCCTACCAAGAGGTGGTAAGCAAGATTGAGGATATCAGAGACAGATGCCCTGTCCACGCCAGCTATGTTACGAAGTACAGCGCGTCAGAGACCCTTAGGAAAATCGGCAAAATTATCATCATGAGCAGTGATAGTACCCTTGGAAGCGAGGTACGGAAGTCATTCGGTGAATATTCCATCCTTGAGAAGACAATGCAGGGGATTTTGAAAGGGATGACGACTGAAGAGCGCCAAGATATGGTGAGAGAGCCACAAGAAGAGATGATATGGATTGATAAGTTGAAAGAACTGGAAGCATTAGCTGCTGGGTACTGTATGTTCGAAGGGTTGGCTGGTGTCATATTTCTCCTTGAAGGCAAGGGCAACGACAATGCGAAGAGCCTGGATGGAGTCGAGATTGTGGACATAACCTGATGATGATCAAGAAGGGTAAGCATTCGGGGTGTAACGCTTCTTCTGGACCGCCAACCGCCACACTTTACCAAACATCGGCTGTTTTCGGATCCTAATTGGCGGTCTCTTATGAAAGTGATGATTTCCCGGACAGACGCTTTTCCTTGTACTTCCCAAGTGCCAAGCTTAAATACGCTACTATCATGTGTCATATTTCAAGTTGCCCTTTTTGTCTTATGCCGCTGCGATGTTACCCTTTTTGGCTTGAGCACTATTGTATGCTATGGTACAAAGAAAATTGCCTCCTGGCCGAGCAAATAATCTGCACACCGTACGGCTTTCTGTGCTTAAGTACTATATCAATGTCCAATCCTCCTAAACCCCTTGCAAATCTCCATTCTCGACTCAGAAATCTCTGCATCAAAATCTACCGTCCATCAGATCAGCTTGACACAGACCAACAATTAGACGTCAACATGACTGCTCCTTTTTCCAGGCTTTTCACCCTCACCCTCTTCGTTATGACTTTCAGCCTCCTTGTCACTGGCAACGATCATAGTTGGTACGGGAGAAGACGTTGGAATGAATGCTGGGAACTCAGCATTCCCGATTCCCACATCAGGGTTCCTTTTTACCATGACTATGGGAAAAGGTCCATATCCGGTACCCTCCTAGCTCGGGACAAGAAACCCCTCCACGTGCCTTCGGAATCGAAAGACCCCGCCTTTGAAATACCGAAGACGGCTCTTGAAGGGGCTAATCCGCGGACCTGGCCTGGAGAAAAGGGGGGTGACTGGACACCTGTCTTGGGGGCAGATGGTCCCTTTGGAGGCGTTGCCAATGAAGAGTTTTCCGCCTCGAAGGAATTCGGCGAGAGGCCAGGTCGCGATTCAAGTAAGTTTTCGTCTACCCACCACCACTGAGCTCCGCTCCCCTCAAGCGACTAACAACCCTTCCAGCCTGGCATCCTAAGATCCCACCGGAGTTGAAGACTTCCCCCATCCTTTACGACTCATTGAAATGCTTCCCCATGCCCGATGGCGAGTTCCTTGACGCGCACTGCGGCAACGTGCTTTGGATCGCCCATGATTTCTGCAACAAGAACGCCTCCAGCTTCAGCGATCACGGAAACATGACATACAACATCGACAATTGGGTGCTCGGGCCACGGATGTACGATCATCATGAGTATGTGCCTCCCGTTGACAAGACGCCGCCGGGAAAAAAGAGGCTCATCGAGTACTTCTCGAATGATTACGATGATTACAACGTCACGATCTCCGCTGTCCCCGGGTGCGTGAATGACCTGAAGGCGAACAGGGGCGATCGCAACTATCATCTCATGCAGCCCCATCGCGACAATTGGAGGAAGTGGACGTGCCATGAGATGATATGGGGGGCTTGGATCGGTTGCGATAGCAACGCTGGCCGAGGTGGGTCTGTTCAGGCTGGGTGCATGCGGTACGAGATCAAGACGCTTCACTGAGCGTTTACCCCTTATATTACCGGTTGTGCTGTTCGAGCGTTCTCAATAGGACTTCCCATCTCAAGGCAGAATTCACCCAATGATATACTAAAGACTGTTCTTGATCTAAATCGTGCACAAAATGCCTACCTTGACACATCAGGGCCTCGTGGTCCTCAGATGCTTTCCATCCGTTGAGTCTGAAGCCCAGCTGGTAATCGAACAGGCGTCTTGGCGCGATAGATAAGATAAGGTTTTGTCGAGATCCAAAAGGTACTGGTAGATTAAGGGCGAGAGTCAAATACGAAAGAAGCCCCTCCGAATACGAACTCCAACTGGAGTCTATAACATGGCGTACTCGGAGCTGGCAAAGTGAGGCAAGTCTCAACCGAAGAGGATCGGCGCTCGTCGTGCGGAACCTACAGCAAGATGGGCAAGCCCAGGGTGTGTATCTTCCCTCCTATACTCAATGAAACATCTCTTAAGGACCCTCTAGATGATAATCCTAGTGCGCCATGCCCAATCGGAAGGCAACAGTACGCTCCTTGCCCATTCGATCCAATTGTCTATCTCCTAACCCTGTTCAGAAAACCGCGACATCCACCAAACCATTCCAGATCACAGAGTCAAACTCACCCCAGAAGGCCGTTCGCAAGCCCATGCCGCCGGCCGCAAACTCCGCTCCCTCCTGCGCCCATCCGACACCCTCCACTTCTTCACCTCCCCTTACCGCCGCACGCGCGAAACCACCGAAGGCATCCTCTCCGCCCTGACGGCCTCCTCCCCATCCCCCTCGCCCTTTCCTCGCCACACCATCAAAGTCTACGAAGAGCCTCGGCTGCGGGAACAAGACTTCGGCAACTTCCAGCCCTCGTCCGCGGAGATGAGTCGGATGTGGCAGGAGCGCGCCGACTACGGGCACTTCTTCTACCGCATCCCGAACGGTGAAAGCGCAGCCGATGCGTATGATCGGGTCAGCGGCTTCAACGAGAGTCTGTGGCGGCAGTTTGGGGAGGAAGGGTTCGCGAGCGTGTGTGTGCTTGTGACGCACGGGCTGATGTCGAGGGTGTTCCTGATGAAGTGGTATCATTTCTCGGTGGAGTATTTTGAGGATCTGCGGAATGTCAACCATTGCGAGTTTGTGGTCATGAAGCTGAACGAGGAGAATGGGAAGTATGAGCTGAAGAATCAGCTGAGGACGTGGAGCGAGTTGAGGAGGGAGAAGGAGAGGCAGGTGGAAGAGGAGGGGAGGAGGAAGGCGGAGCCGCCGAGTCCGGTGCCGATACGGAAGAGGTGGGGTCCAGGGAGAGAGGGGGAGGTGTCGAGGACGGTGGTGGCTAGGAGGCAGAATACGGCGGACTTGTTTGCGGACGAGGGGCTGAGGGAGGACATAGAGCGGGCGGTGGGGATGGAGAGGGCCAAAGACCAGGACGAATCTCCCTGGCCGGAGGATAATGAATTGCAGCAGGTTGAGGTTGAGAATCAGGAGGCTAGTAACCCAGATGCCTCGCTCTCGGTCTCGTATCCTCAGAAACCAAAGCTCTCGCCGGCGAAACGAGAGGTATTACAAGCTGGTCGTGACGGCGGCGGGTCTCGCTCTGGTGCAGCAAGCAGGTCCGGAAGTCCATCGACCGAAGGAGAGGCGGACACGAAAGACCGCATGAAGAGCGTGCAAGTGAGGAGCAGTATGGCGATGGCTCTGAACGGCGAACTGAGGACAGGTGATGGTAGCAGCAAGCAGCATAGCCGTGCGAGAGCGGACACCTTGGGCGACCAGAGCGATGTTGATGATGATGATGAAGCCGTTCAAGAGATTAGGAGGCAGGAGATCGCTGATAGAAGCTATGAAGGGAGTGTGTTGTAGGCATTGCATAGCTGGAATACCTGTTATGGCGAGCATACAGAAAAAAGGGGCATATAGAAAGGGCATCCTTGGCTTTGGACTACTCGCATCGATCGGTGGTGTTAGATACCCCATGTAGATGCAGACATCATGATCTCATCGTCTTTGATATGTTACATGTCTATGTGTGTATCGCTGGATACTTACTTTTGAGCTACAGTGCATATCGTGGATGAGAAGCTGCAGGATCAATCATCGCCTCCACCCCCCATATTACCTCCTGACTGTTTCGCCGACTTAGCACTGCAAATGTCGTCAACCCGTAGTAGGAGGCAAGCGGACTAGGGAGGTTAGAGACATTAGCATTTGAGATTCCTTTACCCGGACGACAGGCTTACCTCAACAGCAGTCTTGATGCTCTGCAACTTGACAGCCTCAGGCTCCCAAACGCCATACTCCTTCATATCCACTAGCGACCCTTTCTCTCCATCGATACCCCAGGTGGCGCCCCCTTCGGCATGCTTTGCTCTCAGTCGCGTCAGTACCCTCACCGGGCTGCTTCCCGAATTCTGAATCAGAGTTCGTGGAATGACCTCCATGGCTTCTGCGACAGCTTTGTACGGCCACTGTTGCACTCCTTCAACGGCCTTCGCCATCTGCGCTAATCGAACCGATACTGCCATTTCTGTGGCTCCGCCGCCAGGTGATAATCGTGGGTGGAACATGACGTTCCGAGCAACGGACATTGCATCTTGAAGGTTACGCTCAATCTCGTTGAGGATATCTTTGGACGGGCCACGGAGGAGGATGGTGCAGGCTTTCGGGTCTTTGCATTGTGTGATGAAGGTGAAGTATTCGTCGCCGATCTTCTCGATCTCGAAGAGACCACACTGCGTACCCACATCTGATTCATGGAGGTCATCGACGCGGTTGACGATGGTTGCTCCAGTCGCACGTGCGATACGATTATTGTCGGTCTTCCTCACTCTTCGAAGTGCCGTAATGTTGTGCTTGACAAGGAAATGCTGTGCTAGATCTGAGACGCCCTTTTCGGTAATGACCAAGTCAGGCTTCAGAGCTATGATGGCGTCAGTCATGGCTTTGACTTGTTCCTCTTCGATTTGCAGAATGCGATTCCAGTCCTCTTCTTTGCTGACTTCGATGTTCGTTTGCGATTCACCCTTTTTGTACTCCAAAGGACAGTCGAGCAGTACGACCCGCGGGTTCTCGATCCGCCGTCGCATCTTCGGGTGTGTGATGTCCTTGTTCAGCATTACGCCATCGAGGACTTTGCTATCTTCTATCTCACCGCCTGGAATCTTCTCGACTTTGGCGTAGCGCTTTATATCGATTTCTTGCCTCCCCCCACCCATATCGTGCGAGACTATGCGGACCGCTTTGAGAGCAAGATTGCACATCAGCTCTGACCACCTTGAGACGAACTTGGTGCCTATTGAAGAGGAAATAAGGTTGTACATGGCTTTGTCGTCGTTGACATCCACCGGTAACGAGATTTCTTCGATGATATTCAGGGCGTCTGCTAAAGCGCGTTTGAAGGCCGATATTATGACCACGGGGTGGATGTTGCGTTCAAGTTGAGGAAGGGCTTGCGCAAGGATCTCGCCAGCTGAAGTTCGTCAGAAAATCCGTCTCTCTACGAGCTATAGAGCTCTACCTAGTATGATGACCGTGGTTGTCCCATCTCCCACTTCTTCGTCTTGTGTTCTGCTCAGCTCAATCATGCTCTTCGCTGCTGGATGTGCGACCTCGATCTCTCGTAAGATAGCATGGCCGTCGTTCGTCAAAACGATACCACCCATAGGATCCAGAAGCATCTTCAGCATAGCTTTGGGCCCAAGACATGATCGTATTATGTCTGCGACACTACCCCATCGTTGTTAGATACAGAACCCAGCGTCCAAGGGAGAAGAGCCCACGTTTTCGCTGCTGTGATATTCGAGAGTTGCGCTTTGCGACCCACTTGTCTGTCGCCAGACTGCGTATCTGCATTTTCCCTTAGCATAAGGGAGCTGTTGGAAGCCAAAGATTGTGAGGTTTTTACTCATCACTACCACGGGAGCCTGCATCCTGGCTGATTTTTAAAGACGGGTTGTGATCTATATTAGAATTGAAGGATACCAGAGTGATTTGGCTCTTGTATGTGATTCGGCGAAGGTGAGAAGATTTACGCTTGACCACCGGTGTACAAGCTCGCAAATATAGTGATCGACGCGACTGAAATTCGTTAGAGAGCTATCGCGTGTAGTCGCGGCTACTAGTGAGCTAACCCGAAAGGTGCTAAATGTTAAAGCTTGGCCGGACTGCAATCTTCTCCGCGTGGAATGAGAGGAGTAGAAAAGTAGAAGATGAATTGTTGCTTAGTATTTCTCGTAAAGACCACGGGCAGTCATCGTGTTGCGACGTGGAGCCGCTTCGACCTCTGGTAAGATGTTGGTCTGGGAGTATTTCCGAATCAGTCGAAGAACTCACCGGCGGCTTTCAAAGCCTTCTCCTGACGCTCTTTCTCTTTGCGCTCCTTTTCTTTACGCTCATTCTCGGCGCTTTCCTCGGCTGCCTTTTCTAAGTCCTCCCTCTCGGGGGCGACGCCGTTGGCAGAGGCTTCATAGCGTGAATACGGTTTATCGTCTTTTTGCACTGGGGCAAACTCACCGTGGCCCAAGTCTGGTTCAACATCGGCTCCTTCATCTGTATAGCAGTCAATGTTCTGGGATAGGTAAGTCGGCAAAGAGTCTTTCTACCTGTGGCTTCCATATTTGCAAACCCTGTTTTGCACCCTTAGCAGAAGGTTTAGAGGGTAAGATTCGACTTACAGTCTATCACCCTCCCAGGATGCTCACTCGTCCACCATTGCTCCGAAGCCTCAAGGCTCCTAATGCGGTCGTGTTGTTCTACCCGATTGAGCTCGGGCTTGGGAGATGATCGTCGAAAAACCCTCGTCCAACGCCTCCACTTCGCCCGAAGTCTACTTCCTCCTGCCATTGGTCTGTCTCAGTCTGGAGTCAGCATTCCGTCTTTGCGTAAAAGGATACGGCCCAGTTTTGGTGTTCGGAGCTGGAACTCTCTCAAAGCTCTTGATTGCACCCAAAAGGGGGCTTTCGAAACGCTCGGAAATGCAACTTACAAGAGGGGAATAACGCAAGACTGTTTATGCGGTTTGGGAGAGATGTGTTTTGCGAGCTGACGAAAGGCATGTATTGATTCTGTGTGGGTGAAAGGTGATCGCGACAATGGCTTCACTTGTGATGGTTCATAAGGCGTAGCGTGCCCTTAGTGTCTTTGGAAAGACATCTCTATGCAAAACTTCATTCTCCGGCATTTTTTCATAACATCACTTTCTACAGCTTACTACTATCTCAACCAACTTTTCAGTAGCTCTTGAAAAGGACTGATTATTTGCAGTGCTGTTATAAGCCCAAAACCCCCTTCTAGAGTCTCTGGAATTGCAAAATGAAAGGACAGCGTGTGACATCACATCGTCTGCATACCAAAGTGACCAATGCTTTTTTGGAAAAGGCACCTGACACTCACAAGAGCATGCAACTGTTTCATTGCTGGCAAGCCTCAACCAAAGGCCAGTAATACTATCACAACGGCTTCAGAGTCATAAGCACAGGGGAAGCCCCAATCCAAGCAGCATCTCCGCCCCTCCTCACAACACGTAAGCGCACAAAGCATTGTTCGTGTGTCCGGTTATGTCAAAGCATCACAACAGCTATACCTTGAGTTCCCCTCAGACTCTAGCAGACACGGAACACCGGAGACTTGAATGATTCATGAACATGGCACCAAGGACCACCCCACCCATTCCTGCCTCGCCTCACTCGCGTCCTACTGAGGCTCTCGAACAGCGAGCAAGCGATCTATCGATTCCGCCCGTCTGGACCGAAGAGGATGAAGAAGAGTTGGCAGATATCAAAGTAAAGCTCCACCAAGCACATAAGTCTTGGTCTGCAGACCAAGAGCTCTGGCAAGATCGTGTAGGTGTCAGGTTTCTTCTGCTCGTTGGTAGAACGCCTTGCTGACACAGGCCATCATGAAGCATGAAGAGCTCGAAGAGTTGAAGCGAGCGTGGCTCAAGTCTGAAAAAAAGAGAGGCAAAGCCGCACCGAAGGAGACAGGGAAGGCCGGTGATGAAGGCTGTGAGGTAAGCCGTCTGTTACACTTTCCTTACCTAGAACGTGCTAATGTGGCATTCAGGCTTCAAAGGTAGGAAAGGCGCTGCGTCGACTCTCTGAGTTGGCGCCACGACGTCGTTCCAATACCGCGAATCAGGCAACCACTGAGGAGACTGAGGCAAAGCCATCGGAGTCGAACAGCAGCAGCATTAGCGACATTGCTGGCAAACTTAGTCGTTTGCGCAGAAAGAGTACAGGAGGAGGAAGGGAGGAGCGATAGCCAGACGTTTCAGTCACTATATCACACTTGTACACTTTAGGTAGCAGAGCACACGACAGTGCACAACAAGCTTTATAACTGCAGCACGAAACCAATAAAGACCTTACTTCCCATACTCCCTCTCCCAAGCCTCCTCAAACGTCTTCCCATCCACCGCCCACTCCCTCAAAACCTCCCTCTCCAAATCATGCACCCTGCTCCCCACCAACACCAAGCTATGCAACGGCCTCCCCATATCCACCGCACACAGCTCCCTCAACGTCCCGCTCACAACCCTCTGCTCCTCACTCCCTACCCTCGCCACCCCCACCGCCAAACTCCCCTCCCCATAAACCCCCTCCCTCCTCTCCCCCTCCACCTCCAGCATCTGCCCCGCACACTCCGCCACCGTCATAAACCGCGGCGGCTCGTAGATCTTCCTCCCCTTCGCCAGATTCTCGAGACTCGGCTCCTTGACTTTGATATCCAGCAGCACGAGGGTATGCAGACCTATAGCGCGGTTCTCCTTGATGCGATCATAGAAGCTGGAGGGTTTCCAGGTGGGCGTGAAGAATGGCATGGAGACCGTCTGGCCGAAGTTGTAGAGCTGCAGGCCTGTGCTGCCGATGGCGGAGAGGATGGAGGCGTTGTGGATGGTGTGGGTGGGGATGGAGAGGGTGCGGGCGCGGAGGAGGAGGTCGGTGTGCGTCGTTGCGCTGTTGGCCACTTCTCAGTACGGGATGGCGAGGAGAGTTGATAGCAGTAAGAAATGGCGTACCCGAACGGGTCACCAACTACCAGGAAAGCGACGTCCGTCTTCTCGGCGCCTGCTAGGATCTCGTCGCTGGATGATTCGACCATTTCGCGGTCGGCGAGGATGATGGGCCGGCCATAGTAGGCTTGCTACTGTGTTGCTGGTGTCAGTGAAATCTTAAGAGAGGTTGGTAGACGGGGAAAAGAGGGACAGACAAGCTTCTCGTAGTCGACGAGGAGGATGCTGGTGTAAGCTTCAAGGTACACCCGCTCTGCTTTGCGGACGATTTCGAGGCCTTTGACCGTGATGTCTTTCTCATCGGCTAAGCCGAGGCCGATGAGGTAAAGCATTGTAAACAGCTCTCTGCCGAGTTTGAGCTAGAGAATTAGGACCTAAGGCGCAATGTCGGTGTTGGGGCAGCAGCCGTGCTTCCCAATTCGGATATTCTGGGCTTGAAAGAAAAGATGATCAGCTATGTCACGTGCAAGCTATCTCGATATTCAGAATGTGGTTCACCCCATCTAAATTTTGAAAATCGTTTTTTTTTAATCGTGCAATCTGCAAATCGACTTTTCTGCATCTACCACCCACACTACTGTCTACATATGTCTGATTAAGACAGTATTGAAGCTATATATATTGTTTCACACTTTGCTCTTCTTATCGCTGCTGTCGACATTATAGATTTGTCAAAAGTTTACTTTTTATCCAATCAAAAGAATCGGATTTCGCAGTATTTTATCGACGATTGCAGCAATAATACTATTAGATTTGTCGAAGAGAGCAATATTAGAAACATTTAATATATTAAGAACAAAATTAACGTCTATAACAATTACTCAGCGCTGCAGAATCTAATTGTAAAAAATTGTCAATCTCTTATTACTACTATTATAGCAATAGATCTAAAAATCTATCTCGAATATTGTTTCTAAATCTATTAAAATAAAATAATTCTCTATCTTTTTAATAATTAAAAAATTCTTTGTTTGCAATCTACAATATTTAGAGCTCTTAAGAAGTATTGTATATTGCAAAAAATTATTCAAAAAAAACATTAGAACGTTTGCAAATAGTTTGCAACAATTATATACTTAAAATATCGAAACTTTTTAACTCTTAAAATTAGATCTACTTTCTAAATAAGTTTGTCGCCAATAAATATATCTATTATCGCAAGCATAAATAATTCTTTTACAACATTATATTGCAAGCTATTTTATTAATTAAATAATTAGAAAGATATATTGTATTGTTAGTTTATACTATAAACAATATTCTAACATATAATATATATTAAGATATAATAGACAACTTACGCTTTGAGCCTTTGAGTAGTTTTTACATCGGCAAATCGAGATAAGTCTTCTTGGAAGCTTTTAGTCTTTCGAGACTCCCGGGGCCGTTGTGCGCATGTTTCGGCTCTCGAATTACATTAGTTGAAACTAGTTGATTTCGAATTAATTAAAAGTTAGAATATTCTTCTATGCAAAAAGATATTGTTTTAAATATCGATATTTCGATTGATTTTTTATACAATATCAAAACAATTGTTCGCAATATAAATATTACGAAATATAACAATAATTGCTTCTTGAACTCTAGAGTTTCTATATCTACAAAAATTTATATTTGCGTTAAAATTGCGTCTTTTAATCAAAATATCTATAATTAATTTTATAATATTCGATCTATTTGTAATTATAGATATATATAATCTCTCAAATCTATAATTTGCTTTCTATATAGATTTTTTATACTATTTTAAGAAATTGTAGTTCTTTGTTTTATTACTTAGAATAATATTTATATTTTTGAAATTTCTAATATAGATTAGGAATCTTTTGTATATTTTTGTATTATTTACAAACAAAACAAATATTTTTTCTTTCTTTAAATATTAAGTTGTATCTTCTTTTTTAGCATTTAGCTTTTTTCTTTATATTATTTAATTGATTGTTATTTTTAATATTAATTTCTTTTTCTCTATATTAATACAAGTTATATATTTATTTTATTTAAAAGAACGCTTTGTAATAGTTTTTAACTTTAAAAATAACTTGTTTGTTAATTATATTAATACTAGTAATATAGACAATAAGAGAATGCAATCTACAATATTAATATTTGTTTTGCGCAAAATATTTTGTTTACTATTATTTTGTTAACTCTAATTGAATTAATTTCTATTGTCGAGAATTCGATCAATATATATTTCTAGCTATATTTTTCGATAAGTCGTAATTGTCTAATTGCATTAAATGTTAGTTTTCGAAATTATTTAATATAGTTTATACTAGATATTTTTTACTAAAAATGTTTATTTTAATATTAATTTTACTTTTTAAATATATTTGTAGTTAATCAACAAATACAACAATTATGTTCGACAAATCGAAAAAAAATATAGTAAAAATTTGGCAAAAATTTGATCTAAATATATTGCAAATTTTTGTTGTTAAATATAAATTTTTATTTAATTTTTTTTTTTTTTTCGATTCTTTCTATAAGCAAACTTGTAGTCAATTAACAAATACAAAGTTATTCGACAAATTAAGAAAAAATATAGCGAAAATTTGACAAAAATTTAATTTAGATATTTTGCAAATCTTTGTTATTAAATAGAAATATTTATCTAATTATTGTTCTTCTTTTTCAATTCTCTCTATAAGTATATTTGTAGTTAGCAATATTAATCTCTATATTTAGAGAAAATCTAATAAAGATCTAATCTAGATATACTTTAGCTTTTTGTTATTAATTTAAGATAATTATTTGAATATTGTCTCTCTTTTAAGATTCTCTTTGTAAGTACTCTTGCAATTAGCTAATAAATCTAACAAAAATCTAACAAAAATCTAACAAAGATTTAACGAAGATTTAACAAAAATCTAACTTAAATCTTTGCTACTATTTGAGAATAATTATTTAATTGTTGTTTCTTTTAACAATATTTTTCTACAATTACTTTTGCAATCAATTAATTTATTTGTTAATATTCGACAAATATAAACAAGATTTGTTTAGACTTCTTCGAAATCGACTTATTTTTATAGAGCAATTATTTATTTATTTAGCGTTTTTTCTTTGTTCAAATTATTAATTAACAACAAAAACAAATTTATTTTTATTTATTCTATTATTGTTTAAGCTTTTTAATACAAAATCTCTATTTTAAATATTTATACAAGTTTTTTTATTTTTTTGTCAATTATATTGTTTCGAGAAATATTTGATCTTCAATTTATTAATATTTAAGTTCGAGAAAATATTATTAAGAAAAAAATATAAAATCTTTTTGTTGTCAAATATGTCGAGAGTTTTCTTACTACAAAATACAATTTTTTGCAACAATTTTTGTATACATTTTTTTTTATATTGCAAACTAAAAATTCTATTTTTTTTGTATCTTTTTAAAGATATCTATTAATATTTTGTCAATATTCGAATATCAATTGTTAATAGAGTAAAGAACATATTCTTAATATATTGTTTTTCGAAATTAATTAATATATAAGCTTTGTGTTTGTACTTCTTAATACAATAACAAATTATAGTTTTTACTATCTTTATTACTTCTAAAATTATAAAACTAAATATATATTTAATTAATAAATAAGTCTCAAAACTCTTTCGATTTTTGTTAAAAAACAAAGATATAAAAGTTTTAATTATTATCGAATTTATAAATATTCTTTTTGCGTTAATTTGAATCTAACTATAATTTAGCAAGACTTTAGTCAATTTAAATAAACTTATATTTTGATACTTTTTTTTTAGAAAAACAAATCTACTCAATAAGATTTAAATATAGTTGCAAGACTTTCTATTGTTGTTAAAGCTATAATAATTTTTGATTACTTCGCGAATTTGTTTTATTATATAAGTAGACTGATCGTTCGGGTCGATTTTTCCCCAAAATCTATAACTCGACCCGAAATTTATATCTAATTAGACCAAGTTTTAACCTAATATAGTTAGTAATTTTATAATTTATGCAATTCGATTCCAACTGTTAGAACCAAACGATCAGTCTATATATAAGATCGACAATCTTCTATTGTATTGTAAAACTATTCTCGTATAAGTATATCTCTATTATAGAAAAAATTAGCAACGTTATCTTTCTTGTCTTCTTCAATACAAAGATATTGCTTATATTATTGTTACGCTAATTTTTAATATAATCTAGACAATTTGCTATCTTTCTTTATATATATTTTATTAGTGTAGACAATTTGACTTTTTGTCGAAAATCGACTTAAGATCTATATCTTTTATTGAAATATTTAATAGCAAACGTAATTTGCAAATATATTTGTGCATTAAGTACAACAATTTTATGCTTTAATATAAAAATATATTTTTGATATTGTTTTATTTTGTTTTAGAGAAGTTTTCTATTATAATATCGAGTTTTGCGCAATAACAATATATTGTTTTGTCTATTTATAAACTCAAATATTCGAAACGTAGACTTTGTGTTACTAATTTTCGAAAACAAAATATCGATTTTGTTGCAAAGAAATTGAAACAATTATAAAATACACGCTTTCTTTCTTCGAAATTTGTTCTTTGTAAACAAGATATTAGTTGTAAATTGTATTAAGTTATTAAAATATTTAATAATTAAAAAAAAATTTATACTATAATTTAATTGTAAAGACAACAATTCTATTTTTTTGATTTTTTTATTATTAATCGACAATATTTGTCTTCTATACTTAATTGCAATATATAGAGATTCGAAAATCTTAAAATTTATATTAATATCGAAATCTTTATTATTCTTTTATAAAACAAATTAATATATATTTTTAAAAATCGAAAAAACAACAACGCGTTTATTCGTTATATTTGCGAAATTTGTTTAAGAGCTATAAATAGCAACAATTAAAATGTTCGAATATATTAGTAATACAATTTGTACAAATTTATTGTAGCGTTCGAGTAAGAATGCGTGTTTTAAAAACAAGAAAAATAATATTTAAAAAAGAAAAACAACAAAAAAAGCTATTGTAATGCATTAAAATATACTAACAATTAAAACTATTCTAAATTTAATTAAGATCTTGTTTAGATTTTAACAAAAAAAAATATAGTATTTATTGCTCTAATTTATAGTATAATTCTTTTGTAACTTTTACGCAACTTATTAAGAACAATTGTAGTTTTATTAATTTATCGAAATCTTGTTTTGTTGTTTCGACAAAAATGTTTTTTGTATTAAAAAGTACAATTTTTTTAATTTCGAATTATTAAAAAATTAACTTTGTATTTTCTTTTCAATTCTTTTTTATATTCGAATTTTTATTTTTTATTAAGTTAGCTTTTTTGCGTCGACAAAATAAAAGAGAGACTAAAAATATTATAAATACAAAACAAATATTATATATATTAAATATCTACTATTTTTGTTTAATTATAAATTTTGTATTCAATCGATATAAAATAGAATTGTCAAATATATTATTTTGTTTAAAAATGTAAAAAAGATATCGAGTCAAATATATTTAATTTTTCGATATAAATAACAAGTTAATTAATAGTTTTTTTTTTTAAAGTTGTCGATTCTATCTTCTATAATACAAGATAGCAAAATTGAAAAATTCTTAATACAATTTATTTATAGCAATATATTATTGTTCTCTCTATTTTCGAAACAAATCTTATTTTTATTTTTTAGAAATCTTGAGTTAAATTCTATCGACAAAAATATATTTGTCGAACAATTATTTTAGTTGCAAAATCAATTATCGATTTTTTCTTTATTTAAATTAATAAAAAACAAAATATAAATTAAGTTACTATTAATTTGTTTTTTTGTAAATAATAGAGCGCTCTTTTGTAATTTAATATTATTATTTTTATTTCTAATATTGTTTCTATCTTCGACTCTCTTGTATAATAGTATAAATTCGATGTTATATTACGCGAAAAAGTAGAACAAAAACAAACAAACAATTAATTAATTGTTGTCTAATAGTCTAATATATAAAATCTTAATTAAGTTGTTTAATTAAAATTTCGATAGCAAAGACGCAATATCTAATAAAATCAAATAGTATAACTTTATCTCTATTAATTGTATTATACTTAAATCGCTCTTATTTACTAAAAAAAATTAATTATTTGTTACAATAAACAATAAAACAATATTCGACAACAATAAAAAAATTAATATTGTATTAAAATTGATTTTAAGATAGTTACTATATATTTTAATTAATTTTTTCAAATTATTTTGTCGAGATATATATATACTTATTTTTTTGTTAATTTCTTTTTAGATAGAAATGTTTTCTATTAAGTTTTTAAACAAATAAACAAATTGCAAACAATACAAATTGAAAGATTAATTAACAAGCAAAATTAAGTATATTAAAGTATATTCTAAAAAAAGATATAAATTCTAACAACTATATATTATAAATTATAGATAAGTATCTAACTTTATTTATTGTTTTTTTAAGTAGCAATCTCGATTAAGTCTTATATTTTTAGAGATTTTAATTATTGGAACTTTTAATTCTTTTGTTGCGTTTGTATTCTTTATATATTTTTTTTATATATATTTTGTTTGTATTTTCATTTTGTTATTAATATTATAATATAAAAAGTTTTCTTAAATATAAGTTTTATTGTAGATAATGCAATTTGTATACATTTAAGAAAAAAAATCTTTATCTATTGTTCTTTCGCAAGTTGTTAAATAGAATTTTTTTTGCTGCTATTATTGTTGTCTTTTTCGACAACAAAGCTACAAATCTTAAAGCTAATATAAATAGCAAAAAAGCAAAAACTTGTTTAAATTAAATATTTTAGATAATTAGTCTAATACTATTTTAGCAACAATTTGATTTAGATATTTTCTAGATTTGACTTAAATATTTTCTAGATTTAATTTAGATATTCTTTAGACTTAATTTAGATTAAATATTTTTAAAAATTATATTATTGCTTTTTAAAATCTTTATTATTAGACAATAATAATATGCTAGTCTTTTTGCCAATATTAATAATAATTTGTTTAGATTATATTCTAGTTTTAACTCTATTAGTTTTTGTATATTTATTGCAATTACAAAATAATTTAAGAGACTTAATACAAAGATTTGAAACTTTTTGCATTTGTTTATTTTATAAACAATACTAATTAGATACTTTTGTCGCGTTCTTATTTGTTTTCTATAATTATTTTTCTTGTTTTTTGTACAAAGTGCAAATTTGTTAATCAAATAAATTGTTTTTGCTTGCTAACAACTAATTATAATTTTGTATTTTAACTTTGCAATAAAGTTTTTGCGAATGCGATCAATATATTTCTTAAGTTCGCGCGTTTTCTTAAATTTATTAAAATCGTTTTAATATTTGACGTCGAAGTTAGTTGCAAGCATTATATATTTGTAGATATTATTAATTTTTTTTTGTTATATTGCTAGCTATATATCTTGATTATTATATTTGATTTTTTTTCAACTATAATCTTCGAACAATAGTAGAACAATAATCTTTTTGTTAATATTAATAATAATTTGTTTATTTTGTACTTTAATCTTAACTTTGTTAGTCTTTAAATATTTATTGCGATCGCAAAATAGTTTAGATAGTTTAATTCGAAAATTATTTATTATTTGTTTGCAACTATTTAATAAATAGTATTGATAAAATACTTTTGTCGCGTTCTTTTTTATTTCTATTTTTTTTGACAACAAAAAGAGCTTTTTTTTGATACGTTGCTTGTTATAGTAGTCGAATATAAATTAGAAATTGTACTTTAAGAACTTTTTAATATTTTTTTTTGTTGTTTCTATTAGCGACGTTGCTTGTCTTTTTAAGTATTTTCTAAAAATTTATTAAGAAGTTCTTCTAAAAAATAGAGTTTTCAATATTGTAAATATAATTTAGTATAGTATTGAAGAAACTAGTTACTTTTTTTGTTTTAGAAACTATAGTTATTAATATTTTGTTATAAAGTATTTTAATGTTGTTCGATAAAAACTTGTAAAAAAGTAGAGAAACAACACTATTATATTTTTTTTGCAAGTAACTCAATTTTTTGTTTAATTATTCTTAATAGAATATTTCTATTAATAATATTTTTCTTTTTTATTGTTATCTCTTTCGATTTTTTTTTATTTTTTTATTTTTTTATTTTTTTTCTATTGCTTTATTGATTTAAGCTAGCTTAAATTAAATATAATTTAATTTAGCAATTATGTTGTCAAGCTCTCTTCTATATTTGATACTATTTTGTTTATTTGTTTGCAATTTGAATTTGTTCTTCTTGAACTATAAATTATAAACTATATTGTATTAATTCTAGTTAATAAAGTTGTTAATATAGTACTTTGTGTATTTTTGATTTGCTAATACAAAATATATATTGCAAATAATATATAACAAATTATAGAAATATTAAGAGTGCAAATATTTAAATTTTTTGTTTGTATTTTTTAAATAGTTTTTTATCTTGTATATCTTGTATATTTTATTAGTAGTTTCTTTGTTAATCTAGCGTTTTAATTCGATAAATATCTCTATATATTTTTGTAATTGTTTGTTATATCTTAATTGCAAATAATCGAGTATTATAACAATAAGTTGCAATCTTTCTATATATTTGTTATTTTCTATTGTTAACTTATTGTTTTGATAGTTTTTATTAGATTCTTTGTTTTGCATTTATATACAATCTCTTTGCTAAGTTTTTCTTTCGCGCTATTAAGAAATATATTAAATAAAATTTTTCTATAATTGATTTAGATTAGTGTAATTCTTCTTGTTTAATTTTTAACAAATCAAGAACTTATAAATTTTAATAAAATAATTTTTAACTTAAAACAAGTCTTGTTTGCAAATATTTAAATTAACAATATTGTATAGAGATTCGACTATTTTTTTGTATTTTTCTCGAATAAATATTGCTAAAACGTCTATAAAATTCTAACAATTAAATTAATTATTTATAGCAATACTTTCGACTTTTTGTCAATAATAGTTGTTTTTGTCGAAATCGAACAATAGTATATTGTTATTTAAATTAAATACTATTAATATAATTATTAAATTTCGACTTGATAGAGTAATTTCTTTCTTTGATTTTTGTTTTGCAACAATTGTTGTTTTGATTTTCAAATATATAATAAAGTCTTTTATAGCAATAAGATTGTAATATCGAATATTATATATTAATATTTGTTTTTTTCAATTTTTTGTTTTGTTTGTTCTAAAATAGAATTGTTTTAATAGAAACTTATATATTGTTTTTTTGTACAATATATCAAAATTTTAAATATTGTTGTACAATCGAATAAAAGCTATTTAATGCGTTAGAATATAAAGTTTGAAAATATTAAAATATACTTTGTTTTTATTGTTCTTGTTGTATATTGTATTCTAAGATCGATATTTAACAAAAATTGTTTTTAAGTTATCGATTTAATACAAAGTATACTTTATATAACTTAATATATTTTTGTTATAAAATATATACTAAGTAAGTATAACAAAATTTATAATTGTTCGAGCACAATATATAGCTACATTTTGCTTTTTTATTAAAAGAGATATTATTGCAAAAACAAACTATACTATTATTGTTTTTTGTTCGACTTTACTTTATTGCTAAATCTTGCTAAAATATTTAAATCTTTTCAAATTAGTAATTTCAAAAATTTAACAAAAGTATTTGTCAAATTAAATCGATTTCTTTAATTCGATAATTGTTCTCTCTTTTTTTTTTGTTTTGTTAATTTCTTAAAATTAATATCGAAAATAATATTGTTAATTAAAGCAATATATTAATTAATTAATCGCATAACTATACTCTTAAACAATTGATAAAAAATATCGAAATTTATTAAAATATAAATGTTGCAATATTTATAATTTTATATTTAATTCTTAATCGAATAAATTATTATCGCTTTTTTGTTTTTTTGTAGATTCGAATATTGTTTAATAAGCTTAGTTTAAATATATTTAGAAATACAATACTTTTAATATTTTGTAAAATTTTTACACTTTCTCGAAGAAACTCTACAAATATTACAATACTTGTTTTTCTTAATATTAATAATTAGAATTTGCTTTTTATAGTTTACTATTATTTTTTTAATAATTGAATAATAGCTTTTTGTAAAACTATTAATATATTAAATATTTATATTAAACTTTTTAAAATTTTCGAATTCTATATCGAATTAACAACAAAATATAAAAATAGTAATCGACAAATATATGTTTGAATTTTTTTTTTATAGTTCAATAATATATTTTTGCTTATAATTTTTTTTTTTTTTTTTTAATTTTTACAATTAAAATTAATTAACTAATACTAGTTCTAATTAAATCTAATTTTGTTTTGTTGTTCGATCTAGATTTTTAATAGTTATATAAATTGATTACAAACTTTAATCTTTATAATAATATATTATTTGTATCTTGTTCGTAATTATAGAAATAAAAATAATAGTAGTCTTTGCTAGTAACTAATTTTGCGTAATTTACTATTAATTTTCAATATATATCTTGATATAAATGCAATTATTGTTGATTGTTTTAATTTAAATAAACGCGTAGATTAGATTATCTTTAAAAGATTTATATTTAAATAAAAAACCTATTATATCTTTTATATTTCGATAATATATAACATACTTAATAATAACAAGATTGCTAACTTTGATTGCAATTGTAAAATTTTTACTTGTTTAATTGTTATTTCGAATTTCGTGCAAGATACAATATATTTGCGTTTGCTATTTTTTAATATTTTAAAAACTATATTGTTTTCGAAAGTTTTTAAAATTCTTGTTTCTAAAAAAGATATCGACAATTCTTTTTGTAAATTTGTAGTTTATTAATTATTTCGCAAATTTATAGTTAATAGCATTCTAAAACAAACTATATATTGTTAAACAAATTTTAAATAAATTTTTTGTATTTTTTTTAGATTGATAGAAATTGCAATTCTCTCAAACTATAATATTGTTAAATTCTTTAACTCTTTTCTCTTTATAGTATTTCTCTATTATTAATAAGAAAACAATAGATTGCAAAACTATTAATAATTTTTTTTTTGCAAAAATATTCGATATTTTCGAAATTTATCTTTAGTTAATTGTATTTTCTTGTTGCAAATTTAAAAAATAACAAACTACAATTTTTGTAATATATATATTCGAATAATACTATTAATTTTAATTTAGTTTAAACAATTGTAGAGCTTTATTATATATTATTTTACTTAATATATTTAATATATTGATCTTTGCTATTATTTGTCTAATTTTAAGAAGATTATTGTATATTTAATATAAATTCTTTTTATCGAATTTTTTCTTCTTTTTTATCTCGAATTTCTTCTTCTTTTTAACACTTTTTTTTTTTGAATTACTAAGTATTGATTAAGATATTGCGTTAGTTTATTGTTGTTTTTCGACTCGAAATTATATGCAATACAAATATAAAATATAATAATTTAATTATTAATATTATTAAGTTTGTTAATTATATATAGAGTATTAATATAAAAAGTAAAAGAACAATTAAGAGTAAATTGCAAGCTATTGTATTTTTAACAACAAATTGAAAAAACAAATTGTATTGCAAAGTCTAAAATCAAATGCTAGATTTAATAGAAAAGAAGTATTGTAGAAAAGATCTTATATATCTATAATAAAATATTAATAAACATATAAAGATTAGTAATGTCAAATAGAAATACTTATATTATAAGAAAAAGTATTGATTGCTTTAATACTAGTAGTATATAATTTTCAATATAAGAAAAATATTGAATCTCAATTGTTTTCGAGTAATTATTTTTGTTAATTTGCAATAAATATTTTAGTTTTTCGATATAATAAAATTTCGAAAATTAGTTTGTTGTATATTATAGTCGATTAAAGATTTTATTATCTAATAATTAATTTTTCTAATAGTTTGAATTTCGAGTATCAAGAATAATTCTTTTCTAATATTAGAGCTAATTTAATATGTATCAATAAGCAAGTTCAAGAATATTATATTATTTACTATATAGGATAGATAAATCTTTAAATTATAGATTCTAGATAAATTCTAAAGATTTATTAGAAAATATTATTTATATAAAAAAATGCGCTTAATTACTTATTTTTTTTACTAATTAATTTATATTTAGTGCGAGTAATAACGCAGAAAGCTACACTTAGAGAAAAAATATATAGTACAATTATAGTTTTACATTTACAAGCAAAATTGCTTAAATTTGATTAAGATTTGATTAAAATTACGTCTATAGATAGTTTATTCTTTCTCTAATTGAAATAGATCTAACGTATATTTTGCTTAGATCTAATATATATTTTACTTAGATTTGATCGAGATTTGATCGAGATTATATTTGTAAACAATTTATTTTTCTTCTAATTAAAACAAATCTAATATATATATTGCTTAGATTTAATTAAGATTTAATTAAGATTGTATCTATAAGCAATCTATTTTTTCTCTAATTAAAATAGATTTAATATATATTTTGTTTAAATCTAATATATATCTTGCTTAGATTTGACGTATATCTTATTTAGATTTGATTAAGATTTGATCGAAATTGCGTCTATAAACAATTTATTCTTTCTTTAATTAAAATAGATTTAATATATATTTTGCTCAAATTTGATCAAAATTTAATTAAGATTGCGTTTGTAAACAATTTATTCTTTCTTTAATTTAAATAGATCTAATATATATTTTGCTTAAATTTGATCAAAGTTTAATCGAGATTGCGTCTATAAACAATTTATTCTTTTTTTAATTAAAATAGATTTAATATATATTTTGCTTAGATTTGATTAAAATCTAACTAAGATAGCTCTTGTCTTAATATTAGTTTAAACAAAATATACAAAATAGCGTTGCTAACTCTTTTTTTATTGTTAATACTTGCTAACAAAGAGTTGCTTTGCGAGTTTAATATACTATATAATTTTGTATAGAAGTTCGACTCGAAAAAATCAATAATTTGCCCAAATATTAATAATATCGACAAGTTAATTAATAGAATTTAATTTACTTTTTAGATTAGCTTTTTAAACTCAAAGTACTACTTAAATATACAAACAAATCTTGTTTTTTTTAAATATATTGCATTGTTATAAAACAATAATCTAATTCGTTTAAGAATAAAATGCTTACAAAAAAACTAAACAAAGATAGTTAATACTTGTTAACTAGTTAAAATATAAAAAAAGATACTTATTATTAAAAGATATTAATCTAGAATAGAAAATACAAAGATTAAATTTAAAAAAACTATTTACTTTTTTAGTTATTAGCGTTATCTTAAGAAAAACAAATTTAATTAAAATCGATTTGTTTTAATACTTAGATCTAAAAAGTATATACTTAATTGTATCGAGTTTCAAATATATTGTAATTAAAACAAAATAGATATTAATCAATAAATATCTCTCTATTATGCGTTCGATTTTGCTATATATACAAACTTATTATATATTTTGTTTTGTTTATATTATTTTTGTCTTAACTCTTAAGTCGAAATCTTTTATTGTAAGATAAAACAAATTGTTGTATAAAAAAAGTATTCTAACAATATTAATAACATCTTTGATATTCGATTTTGTTAATTATTGAAAATCAAGTTTTAAATAGACGTTGTTATTTTGTTCGATATATTAGAAACTCTATAAATTAAGAAACTTGTTAAGTTTCGATTGCTTTTAGTTGTTAATTGTCTAGCTATAACATTTTTTATATTTAATTAAAAATAAAGCAAGAGCAACGTGTCAATCGAGTTATTTAAACTTAAACAAATATTTTTTAATTATCGATTGTTCTTTTGTTTTCGCAATAGTTTATAGAAAAGTACTTAATTAAAACTCTTGATTGTTCGATCAATCTTGTAGAGTTTACTCAACAATTTTTTTGCGCTTTAGTAGATTGTTTGTTTCTAATAGATTGACTATCGGATCGGGTTTCGGTTCCAACTTTAGGAATTGACTCGATTCGACAATTTCAACTCTAGAAATCGACTCGAAATTCGAGTCGATTTCTATTATTTTGAAATCGATTTGATTCGACCCGAGTCGATATTTGGTTCTAATATTAGGAATTGAATCGAATTGTCAAGAAATCGAAAATAACATTATTATGCCAAGATATACTAAAAATAGTATAAAATAAGTTTAAATTTAGATTTTCCAATTAAATTCTATAAATAGTATTTAATTATTAATTTATTATAAACAATAATACATTACTATAATGTATTATCTATATCTATAAGCGTGCTAGATACTATTAAAAATATTAGATAATTAATATTAAGACATAATTTGCATCTATAAGCGTGCTAGATGCTATTAAAAATATTAAATAATTAATATTAAGACATAATTTGCATCTATAAGCGTGCTAGATGCTATTAAAAACATTAAATAATTAATATTAAGATATAATTTGCATCTATAAGATCTATAGAGTCTATAGATACAAATTATTAATAAAATGCATTATTTGCATCTATAGACTCTATAGAATCTATAGATGCGATTTAATTATTTTCTTTGTAAAAAGTAGTAATGCATTACTATAATACATTATCTTATTATAATTAAATAATTAAATACTATTAAATATATATAGACTATATATTAACTATTAATAATTATAATATAATTATTTAAATAGTCTTGACAATTTGGATCGATTTTTCGGATCGAATTTCGATTTTAACTCTTGTCAAGATTAGAGCTTTAATAACTAGTATATAGTTAATTAACGAGAATACTAACTATGCAAAACTAACTATATATAGAAAATAAATATAAGTACTATAAGTGTCAAGGCGCTAGACGTTACTCGTAATATATTTGAGACTAAAGAGCGAAAACTTAAAGAGTAATCGAAGAGCGAAGTCTATTTAATCTAAAATTGTAACATTATTTCTTTCTTTTATTCGCAAACTTCAATAAAGCAATGTCAAGTCTTTCAATTAGCGTTTCTAGTTAACTTTAGTTAATTTTAAGTGTTTGTCGAATACAAACTTCGATTAATGTCGAATACATATTAGATATTACTTAACAATCAAAATTAAAATTTTTAATACGCGTTAAACGAAAGAATAAATTTGTCAAATAAAAAGAAAATAATCGAAAATTTTAAAATAAAATATGCAAAAAACAATAATATGCAAAGCAAAGAGCGTATATGTTACAAATAACGTTCTAGTAAACTCTTAGCTATCTTCAATTAATATTGAGCACGCCTATTAAGTACGATCTATTGTTCGAAATAAAATGTTGAGTTATCGTTAAACAACGAAAATCGAATGTTAAACAATTGTTAAGTTGTAAAAATCGAGTTTCGAACAATTTGTCGAACAACGACAAGATTGAAAGAGAAAAAAAGATAAATAAATTTTAAGAAAACATCAAATGTAAAAAAATTAAAAAGAGTACAAAAGATTATTAATTTTAACTCTAAGAGAAGAGTCTAAATTACGTAACGCAAAAACTAAGAAATTAATTATATTCAAGAAGATTTAAGAGATCAATTAATTACGTAATTTAAAAGAAAAATCAATAATAATAAAGAAGATAGCAACGACAAAAAGTTGAAATTTGTCAAATTTTAACTATGTTTAAATACGTTTATCTAAACTTGCAACACAAAGAGAGAAAATAATATAAAAGTGTCTTAATAGCAATTTATACGCAATCGTGCGTATATTTAGAAATGTCAAATCAATTCTAATTTGAAAAATCTTTAAAAAAAACAATTATAAGATATTTAGCAAAAATATTATAAAGACGACAACAAAAATCTTAAATATATATTAATTAACTTTTAATAATAGTAATGCATCAATAATGCGTTTTTAAAATTCTTGTTAAGTACAATAAAAAACAAGACAACATATTAAATTTAATTTTAATTGCAAATATATAGCAAATAATTTTTAATAATAGTAATATATTAGCAATGCGTTTTCAAGATCAATTCTAAATATAATAACAAAAGTTATAAATGCATATTAAGCAACGTTTTAACAATAATAACAATAGAACGCAAAAATATATAAGTGCGAATTATTCTACTTATTAGATTTTTAATTAAGAGATATCTTAAATATTTAATAAAATCTCGTTGCGTTTAAATATTTATAATAAAAGTTAACAATAAAGTTAAAACAATTGTTAATTATAAAGTAGTTTAGTTATTTAGATTTATCGTTGTAGTTTATATAACTTATAAAGAGAATTTAATATTGTAGCATTTTGCGTCTATAATTAATAACAATTAGATTTAAATTTACGTTATTGTTATTTTTGCGCATATTGTATCGTAATATCTTAATATCTTTAACATAATATTCGAAATTGTTGTTGATATTGTTAATAGTATTAACAAACAACAAAAACTTAATTCCTTAATTTAATAAAGATTTGCTTTTGTTAAAATGCAAAAGTTATAAATAAAATATTAAATAATTTTTTATTAATTTGAGCAATTCTAATTCGTAGACATAATTGTTAATTATCTAAATAATTTTATAGAGATTTGCATTCTTATACTTTAAAAACTTGCATAATTAAATTGTTTTAATATTTTAAATTGTTTTAATATTTTAAATGTTAAATATAATTTAATTATTAATTTTAAATTTCGAGATTGCAACGCGTTTATAATTAGTAAATTATATTTATTTAACTTAAGTTTAAATAAGCTCTTGTTAAAGAAAGTTTCGCAAAATCTTAATTTTTTTAACAATCTTGTTAACGTTTTTTATATTGCGACGAACTTCAAACGTAATGTTGTTAAAAAAGACTATAGATAACTTTAAATCTAATTGTAACAAATAGTTTTTAATAACAAAAAAAAATAATAAATTAATAGACTTGTTAATATAATTGTTTGCGACAAATTCGACAATAACAAGATAATTAATTTAGTTATTTTAATTGTATTGTATATATACTTAAAAATATTACTTAAAAGCAATATTAATATTTTCGATTTAATTGTTAATTTCTAAGTAAAATGCAATTAACAATTTAAATTTAAATTCTAATTTTTTGCAAAAATATTGTTAGAAGTAAGCAATAAATTAAGTATCTTTATTAGAAACAATAATAATTAAAAAGCTTTTAATGCGCTAAACAAAATTAATAAAGATCTAAACAATAATTTTAACTTTTAAAGAATTTATAAATATAAACTTTTTATTTTTAAAGAATTTATTAATTATTATTAAAATATATTAAAAAATCTTTTTTTATAACAATATAACAACAAAGAAATAATAAAATTGCAAAATATGTTTTGCTAATAACAATCTAAAATAGATAGAAACTTTAGTAGATTATATTTATATTTGCAATATAATTTGATATATTTATAAATTGAACAACTTTTAATATATTTTTTAATGTTTAAATACAATATAGATTAATAATAGTAACACTATACTTTTTTAAAAGTAATTGTTTAACTTAAGTACTTAATGCTTAACAATTTATACTAGAATTTAATTGCTTTAATTTAAAAAATATTATTTGTACTTTAAAATACATACATTTTGTTTCGAACAAATAAATATTTAATATTAATTATTAAGTATTTAATTACAATATAATTTTCAAGTTTTAATTTAATTATCTTGCAAAAAATAATTAAAATCTTTTATTTATTAATTTCTTTAACATAAATAATTTGTTTTATCTTTTTGTTATGCAAATATGTTTTTAATATTTATTAAGCAAAAACTTCGAAATCAAGTTTTATCTTAAATTTCTTCTTTTTTATTAAATTAATTGTAATAACAAATAAAAGCTAGATTATAAAAGAAATTGCAAATATAAACAAATAAATTGTAAATAAAATAAATGTATTAAAAGAAAAAATAAAATCGATAGTTAAAGGCAACAAAATTGTAGATTAAGAGATCGTAAATATAACAATAATAAGCGACAAAACTAAAAGAAAAGATCTTGCAAAACAAAATTTGTTTTGTTAAAATAATACAAATATTGTAAACAATAAGAACGTAAATAATTTTATGTCTTTGTTAATTGTTAACGAAATTTAAGTAAATTTTTTGCAAACTTTTGCGATTCTTTTGTTAACAATTAGTTTAAACTTGATAAAGTTTTAAAGCAAACAAATCAATTTTGTTACTAAATTGTAAATAACACTTAATAGTAGCAAAATTAATACAATAATTTTAACTATGCTTAATCTTAAGTTGTGTTATTTAAGAATTGTTTATTGTTAAAACTAATTGCGAGAATTATTGTTATTAAAAAGCAAATTTTGCGATTTTCTAATTAGATTATTTAACTTCGCATCTAGCACACTTAATTAATAAATAATTTTAAAGTTAAATTTGAACAAGAATTCGACTTAGCGAACTTAATAACAATTAAATTGTTTAATAGTTATAAAATGCTTTAAATTGCAATAATCGATAATAATCTTAATAAATTGTTCGACAAATATATCGACATACTTTAGATGTTATTTTTTAAAAGCGCAAACAATAATTAATAGCTTTTTGTTATAAATTTTGTAATTGCACTTTATAAACAACATAATTTTAAATATGTAAATTATTAAATAAAATAATTTATTTAAGTTTATTTGTAATAGTATAGCAACAACTACAAAGTCAAAAATATTATTTTCAATTTAAATCTCTAAATTAAAATCGAAATAATACAAAATAAACTAATTAATAAAAACTTTTTTAAGAGCTTGAAACGCAAGATCTTTAAAATTGTTAAATTGTTATAAAAAACTAAGACTCTTGTTTTTAAGCTTATTAAACGCTAACAAAATTTAATTAAATCTAAATAGTTATAGATAAATTGTCAATAAAAGTTAACAAAGTTTAGAAAAGCTTGCATATTATATACGCAAATAAAAACTTTTTACTTAAGAATACATTTAACTTTTTCGAAATTTATTTAAATCTCTTTAATAATAATAATTAAATCTAAATATTTAATTTGCTTAATAAAGAAAATATATTTGTTAATATTTAAATAAAGATTTACGTTATAAAGCTTAGCGAAAACTTTATTTATATAATTTTTATATTTTGTCTCAATATTATTGTAGATTAAGATATTATTTATATAAATAATGCAAAAATTGTTTAAATAAAAATTAAGAATCTTATTAATAAAAAACTAAAACATAATTAAGACGTTATATAGTTTAAAAAATATTACAACATATTTAAATAAGTGGTAACAAATAATAAAAACTATTTTGTGTTCGTTATTAAGACGTATTCGAATTTTGTTAAAGACAACAATAATATTAAACTTGTTATAGTACTTAATTATGCATAATTGTTGCAAAATCTTTTAAATTAATAATAAAATATTGCGATTCTTAATTGTTAAAGCGTTAAAATCTCTATAATTTACACAAATGCACAAATTCTTATTAAACTTCTTAACTATAAGAATAAAAACAATATATTATAAAATATCATTGCGAATTTGATCTTTGCTTTTTATGTTATCTAGATAGACTCTAATAATTTTTTCTTTTTAACAAGAAACATTATAGACTTTTTTAATCGAAGAAGTTGTTTTTGAAACAAAATTAATAGTATAATTAATACTTTTATTTAATAATAATTTGTTAATTTCTTGTGCGTTAAAGAGCTTAACTTAATATCTAAACTTTAAATAAATTTGCTTCTTTAATTGTTCTAAATTAAAAGAATTTCGCTTAAGTTTCGCATAAAATTTATCGTAATTATTAAAAATTATAATTGCAACGTTTATTGTAACATTATTGTCTATAGTGCAAGCTAAATATTTATTGTTTTTCTTTAATTAATTTAGCATAACAAAATGTTTAAACAATATAACAACTATTTTGTAACTTTCTTTGTTAACAAGCTTTAAAAATATAAAGACATTTATTTAATAAACGTCAACTTTATTAAGAAACTTCAAAAACAAACGTTTTAATTGCTTGCGTAAATTGTTAAAGATCTTTAATAATTATTAATTTAACAAGTAGTACTTTATGCAATAATTAAAGTTAAACTTAAAAAATTGTATATTATTTTTAATTTATACGTTATACTTCTTAATTTAAAATATGCTAAAAATAATTACAAATTGTTTTAATTTAATTATTAAACACTATAAGATATTAATATATTTGCTAAAATTAACAATAATTTAAGCGATATAAATAATGTTAGAAGCGAATTTGTTATTAATTAGACGCAACTTAATAAAATTTCGAAATAATATAATAAAAAGCTTATAAAGTTTAACAAACCTTTTATTTACAAAGACTCTATTAAAGACTTTAATATTAATAAGTAGTATTGTTTTAATATAATATTTATTAAAAAACAAATAAACTTAATTTAAACAAATTTTAACGTAAAAATTTAATTGCTAATTGTTAAACAACTTGTTATTAATAGTATTAGAATTAAATTCAACTTTAACAAACAAAGTTTTATCTTATAAATTAAATATAACTTTGAGTTTTATTTTTATTTTTTGTATAAACGTTAGTTTTTGTTTTAAATTGCAACTCTTGTTAAAGATATTTAGTTTTTTGATTTGCTAAAGTTATTTAAGTTGTTATTTAAAATATTAGAGAAATTATTTTCTTTAAGTGTTGTTAATTCGAAGTTGTTAACATTATAAGTTTTAAACTTAATAAAAGCTTTATTTTTAATTTTAGTTAATTTGTTTTTGCAAGAGATGTTTTTATAATGCGATTTATATTTTAATTTAAGACATTTTTGACAAAGATTAAAAAACTTAATTTTGTTTTTAAAAGCTTAAGATTATACTTTTATATTTTGTTTCTAGTTGCGAATAAAAATACGTATACTAAAGTTATTAATATCGCAAACATTCGTATTAATACGTTTAAAAAACTTAGAAATATTAATGCGATTATTGCGTTTGTTAATGCTATTAATAGCTTATATATAGATAGAAGTTTAAATAGTAATTAAATAAGATTTCTTTATTTGTTAAAGTTTTAAATCGATTTTACGAATTAATTTAATAAGTTGATTTAAAATAATATAACTTGTTAAAGTAACATAGCGACTTTAAAGTTTATAGTTTAAATCTTTATTAAATTAATACATTTTATTAACTTCTAATATAAAGATTCTAGCTATTATAGATATAAAGTAATTAATATATTAATTAAAGATTTTAATATTCTTTATAACAAATTTGGACAACGTAATTTTAACAAAATTATATTGTTTTTTATCTAGATCGTCTTATTAAGCACTTAGATCTTTAAATAGATTATTTATTATTAGATAAAAATTAATAAATTTATTAGACAAACAATACTTGATTTTTTTTAAAAATATTGTTAATAATCTTAATAACAACAAGATTAAGTTTGATTTTTTTAAAAACAAAACGTCGAAAAGCATTACTAAACTTAGAAATTAATATAATAATTTATTGTTTAAACTTTTTAAGATCTCTAATAAAGATAAAGAAATCAAAAAAGTATTTATTATTTTTTACGTTTTGTAGCTTCGACTTAAGATTACAAACAAAATAAACGTTATTAAGTCGATCTCTTGTTTGTAAGTTAAATTTATAAGAATAATTACATTTGTTGTTGCTATTGAAGTTGTAAGTTATATAAATAAATTCAATAAATATAGTTTCTTTATTTTAAGAAAAAGAAAGCTTTTGTTTTAGTTAATATATAATAGCTTTGAACAAATCGCATTAAGCTAAAACGTTATTGCGCTTTTGTTAAAAACAATATATTGTTTTGTTACAAATGTTTACTATTAACTTCGCTTAATTTAAATAAGTTTGCAAAAAATCAATTTGAATTTTTAATTAATAAACAAAGTCAAAATTAATCTTTTTATTAATTTGAAATTCGACAATAGTAATACTATTCTTATAAAGTAATTAAAGTTATTTCTTTACGTTATTTTTAATTGCTTTTTAGAGAAATTAAGACATTTTTTGTTAATTTTTGTTAAAATTGTTAAGTTGATTAACTAGAATGCAACATTAATTTAACTTATTTTTGTCTTCTTTTTTGATATATTTGTTACGAAATTAAGCAAAGTTGCTATTTAGCAACTAATATATTAACAATCGAATTAATGTATTTAACAAATTTATATTGTTAAACAAATTTGATTTAATTAGTTTATCGATTATAGTTTCGTAAAAATTGAATCGAACAAACAACGAAAATTCGAATATATTGTACTTAAGTAAGTTAAAGTACTCTTTAAGCTCTAAATTGTCTTTAAGATTATTTTGATCTAATAAAGAACTTATAAAATAATAATTGTAACAAAAAACAATATTAACATCTAATTAATCTTTATTTATTAAGAGTTTTTTAAATAACTTGCGATTCTTGCTAAAGTTAAATTTGACTTTGCTCTTTAAAATTGATTTTTTATTAATTATATTATAAATATAAATAAAATACAAATAATGCAAATGTTTGTAAACAAGAATAAGAGCTTAAAATTAAATATATTTAAGATTATACAAATGTTAAAGAACTTATATTATTTACAGAACAAAATTTTTAATATTAAAAATAAATGTTGCTTAAAATGTTGTTTTGTTGCGTAATAAATCTTCTAACATACAAAAACAAAAGTATTGTTTAAAGATAACAACAAAATTATATTGTAATTGTTGTTTTAACAAATTTACTAATTCTATTCTAGCAAGTTTACTAATCTTATTTTAGCAAATTTACTAATTTTATTTTAGTGAGTTTATTGAGTCGAAGCTAAAACAATTTGTTGTCTCTTTATTCTAACAAGTTTATTAATCTTATTTTAGCAAATTTACTAAATCGTAGTTAGAACAATTTGTTGTTTATCTCTTTTAGCAAAATTACTAAAGAATTAACAAAATTAAACATTGTTAAGTTATATATTAATTAAAAGATATTTATTGTCGCGACTTAATTATGCTTTGCAAAGCGTCTATTCTAGTAACTTTATATTTAGAATTGCTTTAGTAACTTTATATCTAAAGTTGCTTCAATAACTCTATATTTAAAATACGTTTCAAAGAAAAAAAGTTAGCAAATATAAATATCTTTAGAGTACAATTCGCAAAATCGTATTTAAAGAAATAGCTAATATTATATTAGAATTAAAGCTTTGATAACTAGTATATAATTAATTAACAAGAATACTAGCTATGCAAAACTAACTATGTATAAAAAATAAATATAAATACTATAAGTGTCAAGACGCTAGACGTTACTCGTAGTATACTCGAGACTAGAGGGCGAAGACCTAAAGAATAACTAGAGAGCGAAGCCTATCTAGCCTAGAATCGTAACAACTCTAGAAATCGATTCGATTCAACTTGGTTTTCGATTTCAACTTTAGAAATCGATTCGCCAAGACTTTCGAATTGGATTAATTCGAATCGTCAAAATTCGAATCAATTAATCGATTCGAACTCGATTAATCGACTCGACGCAATTAGTCTAGTTTCTAATAGCACTAAAGTAACAAAGAAAGTTCAAAGACAAATATCGATCAAAATATCAAGTAATACAATAGAGTTTAAAGACTTTGCGTCGACTATAGTTTTAAATATAACAACAAGTTAAAAACAAAAATCTAAACAATTATATTTTGCTTTTTCAATAACTATTTATAATCTCTTGTTAATAATTTTTACAATATATAGTTTATCGACAACAAATATTATATATTACTAAGATATTTTCCTATAACAAATCTACGAATTTAATAGTAGTAATTATGTGTTGCACTAAATATAAGTCTCGAATTTAATTTTTTTAATTCTTTCGAATATTTAACAATTTTGTTAACAAACTATTAATATAAATTACTCTAGTTCTTAATTACTTTGTTTATAATTTGCACTTTGTTATAAATTTATTTTTAACAAAAAATAAGAGCTAATTTATAAAAAGCAACAAGATATAAATATTAACAAACTTAATATCTAGATTTTTCAAATTAATACAAATCTTAATTGCAATAAATAATTTCTCGATATTAATTTTTAATATAAGAAAAACAATTATTTTATAGTTTAATTTATTGTTAAAAAATATAGACTCTAAACAAATAGCAAACTACTTTTTAGAGGTTTGCGATAAAAAATAGTTGTTTTTTAGTAATATAGTTTTCAAACAATGTTGTTAAGACTCTAATTGTTGTAATTATTTTTTTCGAATTTTTTTCTACTTTATTTATAATTATAATCGAAATAAGACTACAACAATTGTCTAAATTGTATAAAATTTGTTAATATTTGTTTTTAAACTATTTGTTTTTGTAAAAGTATAATATCTTCTCTAAGTTTGTTTTTATTAATAATTAAATTGTTTTATTAATTGTTAATATTATTGTTTAGACAAATAATAATAATTATTAAATACAATTGTTAATAAAAGAGTTCAAGTTTCAAATTAGACAAAAATTATTTAACTTTTGCTATTGTTATCTCGAAAATAATTAGATAGATAGTGTTAATAATTCGAGTTTAAAATTTTTAAAAAAAATGCTTTAAAAGTTAATCAATTTGTTTAATTGTAATATTAAATCGAAAATCAATTTTAATATTAATAAAAAAGAGCAATTAATTAATTGTTCTCTTTAATATATAACAATACTAAATTGATTTGTATTTGTATTTTTAATATTATTTCTTAATATTTTATCTTATATATATGTTATTTCGAATATATATTGTAATGCGATCTTTTGTATATAATTGATTTTTTTATTTTCTATAATATCTAATATAATATCGATATCGATTTTTAAAACTTAAATAATTTTTCTTTTTGTTGTTGTTAAATTTGTTCGAATATTTATATAATACAAAATTGTCGATATTTGTATTTTAATCTTTTGCTTTTTGTTGTTTGTTTTGAGAAGATTTCTTTATTAACCCGAAGTCAAAACTAAATATATTAGTTTTTCTAAAATATTTAAAGTCTAAAAAATATAATTAATTATTAGCAATTAAAACAATAAAGCTTTTGTTAAATACTAATTGTCTTTCAATTTACTTAATAAAAAATCGAAAAAAGTATTATTTTTTGCAAAATTATTAAGAAGACTACTTTACAAATCTTTTAAATTATAATGCAACTTTTTTTGCATATTAAGAACAAACAAATCTTTGTTTTTTAAACAACTAGAACAAAATTGCAAAGAATTTTGTTCAATTGTTTTGTCTTTTAGTTAAATAATAACAATTAAAAACAAATATTTATTTATCGAAATTGTTTTATATATATATATTAATATTTGAGTTTTTTTATTTTTGATAAAATTAATATTAAATAGTATTTTGTAGATTTTTTGCATTAAATATACTTATTAACTTTGCAATTGTAGTATAATAAAATTGATACTACTTTTAGTTCGAAAGAAATCGACAACTTATAAAATAATTGTTAAAAAACTTAAAAAAAAATCTATAAACTTAAAAATTTTATCTAAAAAAGCAATAAAAATTTGTTAAACACAAATTATAATTATAAAGTTAACAAAACTTATAGAAAAGAAATAGAATATAAAATTCAAATAAAATAAGATTTAATATAATTTGTGCTAAAAATATTAAAAACAAAATTAACAATATTAAAGAGAGAAAAAATAGAAAAATCGATATTAATAAGTTCGAAGACTAAATCGATAATATTAATAATAAAAAGAATGCGACAAAAGTTATAAATATTGTAATAATTTAATAAAAATTAATATAACTATTTTACTCTTAAACTATTAAGTAAGATCTTTTATTTATATAAATTTTGTTAATTAAGCTACTAATATAGATTAAAATATTTACGTACAATTTTAAATTTTATATCGACTAATTTGCAATCTCGAGATAAATTTGAAAAAGAAATTAAACAAAATTAATTATATATATATAATCTTGTTTAAGAGCAATTCGATTATAAAATAAATTTTTATATTTTGCGATATATAACTAATAATATACTACAAATTGATTAACAAAAGTTCGAAATTTTTCTATAATATTTTTATAGTTAATATCGAGAGCGTTTTTGTTGTACTTTTTGCTTTAAATAGTAGAATATTTAATATAATTAAAGTTTAAGACAAATAATAAAAGAGATATATTATAATATAAGTATAGTTTCGCAAGATACGTGTAAGAATATAAAGAAAAAAACTAAAAGAAAAACACTTTGTAAAATTGAATTAAAATAATTAAGAATTAATTATTAAGATAATATAATATTTAACAACAATTGAAATTGTATTCAAATAATTTGTTAATTTAAAAAAAGTTTAGCGCAATTATATAACAAAGATTTGTAGCAAATTTAAACAAGATCTTAACAAAAATATTTTATTAAACAAATTACAAAACTTTGTTATAGAAATTTTAATATAGTTAATAAAATTTTATTGTTAAGTTCGAAAGATACGCATTTTGTAGAAGTAGACAAATTTTTATTCGAATATTTATTAAATAGAAACTTTATTATTATATATTACAATTAATGTATTCTTTTTATTAGATATTATACTACTAGTATTACAAATATTGCTATATTTACTCTTTTTCTTCTTAGATATCTAAAAGATTGCAATTGTAAATTTTTTTTTTGTACTTTATATTAATTGCGTTTTTAATATTAATATTAATACAAATAATAATATAGAAGATTTCGAAAAAAAAATTTAATAATAGACTCTTTTAAGAATTTGCAATACAAGTTTAAGATTTTACATTAATTTATACAAAATAACAATTTAAATATATTGTATATTCGAATTTGTATCTATAATTCTAGCAAATTCTATTAAGATATTCAATTTTTCTTTGTTTAGTAATTTGTCGATTTCGAGACTTTTTTGCAATATAAAAAATAATTTGATTTTTATATATTTTTTAGAGTTGTTGTAAAATATTATAGTTGTTTGTTAAAAAATAAAATATTCGCAAATAAATTAAGCAAAGATAATTGATACTTGTTAACTAATTAAAAAATAAAAAAATATACTTGTTGTTTAAAAATAAAAATAGAAAATAGAAAATACAAAAATTAAGATTTAAAGAAATTATTTACTCTTTTAATTATTAGTATTATCTCGAGAAAAATAAATATAATTAAAATCGACTTGTTTAGATACTTAAATCTTAAAAATATATATTTGATTGCAATAAATTTTAAATAAATTTTAACAAAAACTAAATATATATTGTTTAAAGAACAATTTTTGATTATTTGTTTAATATTATTATATATACAAACGTTTTAAACATTTTAATTTGTTTATTGTATTTTTGTTTTAAGTTTTAACTCGAATTTTTTTATTGCAAAATAAGATATATTGTTGCAAAAACAAAATATTTTAACAATATTAATAATATTTTTGACGTCAAGCTTTGTCGATTTGTTAAAATAATTCTTTATATAAATAATATTAATTTGTTTGCTCTTTTAGTATTGTTGCAAGTATTCGAGCTTATTTAGTTTCGATTTCTTTTACTTATTAATTATCTTGCTATAAATTTCTTTGTATTTTGCTAAAAAAGAAGTTTAAACAATTTGTTAATAAAGTTTTATTAGCTTAAGTAGATGTTTTAGAAATTATTAACTATTTTTATATCTTTAAATAAGATTATATAAGAGAACTTAATTAAATATTTTAATTGTTTTATCTATTTTTGTCTTGTTTTTTGACGTAAAATTAGCTCGACAATTTTTTAGTATTTTAATAAATTTTTTAATTCTACGAGCGCTAAAATTATAAAAAATGTATTAAAAAAATTCTATATTAAAAATAATATAATATTAAGTAGTGCTACTATATTCGAAGATTTTGCACTAATAATAATATTAAATATAGCAATAAACTAAAAGCAAAATTTTAATCGATTAATTTTAATTTTTTCGATAAATTTTTACAAGTCTTTGTTAATATTTTTTACAATATATAACTTGTTAACAACAAATATATTACAATATATTATATATATATTTTTCTTTTTTAATTTCTTTTTTATCTTAAATATATATTTGATTGTTATCAAGTCTCGAAGTTTGATTTGCTAGATTTTTTATATACTAAATAATTAGATTTTTGTGCTAGCTTTAAAAGAGCAATTAAAATAATTTATATTATATAAAATTGTTTTGTTTTTAAATAATATAATATCTAATAAATATTTTGCTATAAGTTTTTTCTTTATAAACGACAAAAGATAATTTGTAAATAATAACAAAATATATATATTAATAAATTAAATATCTAGACTATTTAAGTCAATATAAATTTTAATTGTATTAAATTATTTATCTATATTTGTTATTAATACAAAAAAACAATTGTTCTATTATTCGATTTATTGTCGAAGAAGTCTAATTCAAATTGACAAAAATATATAGCAAATTACTTTTTTAATATATAAAATAAAGAGCAAACATTTTTTAATAATATTTTTTTTAAACAATGTTGTCGAAACTCTAACTTTTTTGTCTATTTTTCGCAAATTTTTTGCTATTTTATCTATAGATGCAATCGAAATACAACTATAGCAATTGTTTAAATTATCTATAGTTTGTTAATACTTGTCTTTAAATTAGTTGTTTTCGAAAAAATATAATATCTTTTCTAATCTTATTTTATTATTAATTAAATTGTTATATTAACTATTAACTTTGTTATTTATATAAACAATAATAATTACTAGATATAATTGTTAATAAAAAAGATAAAACTTTAAATTAAAAAGAGATTATTTAAATTTTGCAATAGTTTGTTTAGAATTAACAATACAAACAATATATACAAATTAAATTTAAAACTCTAAATCGAAATATTTGCAAAATTAATTGTTCTAGATAACTATTATACTTAATTGAAAACTAATTTGTATATTAACAAAAAAAAGTAATTAGTTTATCGAATATTTAAGTTTTTTTTGTCGATTTTGTTTGCAACAATCTTGTTTTTATTATGTTTCTTATTATTATCGATAATTTTAATTTTATTCTTCTCTTGTTGTATTCTAGTATTATTTTATTTTATTTTATCTTTAATATTATTGTTGTTTTTAAAATTAATTTTCGAGATTTAAATAATAATCTTTTTGTTATTTTTAAATTTGTTCTGTTAGGATTAGAGCTTTAATAACTAGTATATAGTTGTGTAATATCATAGCGCCCCCAACGCGCTAGCGCCTCAGGATATGGCAGGGCACGTAACCTCGAATGCCTATGAAAGCTCTAGATGGCACAACACTCCTTTTTGATTAAATAGCGAAGAACAAGCTCGCACGTTATAACAAGTATTAGATAGAGAGAAAGCTCGTCTCTTGTTGTTTTTCAACAATTAGTCTTACTACTATCTATCTTATATAATTGAAACATAATAATACAAGTCTATTATATTTTACGTCTTTTATATCTTAGTGCGTTAACAAGAAGCAAACGCATTTGCATTTTACAATTCTAATTGTTCTATTTTTCGAAGAAAAAGATTTGAGACATAATAGCATTATATTAAATTATAATAATTTAAGTTACAATAACTATTTAATTACTAAATTAGAGTTTAAAGACTTTAATGTCTTTCGAGACAACAATTGTTTACAAAACGCTAGCAAAAATAATTCTCGCTAACGTAACGATAAAAAAGAAGATAGTTTAGCTACGATTAAAGCTTTTACTTTATATCAATAGATAGAAATTCTAATAACAAAAATTTAAGATTTGCAAAATACTTAATAGACTTAAGTTATAATAATTGAACAAACAAACTCTTAAGTTTTACAACTTGTTATCGCATTATTATTAATAATATTTAAGTCTCTAAAATTCGAAAAACTAAAATTGTACAAAAGTTAAAATATAAAAGAGCACATTATTTAGTTTTAGAAAATCGACATTAATATAATGCGATTTTTAGCGTATTTTATTATAAATAAGAACAAAATTCTTTATTGTATATTATTTTTGAAAAACAATATTACTACGCAATAATATTTAAAAACAAGCAATAACGCTAAATTAAAAAGCGAAACCTTTGAAGAATTTAGAGAGTTTCTATTGAATTTAATAATTAATTTTGCTAATTGTCGCCTTTTTGTCTACAAAAAATAAGAAATCGCTAAATAGAAATCAAATTAAAAGATAATTATCTTTAAGAAATATTTAAATAAATTAAAGATTTATCTAGCATCGCTTTTAAAGAAGTATAGAATTTATATATTTTTAATTAAACTAAAGTTGAACTTAAAAGTAAAAATTCTAGATACTAATAATATGTTAAACATTTGCGATAAGCTTCTAGCTATAATTATTATACAAAAATAAACGTTAAATCGTATTCGCAAAGCAAATATAAACAACTTTAAAAATTAACAAATTACAAAAAATTTTGATGCCTCTTTAGACAAATTTTATCAAAATTGTCGTTCGAACAATGTTAACAAATTTATTAAAAGTAAAAAGTTATATATTTTTAAAAACTTGTCGACGTCGCGCAAACAAGTTTACAAAATTAGTAATGCAAACTATTTAAAAAGTATTAAATGCTTTAAATGTTATAAGAAGAAGCATTACAAATTAAATTGTCTTAATAAATATAAATAAAACAAGTTTATTGTTGCTATTGTTATTATAATAAATGCAAAAAAAGATTAAGTTTCGTCGACGCCTCGCAAACAAAATAAAAAAGATAAATAAAAACAATAAATTCGATTTTAATAAAAGATTGAACTTAACTTCTTAATAACGAACGTCAAGTTATAGATCTAGTTGACTTAAAAGCTAAGATAAATCTTATTAATTATATTTATATAGTACAATAAGAATTGCAACTTACATTTGTTATCTTATTAATATTAAGTTTTTTTGATAACAATAATTGTTTTTGTTACAACGTCTATAAGTTGATTTATTACTTAATTAACTTATAAGATTAGCATTAAGAATACATTATCTTGTTTTACTTAATAAAATATATAAGCTTTAATTTTATATTAAATATGTTAATATTATTTAAACAAAATATATTAATTAATTCGAAAACGCAAAGCTAGCGATTTAAAATCTTAAATAAAAAATTGAAAATAGTTGATCTTAAGCAATTTGTTTTAGATCTTGTTAAACATAACATAGTTTATACAATTGTTTACGTTAACATTACAAAAACGTCAAGCAAAAAACTAGCGAAGTCTAAGATTCTTAAGAAATTAAGAAATCTAAAAGATATCTATAATAATAAATTAGCTAGAATTCTATTAAAATTAGAAAGAGAAAATTACGCTATTAAGTTTTAAAACAATAAAGAGTTATTGTTTATATCTCTTTATAATCTTTTACAAAACGAGCTAATAATACTTTGACAATATCTTAATAATGCGTTAGTTAAAGATTGAATTGAGCATTTAGTTTCGTCTATAGGCGTCTCTATTTTATTTGTATTAAAATTGAACAATAAATTATATTTATACGTCGACTATAGAGATCTAAATGCGATTACTATTAAAAATCGTTATTTGTTGTCTCTAATTACGAAAACGCTAGATTGTCTATGCGAAGCAAAGCGCTTTATTGTTTTAAATCTAAAGAACGTCTATTATCGCATTCGCATTAAACGCAATAATAAGTAAAAGATAACGTTTTGCACGCGTTATAGACATTTCGAATATTAGATTATGCTATTTAAATTAATAAACGCATTCGTAATCTTCTAAATCTATATTAATAAAATGTTGCGAAAATTGATCGATATAACTTGCGTAATCTATATAGATAATATACTCGTATATAGCAATAATTTGACGAAACATTAACGTTATGTTAGATAGATATTAGAACGTCTTCGCAAATATTCGCTATATATCAATCTAAAAAAGTGTAAATTTAACACTATTAAAATTTAATTTTTAAACTTTATTGTATTTCCAAAAGATATACAAATAAACTTAAAAAAAATCAAAACAATTAAGAAATAATTTAAATCGAAAACTTATTGCAAACTCTAAATATTTTTGAGCTTTATAAACTTTTATAGACGCTTTATATATCGTTATTTAAAAAGAGTTATTTTTTTTATTAACTTGTTAAAAGAAAGTAAGAATAACAAGAAATTTAACTCTTTTGTTTAATCGAATAAAATAGAGCAAGCATTTTGTTAACTTTGCGATATCTTTATATTAACTTTACTACTTTATTACTACAACTTAAACAAAAAAATTAGAATAAAGATTGACGCGTTTAACTTTGCAATTGCGAGCATTCTAAGTTAACAAAATAAAGATAAAAATTAACGTTTAATAACGTTTTAATTGCAAAAAATAATTTCAACAAAGCAAAATTATAAGATATATAATCAAGAATTGCTAGCTATTGTAATTGCTTTTAAGTAATAAAGATACTATTTAAAAAGCAATGCTTACTCTATTAAGATATAATTAAATTATAATAATTTTAAAGAATTTATAAATTAAAAGAAGCTAAACTTAAGACAAGTTCGCTAAACGCTTAAGTTAGTTGTCTATAACTTTGAAATTTTTTATCGTTTAAATAAGAAAAACTTGACAAATAAATTGTCGAAACATCTCAATTATAAAAAGATTTCGTCGTTAAACATAAGATTGCTATTAAGGTTGCAAAACAAACTAACGTTATTGTTTAACAAAAATTTGTTAGCGCAAAGCAAACAAAAAACATTAAATAATTTAACTTTTGTATCTTAAAATAAGTTAACGTTATTATTTGACGAAAAGTTGTTAACGCAAAGCAAACGAAAAATATTAGATAATTTAACTCTCGTATTACAATTAGCAAAAGTACTTACTAATAACGCGAAGATTTTGCAATTATAAAGTAAAAAGAAAGTTTAAAAAGAACTAGTATCTCTATTTTAATTAATTAAAGTATAAATTGTTATCTTAAGAAAAGTAGTTAAAGACATATCAAAGAAATTGTATAAAAAATCTCAAAAATTAATAAAATTCTTAATAAAGAATCTTTAGACTAAAGATACTTAAATCGAAAAAATTCGAATCGAGATTAAAAAGTTGTTTTGTTGCAAACAAATAATATAAGCTTTAAATTAAAAGAATCTTGTTAGACATAACAAATTGCTTTATATTTTAAAAGATACAATTATTAAAAAAAAGTTAATTCGCAAGAATTATAACAATTCTTTAACAAAACATTTTAAGATTAAGAAAACTCTAAATTTACTTTAACAAAAATATTTTTAGTTTGCTTGCGCTAAGCAAATAAAAACATATATTAAAACATATAATGTTTGTTAATGCATCAAAGTTTCTCGTTATAAATTGTATAATAAACTTCGATTCTTACTTGTAACAAAAAAATTATAGAAGAAAATTATTATAAACTTTGTAATAAGCTTATTGTCGAACAAGTGTTATAAAGTTATATATAATTCGATTTTCGTAATAATCGATCGCTATACAAAAATAACTAAATATATATCTATAATTACTAAAATCAATATCGCAAAACTAGCAAAAATATTTTTCGATAAAATTGTTTTACGCTTTGAAACGCTAGTTAATATAGTAAGTAATAAAGAATTTGTTTTTATTAGTATCTTTTAATTCGTTATATATTTTTATGCACAAATCAAAAAACAATTAAGTATTGTCTTTTATTCTTAAATAGATAATTTAATTAAACAACAAAATTAAACTTTCAAATACTATCTTCGCACTTACGTTAACGCTAAATAGACGAGATAAGCAAATTTATTGTTAATAATAAAATTTGTTTACAATAATAGTTATTACGTCTTAACTAAAGCTTTGTCGTTCTATTTAATGTACAATTATTACTCGAAGATTTACTATAAAATTAAGAACAACTTTATTAAAAAGAAGATATTATTGACATAGAAACGCGTAAAATAACTTTATAATTTAAGAAAAATTCTAACAAGACGTCTTAAAAATGCTATTACGCAATAGGCAAAATACTACAATAAAAAACATAAGTCAAAGAGCTTTGTTGTAGAAGAATTAATTATACTCTTAATTAAAAATTTAAAGCAAAAGAGATTTAGCAAAAAAATATCGCACAAGTATATCGAATTGTTTAGAATTAAAAACAAGATTAAAACGCAAGCTTATCGTTTTACTCTATCTAATATTTATCAAATTTATAATACTTTTTATATTTTATTTTTGAAGTTATATTTGTATCGCATTAACAATAAGTAGACGAAACAAATATTGCAAACTTTGAAACTTGTTAACAACGAAATTCAATAAAAGATTAAAAATTTTTTAGACAAAACTAAGTTAAAGAAACAAATATAATATAAAATTAAATAAATAAATTAAAACAAAGAGTACAATTAATAACTAAAAAAAAAATCTCTAAATAATGTCGATAAATTGCGAAAAAACTTTGAGAAACAAACGCACAACAAACAAAAACAAAAAAGATAACACAACGCGTATTGCAACAACAACAATTATGTTAACAATAATTTGCTTAATAAAATATTGCGCAATTGTTATCGCATTGTTGTTGTATAATCAAATTACGTAAAAAGCTTCTTTATTTTGTTACACAAAGTGCTAGAAATAATAAAGTCGTCTCTCTTAACATAAATGCTTAAAACATAGTTCGAAAACAAAGCTATTTTATTATCGTCGATTAATCGACAACGTACTATAACGACTTAACAAGTTCTTAACATTTTATTAGATTTATCTTAGAACAACTAAAGAAAACTCTTGAACTTATTTAAAAATAAATTGTTAAATTTTTTAAAGTTAATTATAAATAAGTCTTCGAAGTTGTTCGAAATATTTACATTATTTCGAGAAAAACAAATTGTAAAGAATTTGCTTTGTACAATCTTCTTTGTTTTTATTACAAATTCGCTCTTGTTATTTATACGCATTTTCGCATTCTTTATTTTTTAAAAAATGTAAACAAACAAAGTGCGAAAGAAATTAAAATAAAACTTATTATATTTTTATTTAACAATCTTGTCGACAACTTAAAGTTAATAAGAGATTTTGTCGCAAAATCGAAAAACTTTGCAAAAAAATTCTTTAAACTCGTTTTATCTAGATTGACAATAAACTTAAAAACGATTTGTTTCATTTTTATTTTTTTTATTTTTATTAACAACTCGTTCTTGTTCTTGTTTTTATTTTGTTTTAAATTTTGAAAGCATGTTAATAAAATATTAAAAAGCAAACAAAAATACTTATCTTCAATACTTTTTTAAAAAGTAAATCGATTAGTTGTTGCGTTTTAGCAAAAAATTTATTTCGAATTATTTTTGTTTTTGCGAGCTTTTGTTTAAGCTTAACTTAATGCTCTTAAGCGAGAATTAAATTTTGTTCGAGTCAACAAATACAAGATTAAGCTCAATTTGTCGTTAATAAAATAAATTCTTTATTGCGTTGTCAACTCTTTATTGCGCAAACTACACTCTTTTGCACATGCTTTATATGTTTAATAATTGTATTTTTTATTTCGAATCTTTTGCGATAATTAATAATAAGATTCTTTATATTATCTTAAAAGTATTTAACAAATTAATAAATATTAGCAATTGTTGTATTGTAAGCGCAAACAAAATTTATTACAATACAACAATTTAATTTGCAATAAAAAACTTTGTATCGAATATAAATATTTCTTTTTTTATAGACGCATGCATGCTTGTTTACGCAAATTATGCACAAGAAATTATTATAAACTATAACATATTAGTATTGTATACAACAAAATATTAGAATTGTTTACTCTTTTATTTTTTCGATCTCTTAAAAGATGTAGTTAAAAAAATTAAAAAATAAAAAAGCAAAAAATATGTTAATTAAAATTTGCATTATATATATAAGCTTTACGCATTATTGCTTTTATAATAATTTATTTACAACAATAAAGCAATTGCAATTAAGAAAAATATAGAAAGAAAGAAAGAAAAAAAAAGAGAAACAACAATATTTATGTTTATAATTTATCTAACGTTTGCGCAACGTTAATTTTACTTTAAACTTTATTTAGAATCTTAATAACAACAAACGACAAAATAATAACGTATTATAAATTGTTATTGTTGTTATTACATTGTTTTACAAGTTATATTAGATTAACACATAAATTTACTTTTATTAAGTAGAAGACTTTTTTTCTTCTAATTTTTAAAGAGATTTAAGAAGATTTTTAACAAGCTTTTGCAACGTTGACGCTTAACAAACGTCTTTGTCTTAATAAAACTAATATAGTTTTTTACATTATTGAAAATCAATACTTTAAGAGAGAAAATAATTATAATATTATAGCGCCTTCGACGCGCTAGCGTCTTAAGATATGGCAAGACACGTAATCTCGAATGCCTATAAAAGCTTTAAATAACACGACATCTCTTTCTAGTTAGATAGCGAGAAATAGACTCGCACGTTATAGCAAATATTAGATAGAGAGAAAGCTCGTTTCTTGTTGTTCTTTAACGATTAGTCTTACTACTATCTATCCTATATAGTTGGAACATAGTAATACAAGTCTATTATATCTTACGTCTTTTATACCTTAATGCGCCAACAAGAAGTAGACGCACTCGTATCTTACAAGTTGATTGACAAGAATATTAGCTATGCAAAACTAACTATATATAGAAAATAAATATAAGTACTATAGATGTTAAGACACTAGACGTTACTCGTAGTATATTCGAAGCTAGAGAGCAAAGATTTAAAGAATAATTACAAAGCGAAGTCTACTTAGCTTAGAATTATAATATTATCTCTTTCTTTTACTCGCGAACTTCGACAAAATAATGTCGAATCTCTTAGTTAGCGTTTCTAGTTAACTTTAGTTGATTTCGAGTGTTTGTCAAGTACAAGCTTCGATTAATGTTAAGTGTTTGTTAGATACAAGCTTCGATTAATGTCAAGTATATATTAAGTATTACTTGGCGATTAAAACTAAAGTTTCTAATGTGCGTTAAGCAAGAGAATAAATTTGTTAAGTAGGGAAGAATAATCGAAAATTTTGAAACAAAATGTGCAAAAAAAAGGTAACATGCAAAGCAAAGATTATATATGTTGCGAATAATGTTTTAGTTAATTTTCAACTATCTTCGATTAGTGTTGAACACGCCTATTAAGTACAATCTAATGCTCGAAATCAAACGTTGAGCAATTGTTGAGCGACGAAAATTAAGTTTTGGGCGATTTGTTAAACGACGACAAGATTGAGAGGAAAGAGAGATAAATAAATTTTAAGAAAACATTAAATGTAGAAAAATTGAAGAGAATACAAAAGATTACTAATTCTAATCCTAAGAGGGGGGTCCAAGTCACGTAACGTAAAAGTTGAAAAATCGATTATATTTAAAAGAATTTAGAGAGTCGATTAATCACGTAATTTAAAAGAGGAAATTGGCGACAACAAAAGAGATAGCAACGTTAAAAAGTTAAAATTTGTCGAATTTTAACTATGTTTGAACACGTTTGTTTAAATCTACAACATAAAGAAAGAAAATAATATAAAAGTATCTTAATAGCAATTTATACGCAATTGTGCGTATATTTAGAAATGCTAAGTCAACTCTTATTTGAAGAATCTTTAGAAGAAACGTCGATAAAGTGTCTAGCAAAAGTACTATAGAGACAACGACAAAAATTGCGAATGTATGTCGATTAACTTTTAACAATAATAATATATTAATAATGCGTTTTTAAGATTCTTGTTAAGTGCAATAAAGAGTAAAATAACATATTAAATTTAATATTGATTGCGAATGTATAACAAATAACTTTCGACAATAGTAATATATTAACAATGCGTTTTTAAAATCGATTCTAGATACAACGACAAAAATTATAGATGTATATTAAGTATCTTATTAACAATAATAATAGAATGCAAGAATATATAGATGCAAATTATTCTACTTATTAGATTCTTAATTAAGAGACGTCTTAAATGTTTAATAAGATCTTGTTGCGTCAAAATATTAGTAATAAAAGTCAACAACAAAGTTAAAACAATTGTTAATTATAAAGTAGTTTAATTATTTAAATTTATTGTTGTAGTTTGTGTAGCTTATAAAGAGGATTTGATACTATAGTATTTTGCGTCTATAATTAGTAACAATTAGATTTAAATTCACGTTATTGTTATTTTTGCGCATGTCGTATTATAATATCTTGATATCTTTGACATAGTAATCGAAATTGTCGTCGATATTGTTAACAATATTGACGAACAACAAGAGTTTAATTTGTTAATTTAATAAAAATTTACTTTTGTTAAGATGCAAAAGTTATAAGTAAGATATTAAATAAATTTTTATTAATTTAAGCAATTCTAGTTCGTAGACGTAATTGTTAATTGCTTAAATAATTTTATAAAGATTTACATTTTTATATTTTAAAAACTTGTATAATTAAGTTGTTTTAATATTTTAAGTGTTAAATATAACTTAATTATTAACTTTAAATTTCGAGATTGTAGCGCATTTATAATTAGCGAATTTTATTTATTTAACTTAAATTTAAATAAGCTTTTAACAAAGAAAGTTTTGCAAAATTTTGATTTTTTTGACAATCTTATTAACGTTCTTTATATTGCGACGAGCTTCGAACGTAACGTTGTTAAAAAAGACTATAAATAACTTTAAATCTAATCGTAACAAATAGTCTTTAATAACAAAAAAAAGTAATAAATTAATAAACTTGTTAATGTAGTTGTTTGCGACAAATTTAACAATAACGAAATAATTAATCTAATTCTTCTAATTGTATTGCACGTACGTTTAAAGATATTGCTTAAAAGCAATATTAACATTTTCGATTTAATTGTTAATTTCTAAATAAAATGCAATTAATAATTTAAATTTAATTTCTAATTTTTTGCAAAAACGTTGTCAAAAATAAGCGATAAATTAAGTGTCTTTGTTAAAAACAATAATAACTAAAAAGCTTTTAATGCGTTAAATAAAATTAATAAAAATCTAAACAACAATCTTAACTTTTAAAAAATTTATAAATATAAACTTCTTATTCTTAAATAATTTATCAATTATTATTAAAATATATTAAAAAATCTTTTTTTTATAATAATATAACGACAAAGAGATAATAAAGTTGCAAAATATATTTTGCTAATAACAATCTAAAATAAATAGAAACTTTAGTAGATTATACTTATATTTGCGATACAATTTGATATACTTGTAAATTAAATAGCTTTTAATATATTTTTTAACATTTAAATACAATGTAAATTAATAATAGTAACATTATATTTTTTTAAAAATAATTGTTCGATTTAAATGCTTAACGCTTAACAATTTATATTAGAACTTGATTGCTTTAACTCAAAAAATATTATTTGTACTTCGAAACACATATATTTTGTTTTAAACAAATAAGTATTTAATATTAATTATTAAGTATTTAATTATTATACAATTTTTAAGTTCTAGCTTAATTATTTTGCGAAAAATAATTAAAATCTTTTGTTTATTAATTTCTTTAACATAAATAATTTGTTTTATCTTTATGTTATATAAATATATTTTTAATATTTGTTAAACAAAAACTTCGAAATCGAATTTTATTTTAAATTTCTTCTCTTCTATTAAATTGATTGCAACAACAAACAAAAATTAAATTATAAAAAAGATTGCAAATATAAATAAATAAATTGTAAACAAAGCAAATATATTAAAAAAAAAGATAGAATCGATAACTAAAGATAACAAAACTATACATTAAAAAATTGTAAATACAACAATAATAAACAATAAAACTAAGAAAAAAGATCTAATAAAGCAAAATCTATTTTGTCAAAATAATGCAAATATTGTAAATAATAAAAATATAAATAATTTTACGTTTTTGTTAATTGTTAACAAAATTTAAATAAATTTCTTATAAGCTTTTGCAATTTTTTTGTTAATAATTAGTTTAAGTTCGATAAAGTTTCGAAGCAAACAAGTTAACTTCGTTACTAAATTGTAAATAACACTTAATAGTAGCAAAATTAATACAACAATTTTAACTATATCTAATTTTAAGTTGTATTGCTTAAGAATTGTTTATTGTTAAAACTAATTGCGAGAATTATTGTTATTAAAGAATAAATCTTGCAATCTTTTAATTAGATTGTTTAACTTTGCGTCTAATATATTTAATTAATAAATAATTTTAAAATTAAATTTAAACAAAAACTTAATTTAACAAATTTAACAACAATTAAGTTGCTTAATAATTATAAAATACTTTAAATTACAATAATTAATAATAATTTTAATAAATTGTTTAACAAATATATCGATATACTTTAGATATTATTTTTCAAAAGCGCAAACAATAATTAAGAGCTTTTTGTTATAAATTTCGTAATTGCACTTTGCGAACAATATAATTTTAAATATATAAATTATTAAATAAAGCAATTTATTTAAGTTTATTTATAACAATATAACAATAATTACAAAGTTAAAAATATCGCTTTCAATTTAAATCTTTAAATCGAAATCGAAATAATACAAAATAAATTAATTAATAAAAAGTTTTTTAAAAATTTAAAACGCAAAATCTTTAAAATTGTTAAATTATTATAAAAAATTAAGATCTTTATTTTTAAGCTTATTAAGCGTTAACAAAGATTTAGCTAAACTTAAATAATTATAGATAAATCGTCAATAAAAGTTGACAAAATTTAGAAAAATTTATATATTGCGTACGCAAATAAAAGCTTTTTACTTAAGAATGCACTTAACTTTCTTAAAATTTATTTAAATTTCTTTAATAATAATAATTAAATTTAAATATTTAATTTGTTTAACAAAAAAGATATATTTGTTAATATTTAAATAAAGATTTGCGTTATAAAGTTTAGCAAGAACTTTATTTATATAATTTTTATATTTTGTCTTAATGTTATTATAGATTAAGATATTATTTATATAAACAATGCAAAAATTGTTTAGACAAAAACTAAGAATTTTATTGATAAAAGATTAAAACGTAATTAAGATATTATATAGTTTAAAAGACATTACAACGTACTTAAACAAATTGTAATAAATAATAAAAATTATTTTGTATTTGTTATTAAAACGTATTTGAATTTTGTTAAAGACAACAATAATATTAAACTTGTTATAGTACTTAATTTTGCATAATTGTTGCAAAATCTCTTAAATTAACAATAAAGTATTGCAATTCTTAATTGTTAAAGCGTTAAAATCTCTATAGTTTACGCAAATACGTAAATTCTTATTAGACTTCTTAATTATAAAAGTAAGAATAATATGCTATAAGATATTGTTACAAATTTAATTTTTGCTTTTTATATTATTTAAATAAACTTTAATAATTTCTTTTTTTTGACAAAAAACATTATAAATTTTTTTGATCGAAGAAGTTGCTTCTAGAACAAAATTAATAACATAATTAATGCTTTTATTTAATAACAACTTGTTAGTTTCTTGTAAATTAAAGAGCTTAATTTAATATTTAAACTTTAAATAAATTTGTTTCTTTAATTGCTTTAAATTAAAAGAATCTCGCTTAAGTTTCGCATAAAATTTATTGTAATTATTAAAAATTATAATTGCAACGTTTATCGTAACATTGTTGCCTATAATATACGCTAAATATCTATTGTTTTTCTTTAATTAATTTAACATAACAAAATGCTTAAATAATATAATAACTATTTCGTAGTTTTCTTTGTTAACAAACTTTAAAAATGCAAAGATATTTATTTAATAAACGTCAACTTTATTAAGAGATTTTAAAGACAAATGTTCTAATTGCTTGCGTTAATTGTTAAAGATCTTTAACAATTATTAATTTAACAAGTAATGCTTTATATAATAATCGAAGTTAAATTCGAAAAATTGTATATTATTTTTAATTTGTACGTTATGCTTCTTAATTTAAAGTATGTTAAAAATAATTGCAAATTGTTTTAATTTAGTTATTAAATATTATAAGATATTAATATATTTATTAAGATTAATAATAATTTAAGCAATATAAATAATATTAAAAGCAAATTTGTTATTAATTAAACGCAATTTAATAGAATTTTAAAATAGCATAATAAAAAGTTTATAAAGCTTAATAAACTTTTTATTTACAAAGACTTTATTAAAGACTTCGATATTAATAAGTAGCATTGCTTTAACATAATATTTATTAAAAAGCAAATAAACTTAATTTAAACAAATCTTAACATAAAAATCTAGTTGTTAATCGTTGAACAATTTGTTGTTAATAACGTTAGAATTGAGTTCGACTTTAACGAACAAAGCTTTATTTTGTAAGTTAAATATAACTTTAAGCTCTTTTATTGTCTTTTGTATAAGCGTCAATTTCTATTTTGAATTACAACTTTTGTTAAGAATATTTAATTTTTCGATTTGCTAAAGTTATTTAAGTCGTTATTTAAGATATTAGAGCAATTCTTTTCTTTAAGTGTTGCTAACTTAAGATCGCCAATATTATAAATTTTAAACTCGATAATTGCTTTTTTTTTTAATTTTAGCTAATTTGTTTTTGCAAAAGATATTTGAATAATTAAGACAATGTCTTGAGCGCAAGCACTTTTAACAAAGATTTTTCTTTTTAATTTTATTTTTAAGTGTTTAAGACTAAAAGACTAACTTTGTTTCAAAAGAAGTCTTTTGTTTAGTTACATAATTAATTAATTTATTATTGTAAACTTTAAATTTATTTGTAAGCTTACGCGTAATATTTTAATTTTTGTTTGTTCGCATAATAATAAATTTATTATGTACGCTAATTTAAGGCGATTAATAATTTTTTTTTTGTTTTATTCTAAGATTTATATTGCGTAATCGAGAGATCAAATTATTAATATTAATAACGTTAGTTATATTGACGAATCGATTATACAACTTGTCGCTTAGTCTTAAATCGAATCAATGCATTTTTTGATCTTTAAATAGCTTAATATTTGTTGCAATTAACGTAAATCGAATTACGTATTTGTTAAAGATTTCGAAAAACTTTATAACGAAATTAGATAACGTAAGTTTAATAAAGTTTTTATATTATTAATCAAGTTTGTCAAATTGAGCGTAGAGATTCGCTATTAATTTAGCTAATATACTATAGAGTTGAGCGAAATTGTTGCTCTAATTTGATAGATAATGTCTAATGTTTTTGAAGATATTCTTTGTATATTTAATTGCAACATATGTTAGTTTGATTAATTTATTATTAAACATGCGAAAACAAGCTTTAAATTTGGCAAAGAGTGTTGTTCGTTATTGATCGAATCTCTTTCGATTTCTTAAAAAAACAATTGAATCGAAAAATTTAATATTATTATATATTGATTTCTCAATCTTAAGCAAGCTATTTCTATAGACTTTGTTAAGACGTTCGCGATTTTGTTAATTTAATTTGTAAAAAAATATATTGTAATTGTTGCTATTGTTGCTAAAATTTCGACGAAACAATAAGCAATAAATAAATTTAAATTGCTTATAATAATTAAGCTTCTTGATTAACTTATCTTGTTTTTTAATTAGTATATTAGTTGTATTTTTTTATGCTTTGTCTTTAGCTTGCTTTGTATTTCGTTTTTCTTGTAGACTTTCGCAAGTAATTTAAGCTTTATTCAAATTTGTCTCTAATTATATAATTTCTTTGTTTCGATCTTTCTTATATTGCATTAGATATTACATATAAAAATAAACGTTATTAATATATTTAAGTTAATACGCGAGATTTTTAGTTATATCTTTAACGAAGTTGTCGCTATATAAGAGCTTTGCGAAGTTTTTTTAAGTCTCTTGTCGACAACGATTGTAATTAAAGAAAGATTAATAAAATAAAGATCGATTAATTTTAACTTTAGTCTTACGCTTAGACTTCTTAATAAATAAAGATAACATATTAATATTCTTAAGAAAGTTATTATTAAATTTAATTAACTTAGAATTTTTGAAAATAAATACGAATAACGTTTGCGATTGTAACTTTAACAATAATAAAATCTTAATACTTAATTAATAACAAAATCGATCTTAAGATACAACGCTCTTACAAGACTTGAAGTCAAAGAGAGATGCTTAATTCTTTATAACGAAATTGCGACGCATCGTAATAATAGATTTGCACAAATATTGTAAATCTTAATAATTATAAACGATAACAAAGTAGTAAGTAGAGATGTAAATCTAAATAGAACGCTACGTTTAAATACGTTTGCTCTATTTAAGTGTTGTATAATTTACTTTGTTTAATTAAGTTAGTAAGCACTAAAGTAAAATTATCGATATTGAAAACAAATGTTGTTTAAATATTGTATTGCGTAATAAGTTTTGCGCAAAGTAAAAAGATGTTATCAAAAAACAACGACATTGCAATATAGATGTCGATTCTAACAAATTTGCTTGTTTATTTTAGTAAAATTATTAAATTGTAGTTAAAACGATTTGTCGTTTATTTATTCTAGTAGATTTACTATCTTTTTCGTGAAATTTCTTGCCTAAAGAATTAACGAGATTTATTATCGTTAAGTTGCACGTCTTTCTTAGAGATGTCTATTATTGCGACTTAGTTACGCTTCGCAAAGCGCTTGTTTTAGTAGCTTTGTATCTAGAACTACTTTAGTAACTTTGTATTTAAAGTTGCTTCAATAACTTTATATTTGAAGCACGTTTCGAAGAAAAAAAAGTTAATAAATATAAATATCTTTAGAATACGATTCGCAAGATTGTTTTTAAAGAGATAGTTAATATTATGTTAAAGTTAGAGCTTTAATAACTAGTATATAATTAATTGACGAAAATACTAGCTATGCAAAACTAACTATGTACAAAAAATAAATATAAATACTATAAGTGCCAAGGCGCTAGACGTTACTCGTAGTATACTTAAGGCTAGAAGATAAAGACTCGAAGAGTAACTAAAGAGCAAAGCTTGCTTAGTCTAGAATTGTAACATGTTCGAAGATTAATATAATGCAAAATTGTTAATATTTTTGTTTTGTTTTTTTGTTTTTTTTAAGAAGATTTCTTTACTAACTTGAAGTCGAAATTAAATATGCTAGTTTTTTTAAAATATTTAAAATCTAAAGAATATAGTTAGTTATTAGCAATTAAAACAATAAAAAATTTGTTAAATACTAATTGTCTTTCGATCTACTTAATAGAGAATTAAGAAAAATATTATTTTTTGCAAAATTATTGAGAAAATTATTTTTCGAATTCTTTAAACAATAGTTTAACTTCTTTTGCGTATTAAAAAGAAACAAATTTTTGTTGTTTAAAAAACTTAATAGAAATTAAGATATATTTTAATTTAGTTGTTTTGTCTTCTAATTAAATAGTAATAATAGAGAGCAAATATTTATTTATTAAGATTGTTTTGTGTATATATATTAATTTTTAAGCTTTTTTGTTTTTTATTAAACTAATGTTGAACAATATTTTGAAAATTATTGTTATTAAATATACTTGTTGATTCTATTATTGTTAAATAATAAAGTTTATATTGTTTTAAATTGAAAAGCACTTTATATTTTAAAAAATATTTGTAAAAAAAAACAATAAAAAAATACTAAAATCGAAAAGAATTATATAAAATATCTTTAAAGATTTGCAAAACGCAAACTATTATTGTAAAATTAAAAAAATTTATACAAGAAAATATAACAAAGAATTGAAATACAACTAGATTGACAAAATTTTGTACTAAAAATATCGCAAATATATTTAATAAAATCGAAAAAAAAGAGAATAAAAAAATCGATACTAATAAACTAAGTAGTTAAGTTAATAGTATTAACAATAAAGAGAATACAACAAAAGTTATAGAAATTGTAATAATTTTGCAAAAATTAATATAGTTATTCTATTTTTAAATTATAAAACAAAGTTTTTTATTTATATAAACTCTTCTATTAGAGTTGCTAATATAGATAAAAATATTTATATATAGTTTTAAATTTTAGTTTAAATAGCTATTAATTTTAATACAATTTCGAAAATAAATTTAAATAAAGTTAACTATATATATATAATCTTATACAAAAACAATTTGATTGTAAAATATATTTTTATATTTTGCGATATACAATTGATACTATACTACAAAATTGTTCGCACAATTTTAAAAAAAATTTACAATATATTTATTGTTAGTATTAAGAGCGTCTTTAACATAGTTTTTGATCTAACTAAATAAATATTTATTATAGTCGAAGTTCAATATAGATAATAGTAGAAATATATTGTTATACAATTACACAATTTAATACAATATACGCAAAAAATAAAGATAAAAAAGATTTAATCAAGAATTATTACAAAAAATCAATACTTGTAAGTTTACTTAATTATATTTGCACGCGTTCGAATTTAGATTAATATTAGCTATTTTGCGACGTTATATATATAATATAAGCAAAATTTTGTTCAAATTTAACACAAATATTTTTTAGATAAATTGCAAAGTTCTACTATATACTAGAGCTATATTGTGCGAGATTTTGCTCAAATCTAGTATAGATATTTTTCAAATAAATTGTAGATTTCTATTGTATACTAGAGCTATAATAGATAAAATTTGATATAGATAAATAAACAAATTATTATTGTTTTTCGAATACATAGATATTTGTGCGTAACTTTGTCGATTTTAAATATATATTAGAAACTGCAGTTACAAAGTACTATGATAGACAAAGAAGCTATTAGTTAATTGAAGTATATTAATATGACTTTCTGCTAGCCCGAAGCAAGCAAAAAGCCCTTCTAATAAGACGCGCATCTTGACTATAGCAAACCGTCTTCCCGTTTTGCTAATGTAGCAAACAAAATACTTTCGCGATACAATTCTTATTTAGATTTCAAATCCGTTCTAATTATAAATAATATATCAATATATATCTATTTAGTAAGTCTCGACTTAGTTTTTTATTGTCTATTTGCTAATTAGATGTTCTAGATAGTTAAACAAATATATAAAATACAAAATATTTGTATTATTTATCTATTTTCTTATTTATTAGACTATAATTCTATCGAGAAGTTTTTTTCTGTACTCAAACAATAAATAAAACAATATTACAAGATCTATTAAGACAAAAAGTTCTTTGCAGAATTTATACAACTAGCAATAGAGATCTACAATAGCAATATTGTTGTCAAACAATACTTTAAATATATAGAAATAAATATGCAATAAATCGATTATATCGAAATCGAATTAGACAATTAATTCGATCTTATTAAACAAATTATTAGATTGTTTATCAATACAAAAAAAGAGCTAAAAAACTACATAAATTTGACGATAATATATTTGTTATAATAACTATTTTTTAAGACTCTTTGCAAAAAATTATTGCAAAAAAAATCTCTAAGAAAAATCTTCTCTAACTCGATTTCTGTCTGCATTTGTATTTTATAATATTCTTTTTATCTATATACTTTTTTTGTATTTCTAAATTTATATATTTTAATTATAAAACAAGTTCTAAAATACAAATATTGTTTCTATCAATATATTTAGTTTGTTGTTGCTATCTTCTTTTTCTGCATTTTCTTTTCTATTTTTTTGTTATATTAAAAAGTTCTTTATTTGTTTTCTTAGATAATATTCAAATTTTTTCGATATTTTGTACTCTTTTTAATTAGATGCATCAAATGTGTTTATTTATTCTAATAAAAAGCGCTTTTTAAACAATATTTTATATATATTCGATATCTTTAATCTTTGAAGAATTTTGTCGCGTTTGCTATTTGAAATATTCTTGAAAAAACTTTATAATGTTCTCAAACAATACTTGTATAGAATTGCTGCAAAACTTCGACAATAATATTTTTTCTACAATTGTAAATTAACTTCTAATTGTTATTAATTTTGCAAATAATAGAGACTCTAATTGTTAATAATACAATAAATGCTAACAAGATAATAGATATTTAGAATAATAATTAGATAACAAATAATTATAGAAAAGATAATAAAAAGACGACAAATCTTAACTATAACTACTATATTTATAATAATTTTTTTCTAATAATTGCTATATTATCTATAAAAATTGTGCTACTTATTAATATACTAACAACGTATACGCATAGAAATTATATATTGTCAATATAGATAAATAGATTTTATATAGTTTTGAAACTTGTATAGTTGTTGCTGCAATCGATAGTAATATTTGCGCAGACATCAGAGATATTGTTAAAAAAAAAAAAATTTAAAAATCTTTCTAATTTGTTTTTTGATCAAAATCGAGATTTTTTTGCGATTTTTTTTGTTTTTGTTTGCTATTGCTATTGAGTATAATTTGCTCTTTAAGATATCAAAAGATTTCTTTATTGTAATTAGAAACAATATTTCTTTATTCTACTATAATATATAATCAATATTAAGTAAAAAATATTTGTCGTCGATTTCGAAAAATATTTAACAATAATATAATCTATTGTTTGCAGAGCAAATTACATTGTATATCTATTGTTTTATTAAACTATATTTGTTTCGATCTATTTCTTTATTAAATGTTTTTTGTTGCTTTGTCTTTAGTACTGTTTTTGCGATATTTGTTTTATCTTGTTTTTGCTTATTTTTATCTTTTTTTTTGTTCGCTTTTTATTGCAAAACTTGTTCTTCAACAATAATATTTGTATCTTGTCGATAGTGTTCGAGTCTTCTAATAACGTATTAATTGCAAAAAACTTAAACAACGTATTAATTAATACTCTATTAGACTTGCTTTTATATTTAATAACAATATTGATTTATATACTCTTTCTTTTGTTCTTAATCTATTAAATAGCAATCTTATAAAATTTCTAAAAATTATTCGATTTCTTTATTAACAACTTTGCAATCTTTTTAGAAAAGTTCGATTAAAAAATAGCAATACACAAGTATTAAATAATATTGCAATTATTAACTTTTGTATTTAGTTTCTAAATATCGACAATATTAATCTAATAATAGTCGAAAATAGTCGAGAACTTTATAGTTTGTCAAATAAGAGCACTATTATATCAAATATTTCAATAAATTGTATAAAATGTTATTGCTAATTTTGCAATTGTTGTTGATAATGCAGAAAATATATAGATAGAAAAAGATAACAACAATATAGTATTAGTAGACAACAATAATATTTTTATGCAAGATTTTCTTTTTGAAAATTTATAAGATTTGTATATGTTAACAACAACTCTCTTTGCAATAGTCTCTAGAGCAACTTTTCTTCTAATAGTATTTATTATAGAATTTAAATTAAACAATAATCGGGCAGTAGAGTAATCTAACATAGACAAATAACTATCTATATATCAATTGATTAAGTAAGTAAGATGTGGGTGATGGATGCAGAAAAGTCGATTTGCAGGTTGCACGGTTAAAAAAAAACGATTTTCAAAATTTAGGTGGGGTGAACCACATTCTGAATATCGAGGTAATCAGCCTGAAGATCTCATTTTGTTCAGTCCTAAACAGCTGAAATTTCCAGGCAGAGACGGACGACAAGTTTCTCTTACCAGCTTGAGAAGACACAATGCTACTATGCTTTCATGTCATAGACAGTAATGTTCTACACTAGCTATATACAAGACTTACGATATCCTATAATTTACTTCTGAACTTCTCCCTCTCATCCTTCTTTATTAGAATATCTGAATCTGGGAAAGGATCGACCGTCAAGGCATTCAACGGGTTCAGCTCGCTCGCCCGCCTAAAGAGATCCTCATACACTTTACCGTCATATCGCCCCAGACTGCTGTCCAGCTGCCAATCGGGGAAGTGCCACGCATCCACCAATCGTACAGCATGCGGTCTTATCTCCTCCAGCAGCTTCATGACGGCCTTTGTCCGTGCAAGCTGTATCTGCCGTACCGTGACGGCGGCCGAAGAGAAGAACTCCGAAGCCTCCTTCTCTAGAGTGTGGAGAGCATACAGGCGGAACAGCTTGTGCATGAGTGCCGAAGTCTCTTTTCCTAAGGCCGACTCGATATCATTGTTGCGAAGAGCTTCGAAGAAGTTCTTCACGACGAGATATTGCGAGTGCGCGGTGCTGAGACGCCAGAAGTCGACGAGTAAACTGTTCCATGAGCCTTTCTCCTCATCGCGATGCTTGAGCGCCTCGAAAGTCAAGAATGATGTGCGCCAAGCAAAGGCCGCTACGATATCTTCATCGCGGCCGAGGACATCGAAGGCTGCACCCATATCTCGCCTAGCGAGGAAGTCCTGAAGAATCCTTGTCGTATCGTTGTCTGAAGGTTTACCCTTGAGGACTGCACGAGCAGATTTCAACAGCTATAGATGGTTAGCAAAGCTAATAACAAAGGAGACATCGATGGAACTTACATATCTTGCGACTTGCTGAGTCAACATGTAGTTGTCGCCCTCCCATCTACGAACAGTAAGCTCCACGGATGAAGCGTGAACGTATAATCTAGCTTACGTTGTTGTCGGCAGATAATCCGCATACCAGCTACCAATGCCACTGAAGGCAGAGTAACCATGACCCCCACAAGCTCTCCTGCAGACCTCCAGACCTTCAGCTGCGGTGGTACTGCTTAGAGCTTTGAGACCGCAGGATGTCGCATGTAGATCGGCTTGGAGGTCTGTACTCGGGTAAAGCTCCTCTGGACTTGGACCTCGGTGTGATGAGGATGGATTACTGGCATCTTCAGCCATCTTCTTCTTATTTTCTTCATAGAGCTTCATCATCCCACGCCCCGTGAAGTGGAACGCAAATGTAGCGGCCAATAGTGGCAACAATCGTATCTGGACCATAGTCTCGGAATCACTTAGCTTAGTCCCACGCTCAAAATTAGATGCCAACGTACGTAATCCAGGACTTGATTCTCTCCTGTATCCCGTTCCATGGCATCTCGATCCTGGAATTGTCGTCTTACAGCAGCGTATCTTGTGGCAATGGTAACCCCTCGTGCAAGCACACTACCCGATTGCAACACGATGGTACTTCGGACCCACGTCAAAGTACCGTATACAAGGGAAGCTGCCGCCGGCTTGACATACTTGTTCGTCTTGGGGTCGACGCTCGAGTATTTCGCCAGCATGTTGACATGCGGGATTTTGACATGATTGAAAAGTAGGAATCCGTTATCCATGGTGCTATAGAGTATGGTGAGCCAAATCTTTGGCCAAAAAATTGAAAAAGCACATACTTGTATCCAAATTTTGGCCCAATATCGCCAACATGGATATTCTTCAGAGGCTCGTGCGTTTTCATGTCCCGTACTTGAACGACGAAAGGATGCGGCCCATAGCTTCTACTGCCGATCATCAATTGCGCCATGACGACCGCATGATTAGCCTACAAGAATCAGCATCGCTACAATCTGATTACCCCTTAATATGTTTAGCCTTACTGTTCGACCCAGCGAGCCGATCCACCACTTAGAAGCCGTAAGATGAGGCGAGTGTATCTCGAATGTTTTGTCCTCTGGTGACGTCAATTTAACGCCTGTCGTTGTGCAAATTTCCTCAACACCCACCGGGGTTCCATGTGGCAGTCGTCTCCAAGCCTCGCACATTGGAACCGTGGCCGAGCTCTGTCTGCGCATAACAGCCGATGTACTCGTACTTTTCTGCTTTCTTGAGAAACAACTCGTGCTGTTCAGGGGTACCTTGGTCACGCAGCGTAATCTATCGACCTTAGTGACTGAGCTACTACGACAATCCGGGGTTCGCTTACCAAGAACATGCTGACATGAAGTCCATAAGGTCCAGGTTCGCTAATCAGCTCCGTAGCCATCAGATATTCATCGCTTGTCCAATCGTGCTTGACAGAAAGCTGTTGCAAGCGTTTCTGGCGTGCCAGAGCCGTCTGAAACCTCTCGACCCTGCCATCGAAGTAATTCTGGGATTTGTCGAATGTTTTTTCAGCAACGAGGATTTTCAGAATCTTGTCTTGACGATCAAGCACTTCCCTCGTGAAAAGAAAATCCGATAGTTTCTCCACTGGCACGTTAGATTGAGCGCGCTCTTGCTCGAGGAGCTCTGAGCCTTGTGGGCCTGAGGGCTGCAGTTTCGATACCCATTGAGGCGCCATTTAATGGAGTCGAAGAGGATACAGTAGGGATGCGATCCTTGCGGAGGCACACGATATCACAAGGATGTCGTGAAAGGGGGTACTGGAACACTCATGGTAGTCTGTCAAGGATGCGCAGTACGATGTGCTTTAGGACTGCCGAGGTCCGAGGTCCATCCCCAGTTCCCCACAGCCTCACTAGCCGATTGGCATCGGTTGGACCTTCCCCGTGCAAGTGCTATCATAAACCGACTGGATCTGCCATGTAAAAGTACTTTACTTTTATATAAGTAGATCTCAGATACTGCCTGCATTTGTACTGCTACACACTTAGTATGCTGCTGTCTTCAATGTCCAAGCGTTCCAAATATCCAGGGACCTAGGCGGCTGGCGCTCCTTACCCAAACATGTCTCGTTCGTCCCTTGACAGCTCCAGCAGGGGAGTAAGTGGTCAAGTCGGCAAACTGTCAAGCCGACAGTTCGTTGAGTCGCTCTCACATGTACCAAAAGATCATCGTCATATGCACTACGCTAAGTGCTGTTTTTTGATTAGCCCTAAAGGCCGTGATTTGCAAGCGCCAATTCTTCTTGTTCTTCACCTGAGAAGGTTCTCTAATTCATACATATATTCGCGGCTTCGCCTGAGTAAGTCGTCTCGTCTCTCCTAATGCTTGCATTGGAGGGTCAATTGGACAAAGAGAATAATAAGGTAATAAAGTACAATATAGACGATGAGGAATCTAAGATAATGTAAGTGTTCTTGTTACGTTGACTCAGTATAGTTATATGGCCCACTTAATCGGCAGGAAACGGAGAGTGTGAGACAACGTCCGCTTCGGAGGAGCCATGACAAGATGATGCCTCGGTCAGCTTTGTTTGTCCGCCTCGGCCTGCTTCTGCTTTTCTCGCTGTGATTGCTCTTCCTTCTGCTGATTGCGGACCTCCTGGAGTTCTTGCCTCCTCTTCTCTTGCAGAAGTTTCTGGGCTGTCATTGTAGAGATGGTCAACAACACGGTTACCTCAGAGCAGGGACTGCACCTATGAGTAAGAGGTCGAGAATTTACCTTCAGTCTGCATCTCGAGTCCGAGACTGAATACTTCGGAAGCATCCTCCTCAGCGATTCTTTTCAGGACAACGAGGGATGATGTTGTATCTACCACGTCGAAGATCTCGATGTATGGTTTGCCTGATCCTCTCCTGTGCCATTGAAGTTCCACGTTGCCAATGATTGGTCTGACATCTTCGTCATCGTCCAGCGCGAAGCCTTTTTTGAGCAGCTGATACTCGGCCGCCAAATCATCGACCAGCGCCCTAGAGATTAGACATTTCTGCAGAGTCTCATCGACCAGTACATCGTCAATCTTGACGAGTTCTCCAGTGTCGGAAAAAACAGTGATGTTAATCCCTGACCTCCTGCGTGCTTGTCGACTGGGCTGCGATGAAATCGATGCGGACATTTGGGCGTTACTACCTCATCTATGAAGGCAGTCAGCTCTACTATGACGATGAGGCGCCTATAGAATGGATTACGTATAGTCTTAGATGACAGATCGGAGACGCATCGGAAGGGTTGGCATTCAAGAATGAAAACCGCTAAACTTTGGCCAATGTTTTCTTCGGCAGCGCACTGGCCTCGCTTTGGGATGTGCATTAATGCAAGCCAGTCACTGCGGGGCTGGGCCGCATGATGCAGTCTTTGCCCTAGCTTGGAAGAAAACGTGTTTTGAGCCAAGGGGACGGTAATACAAGGCTGATCGCTTTTACAAAGGCTCATAACAATCAGAGGGGCACGACAATCGACAACATCTCAACTGCTCACCGATTATCTGACTGTCACGTCGGCTGTAGCCATAGCTAAGAATAACTAACAATAGAAACCGGGTGGGTGGCTGGATACTCGTATATGTGCGGAGAGAATCTATGGCGAGTAGATCCCGGGTGAAGACCGGTGAAAATCCGTAAAAGAATAGGCTGAAAGTCGCCAGTCTCCCATACCGATACTTGATACTGGTTCAGAACTGATGTTGGGCTGTGTAATAGCGATGTACCGACCTTAATACGATCGTGCGCAGCACGTGAGGTTGATCAGGCTTCTCCAGTCGCTGATGACACGAGAGCAAGAGCTGCGCACGTTGTTGATAGAGAGGTGGCCAAAGCACTAAGCTTTTCGCAGCCGCCGTTTATATTGTATTATCGCCAGAGAGAATCTGCTTTTTATGTACGGCTAGCATCGTTGGAGTTGTTTGCCTATCATGAGCGAGACACAAGGGCTGATGATCGTTCCACCCTGTGAGTCAATCGAAAAACCAGACAGACTCATTCACTGTGTAGAAGCCGATCTCCCCAATGGTCCTGCAACCCAGCAATGCATCGAATCCCCTTGTGGCTCGATTGTCCAATACAGCGAACGTAGTCGTATACACTTTTGACATGGCCTTGACGTGCCAGTCGAGTGTAATCTGTCCCAAAGGCCTAATCGGGTCCCCAAGGGGACTGATATCTCCCCCATGGTATTCTTCCATCGGCAGTTCGAGACGTTCGAGTATCTCGAAACTGAGTATATCGATCGCTGCCGCTGTGTCCAGCTTCGCAAGATTCATCTTTTTCCTCCCGTCAGGAAGATGTATTATCATATAAAGTACTGTCTTCCAGTGGGCGCTTGGCCCGGACCCTATGATAATCCTACCATTCTCTTTCTTTGGACGATTTGCTTTGGTATCGTCTGAACTTTGCTCGACCGCCACGAAAGTTGCCTCGGGCTGCATGTTGATTGCTTGCGTTGTGTCTGTTGGCAGTTCGATCATGGCTGGAGCGTGGGGCTGATGGTCGTCTCGCACGCATCGAGCAGATATTATAGCTGGTGAAGTCTCGACTTCTTCAAAATTGTCGACCATGCGTGGGGGCTGAAGCACCGGCAATGGGTCAAGGGAAGCTGCGCATGACTGCCTTGGGCGTTCATTAACCGTATCGGCGCTGTTTGGATGCTCGAGGGATCGGTTTGGTCGCGCATCATGAGGTGCCTTCCTTCTCCTACGGCCTAAAAGAAAGACCTATAGATTCTCAACCCTATTTTAAGTATAGCTGTTGCCAGATGCTAGACTACCTTGACGAGAGACATTCCATGCATGGTGATGTCCAATATGCTTTACAGCATTATATATGTGTCTTGAACGTATTTCTCCCAGATTTTCTGATATACCTGGGGTCAGAAAGCATAACGTGGATAGACGCAATCCTGCAAAGTCGGCCGCTTGGTTCGAGTTGGGTGGGATGTTACCGGTCGCAGCCTCTACCCAAATCTGGGCATTGCGCTTTAAAACTGCTGATCATCGAAAACGGGCTGGATGTTGGAGAGGTTCAAAATATATGTGCTGTCACAAGAAGCTCTAATCGCCTTCCAGGAACAAATGTATAATCCATCTTACTTTCCTCTCTAGAATGCGCTTGAGAGTTGAAGCACCAAATGCAGCAAGGCCCATTTTCGATCACGGAGGCTCGAGCTGCATAGCCACGTTTTGCCCTGCGTTTTGGATTCGAAAAAGGACACCCGGTAGCCAACCGATTCCTTAGTGTATTGTGCCCAACCCCTTTATGGGAGCATATGCATATTATAGTGCCTGCATTCACATCACCAGAGAACGATGGTAATAATCACTGATAAGAATTGCAGCGAGAACACGATCAAGCGATTTCGGATAAATCTTACTTCAAAAGATCTCAAGCTCAAGAATTTGCGGAGAGCCGACGCAGACATGTCGACCGAAGTCGTGGCGTGTTTGCAGCAGAGATACAGGCAGTCTCGATGTAGGCCGAATATCACTCCACTGGCTGTACCTACTTTTGATCAAGCGAGACGCACAGCGACCGTTTCGTCGACACGATCAGCGCAGGAAAAGAACACTTTGATTGGTAGCTTTTGCCGCGAGGCAGTAGCCCCAAACACAGCCCAAATTCCCCAATTGACAATGGAGTTCCTGAAGCCTGTTTATCAGCGTCCAAGATCTTCCGAGAGCTGGCTGCAAGCTTTTGTAGTTCCTCTGCTGGATCCGTGCAATGGCTGATTACTCACGACTGTCGAAGCTGATTGGTACACACCAGGATTTAGCTATATTTAGGAAATTTGCGAGCCTCAATGCCAAAAACATCCTCTATATGCAGGCAGAGTTGATCCATCTTCAGGCGGAATTAGAGAATATTGAATTAGCGAATAGAAATTCCGGAGATGTCCAGAAGGCGACCTTTCAAGTATCTCTCTTCGATCTTAAGGATTCATCCGGTACAAAGAACGATTTGCAATGGCGCAAGGTCATGGAAATTCGCCGGAGTTTGAAGACTTACAGTTCGTCCACATCCCAACTTCGATCGTTAGAAAAGCTCACGAAGTCGCGACATATTGTTAGACGACGCTCTTCTACAATACACTAAGGTCCAGGAGTTGGAAGCCCCAAATATTAGGTCAATCGAAGTGCTCAAAGGATGGCTAGACCGACCCGAAGGGGGTGACTTCTTCCTACGAGGTCGAGAGGCAGATATCTGGGATGAAGACAATGATCTCATTGCTGTTGTTCCGTCGCGAGAACGTGGGGACAGCCTAACGTGGTTGATAAGCGACAAGATTGTTCCATGGTACCATCATCGCTGGGGTCATCGAAAAAAGGTAACTTGGTGAGCGACCAACCCGGAAGGACCATTGATAACATTGACAAAAGCATAAAGAGAATCCTAGCACTAAATGGAATGGTGTCTGGCATTATGAGGAAGAAGGTCTTATAACGTTGGCAAATTCCATTAGCACTGTCCTTGCTTCACTATTGCCTACGGCATCGATCTTGGTTCTTTACTTTGTTGAGAAACCATTGGCACGACTAGCACTTACAATGTTATTCAACGCAATTTTCTCGCTCACCTTGGCGACAATTACGAAGGCTAGACGCATTGATGTGTTTGCTGCAACAACAGCGTAAGGCCTACCCTGACCGTTTCAGGGCTCAGACTGTTGTTGCTAATTGGAACCTGATACAGATTCGCCGCCGTGCAAGTGGTGTTCCTTGGGGGATCCAGTTTCGGTACTTCGTGATTCGCGCCGTGGAGTTTGTGCTTTTAGGATCTGTTCCAAGATGCGTAGTACCATTGAATGCAGAACAGCCAGACAGGGAGACAAGGAAAGATTGTACTGTTGTTAAGCCTGCCAGCGATAACTACAAGCGTTACGAAGGAAGCCCCTCGCTTGGAATCACGTGTCAGTCGCATCAACATGCCGAAGCGAAATTAATTTCCATACGTAAGGAATATAGTCTCACCTGATAAGGCATATTCGGTTCCTCTAGGCGCAATCGGCAAACCCGGCCCCCGGGCCATACAAAGAGATCCAGACTAGCGTTTTTCGACTACGTTTCACTTGGAAAAAAGGGCTGCACCGGAAATTACTCGGGATTCGAGAGTTCTTCTAGTAGTTTAGAACCTCAGAGCCTCAGTGATGACTGATGAGAGACCCAGCCCATGCGCCCCAGTATTATGACCTAGGTGATACGAGCACAACAGGCAGGGACGACATGTTTCGAGATGACATGGCGTCGCTGATCGCTGCAGCTCTGCCCAGCAAAGGCCCCTGCGACTCGCGAGTGATCGGTCGTTTTCTCCTATGGTAATCCGGAATATCGGGATTGGAATTCGATCTCAACATAAGACTGCGAGCTATTTTGCATTTTCATGATTTTAACATGATAATCTTCGGTGTTACATCGCATAGCAAGAGGGCGAGGAGTAATGGTTGTGGCTGAGTGTTCTAGCCGCTCAATCGGAACTGGCTCACTGGCTGGACTGGTCCCCCTGTAGTAAGTGAAATGTGGCGAAGCCAGCTCAGCTTATGCGCAATACAAGGCCTCGACACTTTCACCAATGGCTATGCCTGTCACCTCCGACCCAGCCTCGCTAGCTTTGCGCTCGAAGCCTCGAGTCAATATGCGTGTGTGGAGGGGCAGTCCTGGTGCTTTTATAGTACGATATTCGCAAAGAGTCTCAAACCTCTTCTACGCACTCAGAAGTCAGAAAGACATAATTTGTCCAGTGCATATACTCGACGGTCTTTCAAGCCAAAGAGATAGAGCAACAATTCCAGATCCAACCGCGATTGACCGAAAATAGTCAACAATTTCTGTTGTCAGATTCTATCGCACATGGATGCAACCATCAGCTTAGGCGGACTGACGATAGTCGCGGAGCCTTCGAAACACGAAGAACATAACGTTGACATTATCTTTGTTCATGGACTGTGCGGACACCCAGAAGGAACCTGGACATGGAGTGGGCCCGTTGAACAGTTGAACGCCTCGAACGTGCAAAGCAGTAGCACAACGAATACAGACCGCAACAGTCGACCTTACAAGAAGCGACGAGTGAGCCCTCTAAGATCATCGAGGGAGGTGTTTTGGCCGCGTGATCTACTCCCTGATGCCTTCCCCAAAGCCAGGGTCATGACCTGGGGCTACAAGGTCGCACTAGACGACATCTTGAAACCAAATTCCAAAGATTCCATTTTCCATCATGCTGGCGCCTTACTATCTGACCTAGCTCTTTTGCGACACCAGGAGGCAGATAAACGAAGGCGGCTCATCTTCATTGCCCACAGTCTAGGTGGTATCGTCGTCAAAGACGCTTTGAGCCGCTCAAAGAATGAGACAACTTGGATCAATGAGATTCTTCCTGCAGCCCTGGGTGTGATTTTTCTTGGAACGCCACACCATGGTTCACAAGCAGCATCCCTTGGGAAGAAGATGGCTATGCTGTCCAAAATTTTCGGTCTGGATGCGAATACGAAGATTTTAAGGGCGCTTGAGAAGGGCTCGGAGTCCCTAGAACGAATCACACGCGCCTTTGGTCAGGTTCTAGGCTCAGGGCAGGTCAGAATACATTCATGCCAGGAAGAGCTGAAAACGAATGGATGCATGATCGTGGACACAGGTTCCTCCTATATAGGTTATCTGCATGAGACTACAGGAACCATACATGCTGACCACAGGAATATGTGCAAATTCAGTTCCCCCACTGATAGAGGTTACCAGCAGATTATAGCAGTTCTACAACGCTGGTTCGACGATGTTGATAAACCGGACTCGCGTCGAAGCACTTCTGTTATAGCCGAGATACAACCGCGTCAACTACCAGACGGTCTGATCTTTGACAAGGTCTTTAGCAGGGAATGGCAGGAATGCGTAAACTCCCTTGATGATCCTGAGGCAAGAGCACGAATACAAAACGTCAAAGCCGCTTACGGTGACACCTATAATTGGCTCTTTGAAGACGAGATTGGTTTCTCTAAGTGGCTTGCCGGTAAAGACACCAGGCCGATACATTGGATATACGGAAAACCTGGCTCGGGGAAGTCAACACTTATGAAGTACGCCATGGGCAATGCACAAACCATGAGCCTTCTCCAGGGCCATGATTCTCATCCATGGAAAATTGCAGGCTTTTTCTTCCACGACCGTGGCACCCAAGTGCAAAAGTCCATCGAAGGATTCCTGAGGGAGATTCTATATCAGCTTCTGCGTCATGATGAGCAAAGTGGAAATCTCGATCAAGGCCAGGAGCTTTTCACCATCGTTTATTCCATCTATGCAAATGTCAAGCGTACCCAACGAAGCCAAAGAGAGGTCCAAAGTACAAAGACTTACTGGACACAGGATTCCCTTCAGAAAGCAATCCAAGCAATCGCTTCCAAGACGACCCACCCACTGAATCTATGTCTATTCGTTGACGCTCTGGATGAGCACAATGGCAATCATCGGGAGCTCATTTCGACACTGACCTCTCTCACACAGTTCGAGGCGAATTGTGCCTTCCGATTACGGTTGTGTGTCGCTGGGCGCCCGGAAAACGTTTTCAAAGGTGCTTTTCGAGAATATCCAGGCTTCGCTATTCATTCATACACCACGATGGACATACGACATTATACGGAAGACAGAATACACAAAGAAAATGTAAATCTGTTGACCGACAACGGGGAGGAAGGACTCATTTCTCTGGTCGACGATATTGTGACAAAAGCTCATGGTGTATTCCTTTGGGTACGTATTCTTCGAGTTCTATCCTTTTATTTCGGAGGTTTCTTCGAGAGTAATGATACTTGTCGCCGTAATAGTTACATTCGGCACATGTCTCTTGCAGCTTCACGCTTACCCGAGTCTGATATTGCTGACTGATCGACAGGTCAGACTGGTTGTTGACGAGCTGATTGAGGGTCTTACTGACGGCAAGACATTTGAAGAACTACGCGACCTGTTGGATGAGATACCTGAGGAATTGGAAGACCTTTATACCAGAGCTGTCTGCCGTGTCCACCGTTTTACAGGGAGAGCATTGACAAAACAAAAGTACGAGGCCTACGTCATGTTTCAGATCGCGACCTGCACGCACAAGCCTATGTCATTGGTTAACATTCTTATGGCAGCCTTCTTTCTTGCTACGGATAAGCCGGCTTGCCGTGAATTCCGCTGTCTGTCTGTGGAGCAAATGATGTCCCGGCTCAACAGCGTATCAACGGGTCTTCTAGAAGTGATCTACCAGTGTCCTAAGGAATGGTATCTCAAGGACGAGCAGCGCCCGGGCTGGAACCCAGAAATCATTACCAGTCCTGTTCAATTCATGCATCAAACCGCAAAAGAATTTTTGCTGGCTAAGAAAGGCAGAAGCCTCATCAAAGAAGGTGTCCGCGATCGCCCCGTTGAGGGTGGCAACCTCTTGATTTTCCGATACGTTCTTTGCCAACTCGGTGCACTGCCAAATTGCGATCTTCACGGTCACAGTGGTGATCTTCCACTGAAACGGGCTTTTGATCATGTCTCCCACATGGAGACCTGGCTCCTTTACCACGCCTACAGTTTCGCCCTCACAAACTTCCTGACCTATGCTCACGAGCTCGAATTCAGAGACAAGCTGTATGCAGCAGATTACATTGAACAAGTGACCTTTTTGTCCCCAAGCAAGAAGGACGACAACATCTTTATTCGGGTCATCCGGCAGAATTTCCAGAAGAAATGGGCTAAGATCTTCAGCAGCGATCTTCATGAGCAACCTGAAGTGCAGCTGCTTCTTTTCTATACGCTTTGCGACCTGCCTCTTTCTTTCTCCAAGATTCTCAAAGCACAAAACAGGATTTGGGAAGAGGAAGGTATCGCCTTTTTGCTAATCAGAGCGGCGGTGTTTAGGGATGATCATCCTCACTTCCAACCACAAACCTCGTCGATTTTTGAAGGACTTCTGGACCTAGGTGTTGGAGCTGCTTTGACGCAAGCGGAGCATCGGTCATTACTCGCAATCTGGGATTACAGAAGCGGTAGCACTACAAATGGACTCGAGCCGTTCAAGCAGTTATTCGAGAGGCTGAAAAAGGAGGAGAAGAACCGGCCTGTGTGCAAGTATGATTTGGGAAAGAGTGGTCCAAATTGGTTCGCCAGTGGATGAAGCCTAACAAAGAGCGGTATATATCATGCAACTGCACTCATCCTTGAAGGAACTGAGTGCCCACATAAGGCGAGTCGTTCATGGAACTGCGGTTTCCCGTCATCGCAACATCGGATAATCATGTCATGCGAATGAAACTTTGAATTCGACTTCATGCCTTATGCTAGTTATCGCATGTTCAACTATCACTTTGGTCTGTGGTGAAGCTGTACCGCATTCGAAGATGGGCGCTCATTGTCTGAGGGGGGCCCGCCAGACGGTCTACCACGCAAGGACGAACTTAGAAAAATGAAGGCGTATTCAATTCATTGTATGGGTCGATACACGCAGCTTTTGGAAACATGCTCTTGACACCTCTGAACTACCAGCTTCCAGAGAACACTTTATTTTCTTCGAATTGAGATTGCGCTGTCGGAGACTTGACGCAGAACGTGCGCTTAGCTACGAAGCTCGTATAAAGGTATGTGCCAGTGTGGCCCCTTATCTCCTAAGCTCACCTGGGAAGAGTACATTGAAAGAGTCAATTTCTCATCGGTAATACTTAAGCAGACGACTGTACGCCGTACTCGCTGGTTGTTCCCTAACAGAGACTCCATTACTTTCTAATCAGTGACACGAACTCTCCCTCCCCACAACGCCTGTCTTCGACTCCTTGCTATTTTCTTTGGGCGACAAGCACCAAGAGTCGGTGACGGTAGACATGTAGACGGATAGGGTAGGTGCGAGGACATCGCCGAAAGGGTGAAAACCCTCCAGCGTGAGCAAACATGATCAAACAGAGCAGGAGCGGAAAATCTCATACGCACCTAAAGAGTCGAAGTGCATGTTTTCACAAGGCATCTACTGCACTGACTCCCGTTTTTACTAATCTGACCCCCCTATTTACTATAGGTAATTGATGCACTCACACCCCCTTTTACTAAACTCGCACCCCCTTTTTTACTAAAACTCACACCCCCGCGGAGTTGGCAGGGAAATCAGATATTAACTTTTAAGATTACAGGAACGAGCTGTGACTAACAGCACGAGGACGGCGGCAGTTTTTTTTGGCTGTTCGAAGATTGGGGAATTGGGTGAGCGAAAAGGTGAAGGATAAAGTTTGCTCACTCGGACTAAGGCGCTGATCACCCCTGGTCACCCAGCTCGCTCGCTAAAAGCGGCCACCCTGGGAGAGCTCTCGACTGAGCTGGGGGCAGATTTCTGTCTTCTTGTCCGGCCAAGTAGTAGAACTGGGACATCTAAGCCCGCCCGCCATGCAGAGCGAAGGCAGCCCAAAGCTCCAGTGGAAATTTGCTATTGCGGGCAAAGCAGATCGTAGGCCGTAGAGTGACGATCGAGCGCTGATCTTTGTCGCTCGGATCGATGAACGCAAATACTGAGATTTGACGGAGAGATCAAAACAATTTGAGCGACGAAAGCGAAGAGGATCAGCCTAGTGATAGCTGGTGTAACATCGCTTGGCACTACGGCTTGGGCATGTCAGATCCGGCATCAAGGCCTAATCAAGACATGCGTACTCCAGCCAGAGAGTCAAGCGATGTGCGAGCTTGCCCGAATGTTTAACGTGGCAGTTCTTCGAAGGGATCTTCAAGTTGCGAAGAGCAATGAGCAAGTGTTGAAGCATATATAATCGAATAAGGCCTTGTAGAGTGCGGTCGCATTTTGCATGGTTCAACAGCAAGTCCAGAGCAATGATATCTTCTGGGACGGCCAGGGTTTCGTCGGACTCTTGTCCATCTGATTCCGGTGGTCCTGTCCACATTCGATTCATCCTATGCGCCCCTAAGTCCCCTACTTGGTTTGAAAATGACTGTAGGCAAAGGAATAGACCAATGCTTTGGCCATGCCTCGGGTGGTTTCACCGCTCGTTTATGAGGTAAAGATAAAGTATCATGCCCCTTCGACCATGAAAGAGAGAGGGATATTGAAAGAAACGCACTAACCTGGTAATCCCTGATGTCGAGCCGAGATACGACGAATAACGGCTAGAACTTGAGATGTAAGGCCTGGACGCATAAGAGACCTGGGAGGAGATCTGGAAGGAGAAAGCTTTGAGCACATTTGTCCATCCGACAATCAAGGCCCGTTCAGCCTCTATCATACTTTGTGGCTGCCAAGAGATACAGAAGTCGTAGTGATTTTCCCTAAGAACGTATATTGTTCAATGGAATGGCCTTTAAAACGTCCTTGCCAGACGGCTGTCTGTGTGGGCAGTTTCCGATATTACAGTTACAGGGTCAACCCATGACATATTGCCATGATGAAGCATATCAGTATACGTAGCACTCCGACGGAAATGCTAAGTTATCCTAGTAACTTATAAAAAAGGGAAAAAGATGGGGACGTAAGAAAGATGGGCTGTTGGTTCGTTGGCGCTTAAAGCGGAGATAGTCCCTGTTAATCTCCGTAAGTATATTCAAGCGATGGATGTGGCGTGAAATTCGAGCAAGCTCAAAATGTAAGGTACCTCAGAGCAAGGAAATTCTCAATTGCTTAGATATGGTCGCATATCTCCAACTCGGCGCTTGCAGCTCGAATACGACTGTTCCTGTACACCTGCCTGCAATTGAGGCCGCAAGCACACCGATCGAAATCCAATTGAACAACAACGAGGAAATATCCCTTGTGTGCTTCGTACAGGGTAGAGACTCGTTACTACATGGTCGGTGGATCTCCGGACCCGCAGAACCACACCTGGTCGTTGATGAAGTAAAATCCAATTTCTCTGATGGTATCCGCACTCAGCAAAACATTGAAGCCCCTGGTGGCATCGTCGTCCAGCACAATGAACTCGGTTGTGTAGGTTTTGGTCTTGCCTCGTACGTGCCAATCAAGTGTAATCTTTCCTATGGGTTGAATGAGAGGTCCCATGGGCGCGACCGCTGGACCGTCGACGTCGTATGACTCCATTGTCATACCAAGGGCTTTCACGACCTGCCGGCTGAGAATTTCGACTGAACTAGCGGAGTCGTTCTTGAAGATATACGTCTTGACCTCCCCTGCTGATAGATGTATCATTATGTAAAAATGAGCCTTGAACCTGGTGGGATCGCCCGAGTGCGGCCCTTGGAGGCCGAGACTCCCCGTGCGAGGCCTTTTCTTGCGTTTTACGAGGGAGGTGAGAGTCTAAGTTTGTTAGGATAAAACGGCGGGCCAACGCAGGACATTGACCAACCATGACGCAATCGCGAATCTTCTCATTGCACCTTCTCGCTCGCAATACCAATTTCTCCATAGTGTATGTGTTATTCTCTCCTCGGCCTGTCACGTCACAGCTATTTCTTCGTTTTCCGGCAGTCGCAATGACGCATTCCAAAGGATACGTCGAAGACACAGCTGGTATGGGTTTTGTTTCATCCTTCCACCTTCCAGACAAAGATGAGCCGCCGAAATAAGTTCTATACTCAGTTTTTTGCCTGGGCTATCGGTAGGCTATGGAGTCAAAGTGGAGCTTCGTCGGTTTTTGACGCGATTGTCAATCTATTTTTTCATGAGCTGGCAACTTTTGAACCGCATCTGTATCTTGCGATAGCGTAAGAGCATGTAGGAGGGTGAGATGTTGAGATTGCTTCCTAGTTTAAACACCAAAAATCTCCTCTACATGCAGTCTGAATTGATGCATCTCGAGGCCGAGTTGAAGAATATTGAATTGGAGAATGGACGGTCCAGTGATACTAAAAAGATGGCACTTCTTGTCTCGCTATTCGACCTCAAAAATTCATTGCGCACAGAGAATAACCTACAATGACGAAAAGCATTAGAAATTCGTAAAACATTTAAATGCTACAGTATGTCGACTTTCAGACGTTTCAACACACCAGCATCTTGCACAATCTAATTCATTGGCAAACGATGCTCTCCTTCAGTATGCTCATGTTGAACACTTAGACAGATCGGTTGGGAGGCACGTCGAAGTGCTAAGAGAATGGTTAGATCGACCAGAAGGCGAAGAATTTTTCCTGCGTGGTCGAGAGACAGAGATTTGGGACAAAGACAAGGATTTTATCGCTTCGGCGTCCCAAGAAGCAAATAAAGATTGCCTTACTCTGTGGATTACCGATACGATAATTCCCTGGTATCACTGTCGTTGGGGTCATCGAATAAAGGTATCAATCGCTTATCGTCTATCTCTGGTTCAAATCTAAGAAAGGGACAAGCAGCGAGCATCCGGCGAAGATTGGAATGGCGTATGGCACTACAAGGAACACGAGCTTGTCGCAGCAGCCAACATCATTAGCACCTTCCTATCATCTGTGCTCCCTACCACATCAATACTCGTTCTATACTTCGTCAAAGCTCCACTGGCCAGACTCGCAGCGATGATGGCATTCACGGCGCTCTTCTTATTGACACTCACGGTTGTCGCTAAAGCAAGAAAGGTTGAAGTTTTCGCTGCCACTACAGCGTAAACTCCCTCTCGCACCGATCAAGCTCTGCCAGTATACTAAGCACGAGCCCGCTCTAGATTTGCAGCTGTGCAAGTAGTCTTCCTTGGCGGAACAGGATTCTGAACTCCAACGAAAAGAAGTTGATCGAAACTTGTGGGAGAGAGATAAAAGTAAGCTCTGTCAACAAGTTGCACCTCTATGCTGTTACAAAACTTTGGTGGATTGTAAAGATTTATAAGACGCATGAGAAACCAAATGTTATATGAATCAACGCTGCCTTACTGCAGATTTGCATCACTTTTGTAAAGCCTCTTTGATAGATAATGGGCATGTAAGGAAAGCCAAGTGTCAGTTCCCTGTTATCGCGTTATAATTGATAGATTATGCGACATTATTTGCTGCTATAGACATCTGTGCTGACAGTGTAATCGTCCGTTGTGCAATTCGAGCTTACATCAGACGTATAGTATAGAGCGTGCCATGCCCTTATCCGCTGCTCATTGCGACGAATATTCAGTCAGGGGAGACTGGACATAATCTCCGGACAAGACGGCATTAACGCAAAGCATATAGTTTCCCGTAATCAGCTGAGAGTGCATCGAGAGACAGAGTGAATTCCGCACCTGGTGAGGCATTTCTCACTGCTCCCTCTCCTAAAGTATGATTATGAAAGGCGGCAGGCAGCTCTCGGAACAAGTATGACCCAGACACAAAAATGCCGCAAAGGAGTTTTCGAACGAGAAAATCAACATACCCAAAACGTTGGCGCTGATTCAAGAAGGCGGTGCTATTCCTTAGCTGAAGTGGGAAGAGGAATATGTTAGTTCGCCGCGCGACTTGATCTCCAACGATAAAGGGACGCTTGGTGAAGATGCTAAGCTTTGACTACGAGCAAATCGGGAATAACCATTCGTGACGGGAAGTGGAGTAGACGCAAACCCGCGATACAACTACAGAGCCCTGCTGGCACTGCCCCAATCAATCCCTTGCCCGTCGCATGATCCATCAGGTGAGCCTTGCCAGGTAAGGGTGAGGGCGGCTTCCTATCAGCCCGCAGCTGCCACTGCGGGGACTGCACGCTAGCACCTTTCAGATTACTTTACTCAAAGACAATCGAGCCGTCATCTGCCCTCCTACCGTAAGACCCTCAAGCTCCCATCCATTATTGCACGCCACCCAAAATTCCTTCTGATTTATTCATTTCAACTATATCAGCTGCGCGGTGTCCGTCCCTTTCTGAATCCACGCATCCGCTCGACATTACATCAAACTGTCTTCTACACACAGCCTGATAGCATCCTCAGCGCTTGCCTCAGATCAAGACATGGCTGCAATGGACAACGGCAAAGCACCAGCATCAAATGGATTTCGCAACCATGCTCCAGCCGGCGCCCCCGGTGGTTTGATAAACGTGCAACCGCCTCGCCGTGAGGATCTACAGCCTGCCTACGCTCAGACACTACAAGGCGAGAGTGAAGATGCTGGCAGCCACGGCTGGTATGGATCAATGAGTACGCCTTCAATGTTCATAGGACGTCCACTATACTGATAGGTATCCAGTCAATACTCTCGGTACTTGTGTTGGTTTCTGCGGCGCTATTCCATGCTGTGTCGTCTGCCCTAACCCCTACAAACCTGTCACCCAGGGTAATGTCGGTCTCGTCACTAAGTTTGGTCGCTTTTACCGCGCTGTCGATCCCGGCCTAGTCAAGATCAATCCACTTTCTGAGAGACTTATACAAGTTGATGTCAAGATTCAAATCGTCGAGGTGCCGAAGCAAATATGCATGACCAAGGACAATGTCAGCGTCCACCTCACCTCCGTCATCTACTACCACATCACGTCTCCTCACAAAGCCGCCTTCGGGATCTCGAACGTTCGCCAAGCCCTTGTCGAGCGCACACAGACTACACTTCGCCACGTTGTCGGTGCCCGCGTCCTGCAGGACGTCATCGAGCGTCGCGAAGAGATTGCACAATCCATCGGCGAAATTATCGAAGACGTCGCATCTGGTTGGGGCGTTCAGGTGGAGTCCATGCTCGTCAAGGACATCATTTTCAGCAATGAGCTGCAAGATTCGCTATCAATGGCCGCTCAAGCCAAGCGTATCGGAGAGTCCAAAGTTATCGCCGCACGCGCAGAAGTCGAGTCTGCGAAGTTGATGCGCCAGGCTGCCGACATCCTCTCGTCTGCACCCGCTATGCAGATCAGATATCTCGAGGCGATGCAGGCGATGGCGAAGACCGCGAACAGCAAAGTGGTACGTTGTTCAGCCTGACTTCCGATTTTTCAAGACCTCAATACTGACTTTGAAACCTTAGATCTTCTTGCCTGCAACCAATCAAACGGTTTCGCCGGCCGCGCTGAAGGAGGCTGATGCTTACAATGGCGAGGGGAGTAGCGGAATTAGCAAGGCAAACCAACCATTCGACACCGGTGCTGACGACGGATTTCAGCAGGCGATGAACGCAAGGGTTATTGAGAACATCTGAAGGGACTTTGTACTATGGAATGATACTGAGCAACGACTATTATGAGCTCCGTCGGTCGAATGGTTAATCTGGATACCCCCTATTAGGCGTTCTGTATCTGGTAGCTTGGAGCAATGCATGTTTTCTCTCCTCATTTAAATCTCCACAAATCCTTAGCAGACTTGTGAAGCTTATCTGTCTAAAACGGTTGTAAAACGATTGCGTTTGAAGACGATGTAAAGGTCCCAGCAAATGTTTGGTAGAAAACAAGTGGTCTCATGTGTCAGCTGCTCATGACTGTAGACCGCAGACTATCTTGATGCATTCCTGATGCCTGATATACTCAGGAAGAACATCACGGGCCTCGTACCCTCAACCGCAGTCCAAAAACAAAGTAGTAAGGTAAGGTAAGGTAGGTGCACTTGCGGTCACGTGCAGATCAAGGCTGCCGAGTGCCGAAAGATCTCCACCTTTCATTTGTTCCCGTCCCAACCTCAATTGACAAGTAACCCGAAAACTTCGATCAAGAGTTTTTCCTGAGCGCTCGCGATAATGCCCCCACATGCTGCACAGTGCCATGGCGGGTCTACATGGCATTCGCCATTATGGCGCGAAGCGGGCATTGGAAATCTACGAGAACCTAGGAAAGAAGAACCTATGGCAGCGAATGGTAAAGAACACCACAGCAACGACGATGGCTGGTAAGTCAAAGGCTAAGATCCACGATCACAGATTAACGCATTCTTACAGTCAGCGTATGTCTCATTCCTGCAGCAGCGAGCGTCATAGGCAAAGCAGCATATCTTGCAGCTATGACCACTGTGTTTGGCCATCCAGGCAGGCGGTTCGGCCAGCTTATTGAGGCACTGACGCTGTCAATTTTGGGTGCTTCACTGGGACTTGCATGGTCGATCTTAGGACTTTATTTGAGCTCTCTGGCTGTCTCTCATAACCCACCATCAGCTTACGCAATCAAAGGCTTCTTTCTTGGAATAGCCGTATTGGTTCATGGCTATCTACGGTCCTATGCTCCGCGTCTGTTCACCGGTCTCATCCTTCTCGTCATTGTATCTGCGGTGACGCTACTGTCAACTGCACAGCGAGTAACGCAAGTGGTGGTCACGCAGATTCTCTATCCCATCTTAACGGCTATAGGAATTATATTGGTTGTGAATCTAATTGTGTTCCCCGAGTTCAGTTCCAGCTTCTTGGGCCAAGCAACCATTGAAACATTGAATGACGTGGCCACGGCTTTGAAAGAAGCCGGTCGCTACTTTTCGGAACCTCGTGCGCAGGCGAACTGGAGCGATACAGCGGTTAATGATCCAAGCTTTCAGAAGCAGAAGACATCTAAAATTCTGCATCCTCAGCTCGATGACCCCACTATAAGCCATCGTTCAGATAAATACGACGCCGACGAATTCAATAAGCCTAAATTGACTAGGCGTATAACCAATACCATCGGACAGAAAGTGCGGGATATGGCGGGAAATCAGCATCCGGCAGGAGATGCCTGTAGGGCAACTGGTTCCCCTCCGATCCTGCCATTGAGTGCATTGACGAGCTTCAAGGGAAGTCTGCGGCAAAAGCTGACAGAGTGCAAAGCTGCGCAAAACGAGTGCAATTTCGAAGTTGCGTTCTCGGTGCTGCCGCCACGGAGGCTCAAGTTTATCAGCAGCCGTTCAATGATTAAACTAGTTGCCAATACAGTAGCGATCATAAGCACTTGCGAATCAAAATTCGCTTTGATCGGAGACATAGTCGACAAGAAGTTGACAGAGGGACACCGCGATGGTGAAAAGAGGTTATCGATGGGACAGGGAGAAAGCGGCGAGGATGCGACGAGAGCAGAACTGGATTTGATCAAGCCTCGCAGGGAGATCGAATTTGGCGATGTTCGTCTTCTCCAATTCCTACTGCGCCGCGTCGAAAAGCCATATGCTAAATTGAGCCTCGCCGTCTTCGAGACGGTCACGTTGATTACCTCTTGCATTGCTTATACATACGTGAGTGCCTGCTCGCCGCATATTCACATGACCTCGCTCATTGGCCAAGGACGTCGCAGAATTGCCTTCTGGGGAAAACGCACCTAATCACATCGCGAGTGAGGAGCTAGACGTGGCTTTGACCAGACTTGAAGGCGAGATGCAGACCTTCGATAAAGATACTACCTCAGCCCTCGAAAGCGCTGCCAGGGAGCAGGAACTGGAAGGCTTTGAGCCTGACATCATGCCCAGGGATGAGATCTTTTTGATTTCCTCATTTCTCCTAAATTTCACTCAAGCTGCGTATGTAAGAGGCGGACCTTGTGTGTGTGTGTGTGCAAGTATAGACTAACGATCACAGAACCCACATTCAGAATATGCTAAAGCATTGTCGTCAGCTGGTCGATCTGCGCCACCAGCGACATGGCCGGCGTCGTCTCTATGCACCTAGAATTAAATGGGCCAGCTGGCTTTCCAGTGGGGCCGAGCAGGACGAAGCCGTGCCTACTAGTGGCCGAAAAGCAAATAGACAAGGTGCCGCAAAAGACCCTATCATGGATGAGGCAGACGACGACACATCTGACAGCAAAGATGATTTGGTCCAAGCCGGCCACGCAACAGATGTAGAGAAAGCTTCTGGGCAGAAAGAGCAGGCGACCCATGAACGTAATAATCAGACTGAGGTCTCAGCAAGAACGTCGACGGAGAGGACTCAGGCTTCGGAGGAGCTGACGCTCACATTACGGCTCCGGGGCACAATTGCAGATACCGTAGAGTGGCTACAAGATTCCGACGATTTCGTGTATGCTGCTAAGCTGACTGTGGGCTTCTTCCTTGTGACTTGGCCAGCATTTGTTGCTTCATGGAACACCTGGTTCTCCTTAAGTCGAGGAGGCGAGTTACAGTTGAGCGGTGAGATAGAATCATGGTAGCTAACGGCTGTCTAGTGTGGGCTGCGTTGCAGCTTATCTTTGTGACCGAAGTCTCCTTAGGCACATCGGTATGGACGTTCGTTGTACGCGGAGTAGGCACCACTCTTGGATGCTTCTGGGGGTGGGCAGCGTGGGAAGCTCTTAGCGGCGAACCTGTCGTATGCGCTGTGATGATCTGTATAGGCATAATTCCCTCTACATACGTTCAGCTTGGAACAAAATACCCAAAGGCTGGGATGGTTAGCATTATTTCGATGTGCGTCGTTGCGCTTTCCACCGAACTCGGTACCGTGCCAGGTAGGCCTCCTTCCTACTCGACTATGTGGTCAAAGTGCTCACCCAGACATAGGGACAGCGACGCAAAATTTTCTGAAACGATGGTAAACGACAACTAGTTGTTGCCTTTGACTCCTAATACAATTCTTTGGCTTACTATTTAAAAAGGATAGCATTCATGATAGGCGGCGTCGTAGCCCTCATCGTTGAGATGGTTGTGCTGCCTGTGAAAGCACGGACACGTCTCGTCGAATCGATCTCAGCAGTCCTTCGCCAGATCAGTGAGATGGAGAATTTCATCGCAATCGGTATCGAGGAAGGTCGGAATCTCGAAGTCATCCCCACTCATAGAATTGTCGAGTTCGAGCATGCCAGTCGGAAGGCTAACAGCGCATTGACTGCTGCTGAGACATTCTGTGAGACCAGATCTGACCCCTAATCTGGTCCCTTTAGTCCACGCTCATGGATACAGTACCCTTCTGTAATGACGAACCTAGGATCAAGGGTTCTTTTAAAGCCCTCTCGCTGATATACACCGAGGTGAACCACGAATTGCAGTAAACTCTCGCTGTCAGCTAATGTTTTCATAGATGGTGTTCGTTCTATATCAAATCGTGGATCGAATGGACAATATGCTCCAACTCAGAACCGCTTATGGTTCGGGTCCATTGGAAGAATTCAATGTGAGTTTTGGACACCATGGCGCCAAATTGAAGACTAAGCGCGTGTCAGGCCGACATATACCCCTATCGTCGCAACGTAGCTGGTTCTATCACCATTACATTGTTCGCAATCCACGGAGCCCTGACTACCAGTATGCCACTACCGCAGTTTCTTCCTTCGGCACGGCTGGCTCATCTGCGTATGGTCAATAGAGTTAGAGAAGTGGTGCTACAATCTGTGGGCGAAGGCCAGAAACAGGAGGAAATGGACAAGATGGCACAACGGATCGCCGTGCGGCGGAAATACATGGCTTGGAATGCCGCTTCCGCAGCACAAGCTGAAATTATTGAATTCCTCGAAGAGCTGATCGATCTCACAAAGTTAATCGTTGGGGCGAACGAGTTTCAGAGTGGCCTCCTGACACGACCTACATATCATCAATATAGTACGATTCCTGAAGAGAAAGTCCCGAAGCCGACTGTTGCAGCTATCGGCCATGCCACAACCGACGATGAGGCTAGGGATGTATTCATCGATGTGCCTTCTTCTGACGCGGGAATCACAAGACGAAGAAGAGCTACGACGAGAAGCTCGAAAGCTCCAAGCGAGGATAGCGACGTAGTACCTGCTAGCCTGCGGAGGATCCAGAGCCGAAAGATTGAGGCTGGTATTCGGCGGCAAAGAACGAACGAGAGTTGGAATCAAGCTCTCCATTGATTTATTTCACATGCTGGCAAAGAATCAAGATGTGTCCCCACTTCATCGCTCAAAGTACAATGGATGACAGAGAAAGCCCAATTTCTAGCACAGTGGAGTTGTTCAGCTGAGGTTATCCAGCGGACTGAAGAGCATCTGGATTTGGTAGACGGATGACCTGATCGCATGTGCTGGCAAGGCATGGTCACCGTTGCATGGCAATTCTTGGACAAACGGTTCCGCTTAGACAGTAGAGCCCCATCGCTCAAGAGACAAAGCGTCAAAACATTGCACTTACATCGTCATAAAGCTCATGATTCAGCATACATCCTTAAAGCTTGCAGAACACTCGCGCATAGAATACTTTCTTTCGTTCTTTGCATTTGGGACTCCGTGGGGTTTGCCTAGACATCATACTTTTGTGGATACAGAAACTACCATTCAGGTCCAAGGTAATTCTCTCTGCTCGCGTTGCGTTCACGAATTACTTATTTAGTCAGGTAGCATAATTCCCTCACTGCGTCTTAGGCCATTCATTATATGACCTGGAGACTTGCTCTTTCATCTTCGGTGAATCTGCAGAACCATTCACAGACAAGACTTAGAATCATCATAGCATTCACCGCCATTAACTCAACCAAACGGCCAATGCCATCGTCATCTTTTATTTCATCACGATTTTCAAAGCGACTCAAGCGACTCGACACCATGTCAATAACATACACCTCCCCGAATTTACCAGAGTCTACAACTTCAGGATCAGTGTCCTCAGCGAAGAAGAAAACCACTCTCCCACCCTACGTCTACGAGCCACCGCCTCTCCCACCACTACCCGTAACAGAGACGTCAGCTTCTCACCCTCTCGCAACCGCTATTGATGTTCCCTCCTCATCGCCGATTACAACATCTCCTGCGGAGCTAGCCTGGGCACGTTCGTCGACGCCGGAGACACCATGTCCAGTGCTGAGCTCGCCCTCTCATGGCACACCGTCCCTTGAAGCGACTCCTCCATCTCTGCAGCCACCGCTTCCTCTACCACCTCTCAGACGTCAACCAAGTCATCTATTTTCGCAAGCGACAACTCCGCCCATCCTCCCACCGACCTCTACCTCGTTCTTCGACCCCGTCACCAACCAATACTATCTTCCTCGGCCCGTCCCGGTGATAATGAGTTACCATTCGCCGCTGCCGGAAGATACGGCTCGGCACCTGGCAATTATTCGATTAGAAGGGTCAATAATGAACGTAAAGCTGCCGAGTTTGGTGACGCAGGAAGGGACGTATGAGGGAAATGTCAAGCAGGCGTGGTTGAGCATGTGGGATGGAGGCAGGAGCTGGAGGGAAACGACGGGGATGGAGAAGGAGCAGAAATTGACGTGCGTGGAAGTGTGCTGTGAAGAATGCGGTTGGAGACGGTATTAAGAGCTGTTGCTACAAGGCAGCGAGTGGGTTAGGAGAAACCAAATGTTCACAGGCTGAAAGGCATGGGTTGAGGCATTATAAGTTGAGGAGTGGGCGGGTACGATGAACATGGACGATAAGTCATGCCCACGGAAAGGTTGATAGCTGTGAAGGAGACTGGGTAGCATAATGGTCTCAGCTCACAGATAGACAATCGTTACCACTGGAGTTCAGATTCATGGGATGCCGTTTGTCCAACCCGGATTCTGCTGGTAGTAGGGAGATTTGGCGATCGTGCTGGACGTACTCCAGCTTTATCCCATGTGCTGGTATCGATGGGTGTTATTCTCGCTCCTCCACCCCTATGAAAGCCCAGCTCTTGCTGCTTTCTTCCAATCCACAAATCTCGTGACTGCTATCCTCTAACGGTTTGCCGCTTCAGCGATGGGCCAGTACTGGCGATTCTGTCTATCGCTAACTCTTCAGCACATTGTTCCAGAGTGCAAAGCAATCGATTTTCATTGAATCCGCCCTTATGACTGTTCTCGTACAGACATGGACTGATAAAGCCAAGGGCTTCAAATACACTGCTGAGCCAATAGCTTCCGTCGAGGTTAGAACATAGAATGCTGAATCGCACGCACGCAGTGAATGACCAAGAAAGTGAGGGTGGATCTTGATTTCTAATGCAACGACAAAAGTTGCTCCTTTGCGAAGCCACACAAGCCATCTTCCCGGCTGTCTGGTACACCGACGTGCGCGGAAGGGATCAGAGTGCCCCGAACCGATCTAAAGTCTCAGCAACGCTCTGATTCGAGCAATTGGCGGCAGTCGCACATCCATGCCCAATTGCGACACTCTACATGAACCACACTAATCTAAACAGGCTTGGTATGTGACGGTTCGGGAACAGACGGTGATTTCCATCGACTGCACTTGCTTCACGACGACAGCCTGTCGGATAACCAGAAGCAACAAACATTTACATGGGAAGGGATGACAGGTTCCAGAGCTATGTACAATGCGCACGTACGGGAATATAACGGTAGTCGAGCGCTGCATGTATGCGTGATGCGCGTTGATTGTGGGGCAAGCCAAGCGATCTCCAGATTCGTCCTGTCATAACGTTAAAAGTAGCGCCAATCAGCGGCTGGTCACCCACGGTAGGCAGTCCCGTGATTCCCCTCTGAGAAGCATCCCTCCGTTCTGGACCTTGGCTGCACTCGCTCTCTCTCCTACCCACCAAGTCCTGCTTTCACCGCCCAGGATAACTGTTACATACTTTAGCACCATCCCGTCAGATCCTGTCGCCACGATTCACTTGTCTCGGGAATCCACATTCACCACCGGTCTTGGATTTCTCATCCTCTACGAGATCATGACCTTCCAGCTGGGCTTTGCTTCTCGGGCGACCGACGCTTCGCATACTCTGTCGTGCTACCCGATCACTGCCGTTGATTAAGATCGCAATTTGCCCGACTACGACTTGGGTAGGAGGCTCTTTTGTTTCTGATCTTACTGGGGCGGTCTTGTCTAGTTCCCACCGACTTCCACGATCTAGACCATGATGATCGCTTCAACTATGCCTCCGGTACTGCCTGTGGCTGGAGACCAACGCTACAATTCAGATCCATTTTCCGCACCTTTGAAGCGAAAACTGAGCCGACGACGTCTGGATAGGTTCATCGACCCTGAGGGACACATGCAAGAAAATGCAAACTACAGGAGACCCCCCCTGCCAAATGGTGCATCGACGAGGCCACAGGCATCTGACCGAGAAAACAGCAGAGGCCGCCAGAACTCTTTGCGTCGTGTCAAGAACAGCAAAGAGGTGATGCGACAGCGCTCTACGAATCGACACAATCAAGACATCGCGCCAGATGGCAATGCTGGTAGTAGAGAGGGCCGACAGTTCACCGTGGCGAATGTAGGGAATAATGGCAGAATCTACCTGAGGTAAGTGAAACCTTGGTTGTAGAACATGCTGTGCTTCTTCAGATGCCAATTCTGGCATGCTTGGTGGATGTTAGCTAAAGGCCTCCATTTTAGACCGATTGCGCCAGGATCCCAGCAGAAACCTCCCATAGCGCAATTCGTGTATCCACTTGCTACACTCCCCAATAGTGCCGGCGCAGATACAGCCGTGAAGATTGCAGCTCCCGAAGAAGCACGTGCGAGCATGTGGTCTGACACGCAGACCTCAAAAACACCAACACGCCCAAAGCGCGCCCAATCCAGTAACCGAGGGACACAGCGCTCCGACTCGACCTCGCGCCCTCGTACTCAGTCATTCTCGACTGTGAAGAATCCGAATGCAAGCCACAGACAAGGTCTTGGGGCGTTCAAGGTGGTAATCGATCGCCCAAAGCCACAGGATGCCAACCCACCACAACCTGTCCTGCATACGCTGGAAGTCCCAATACCGCATTATCGACTTGGGACACCGCACTTCAGCGCCCGGGGCACCGCTTTCCTTCATAGCTCTGTCTACACTGGAGCATCTGTGAACGAGGACACCCGGGATTCCATCATGTCAGGACCTGAACATGAGAGATTATTTCCAATCCCTCCTGATATAGAGTCTCGCTCTGTATTATCACGCCGACACTCCCACTCTTCAGCGCAACCGTTCTCTATCAGGATTGCACCCAAGAAAGACCCCACCACGACTACAGCGGTTACATCAACACCGACCTTCCATCGCTCCAAGGAGCCAATCACTGCGTCTATATACGATGATATATCCGCAAGTCCAGATGATCCTGCCATTGTCCGCTATTCGCCCAACTCCAGAGAAATTACCGCTGCCACGCCCGCTCGGATAATAGCTCAGATAACCTCCAAAACCTTTCTGGACTATGAACTACTCTCCGACTTCTTTCTCACCGTACGGGCGTATCTCTCGACTCACGATCTTCTTGCATATTTGCTTGCTCGCTTCGAATGGGCTATCAATCGGTTTGATGACGATGGTCGGGTCATCCGCGTGAGGGCGTTCGCTGCCCTTCGTCACTGGATCCTGAACTATTTCCCTTACGACTTTGTCGGCGACCGTGATCTCCGTGTAGATTTTTGTCAGCGCCTCAATGCATTGTCAAAGCTCGTCCGCGAGCGACCGAAAGCCTCCAGTGACGTGAAGCTGATTCTGGACTTGAAGAAATGCTGGAATGGACGGTGCGCCTTATACTGGGACGTTCCCTTATCAGAAGAAGATTTTCGACGGGATCTCGACATCAATCCTGGCGGTATCTCTGGCAGCCGTGACAGTCGGCTCACCCACCCCAGCCAGCTCTTGAACAGACCTATCGATGTGACCCCCCCACGAATCGAATCTTCGGTGGATCCCGACAAGGCTGTCACTGCGCTCAATAACTGGTTTGATGCTGTTCTAGAAGCCGGCAACACTAGTAGCACGGGTCCTGAACGTCAAGTCTCCGTTGTGACCTCTCGAAGTCTGCCTACCTCGCCTACAAGCGAACAAAGCGTCCAGGCTATGTCATGTACAATACCGGGACGTAGTCTAAGAAAATTGGTGGCTCACCCGAAAGAAGGTTTCAGTGCACATCCAGTTCCTGTAGCAATGGTGAAAAGGGTTTGCCCAGCCGCTCCTTCAGCGATTTCGAGTGACGCAGGATCTCGTCCAAAGCATGCTCACAAGCGAAGTGGAAGCTTTTCCGACGCATTCAGAGATAAGCGGGCTTCATTGCCGTGTATGCAGGAACGGTCTGCAGAGAGTTCAGTATTGACATTTCCGCATTCCGGTAGCCTGATACGTGGGAGCGTTGTGCCGCCTGGATCACCCTATATTGATACTTTTGCACCACCATCGCCGACTCGCGAATTCCCAGCCTTATCCATGCACAACCTCGATGATGATAGCTTCGAGGATCTTAGGAACCCATCTCCGCTGACACCGGGAATGAGGAACATATTTGGCAGCATCCGTCGAGCCTTGAGCAGTAAGCAAATTCATGCCATGCAGTCAACAAATACACTCGGACACGGCTTTCCCGTGCCACCCATTCCAGGCGGTAGGCCGTTCAATATGCCTCCGAAAGCTGCAAAACTACTTGATGGTAACGCGCAGCAACTTGAGGCCGTCCAAAAACACACCCGGATAGACCTTCTCTGTGCAGACGTCCATGAGATGTTTCAGCGTGCGTTACAGGAGATGTCCCAAGCGCAACTGCAACCACTCAGTAGCATTGGCGTCGCTTCTGGCAATGAGCGCGAGCAGCCATCACCAGATTCTGTTCAACTTCCGGAGGGCGGTCATCCCGAGCCTTTGATTAGGAATCATAGTGCGACCACTTATGGGAGTCGTTCCATTGTTATTGTGGACGATACGGGTGCGGAACCCCCTATGCCTCGTGTTCCTCCGCAATTCTCGACGCCAATGGTACCCGAAAATTCCGTTGTACCCAGAACCGAGAAATATAATAATACTCTACCACATTCGACTCAAGCCGTCTCAGAAACTGAGGCAATTTCTTTTGCTCCTGTTGTTAGACCTCCGTCGAAAGGAGGACTAGCAGATATTCTGGGTTCTCTGCCACCTATGGTAGATGTTGTCGGATCTCGCGATGAGCCCAATCGTCCAAGTTTCGAAGCAGACTCAAGGAATAGCCGTGCACATTCTTCCCCGCGTCGTGGTCTTTCAAGAGTTCCCAGCGGTAGATCTTATGTTCCTAACCATTCAGGATCAAAATCGATCAGGGGATACGCATCATTCCAAAGTGGTATGCCGAAGGACGATTGGGAGACAACAGACGCTTCCAACGCGCCATGGATTACGAACAACCCTGATGGACCGCCCCAACAGAGATTGCTGAGACGGCGACCAGGCGGCGATCTTCGAGCCAATGAGAACGTGCACGACCTCGAACCTATTATTCGTCCTCGGTCGACAGGCTCAATCGCAACATTCTCGGATTCCATGCGTGGTTCAGAGCTACTTCGGAAACGAGGGACCCGAGGAACTTTCGAGCGCAAAGCTTCTCATGGCCCTCCATCGATCCCATCGGGTGTGTTGAGTAAAGCAGATAAGCAGTTGTCCCTTGTACGGACGCACTCCTCGCAACCAGCTTTACGACCTTCCTTCGAAGCGGCCGTCGCAGAATTCGCTCGAATCCCGGATGATGACGGAGGTGACATTGAGGCGACGCTCTTGAAGCTCGAAGGCAAGTACCGGAAAAGTCCCGTTGATGGTTCGCTGGCTTTGCCCGATCCGCTTGGGGTGGGCGGACAATCTGGGTTACCAAGTCAAAGCCCGGATTCCAGTACGCAAGAGACCCACGCTCAACCTCAGCGAACAACGGTGATACCAGCTCCTGTATTGCCAGACTCGCCGGCACAATTCGAACCACCCGATGCAGCCAACGTTGAAGGTCATGCTTACAGAAACAACATGACTAGGAGTCTTTACGCAGAATCCGAGGAATCTTACAACTCTACGCCGCTGCTGGAGCGCGGCCTCAGCACTAAGTCGAAGAACCGAGGCAAAGCGATACCAGATGCTACAGACGTCTCGGTTCCACGGCCTCTCTTCAGTCCTAGCTTAGACGGTCTTGATGATCGGTCGAACCCCTCGTTACTGTCAGTAGACCAAAGCCAGGATAGAGGCAGCACCCGAAGGACAAGATATCTGTCATCAATCCCTACTACGACGGACTCGTTTCTACTTGATGAAGATGAGTTCCTCAGCGATCTGTCTTCAGACATCTCTGGGGAGGACGACGAGCGCGATGATGGAGCGTACGGATCGTCTGCCCAGCTGCTTCAGGATAGAGCAATGACTCCAACCCCTGGATATACGTCTGGGCAATTGCCTTCGCCTCCTATGACAACAGAAAACGCAGCCAAGATAGCATCTCAAGCCCAGCACTTTGCAGACCAACGCAAGCCTCCTACTCCTGAGCCATCACCAGTCAACAGAATTGGTGATTTACCCAAGACTCGAACACCAGACACTCTAAAGACACTTATTGACCAGCCTCTTCCAACCATGACTCGGAATTTCCTGACTCGACGTCACATACCCTTCGTCCTCTCATTCGACTCCAAAGTCCTTGCCGAGCAGTTTACCATAATCGAAAAAGACGCCCTCAACGAGATCAACTGGCAGGACCTCATCAACTCGCGCTGGCACCACAACTCCCCCTCAACCCAGAATTGGGTCGAATTCCTCCGAACCCAAGACGCAACCGGCATCGAGCTCGTCACCGCCCGTTTCAACATCGTCGTCAAATGGGCCCTGTCCGAAATCGTCCTCACCCAAGGCCTGGAAGAACGCGCCATGTGCGTCATGAAATACATCCACATCGCCGCGCACGCACGGCGAACCCACAACTACGCGACCATGCTCCAGCTCACCATCGCCCTCGCCTCCATCGACTGCTCGCGCCTGACCAAAACCTGGGAGCTCGTGCCCGCCGCCGAGAAGAAAACCCTCGCCGAGCTCGAAACGTTGGTGACGCCCATCAAGAACTTCCACAACCTGCGCCAGGAGATGGAGACCGTCAACAGCGACGAGGGCTGCATCCCCGTCGTCGCCATGTACATCCACGACCTGACCTACAACTCGCAGAAGCCGAGCCAGATTGCGAGCACCAGAGAGGGCATGCCGTTGGTCAATTTCGAGCGCTACCGCACGACGGCTAGTATCGTGAAGAGTTTGCTGCGGCTCATTGATGCGAGCGCCAAGTATCAGCTCAAGCCGGTGGATGGCGCCATTGAGAGGTGTCTCTGGATGGCGAGTCTGAGCGATGAGATGATTAGGGCGAAGAGCAAGGAGTTGGAGTAGGGGGTCGTCTGGATACTCGGTCTTGTGATTGGGTATGTTATCATGATGCGCAGGAGGCATTATTGGATATCACACATCTTTCACGGCTGTACGACCAGGTTATGGGGGGCTCGGCTAGGATAGCGCCGTCTGTATCCTTTTCTTTTGCACGCTTTTTTCTGTTTTTTCAGGCCTGGTACAGGTTGGGTCGGGTAATGATGCCTATTATCACGAACGTTATGTCGCTATGAATGGGAGATTCTATTGGGGCATACAGGCTAGGATAGGGTGCGGTATCCTTTTGGCTACGTTAACTTACGATGGGGTATCGTTCTTAGTAGATAATCGAGCGTGGCTGGAAGCGGATGAAATTGACATGAGTACAGTACAATGTTATTCGCTTTTCGCTAAGGGGGGAATAAGCAGATCGTTGCGTTCTCCATCTTCTGACTTCATCCTGATCCAGAGCCTCGCCAACAGGCGTACGGATCAGGTGAAAGCTCTCAACGTTGTGTTTCCCACCATTGATCGTCTCACAGCACGCTCGGTAGATAGCTGATTCCCCCAGCTACATACCAAGTCCTACATTTCCCCACGCCCCTCCCGGGCCAGATGGATGTACCAATCACATATGTGCACCCTGATCCATAGCTCCAAAACCCTATGTATACCCCCGTTCCCCATTTTCTGCCAGGTTGTATGTACACTCGTATCTGCGGATTGCAACTTGTCATATGGGACCTGTTGTTGTTGTCGTTGTTCTCTACCAAAGCTCACAGGTAGGATTCTTCTGCGGGCAGTTGAAGCTCTCGCGGAACTCGCGCGAGTTCGCCATGGTGCCCTACGCCGATGTCAGCTAGTTCCGGTGCTCAATTCAGGGGACTTGTCAAACAGGAGGGTCTCGTTTTAGCAATTTTTTGGGGAACGAATTGACGGGATCGATGGTGGGCCGATCGATCATGGGGCTATCTATCCCCATGGCCAATTGCGGCGACTGGTTGGAAGGGAAGAGAAAACTGACAATGATTCTGGCCCAGGTAGGCGCATGCGGATCACGATAGATGCGATCGACAGCGGCCTCCTTCCTTGTTTTCCCGCACCACCAGTTCGAGTAGCTGATGAAGAACACCTGCTCCTTGCTGAAGCGCTGCAAGCCTGGGAGGAGCTGGCTGGGCTTGCTCTTCTCGACGTCCCTCCACGCTGCGAACGCCGCGCTCAGCCCCCCTGCGTCGGCGATGTTCTCGCCCAAGGTGAGCCGGCCGTTGACGTGGAGGGGCTCGTCTCCGGGACCGGGGCCCGGTACGGTGAACTCGTGGTATTGATCGATGAAGCACTGGGCTTTTTCCTTGAAGGCTTCGATGGTCGCGTGGTCCCACCATTCTGTGAAGTTGCCGGTCTCGTCGTAGTGTCTTCCCGAAGAGTCGAAGGCGTGCGAGAGCTCGTGGCCGCTGACCGATCCGAAGGCGCCGTAGCTGAGATACGGGGGGATGCTGTCGGGGTAGAAGACAGGGGCCTGCATGATGCCTGCTGGGAATACGATCTCGTTGCCCGCTGGGTTGTAGTAGGCGTTCACGGTCGGTGCTGACATTCCCCACTCGTCGCGGTTGGTGGGCATACCGAGTCCGGACCATTGGCGGGCGGTCTCGAATTTGGCAATGGAGATGGCGTTCTCGAAGAATGCCGTGCTGGAGATGTTGATGGTCTGGTAATACTCCTGCAAGGCTGATGAGTTGCGTATATCAGGGCTTTTGGTTGGGTAGCCAATCTTCTGCACGATGTTATGGACCTTCTTGATCCCGAGCTCTCGAACGTCTTTGCTCATCCAATCGGCTACTTTGAGTTTCTTGGTAAATTGGGTCTTGATGTCAGAGACGATCTGATCGCCGAAATCCTTTGCTTCCTCAGAGAATGCCTTCTCAATAAAGAATTTGCTCAGGATCCAGCCCAGACCATCGTCGACGACGTTGACACAGGTTCTCCAACGCTCTTCTTTGGCATCCGAATCTTTTCCAAGTAATTGGTTGTTAAATTGGAGCAGGGGCTTCAAGGCGTCGTCTTCCACTCTGGAAGCATATCGTTGTACCGTTTTCCACACAAAGTAGGCTTGAATCGTTTCGGCATTTGTATTTTTGAGAATGTCTGAGAGAGCCCTGAGGTACGATGGCGAGCCAACAATTATACGCTCAGGAACGTACCCAGGTGGCGCTAATCCTGCGATGATATACTGTATGGAAAGCTGTGGCACCAAAGATCCAGTTTCGTCAAGCGTCATAGGGTTATAGTACTGCGTGACATCTTCGGCTTCTTCCTCTGGTGGTGTAGCTCCAGCGAGCTTTGTTTCAAAGTCGACCAACGCCTTTACAAGTCCCTCGTTGTACATGTTAAGGTCATTGCCATTTTTTGAAGAGCCTGTCGCATTTTGCATGGTTTCGCGGAGTAATGATTCTAGAACCTGGCCAATAGTACTAGAGTAACTTTCAAGCATTTTGACATCTTGATAGTACTCTTTCGAGGGGAGTCCTGGTCGTCGGGGGGCAGTCATTGAAAGAACGACAGAGTCTGGATCTTTGTCATCAGCAGAAACAGAAAACGAGACCAGTGATGTCACGCCAACGCTGATCAGGTAGGCGACAGTAGTCGATAGCTGGTTCTCTTCATCGTATTTCAGACCTTTCTGTGACTGATGCAGTAGTTTAGGAAAGGATTTAAACTCGTGATGCGGCCTTGTAGCGGGAAATAAATCTTCGATTTTCAGCAATATGTTAAGCAGAGGTTCGGAACCGATCTTCTTTAGTCGGTCCTCGTCCATACAGGCATTGTAGCCATCCTTGAGCTTTTGGAAGATAGCCCCCTCTGCAGAAGTCTCCGGATCTACTCGCGGATGAGAGTCTGAAAATGAAGTCTCAAGAATGTGCCGCAAAATCATCTGGGAATTCTCTGCCATTTGCGTGCCTGTGAAGGAGCCGCCTTGATCATCGCGAAGGTCGTTTTTCTCTCGCCACCCCTCGCAGACAAATGCATCGAAGTCAATGCACGGATCGACCTCGTGGTGTCTAGGTGACATGTTTTGTAAGATCTCCGAAGCAGCCTACAGGATTTTGGAGTCAGTATTCCAGGACACACAGAGATCATCTTTGGGGCAGACGCCAACACGTTTCGGAGCCCTTGAGACGCTCAGATAGGAAATAAGAATGGTCGCTGTGGGGAGAAAGAGGTCAACTTACCAGCACGCAACCTGGAGTAATACATATCGTAGAAGATTCAGACTTGGGGTTTTCTGCATTGTAGATGGCTAAGACCGGTTAGCAACATGTACGAAAAGTGTGTTGACTAATAGACGATGGTCTGATCTACAAATGATCTCTCAATGCTGAAACGATGGGCCGTCGAGAGACATTAGCGATGCAGTCAAAGAGCCGGTTAAAAGTTGGAAAAAAAACGGCATCTCCAATCAAGAATCGCATCATACATGCCGGTGCATAGGACAACTGGTAGTCGCACATACCTCCAAAGTAGACGCAGAGGGCAATGAAACCACCAATCAGTAAGGTAATAATGGCAACTACCATACGATTCTTGAGAAGCCACCGTCCAGACTTTCTAAGGTATCTCTGCGTCTTCCCAGCTGCTTTAGCGTTGCCATCATCCCCCCCAACATGCTCCGAGCCATCGTGGTCCAACAAAGGAGCACTTTCGCTGTCGTGCTCTTGTGCGGGGATTTTTGATTGACCATTTGCCACTTCAGTGTTGTTTGCCGAGCTCATGACTCATGTAGTAAAGCAGGAGTTCGGCTCTTTGAGAGACTTCGTGGCCGATCGCTCCGTCGTCAGCCCGTCAAGGCGAGTCTTCTAACGTGAAACGAAGATTGAAAGTAAGGCTTCGATACACAGTGTATTGAGACAGCACTAAGCGGAATCCCAGGCCTCATTAGAGTGCTTCAGATATACATCGATTTCAACACGAGCATTGCATTGGCAAAGAACAATAAATATGAAGGGACGACTTACATAATACAATTGGAAAGAATTATTAATGCTACAGCAAGACTGAACGAGAATGTAGCTCTATGACTGAAAACAGTTAAGCAAGTTCTCCAATTCATGGATTCATGACGCTCTGCACGTGACTTCGGCTGCATGTCGGTCGTACCGTGTGGCCCATCGTGGTGATTGGTCAGAGAGCAATGAGCTCAATTGTGTCACTCAAACTTGCTGTATTGAGAACATGAAGCTATCTGGACGGCTCATTTAGCCGCAGGACAAGCTTGCTCAGTGTTCAAGACTCTGATGCAAGTTCAAACGGCAATGCTACTTGCAGGAATTTATGAAATTCGAAGCAGATTTCATTGAACGACTTACACACTGCGGTCACGATGGACCTGTCCGATCCCTACATGGAGGATGGAAACGAAGACGAAGTGTATGAGGATGCGCCCACAGGGTCCAGGCAACTGCCAGCGGATCTGCCTAAGTCTCTAGACGACCGACAGCCAGTGAGAAGCTATGGAGGCGAGACAGAAATGTACGATGCCTGGCAAGGTAGGGTGCGGACTCCTAATTGCTCCATGAGGAGCGGAGTACAAAAAAGAGCCTCATGCTAAGCCAGATGCGCAGGTTCTTCGCAATTCCTGACCAGTCCAACACCAGCTCAGCCACTCGGCTTTAAACTCTCACTGGACGACCATGACTTCGAGAACGATGATCGCTTGCAACAGCGGCTTGAAGACAATGACACAAGACTCATGGAAATGCTGGCGGCGCAAGCAGCCCACCGTGATGATGGCCCTGCGGTTGAGGACGAAGATAGCATCATCACAGACAAGTCCATGTCAGATGCCGAAAAAAAAAGCTTACTACAGAAGTCTCTACATAATGCTGCTAGCAACGGTGATGTGGAGCGGGTACAGCGATTATTGCGGCCAAAAGCGAAGGAATATGTTGACATTAATGCGCCGGACGAAGAGGGGACAGCTCCTATCATCTATGCCAGTTGCTTTGTGAGTTTGGGCGGTCTTGATACACTTCCTGGCGTATCTAACAGCCGTTCAGGGCCATCTGGAGGTAGTGGTGGCTCTGCTCGATGCAGGTGCGGATATTGATCGGCAGGACAGGAATCAATGGACATCCTTAATGTGGGCAATGACCAACCGGCACAAGGACATTGCCAAAACGCTGCTGGACCATGGTGCTTCTCCAGATATCAAGTCTTCTTCAGGCCGGACGGCTTCCGACTTTGCTCCCCCAAATAGCGAGATATCGGATTTTCTACAAAAGAACGGCTACCACATCGGTGATTCTGGCATTGGCGAGGACTTTTATGATAACGGGTTTTCCCAAGACAGATTTGAGCAGGAGATGGAAGAGAACGAAATGAAACGACGTATGATGATGGAAAGCTCCATCAACTTGGAAGTCGACTTGTCTAGTTTGGTTATGGACGAGCATCCGGAGGTAAGACCCAATGCCTTGCAGCATGCGCAGACATAGCTGAAGTCCCAATAGAGCCCCGAAGAGCTTGAAGAGCAACAAGAGTTTGTCTGGGACAGGTGCTTGAACGATCAAATGTTCGTTTTTCAGGAAAATGAGCTTAGTCGAATATTGGACATCATCATTACAGAGATGACGCCCCAACGATCGCCTTCGCAGAAGCCTGTGCCTGCAAACATTCTCTTCCTGGCTGCTCGGTACGCTCATTATCATGCAAGTACGGAGCTATTAGCTACTTTGCTTGTTTCCGCGATGGACAAAATCAACACTAAGGTCGAACGACATCAGTGGGACATGACTGTATTGGCGTTCTGGATTTCAAATGCCACGTTGTTGTTACATTACCTTCAAAAAGATGCGGGACTTCTGGGAGCAACCACGGAATTTCAGGTACAGCTAGTGGAACTTATCAATGAGATCTTCATTCTCATTATCAGGGACGCTGAACGAAGGATGGAACGAATACTTGATGCCGCAGTCCTCGATTTTGAGACGATACCTTTCGGCGACCTTGAGTTCGCAGGGGAGTGGAACCTTTTCAGATCCAAGAACAAGAATCAAGCTCCTGAACCAGTGAGCTACAAGCCTCCTCCACCAAATAAGAGGACACGACCTGAACCAAGAAATGTCACATCACTACTATCATCAACCCTCTTTGTCCTTGATCTATACGACATACACTCCGTTATCATATCCCAAATCCTGGCCCAACTTTTCTACTGGATAGGCGCCGAATTATTCAACCACACATTATCCGACAAGAAGTTTCTCGCCCGAACAAAAGCAATGCAAATACGCATGAACATCTCAGTCCTCGAGGACTGGGCGCGTGCAAATAATCGAACGCCGGAGCACTACGAAAACGGCTCCCTCTCAACATCCGGAGAGAACACCATGGACGCCGCCCGCAAACACTTTACTCCCATAATCCAGCTCCTGCAATGGCTGCAATGTTTCTCTTCGCTGGGAGACAATGCCACCTCACTCGACTCGTTAGAGAACACATTGAGTCAGATGACTCGTCTGACAGCTCAGCAACTGTTGCACTCCGCGGACCACTATCGATACGAAAAGGACGAATCGCGGTTACCGAAGCCCACAAGAAAACGTCTAGCCAGCCTCGCCACGGGAACGAGGAAGCAGGCTCAGCAGCGACTAAACAACACACCAAGGCCTTCTGACGCGCCGCCAGCCCACGCTCCCGCACCGAAGGGTCTGGGATGTGAAGTTAGCAACTTCGGGCCGCCGCCTGAAGAGGACGACACCGCCTTCGAAGGCTTCCTGATGAACCCCGCCCACATGCTACAGTTCTCCCTGCCGACGACGGTGGACATGAGACTCAGCTATGGTGGTGGATACGGCGGTGCGAATCGGGAGCGGGAGAGGAGGTATATCCCTACGGTGCCGCAAGAGTTCCTTGCGAAACTAGACTGGAGTGGGAGCAATGGGAGTTTTATTGAGAGAAAGGACTGGGACCAGTCGAATGACGAGGATTGAAGTTATGCTGGGATGAGTTGATGTCATGATGTGCATTACGTGGGTGTATGAATCATCCAGGGGAACATATGTGGGTTCATGACCGGCGTGGCATGAAAGCATGGACTAAGAGTATAGTTCTGGGGCAGCAGTACTATGCAACCTGCTCCAGCTGGTAGCTGCTCGAATATCAGTACTATCATGCGGCTGTGGCATGAAGATAGATGCATAGCACCGAGTATAGCGAGTGGTGTCCGCTTTGTACTCGTATCGAAGGGAAGTGCTCCACAAATATACACGTGGCTATTCTGTCTCATTTTCTCCTCTTGTTGTTCTAGACGTGCTTTCCTTCAGCAGCCACTAATAAGATCCGGGCCCGTGATTCCTACATTCTGGTTCGTCGTCCATCTCTGATGAAGGGAGAGCTTCGTTATGTTCACATAGCACAAATACATGCACAGAGACTCTGCTTCCAAATACCAGCCTCATATTGAAGAATCTCCGCGGATGTACATTTACCTGGAGATCTTATAATTGCTATTATTAATATAATATTTCTCTACAAAAAAATTAGTATTAAAAAATAGTATTATATATAGATTGAAAGTTTTACTATTTATCTTTTTGACTTTTTTACAATTAAGATTAAATTTCTAAAAACCAAATAAATACTCTAGTATTAACTAAGTGTCAAGAACTAGGCTCGAAACCTCTATCAAAGAGATATCTGGATTGATAACTAGGTGGAACTTAGATCTATACTAGATTTAATGTATAGAACGAAAGACAAGAGAGAAAAGAAAGAAACGAGACAACGTTGACTATATAAGATTGTAGACTTTATGTCTAGCAAGAATTGGCCCAAATCTAGCTTAGTTTGACCCAAATCTAACCAAGGTCAAGCTCAAAAAATTAAACGAGATTAGAACAAAAAGTTGTTCAATCGACGAACGTAGCTAACGAACTGCTAATCTAACATTATAACAATAGCTTCTCTCTACAAGGCAAAGCTTCTACGAGGCGATCAAAACAATATAACGAACTATCGAAGAATCGAAGAATCGAGAGTCGAGAAGATTTCGAGAAGCAAAAGAGAACAAGACGAGATAACTAGATTTATTGAATCAAATAAAGGCGAGATAAGGCAAGAGCGAAACGAGGTATTTGAGTTTATTGAATCAAGTTGAAACAAGAAACGACGAAGGCGAAACAAAATATCTAAATTCATTGAATCAAGTAAGATAAAGCGAGAAGATCTTTGTTACCTAGGCAAGATCTAAGCGAGATTAGGCTAACTTAGCCAAGACTAAGCGCGTTTGAAGTAACGAAGCACTATTAAAACGAGATAGAAAGATCTCTGCTATCTAGGCAAGATCTAGGCGAGATTTGGGCGAGGTTAAAGACACTATCTATTCTTCTTGATATTAATAGTTAGGAATAACACAGAGTACCATATGTGATTCCTCGACAATAGGGTTGACTAGATAATATTTATCAAGAGCTTGTTAATGTAATGCTATAGCGCCCTCGACGCGCTAGCGCCTCAGGATATGGCAAGACACGTGACCCCAAATGCCTATAAAAGTCTCAAATGATACGACACTCCTTTCTAGTTAGATAGCGAGAAACAAACTCGCACGTTATGGCGAATATTAGATAAAGAGAAAGCTCATTTCTCGTTGTTCTTCAACGATTAGTTTTACTACTATCTATCTTAGATAGTTGAGACATAGTAATACAAGCTTATTATATCTTACGTCTTTTATATTTTAGTGCGCCAATAAAGAGCAAACGCATTCGCACTTTATAGTTTTAATTGTTTTATCTTTCGAAGAAAAAGACTCGAAACGTAATAGCATTATGTCAAATTATAATAGTTTAAGTTACGATAATTATTTAATTATATAATCAAAGTTTAAAGAATTTGATGTTTTTCGAAACAACAATCGCTTACGAAATGCTAGCAAAAATAATTAACGTTAACGTAATAACAATAAAGAGAATAGCTTAACTACGATTAGAACTTCGACTTTATATTAATAAATAAAAATTTTAATAACAAAGATTTAAGACTTGCGAAATGCTTAACAAATCTAGACTTTAATAATTGGAGTAACAAATTCTTAAATTTCTTAATTTGTTATTGCATTGTTATCGATAATATTTAAGTTCTTAAAGTTCGAAAAACTAAAATTGTACAAAAGTTAAAGCGTAAATAAACATATTATTTAATTTCGAGAAATTGACATTAATATAATGCGATTTTCGACGTACTTTATTACGAATAAGAACAAAATTCTTTATTGCATGTTATTTTTAAAAAACGATATTATTATCTAATAATATTTAAAAACAAGCAATAGCGCTAAGTTAAAAAGCGAGATCTTTGAAGAATTTAGAGAGTTTTTATTGAATTTAATAATTAATTCTACTAATTGTCGTCTTTTTGTCTACGAAAGATAAGAAATCGCTAAACAAAAACTAGATTAAAAGATAACTATCTTTAAAAAATATCTAAATAAATTAAAGATTTATCTAGTATCGCTTTTGAAAAAATATAAAATCTATATATTTTTAGCTAAGTTTAAGTCAAACTTAAAAGTAAAAATACTAAATATCAATAATATGTTAAACATTCGCAATAAGCTTCTAACTATAATTATTATATAAAAACAAACATTAAATTGTATTTGCAAAGCAAACGCAAGCAACTTTAAAAATTAACAAATAATTAAGAATTTTAATGTCTCTTTAAACAAATTTTATTAAAATTGACGCTTAAACGATATTAACAAGTTTATTAAAAGCGAGAAGTTATATATTTTCAAAAACTCGTCGTTGTCGCGCAAACGAATTTACAAGATTAGTAACACAAATTATTTAAAAAATGTTAAATGCTTTAAATATTATAAAAAGAAGCATTACAAAACAAATTATCTCAATAAACACAAATAAAACAAGTCTATTGTTGTTGCTATTATTACGATAAATGCGAAAAAAAATTAAACTTCGTCAACGTCTCGCAAACGAAACAAAAAAAACAAATAAAAACAATAAATTCGATTTTAGTAAAAGATTAAATTTGACTTTTTAATAACGAGCGTCAAGTTACAAGTCTAGTTGACTCAAAAGCTAAAATTAATCTTATTAATTATATCTATATAGTGCAATAAGAATTGCAATTTATATTTGCTATTTTATCGATATTAAGTTTTCTTAATAGCAATAATTGTTTTTGTTACAACGTCTATAAGTTAATCTATTACTTAATTGATTTATAAAATTAGCATTAAAAATATACTATCTTATTCTACTTAATAAAATATATAAACTTTAATCTTATATTAAATATATTAATGTTATTTAAGCAAAACATATTAATTAATTCGAAAACGCAAAGCTAGCAATTCAAAATCTTAAATAAAAAATTAAAAATAATTGATCTTAAGCAATTTGTCTTAGATCTCGTTAAGTATAGCACAATTTATACAATTATTTGCGCTAACGTTACGAAGACGCTAAACAAAAAATTAACAAAATTTAAGATTTTTAAGGAATTAAGAAATCTAGAAGATGTTTATAATAATAAATTAGCTAAAATTTTATTAAAATTAGAAAGAGAAGATTACGCTATTAAGTTTCAAAACAATAAAAAGTTATTGTTTATATCTTTTTATAATTTTTTACAAAACAAGCTAATAGTACTTCGACAATATTTTAATAATGCGTTAGCAAAAGATTAAATTAAGCATTTAGTTTTGCTTGCAAATATCTCTATTTTATTTGTATTAAAATTAAACAATAAATTATATTTATACGTTAATTATAGAGATCTAAATACGATTACTATTAAAAATCGTTATTTATTGTCTCTAATTATAAAAACGCTAAATTGTCTATGCGAAGCAAAGCGCTTTATTGTCTTAAATCTAAAAAACGTCTATTATTGTATTCGCATTAAATGCGATAATAAATAAAAAACGACGTTTCGCACGCACTATAAGTATTTCGAGTACTAAATTATGTTATTTGAATTAGCAAATGCATTTGCAATTTTTTAAATCTATATTAATAAGACGTTGCGAAAATTGATCAATGTAATTTGCGTAATTTATATAAATAGTATATTTGTGTATAGCAATAATTCGACGAGATACTAACGTTATATTAGATAAATGCTAGAACATCTTTGCGAATATTCGTTGTATATTAATCTAAAAAAATATAAATTTAATACTACAAAAATTAAATTTCTAGACTTTATCATATTTCTAGAAGATATATAGATAAATTTAAAAAAAATCAAAACAATTAAGAAGTAATTTAAATCGAAAACTTATTACGAACTTCAAGTGTTTTTAAGCTTTATAAACTTTTATAGACGCTTTATATATTACTATTTAAAAAGAGTTGTTTCTCTTATTAATTTATTAAAAAAAAATAAGAATAATAAAAATTTTAATTTTTTTGTTTAATTAAATAAAGTAAAGCAAGCGTTTCGCTAGTTTTGCGATATCTTTATGTTAACTTTACTACTCTATTATTACAATTTAAGCAAAAAAATTAAAATAAAGATTAACGCGTCTAATTTTGCAATCGCGAGCATTCTAAGTTAACAAAATAACAACAAAAATTAACGTTTAGTAACATTCTAATTGCGAAAGATAATTTCGATAAAGCAAAATTATAAGACATATAATTAGAAATTGCTAGCTATTATAATCGCTTTTAAATAATAAAGACACTATCTAAAAAGCAATATTTACTCTATTAAGATATAATTGAATTATAATAATTTTAAAGAGTTTATAAATTAAAAGAAGCCAAACTTAAGACAAGTTCGCTAAGCACTCAAGTTAATTATCTATAACTTTGAAATCTTTTATCGTCTAAATAAGAAAAATTTAATAAATAAATTGTTAAGACGTCTCAATTATAAAGAAATCTTATTGTTGAACACAAAATTGTTGTTAACGTTGCAAAACAAATTAATATTGTTGTTTAATAAAGATTTGTTAACGCAAAGTAAACAAAAAATATTAAGTAATCTAGTTTTTATATCTCAAAATAAGTTAGCGTTGTTGTTTAACAAAAAATCGCTAACACAAAGCGAACAAAAGACAATAGATAATCTAACTCTTGTATTATAATTAGCAAAAGTATTTATTAATAACGCAAAGATTTTGCGATTATAAAGTAGAAAGAAAGTTTAAAAAAAATTAATATCTTTATTTTAATTAATTAAAATACAAATTGTTATTTTAAAGAAAATAATTAAAGACATGTCAAAGAAATTGTATAAAAAATCTCAAAAATTAATAAAATTCTTAATAAAGAATCTCTAAATTAAAGATACTTGAATCGAAAAGATTTAAATCAAGATTAAAAAATTGTTTTATTATAAACAAATAATATAAGCTCTAAATTAAAAAAGTTTTGTTAAATATAATAAATTGCTTTATATTTTAAGAGATGCAATTATTAAAAAGAAATTAATTCGCAAAAATTATAACAACTCTTTAACAAAACATTTTAAAATCAAAAAAACTCTAGATTTATTTTAGCGAAAGTATTTCTAACTCGTTTGCGCTAAGTAAATAAAAGCGTATATTAAAATATGTAATGTTTGCTAACGCATTAAAGTTTCTTGTTATAAATTGTATAATAAATTTCGATTCTTACTTGTAGCAAAGAAGTTATAAAAGAAAATTATTATAAACTTTGTAACAAACTTGTCTTTAAACAAGCATTATAAAGTTGTATATAACTTAATTTTCGTAATAATCAATCGTTGTACAAAAATAATTAAATATATATTTGTAATTATTAAAATCGATGTCGCAAAACTAACAAAAGTATTTTTCGATAAAATCGTTTTACGCTTCGAAACGTTAATTGACATAATAAGTAATAAGAAATTTGTTTTTATTAGTGTCTTTTAATTTGCTATATGTTTTTATGTACAAATTAAAAAACAATTAAGTATTGTTTTTTATTCTTAAACAAATAATTTAATCGAACGACAAAATTAAACTTTCGAACATTATCTTCGCACTTATGTTAACGTTAAATAGACGAAATAGACAAATCTATTGCTAATAATAGAATTTGTCTACAACAATAGTTATTACGTCTTAGTTAAAGCTTCGTCGTTCTATTTAATGTACAATTATTATTTAAAAATTTACTATAAAGTTAAGAACAACTTTATTAAAAAAAAATATTATTAATACAAAAACGCGTAAAATAGCTTTATAATTTAAGAAAAGTTTTAACAAGATGTCTTAAAAATGTTGTCGCACAATAAATAAAATACTACAATGAAAAACATAAGTTAAAGAGCTTTATTATAAAAAAATTAATTATACTCTTAACTAGAAATCTAAAGCAAAAGAAATCTAGCAAGAAGATATCGTACAAATATATTAAATTATTTAAAATTAAAAACAAAATTAAAACGCAAACTTATTATTTTACTTTACTTAATATTTATCAAATTTATAATACTTTTTATGTTTTACTTTTAAAGTTATATTTGCATTGCATTAATAATAAGCAAACAAAATAAATATTACAAACTTCAAAACTTGTTAACAACAAAATTTAATAAAAGATTAAAAAAATTCTAGACAAAATTAAGTTAAAGAAACAAATATAATATAAAATTAAATAAATAAATTAAAACAAAGAGTACAATTAATAACTAAAAAAAAAAATCTCTAAATAATGCTAATAAGTTGCGAAAAAACTTTAAAAAACAAACGCACAACAAACAAAAGCGAAAAAGATAGCGCAATGCGTATTGCGATAACAGCAATTATATTAATAATAATTTGTTTAATAAAATATCGCGCAATTGTTATTGCATTGTCGTTGTATAATTAAATTACGTAAAAAGACTTCTTTATTTTGTTACACAAAATATTAAAAATAATAAAATCGCTTCTCTTAATATAAATGCTTAAAATATAGTTTAAAAACAAAGTTACTTTATTATCGTTAATTAGTCAACGACGTACTATAACGATTTAGCAAATTCTTAGTATTTTATTAGACTTGTCTCAAAACAATTAAAGAAAGTTTTCGAACTTATTTAAAAATAAATTGTTAAATTTCTTAAAACTAATTATAAACGAGTCTTCGAAGTTGTTCGAAATACTTATATTCTTTTAAGAAAAACAAATTGCAAGAAATTTATTTTGCACAATATTTTTTATCTTTATTACAAACTTGTTTTCGTCGCTTATACGCATCTTTGTTTTCTTTATTTTTAAAAAAAATGTAAACGAACAAAACGTAAACGAAATAAAAATAAAAACTTATTATATCTTTATTTAATAATCTTATCGACAATTCGAAATCGCAAAGAGACTTAATCTTAGAATTAAAATTTTTTGCAAAAGAATCTTTTAAACTTGTTTAATCTAAATTGATAACAAACTTAAAAACAACTTATCTTAAATCTATTTTCTTTGTCTTTATTAACAATTTGTTTTTGTTCTTGTTTTTCTCTTGCTTTAAATCTTGAATATATATTAATAAAATATTGAAAAGCAAACGAAAATGTTTATCTTCAATATTTTTTTAAAAAATAAATTAATTAATTGCTATATTTTAGCAAAAGCTTTATCTTAAATTATCTTTGTTTTCGCAAATTTTTGTTCAAGTTCGATTTAACGCTTTTGAGCGAAAATTAAATTTTGTTTAAGTTAACAAATACGAAATTGAGTTCAATTTGTCGTTAATAAAATAAACTCTTTATTGCGTTGCTAGCTTTTTATGTTGCAAACTACACTCTTTTATATACGTTTTATTATTTTAAAAATTGTATCTTTTATTTTAAACATCTTGCAATAATTAATAATAAATTTCTTTATAAAATCTTAAAAGCGTTTAACGAATTAATAAATATTAACAATTGTCGCATTATAAACGCACGAAAAATTTATTACAATGCAACAATTTAATTTGCGATAAAAAACTTTGCAACAAATATAAATACTTCTTTTCTCGCAAACGCATACATACTTGTTTACGCAAGTTATGCACAAAAGATTATTATAAATTGTAATATATTAATATTGCAAACGACAAAATATTAAAATTGTTTACTCTTTTAATTTCTTGATTTCTTAAAAGATATAATTAAAAAAACAAAAAAAGAAGAAACGAAAAACATATTAATTTAAGATTTGCACTATATATATAAGCTTTACGTATTGTTGTCTTTGTAACAATTTATTTACAACAATAAAGCAACTACAATTAAGAAAAGTATAAAAAAAAAAAAAAAAAAAAAAAAAGAGAAACAACAATATCTATATTTATAATTTATCTAATATTTGCGCAACGTTAACTTTACTTTAAACTTTATTTAAAATCTTAATAACAATAAACAATAAAACGATAACGCATTATAAATTGTTAATGTTGTTATTACGTTGTTCTATAAATTGTGTTGAGTTAATATATAAATTTACTTCTATTAAATAGAAGACTCTTTTTCTCTTAATTCTCAAAGAGATTTAAAAAGATTTTTAACAAGCTTTTGCAACGTTAACGCTTAGCAAACGTCTTTGTCTTAATAAGACTAATATAGCTTCTTACATTATTGAAAATTAATGCTCTAAAAGAGAAAATAATTGTAATATTATAATGTTCTCGACGCGTTAGCGTCTTAAGATATAATAGAATACGTAATCTTAAATGTCTATAAAAGTCTTAAATAATACGACACTTCTTTCTAGTTAGATAGCAAGAAACAAGCTCGTACGTTATAATAAATATTAAATAGAAAGAAAGTTTATTTCTTGTTGTTCTTTAACAATTAGTTTTACTATTATCTATCTTAAATAGTTGGGACATAGTAATACAAGTCTATTATATCTTATGTCTTTTATATCTTAGTGCGCCAACAAGAAGCAAACGCATTCGCATCTTATAGTTAACAATCGTCTAGAAGATTAAAAGATTCTTAAATAAAGAAATAATCTTTCTAGTCGACGTAATACTTAAGCAAGACAAGACTAAAACGTCTATTATGTTTGAAGTTTAAAATGCTATTAATATATTAAGATCTTTTGTTATTTTTGACGACAATAGATTTACAAGATTCTTGACGCTATTTAGAAAGAGAATCGATAACAATGTGATTAACAAAAATAGCATAAAAGACGAGATAAATTTTTATAAATATAAGAAGTTCGAATTCGACAACTAGAGAATTTCTTTCAAAGATGCGCTTTATTTTAAAAAGATTAATATAACAATTGTTTAGTTTAACTACAAGATAAACAATATTAAAATTTTTAGCATTAAGTTAAACTTTATTACTTGCAAAGTATCTAAAACAAAAATAACAAAAGCAATTAATATTAAACTTATAGATAGCTTAAGCAACAAGCATTTTATTGCGTAGATGCTAAGTAAATTTTTTTATCTTTTAAGTAAAACTTTTGACATTAATTAACTAGATTCGAGTCTAAGTTATAAAATCGAAAAACAAAGATTCTAAAAACTTAAAGTTTAGACGTAGATTTTAATTTAAATTGATTAAAAAGAGCGAGGCGAGAGTTATAAACAAAGAGATGTTGTTGACGACAAACTTAACGTCTAAAAGTTATTTAATTTAGTTATTTTGCATATAGTTAATGTAGACGCGAAGATAATATTTTATAATAGCATTAACTTGTTTAGTTTAATTGTTAATCTTGAAATAATATACAATAAATAATTTGATATTAATCTTTAGCATTTGACAAAGATGTTCTTAAATATCGAAGATAAATTGTGTGTCTTAATTAGACACAAAGAATTTAAATAATTTGTAATTTTTTTAAATGTAAACGTAGAAGCAATTAACAACTTCTTCTACTTCTATAGAAGTAATAAGAACTAGATATTTTATCTTAATAAAACAATTAACGAAAACAAGAACGTATTTATACGTAATATTTATAAAGATATTAGACAATAAAGAATCTACGTAGTTTATAAAGATATTACGTCAACAATATTTAAGAACAAGAAAAGAACGCAATTATTTTTGCGTCTTTTGTCTAAAAGACTTGAAACAAATATACGTATAACAATTTTGTATAAAGCGCTAAATATATTTATAGATGTTAGATTATTAATAAGCTCGACTAATTAATTTATAGCATTTTGTTTTCTTTAAATAGTTATTAACGATACTATTGTAAGCAAACTAGATTATGCGAAGACAAAAACAATTCGAATTAAAAATATAATTTTTTTTTTAAAAATACAAGAAGTTGAAGCGTTCTTTATATTCGATTAGAAAGATTTTATTGTAATAATGTGCTTTATTGCGAAGCGCTTCGAATACTTAAGGTGCGAATTGATTATTAACTTCGACTTAATTTTACAAAGTTTAAGTAAAAGTGTCTTCTAAATTTTTGTCAAAATCTAGAGTTTCTTAATTTAATTAAAATTTAACGTTATTAATGTCGAATTCTTCTATGTTTAATTTTATCGAAGCTAACGTAACAAAAAAAGCTAAAAAGATTAAAAAGAAATGTAATTAAATAAAATTTAAAGTAATAGTTTAATATTAAAGATCTTTAATGATTTTAGAATCTAAAACGTAAGTTTTTAAAATTGTTTAATATTGATGCAAATATTAAGAGTCGAAAGTATTTTTTTTCTTAAAGAGATCTTCTAAGCGACGTGTAAAAGCGTTTAGTTTTTTGTCGATCTTGTTAAAACAATATATAATTCAATAGTTAAATTAAGATAGAAACTTGCTCTATTAAGCTTAACAACAACTTAATTGCTTAATTAATATAAAATACTCTAGATTTTTATAATTTATAATTACTTTAATTAAATAAATTGAGTTCTTAAGCTTAGAACGTTATTCTTCGAATGCGCAAATAATAGTTATAAGTTTCTTATTATAGATTTTATAATTATATTTGATTAAATTGTGCTTCTTGAAAAAGTAAACAACTAAATAAATAAAATTCTTTTTATTGTATTAAGAAAGAATGTCTTCGAATATATAGTTTAAAGTATTAATTTTTATTACAATCTTATAATTTAGATTGTAGTAACGAAGTATTACATTAAAGATAAAGACTTTCTTTAAAATAATAAATGTTAATTGACATTTTTCGAATTAGACAAAGAATTAATTCTTTTTAATTAAATAAATTAATAAAACAATTATTTTACTATAGTTGTAGATAAATTTTCTATAGAAGTTCGCAAATTCTAGAAAGCTTTAAATATTCTTAACGTTAATTAGAATAAATAAATAAATTATAATATTTATTTTGATCGAATTTATCTTAATCTTTTTGATAATAATTATTGATTCTAGATACAAGACTTAAGTAACGTAAAACTTGCATTTAGTTATATTTGCTTATAAGTTTGCTTTGCGCAACTTTTAAAAAATAAATTTGATATAAACTTTATGCTCTAGTTTATTATTATTGTAAATAAGAATGTTATTTAGATAAGCAATACAAAACTTATCTAAAAACTTTCGAAAAATATTGTTAATATATTTTTGAAATAAAATAAGTTTATTATATAGATTAAAAAATATAACAAGATGCTTAAAGAGTTTAAAACAAGTGCAAAAAGCAATAAGAGCTTTATCTTTTTCTTAAATACGTAATTAATTAAACGCTAAAATAATATTTAACTTAATAAAAATTTTGATTCGATTAAGACAATTTAATGTTTTAAAAATTAAAGATAAAAAATATTTGTTTTTAATTATAATAGTGTTTAGATCTTTGTAGTTCACGTAGAATCTAAGTTTATCTTTAGATTTTTTAACAAAAAAAATAGAAATTGTTGTTTAAAAGCGACTTGTTCGAATAAACTTTTTGCTAAAATTCTTATTTAAATAACGACAAAGTTTTAGAGTTTTATTACGACTTATATTGTATAAAGCAAAGACTAAAGACTAAATATTTTCTTTAAAATAAATAGCGTAATTGTAGAAACAATAAGAGAGCAAAATGTTTGTTTCTTTTTTAAAAAAAATATTAAGAAACTCGAAATATCTAAAAGACAAAATTGTAACTAAATTGATATTTTTGTTTTGTTAATAATATTTTAAATTCTTTTAAATAATAAAGATTATTAAATAAAGTTTCTTTTTTATTTAATAAAGTGCTAAACGATAATCTTAATTATAAGTATTAATTTTAATGTTCTTATAAAATAGCAAGAGTTTTAAGAGATTTAATAAATTAAAAATTTAAGCGAGATTTAACTTAAATCTAGGCAAGGTTTCGATTAAATTCAAGAAAACGTCTATTTTTTGTAAAGTAATATTAAATATTTTAACATTTTTTGCGCAAATAACGCAATTAAATTTACGAGCTCTTAACTTAATTACGTTAAGTTATATAAAAGATTGTTTAACTTGTTTTGCACGTTGTTCGATAAAAATTTTAAAAGACAAAAGACTTCAATACTTAATTTTTAAAAAATATTTCTTTTAAATAGCTTAAAGAATACGACTAGAAACTTTTTGCTTTAAACTAAATAAAATAAGGCAAAACTTAAAATCGAGATAATTAGATTGTTTCTTGTAAACGAAATTAAATTGCTCTTAAAAAGCAAAACTAAATTGTTTTTTATAAGCAAATTGCTTCTTATAAGCGAGATTAGATTGCTTCTAAAGAGCAAAATTAAATTGCTTTTTGCAAACGAATTGCTTTTTGTAAACAACTAAATTATTAAATATCTTTTAACAAAACAAATTTAAACTAGAAGAAAAAATTTAATTATCGAAAAAAATTGCAAAAACATTTTAATTTTAAAGCTTCTATACGTGTTGAAACTTCTTAGAAAACAAGAATTCTTTTTCTTCTTAAATAGTGTTATAGATTTTAACGAACAATTGACAACAATATTTAAGACAAAAAAAAATATATATAATAAAAATATTATAATTAAAGTTTGCGTCGATAAAGTAACAACAAAGTTATAATAGTGTAATGCCATAGCGCCCCCAACGCGCTAGCGCATTAGGGTATGGCAGGGCACGTGACCCCAAGTGCCTATGAAAGTCTCGAATGATACGACACCCCTTTTCGATTAAATAGCGAGAAATAGACTCGCACGTCATGGCGAGTATTAGATAAAGAGAAAACTTGTCTCTCGTTGTTCTTCAACGATTAGTCCTACTACTATCTACCCCATATAGTTGGGGCATAGTAATACAAGCTTATTATATCTCACGTCTTTTATATCTTAGTGCGTTTGCGCTTAGTGCGCTAGCGAGAAGCAAACGCATTCGCATCTTACAATTTTAATTGTTCTATCTTTCGAAAAGAAAGATTTGGGACGTGATAGCATTATGTCGAATTATAATAGCTTAAGTCACGATAATTATTTAATTACTAAATTAGAGTTTGAAGGATTTGATGCCTTTCGAGACAATAATTGCTTACGAAACGTTAACGAAGATAATTAACGCTAGCGTAACGACAATGAAGAGAATAGTTTAACTACGATTAGGGTTTCGACTTTACATTAACAAATAAAGATTTTAATGACAAAGATTCGAGACTTGCGAAATGCTTAATAAGTTCAAACTATAATAATTAGAGTAACAAATTCTTAAGTTTCTCAATTCGTTATCGCATCGTTATCGATAATGTTTAAGTTTTTAAAGTTCAAGAAGTTGAAATCGTACAAAAGTCAAAGCGTAAATGAGCACATCACTTGATTTTAAAAGATCGGCATTAATATGATGCGATTTTTGACGTACTTTATTACGAATAAGAACAAAATTCTCTATTGTATGTTATTTTTGAAAAACAATGTCGTTACGCAATGATATTTAAGAACAAGCAATGACGCTAAGTTAAAGAGCGAAATCTTTGAAGAATTTAGAGAATTTTTATTAAATTTGATAGCTAATCTTGCTAATTGTCGTCTTCTTGTTTACGAAAAATAAGAGATCGCTAAGTAGAAGTTAAACTAAAAGATAACTATCTTTAAGAAATATCTAAATGAGCTAGAGATTCACTTAATATCGCTTTTGAAGAAGCATAAAATCTATATATTTTTGACTAAGTTTAAGTCGAACTTAAAAGTGAAGATTTTAGATATCAATAATATGTTAAACATTCGCGATAAGCTTTTAACTATAATTATTATGTAAGAACAAACGTTAAATCGCATTCGCAAAGCAAACGCAAACAACTTTAAAAATTAGCAAGTAATTAAGAGTTTTAATGCCTCTTTAGGCAAACCTTATTAAAATTGGCGCTCAAACAATGTTAACAAGTTTATTAAGAGCGAGAAGTTCTATATTTTTAAAAACTCGTCGACGTCGCGCAAGCGAGTTTATAAGATTAGTGACGCAAATTATTTAAGAAATGTCGAATGCTTTAAATGTCATAAAAAGAGACATTACAAAACGAACTATTTTAATAAACACAAATGAGACAAGTCTATCGTTGCTACTATTATCACGATAAATGCGAAAAAAGATCAAGCTTCGTCGACGCCTCGCAAGCGAAGCAAAAAAGACAAATAAAAATAGTAAATTCGATTTTAGTAAAAGGTTGAACTCGATTTTTTAATAACGAACGCCAAGTTATAGATCTAATCGACTTAAGAGCTAAGATTAATCTCATTAATTATGTCTATGTAGTGCAATGGGAATTGCAATCCACATTCGCTATCTTATCGATATTAGATTTTTTTGATAACGATGATCGTTTTTGTTACGACGTCTATGAGTTGATTTATCACTTAATTGACTCATGGGGTTAACATCGAGAATGCACTACCTTGTTCTACTTAGTAGAATATATAAGTCTTGATTTTATATTAGATATGTCAATGTTGTTCAAGTAAAACATATTGATTAATTCGAAGACGCAAAGCTAGCGATTCAAGATCTTAGATAAAAAATTGAAGATAGTTGATCTCAAGCAATTTGTCTTAGATCTCGTCAAGCATAGCACAATCTATGCAATTGTTTGCGTTAACGTTACGAAAACGTCAAACAAAAAATTAATAAAATTTAAAATCTTTAAAGAATTAAGGAATCTAGAAGATGTTTGTGATAATAAATTAACTAGAATTCTACTAGAATTAAGAAAAGGAAATTATGTTATCAAACTTTAAAACGATAAAGAGTTATCGTTTATATCTCTTTATAATCTTTTATAGAACAAGCTAGCGATACTTTGACGATATCTTGATGATGCGTTAGCAAAAGATTAAATTAAGCATTTAGTTTCGTTTGCAAGCGCCTCTATTCTATTTGTATTAAAATTGAACGATAAATTACGTTTATGCGTCGACTATAAAGATCTAAATGCGATTACTATCAAAAATCGTTATTCATTGCCTCTAATTATGGAAACGCTAGATCGCCTATGCGAAGCAAAGCGCTTTATCGTCTTGAATCTAAAGGACGTCTATTATCGCATTCGCATTAAACGCGACAATAAATAAAAGACGACGTTTCGTATGCGCTATGAGCATTTCGAGTATTAAGTTATGTCATTTGAACTAGCAAACGCATTCGCAATCTTTTAGGTCTATATTAATAAGATGTTGCGAGAGTTGATCGATGTAACTTGCGTGATTTATATGAATGACATACTCGTATATAGCAATGATTTGACGAAGCATTGGCGCCATGTTAGATAGATGCTAAAACGTCTTCGCAAGTATTCGCTATACATCAATCTAAAGAAGTGTAAATTTAACACTATAGAGATTGAATTTTTGAGCTTCATCGTGTTCTCAAAAGATATATAGATAAACTTAAAAAGAATCAAAACGATTAAGAAGTGATTTAAATCGAAAACTCATCGTAAGCTCTAGATGTTCTTGAGCTTCGTAAACTTTTATAGACGCTTCATACATCGCTATTTGAAAAGAGTTGCCCCCCTTACTAGCTTGTTGAAAGAAAATAAGGATGACAAGAAATTTGGCTCTTTCGTTTGGCCAAATGAAGTAGAGCAAGTGTTTCGCCAACTTTGCGACATCTTTATGTTGGCTCCACTACTTTATTACTACAATTTGGGCAAAAAGATAAGAGTAAAGATTGACGCGTCTAACTTTGCAATTGCGAGCATCTTAAGTTAACAAAATGACGACAAAAATTGGCGCTCGATGACGTTCTAATCGCGAAAGATGATTTTGGCGAAGCAAAATTATGAGACGCATAATTAGGAATTGCTAGCTATTGTGGTCGCTTTTAAGTAGTGAAGACATTACTTAAAGAGCAATGCATATTCTATTAAGATATGATTGAATCACAATAATCTTAGAGAGTTTATGAGTCAAAAGAAGCTAAACTTAAGGCAAACTCATTGAGCGCTCAAGTTAGTCGCCTATAACTTTGAAATTTTTCATCGTTTAAATAAAAAAAACTCGACGAATGAATCGTTAAGACGTCTCAATTATGAAGAGGTCTCGTCGTTGAACACAAGATTGTTGTCGACGTTGCAAAACAAATTAGCGTTATCGTTTAACGAAGATTCGTTAACGCAAAGCAAGCGAAAGACGTCAAATGATTTAATTCTCGTATTTCAAAATGAGCTAACGTTGTCGTTTAACGAAAAGTCGTTAGCGCAAAGCGAGCGAGAGACATTAGATAATCTAACCCTTGTATCACAATTAACAAAAGTATTTACTAGTGACGCGAAGATTTCGCGATCATGAAGTAGAAAGAAAGTCTAGAAAGGACTAGTATCTCTATTTTAACTAACTAAAGTACAAGTTGTCATTTCAAGAAAAATGATTAAGAACATGCTAGAGAAATCGTATAAAAAATCTTAAAAATCAATGAGATTCTTAATAAAGAATCTCTAGACTAAAGACACTTAAGTCGAAAAAATTTGAGTCGAGATCAATAAATCGTTTCGTCGCAAACGAACGACATGAGCTCTAGATTAAAAGAATTTCGTTAAACATAATAAACTACTTTATGTCTTAAAGAATGCAATCATTAAGAAGAAATTAATTCGCAAAAATTATAACAATTCTTTAACAAAACATTTTAAGATTAAGAAAACCTTAAATTTACTTTAACGAAAGTATTTCTAATTCGTTTGCGCTAAGTAGATAAAAACGTATATTAAAACATGTAATGTTTGTCAACGCATTAAAGTTTCTCGTCATAAATTGTATAATAAGCTTCGATCCTTACTTGTAGCAAAGAAGTTATAAAAGAAAATTATTATGAACTTTGTAACGAGCTTGTCGTCGAACAAGCGTCATGAAGTCGTATATAATTCGATTTTCGTAATAGTTAATCGTTGTACGAAAATGACCAAACATATATTTGTAATCACTAGGATCGATGTCGCAAAGCTAGCGAAAATGTTTTTTAATAAAATCGTCTTACGCTTCGAAACGCTAGTTGACATAGTAAGTAATAAAAGATTTGTCTTCACTAGTGTCTTTTAATTCGTTATATGTTTTCATGTACGAATCAAAAGACAATTAAGTATTGCCTTTTATTCTTAGATAAATGACTTAATTGAACGACAAAATTAAACTCTCGAACATTACCTTCGCACTTACGTTGACGCTAAATAGGCGAAGTGGGCAAATCTATTATTAATGGTAGAATTCGTCTACAATAATAGTCATCACGCCTTAGCTAAAGCTTCGTCGTTCTATTTGATGTATAATTATCACTCGAAGATTCATTATGAAGTTGAGGACAACTTCATTGAAAAGAAGATATCATCGACATAGAAACGCGTAAAATAGCTTCATAATTTAAGAAAAATTCTAGCGAGACGTCTTGAAAACGTTGTCGCGCAACAAGCGAAGTACTACAATGAAAGACATAAGTCAAAGAGCTTTGTTATAGAAGAATTGATTATGCTCTTTACTAGGAATTTGAAGCAAAAGAGATTTAGCAAGAAGATGTCGCACAAGTATGTCGAATCATTTAGAATTAAAAATAAGATTGAAACGCAAGCTTATCGTCTTATTCTATCTAATATCTATTAGATTCATAATATTTTTTATGTTTCACTCTTGAAGTTATATTTGCATCGCGTTAACAATAAATAGACGAAACAAATGTTGCAAGCTTTAAAACTTGTTAACAACGAAGTTCAATAAAAGATTAAAGAAATTCTAGACAAAACTAAGTTAAAGAGGCAAATATAATATAAGATTAAATGAATAAATTGAGGCAAAGAGTACAATCAATAATTAAGAAAAGAATTTCTAAATAATGTCAATAAGTTGCGAAAGAACTTTAAGAAACGAACGCACAACAAACGAAAGCGAAAAAGATAGCGCAACGCGTATTGCGACAATGACGATTATGTTAACAATGACTTGCTTAATGAAATATCGCGCAATCGTCATTGCATCGTCGTTGTATAATTAAGTTACGTAGAAAAACTTCTTCATTTCGTTACACAAGATGTTAAAAATGATGAAATCGTCTCTCTTAACATAAATGCTTAAAACATAATTCGAAAACAAAATTATCTTATTATCGTCAATTAGTCGACGACGTATTGTAACGACTTCGCAAGCTCTTAACATCTCATTAAATTCGTCTTAGAACAACTAAAGAAAGCTTTCGAATTTATTCGAAAATAAGTCGTCAAACTTCTTAGAGTCAATCATAGACAAATCTTTGAAATTGTTCGAAGTACTTACATCATCTTAAGAAAGACAAATTGTAAAAAATTTGCTTCGTACAATCTTCTTCGTCTTCGTCACAAACTCGTTCTTGTTGTTTATACGCATTTTCGCATTCTTTATTTTTTAAAAAAATGTGAACGAACGAAGCGCGAAAGAAATTAAAATGAAACTTATCACATTTTTACTTAACGATCTCGTTAACGACTTAGAGTTAATGAGAGATCTCGTCGTAAAATCGTAAGACTTCGCGAAAGAATCTTTTAAATTCGTTTTATTTAGGTCGACGATAAGTTTAGAGACGATCTATCTTAACTTTGTCTTCTTCGTCTTCATCGACAACTCGTTTTTGTTTTCGTCTTTATCTTGCTTTAAATTTTAAAAGCATGTTAATAAGATGTTGAAAAGTAAACGAAAATGCTTATCTTCAATATTTTTTCAAAAAGTAGATTGATTAGTTGTTGCGTCTTAACGAGAGCTTTATCTTGAGTTATCTTTGTCTTTGCGAACTTTTGTTCGAGTTCGATTTAACGCTTTTGAGCGAGAGTTAAATCTCGTTTAAGTTGTCGAATACAAGATTAAGTTCGATTCGTCGTTGATAAAATAAACTTTTTATCGCGTCGCCAACTCTTCATTGCGCGAATTACACTCTTTCGCACATGCTTCATATGTTTGATAATTATGTTTCTTATCTCGAGTCTCTCGCGATAATTAATGACAAGATTCTTTACACTATTTTAAAAGCGTTTAACGAACTAATAAACATTAGCAATTGTTGTATCGTGAGCGCGAACAAAATTTATCGCAATGCAACGATTTGATTTGCGATAAAAAATCTTGCATCGAACATAGACACTTCTCTTCTCGCGAACGCATGCATGTTTGCTTACGCAAGTCATGTATAAGAGATCATTACAAACTATAACATGTTAGTATCGTAAACGACAAAATGTCAAAATTGTTTATTCTTTTATTTTCTTAATTTCTTAAAAGATGTAGTTGAAAAGACAAAGAAAGAAGAAGCGAAAGACATATTGATTAAAATTTGCACTATATATATAAGCTTCACGCATTGTTGTTTTTGCGACAATTTACTTATAGCGATAAAGCAATTGCAATTAAGAAGAGTATAAGAAAAAAGAAAGAAAAGAAAAGAGAAACAACAACATTTATGTTTATGATTCATCTAACGCTTGCGCAACGTTGACTTCACTTTGAATTATGTTTTGAACCTTAACAACAACAAACGATGAAGCGATGACGCATCATAAATTATCATTGTTGCCATTACGTTGTTCTACAGATTGTGTTGGGTTAACACATAGATTTACTTCTATTAGATAGAAGACTCTTTTTCTTCTAATTTTCAAAGAGATTTAGGAAGGTTTTTAACGAGCTCTTGCAACGTTGGCGCTTAGTAGGCGCCTTCGTCTTAATAAGACTAGTATAGCTTTTTACATCATTGGGGATCAATGTTCTAAGAGGGGAGATAACTATAATGCCATAGCGCCCTCGACGCGCTAGCGCATTAGGGTATGGCAAGGCACGTGACCCCAAATGTCTATGAAAGCCCCAAATGATACGACACCCCTTTTCGATTAGATAGCGAGGAATAGGCTCGCACGTCATGGCGAATATTAGATAGAGAGAAAGCTCGTCTCTCGTTGTTCTTCAACGATTAGTTCTACTACTATCTACCCCATATAGTTGGGGCATAGTAATACAAGTCTATCATATCTCACGTCTTTTATATCTTAGTGCGCCTGCGCTTAGTGCGCTAGCGAGGAGCAGGCGCACTCGCACCTTACAAATAGACTTATAACAATAAAATACTAATTAAGTTCAATAATATAAAGAAATAGTCTCTTAATATAATTGTTAAAAGTTATAATAATTTCGACAACGTAAATAATATTGCTTATTAAGATTGCTTAACTATTAAAATCTCGAAGTCTACAAAAATTAATTAATTAATAAAGAGAAAAATTATGTTGTTATGCGAAAGATTTATTAATAAAGATATAAGTTAAGACTCTATTGTTAATCAAAATTATAATAAAAATTCGAAATTAAGCTTAACGTAAAACGAAGAAAATTATTATATAATTATCTTTAAATGTAAAATTAGACTTAAAGAGTTTTAAAATTGTTTTAATTAAAAATCTTTTATAAGATTAAAAAGAGAATAAAAACAAAGAAGCTAAAAGACAAAAAAATATCTATATTAATTTTCGAACGCAACTTTGCTTAAGAACTAAACTTTTTTTGTTAATAGCAAAACATCTTTATCAATATTAAAAATATTATTTAGATCGACAAAGCAAAAAGAAAAAGATTTTTTATTAAGATATTTTTTTGCAATTTTGTTCGAATATTGCAACTTGCAATAGTAGTACAACTTTTATTTATTGCAAATTTTTTTAATTTTTGAAACAATTAAAGATTTGTCTTAAACAATAGCGATAACAAAGTTTAAATTTATTAACTTGTTAAATGCTACAAAAATTGTCGATACAAATAAGACAATAAGAATAAAAATAATAATGCAAAATCTTAACGAATTGTTAATAAGAATAAAGTTAAATTTTTGCTTAATTAAAGCAACAACAATTGTTGTAATGCGAAATTAACAATACTTAAATTGTTGAAGCTCTTTGTTGATCTTAATAAAAGCTTAGATTTATTGCTAAAAAATAAATAATTGTTTATTGTTAGAAATTTGTTAGAATATAACAACGATTTAAGTGAAAAAATTGACGTTGCGCTTTATGCAATTAATTAATAAAGCGTTCTTTATTTAAGAAAGTTCTTTCTTTTAATAGAAAAGATTGTAATATTTGACAAAGTTAATAAAGTTTTGCTTTAGAGTTTCGCGAAGATACAAATATATATTTTTTGATTCAAAGAGATTGTTACAACAATAACGCAAATTTTGATGTTATTTATTAAAGAAAACAATAATACAAAGATTATTAATTTGATATTGACTTATAAGATTGTAAATCTTTTTATTTATAATAAGTTATAACTTCGCATAGATAATTTTAATTTAATCGATAAAATATTGATTATAATTTATATTTATACGTTGTATAAGATTTTGCTCTTATATATTTAATTAATTCTTGTCTCTCTTATATTGTAATATATCGAAGAGTTTCTTAAATTTAGAAACGACAAAAGCAATAATATTTGTAAAGAGCAATAAAAGTTATATAACAAAAATAGATTAATTGTTTATAGCTTGAGCGACAATTTGTGCGATTGTAATTATAAATATTAAGTTTAATCTTGCAAAAGAAGAACTTGAAGCAAACGAGATAAAAGCAATATTAATATTAAATTGTATTTAATTTTGAAGCTCTCGAAATTAATGTAGAGCTTCGACTAAATTTTGAATAATTTGTCAAGCGAACTTCTCGATAGTAAGTTCGATCTCTAGTAAGAATTTTAAATGCTTTATTAAGTCAATAATTAAATAAGTATCGATATACTTGAAGAAACTAGATTTTAACGCGTAAAAGCGTTGCAAGAAGTGCTAGTCTTTCGTAATATTAAAGACTAGACTCAAAATCTTTATCAAAAAGATATTTAAATTAATAACTAGATAAAACTCAAGTTTATACTAGATTTAATATATAGAACGAAAGACAAAAGAGAAAAGAGAAAAATAAGACAACGCTAACTATATAAGATTGCAAGCTTTATGTTTAGCAAGAATTGATCTAGATCTAGTTTAGTTTGATTCAAATTTAATCAAGATTAAGCTCAAAAGATTAAGCGAGATTGGGACGAAAAGTTGTTCAATCGACGAACGTAGCTGGTGGACTGCTGACCTAACACCATAACACTAAGATAGCAATTATTTAATATACTTTATACAATATTACAATTAATATTGCGCTAGTAATAGATTGAAATAGCAATAGTAATCTATATATTGTCGATCAATTTTAGCTTACTTCAAGGATTATCTTCTCCAGGAAATACTAAAGACACAAACAACAGAGCGGAATTATCTATCTCTTCTCTTTAAGCTAGTGAAAAATCTTGCCTGAATTTTTAGATCAATGTCAAGGGGGTTTGTAGGGTTACGTATTTGATAATATCTTCTTATGTGCTCCAATGTCTATCCTTATTCGGTTATATAATGCGCACACTATCTTACTAGTTACGATACTGCGATAGGATGCGATAAGCCTTATGACGGATTAAGACTCATAGCTATATAGATCATTTGTCAAACGTCCCGGCTTCCTCGAAGCAGAAGGGTCTGGAAACGACATTGGGTATGTATCTCATTCAAGATCCCCCCACGTACCATTGCCGGATGGACAACGGCAAAGATTTCTGTTACTCGCGTCGGATAAATGGATTAATAGAAAGTGAAAGAGTTCTTGTCCAAGCACCTTGGGTTCTTACCGTAGGAACGAAGCGGATAATAGAGCGAGCAAAGGCTTGGGAATAGACGCGCACGCAATCTCCGCTGATGTGCTCGAGGATTGATATAGTTCCGAGAGATATGATGGACCGGGAGGAAAATGTGTGCCACCTGAACGACTGCGTGTATTAACCAAAGCATGCATAACCTGACCTTTAATCTAAAGCACATACAACAGAGCGGATGTATCACAAGTCGTTGTCGCGAGCATCATCAACCCATGTCACCCAAGGTGGGGGACTACCTTAACCACTGCACATGACACACGCCTCCTTGTTCTCAATACTGCCTGCACAAACCATCAGCACGCATGCATCACATCGCTGAAGCCCTCACCTATCGTGAGAAAGGAGGAGTCACTTACAAGCCAGCGCCGCCTGTGCATAGATAGCTCCCTCGCGGCCTTCACTAATATCCTCCGCATCCTCCTCCTGCTTCTTTCCCTTCGCCCCATCTCCCACCTCATCTTTAACCAGCGTATCCAGCGTATCGGTCGCCAACGTCTGGGGACTCCCCTCCCACTCTTCCTCTTTGAACGCACTCTCTTTCTTCTTCGACGGTGGCGGCGTCGCTGTCGGCGTCGGCATGCCCAGTTCCGCAGCGCCCTGTACCGGCGGTTTCTGCACGTACATGGGCCGTGGCACGCTCGAGTGGGCGTTGCTTCCCGAGTGGTACTTCTTCTGCGTGCGTGCGACGTTTGTGTCTGTGACTTTGAGGGCCTCCTGGTCGACGGTGAATTGGATCGGGGCGCTGGCAGCCATGGTGCGCAGGTAGTACATGCCCGTCTTGAGCCCCAGTTTCCAGCCTGCGAAGTGCATGCTTGTGATCTTGCCCATGGTGGGTTCCTCGAGGTGGATGTTGAGGGATTGGGACTGGTCGATGAAGGCGCCGCGGTCGGCGGCCATTTGAACGATGGTGCGCTGAGAGATTTCCCATACGGTTTTATAGAGCGCCTTGATGTCGGCGGGGATGTTGGGGACGTTCTGGATGGAGCCGCCGTCGGCGATAATGCGATTTTTCATGTTGTCGCTCCAGAGACCCATGTCGACGAGGTCTTTGAGGAGCCAGGGGTTGACGACTTGGAATTCGCCAGCGAGCACTCGACGGGAGTAGATATTGGAAGTGTAGGGTTCGAAGCACTCATTGTTGCCGAGAATCTGGCTGGTGGAGGCGGTAGGCATGGGGGCGACGAGAAGGGAGTTGCGGACGCCGTGTTTGGAGATGGATTGTTTCAGCAAGGTCCAGTCCCAGAGATCGGTTGGTGTTACGTTCCACATGTCGTATTGGAGGATGCCTTGTGAGACTGGGGAGCCTTCATACGTGGCGTAAGGCCCGAGTCTGCTTGAAATTTCGCAGGATGCTGTGAGGGCTGCGTGGTAGATCGTTTCGAAGATCTGCTTGTTCAGGTGCTTCGCCTCGGGTGAGTCGAAGGGTAGACGAAGGGCAAGGAAAGCATCTGCAAGGCCTTGAACACCGAGACCAATCGGTCGATGTCGGAAATTGCTCCTCTTCGCCTCTTCAACAGGGTAGTGGTTGATTTCAATGATCTTGTTCAAGTTGTGGACAACGACTTGAGTGACTTCGTGGAGTCTGCCGAAGTCATATTCGCCGCGCGATACATCCACGAATGCGGGTAGAGCCAAAGAGGCAAGATTGCACACGGCAACTTCGTCTGGGGCGGTATATTCGATAATCTCAGTACAGAGATTAGAGCTTCGTATAGTGCCAAGGTTCTTCTGATTACTCTTCTTGTTACAAGCATCTTTGTAGAGTATGTACGGGTTACCGGTCTCGGTCTGAGCCTCGAGTATTGAGTGCCAAAGTTTCTGAGCCTTGATGGTCTTGCGTCCCCGGCCCTCGCTTTCATACCTATATAAGGAGTCAGAATCGAATGTACTTTTATCTACTCGAGAGACATACTTCTCGTATAGTGTTTCAAATTCATCACCGTACACATCAGCCAGACCAGGGCATTCACTTGGGCACATCAGAGTCCAGTTTTTGTTGGCTTCAATTCTCTTCATGAATAAATCCGGTACCCAAAGAGCAAAGAAGAGATCTCGGGCGCGGACTTCTTCCTTGCCGTGATTCTTGCGAAGATCCAGAAATTCGAAGACGTCTGCGTGCCAAGGTTCGAGGTAGATGGCGAAAGCTCCAGGTCGCTTGTTGCCTCCTTGATCAACGTATCTAGCGGTGTTGTTGAAGACCCGTAACATGGGTACAATGCCGTTGGACGACCCATTAGTTCCCCCAATGTACGATCCTGTCGCTCGAATCCGGTGGATATTGAGACCAATACCTCCAGCAGTCTTCGAGATCAGCGCGCAGGTCTTGAGCGTGTCATAGATACCCTCAATGCTGTCGTCCTTGATGTCAATGAGGAAGCATGATGACAGTTGAGGCTGAGGAGTTCCCGCATTGAAGAGGGTTGGGGATGCGTGAGTGAAGCATTTCTGGGACATAAGGCTGTAAGTTTCGATGGCCTTCTCAATATCATTCCCGTGTATCCCGACAGCTACCCGCATGATCATATGTTGTGGGCGCTCAGCGACTTTGCCATTAAGTCTTAACAAGTAAGACCGCTCCAGTGTCTTGAAACCAAAGTATTGATAGTTGAAATCTCGGTCGTAAACGATGGCCGAATTGAGTTCCTCAGAATGCTTCATAACAACATCGTAGGTCTCCTGCGAAATCATCGGACAAGGCTTGCGGTTTATTGGGTTGACATAGTGGTAAAGGTCGTCGACAACCGAGGAAAACTGCTTCTTCGTCTGCTTGTGGAGGTTCGATACTGCTATACGAGCTGCAAGGATGGCGTAATCTGGATGGGTAACGGTCATGTATGCAGCAGTCTCGGCGGCCTATGCAGCTAGTCAGCCTGTACACACAAGGACGTCATCGAACACAACGCTTACCAGGTTGTCCAGCTCAACTGTCGTGACGCCTTGGTAAACGCCAGAGATGACCTTCTGTGTAATGGCTGCAGCGTCGACATGTTCGGCATCCAGGCCATAGCATAGCCTCGAGACACGGGCAGTGATCTTGTCGAACTGCACGCGCTCTTTCCGGTTGTCTGATGCATGATGTCAGTAGAATTCGATGCGTAGAAATGCTGTAGCGATATGCAATGTCGAAGCTGACGGAGGTGTGGCGAAAAGATTCTTCTCCAGACTCATGGATGCAGATTGTTACAGAGTGGCTAACCTCTCTTATACACAAACATCTTGAGCAACTTTCTCAGTCGGTGTGGTATCTTCTTAGGAAACTTATGGCGACAAAGAACGAGAGGGCAGGGAAATGGTGCAGTGGACTCCTCAGAAGCCAAACATCGACACAAATCCGTGGATCCGAGAAGTAAATGAGTATCTTCGAACAGAGGCGGGGGGATGAGTTCGGAAGACGCGCTGGTTCTAGCGCGTAAAGTGTTTTCGCGCCTTTTCCACTAGATCCAATTTGGAATTCTTGGCATCAGGGTTAAGTTACTACTACAGTCTACCTTGGTTATAAGCAGTCGCTTTATAAGGAGTATCGCTTTATAAGCAGTCATATCGTCGGAAATGCCAAATTTTGATGCAATTATCGAAGTTTTAGCCTATTGGGATAGGCGATAGAATCCCCGCTTATTTTGGTGGGACTCCCTATAGAACAATTGGAGAAAAACCTGATTTCCCCCCTGCATACAGGCTTCACCGACCAAATATTTTATCTTTTCACCTTAACTTTGTGACCAAATCGATATTAGGCGATGGAAAGGTGGCAATTAATGTATTATCTCCTTCTCATTCTACTAGATTGCGCACGCACGTGATCTCGCTTGATCAAGGGGTAAGCGCTAACCTAATACGATCTAGCGCGACTCTATGCCAAGATCTCTGTTTATAAGCAGTGTCGCCTTATAAGCAGTCAATAGTTTGTAAATACTGACTGCTTATAGCCAAGGTAGACTGTACCTTACTGCCGGGCACCTTACCATTCTATCTCCCACTACCACTACTACGACCGACTACAACTCCTTTGGCCTAGCCCATCCAGCCATGTCGAACGAGAAGTCGAACAAGAACTACGGGTTCTCCCTACACGTCACCGTGCACGTCTCTCCGAAGGACAGCGAAGCATTCTTGGCAGCCTTGAAGCCGGTGTACGAACTCGTTGCCGCGGAGCCTGAGTGCACATACTTCGAGGTTTTCCACTCCAAGGACGAGCCAGGTGTATTCCATTGGATTGAGAATTATACCCAAACGAAAGAATGGTTTATGCAGGTATGATGGTTCCTTAAATGCACTGCGGTTCTTCGACCGAGTACTCGCTACATCCCTTTCGAGAGGCTGAGAGACTGACACGGTTGAAACCGCTTCGCACAGCATCAGATCACCAAGGAGTACTACAAGCCATATTTCGCGAAAACCGAGCCTATGTTCATCAAGCCTCGCGAATTCAAGTTGGTGGATAGGCTGGAGCCTGGGGATTGGACAAGGTCCAAGCCTGAGAATCTCGGTCACTAAGGGCAGATCAATAAAGCGTAGCACATTTTCGGCTACTTCCGGACGTCTGCCCCAATCTTGATGATTGAGTCTTTCCGTATGGAATCATTGGCAGGGTACAACCCTTTGTTAGTCCCCAACATCAGTCAGTGAATCGCCCGGGTCAGCTCATGAGCTGTCTCTGGCTGATTGCTGTTGAATGACATGAATTATCTCTTGTGAATACGAAAGCCTGCCTGTGAGAATGATACATCAAGTTCAAAATCCTGTCAATTTTCCAATGTCTCGCAGCTTTTCCTTTTCCGCGCACTTTATCTCTCGCACAACGACCCAAACTTTTCAACATGGTAAATTCTCATTACCTGGTCTAGGCTCACCAGACTAATTACCTACAGACAGATAGGGTTTCTAGGGGCGTGCCAGAAGATTTGCCTTGAGACTACCAGATCATCGCTCTATAAGCACTGCCCGATGTCGACACAATCCGCAACTTCAAGCGGGCTGCCCCCAATACCGCGACACCCGTTTCTCAAGTTGAAGACGCACTTCCGCCCAAGTAACACTAAGAGACCTTAATGAGCGGAGGCTTCGATCTCCTGCAGCCTAGATGCTGGCTGCAAGTCTATTGTTGAGTAAACGTCTCCTGTGTTCGCTGCCCCCTTCTAGCTGTCATACATCTTCTCCACCAAATGCAAACCCCTGGCCCTCTGGTGTTGGAGCCAGAACATTGCAGGGAGCTTTCGCAGTCTAAGCGACGTTATCGGATGGGGTATTGAAAGAAGGCCTTGGTCAACCAGTATCGCTTTGCTCTTGAAATGAAAGAGGGAATGGTGAACCAATTTGTAGATTCCCCATCGAGGAACGATTGCTCTGGCTCGTTTGTCAAGGTCAACCTTGGCGAGAAACACTACTCACAGCATGCCCGAAGGATGTGCCTAAGGTAGGCCCTTAATACTCTCTTGAAGCTGTTTTCGATGGCACAGGTATCCTTGGATGCCTGCATATTGCTCATTAATTCATTGGTCAGATACAACGTTGCTCCTGGGAAGACTACTCTGATATCTAGTCTTTCCATTCCTTCAACGCGTCTTTCCATATGCCACTCGTCTGTAATCATCAGCATCTGGGACAGCTTGCTAGAGTTGATCTCATCGTAAGGGTGCTCTACCCGCGCTGGTGGCTGAGATTCTATGTCGCTCTTCAGGATGTACACTACCCAAGAGGTTGTAGGAAGAGTATGGGGCTCATTGCTCTAGGTAAGAAGAATGGAGTATATAAGGGACATAGGCCTTCGAAACCCTCAACCATCAGCCCAAACACGACAATCAACAGATCCTTCAAAGCATTCCCCGATCAATCTTCCATCTCGCTCTTCATTCGAATTCTCTTAATACGTGGTCCCTTGCACTTCTCACCCTTTGCATGGCTCTGGTCTTTTTGACCATTACCTCCAAGTCCATCCTCATCAAGGTAACGTCTCCACACATTCCGGTGCCCAATGCCTTACCACTAAACACTCACGAACAGTAGGACGACATCGTCTCCAATCCTGCCTTAGCGCAGCTCAGCCCCATCCCCTCTCCCTACAACGGCCTCGTCTTTGGCAACCTCAATGCTCGCAATGACGACGTCAGCATTCTTCGCTCCGTCAGCTCTCCCGTAAGTACTGATCTTAGCAACCCGTTCATTTCCACCGAACAAGCTACAATGCTGGCTTGGAACAGCGATGTTGATCCGCAAGCTGTCAACCGCCACCAGCGTGCGACTGAATAACATGCTTGCTGGCCATCAAGCCAACATCACCTCCAAGTACAGCGGCTCTCCTATCACTTCCTTTGACCTGGTCAGCACCTACGCAGGATGCGCAATAACCACCCAAGCCTCTGTTGGCGTTCCTCAGGCATGTACGATTCAATTCAAGGCCACGAAGACAGATGGGACTACGGTCTCGGTGCTGTGTACCTACACTGGGACGGTCGCAAATCCGAAGCTCCAGTTCTGTGATTTCAAGGGACAGCTGAACGGGATCACTGTTGTTACCATGATGCCGACTGATTCTGCGACTTTGCCACAGACCACGGTCGAGTTCCTCGACAACACGCAGGTAACGGAGTACATCAAGTCTTGAGTACAAGGACAAGAGGCCGTACGCGGTAGTCTCCTAGGTCTTCCTAAGTGTGACGTTCGATGGGGGTGGTTGAGTATTGGTGCTCGAAGGATCTTTTTTCTGCACAAGTTATCCGGTTTTGATGCTGGAGCTCAACCCTCGCAGGTAATCCATGCTTACCGGTGAAAGCTCGTAAGCAGGAAGAAAGCAAAGGGTAAAGTATTTTTTATCGCCAGGGAACGGCATTTCTAAAGTGAAAGATTGAGATAATGAAAAACTGGAAGCCGCATCAAAGAAAATTCCGACTTCTCATGGGCATAGCATCCAGCAGATTGTCCAAAAACCAAGACTTCAAGGATCTACGGAAGCAAAGAAAATCTCTATCGCTCGGGAGATATGACTGGGAAGCGTATGCATCGTGATGTCACTGACATTGCGATGTACCTACCTTGCTTGCGGAGAGCGGAATGTACCGTGACGCGGGCTTGGCATCGGTGGGTTCAATGAAGTCAGCTTAATTAGTCACCAGATACTCAGAATGAGTGTCTTGGCAAGCTGACTAAAGTCGCCCGGCGGCTCACATCGTGGCTTGGCACTGTGGGCACGTTATGTCCGAAGGCTGCCTTATCGCCGGCGCATACTTGCCGCACGGTATCAACAGAGAATAAATTTCCAGGACCATCTCCGTTCGCTCCGCGAGATCCAACAGCACCAATGGTGCTCTCCTTCATCCTTGTTCAAAACCGCCAGTAAGCCATATCCGTCCCCTCTTCAAACATCAAGCTCGCACTGACCCCGCTCACCCAGAGGCAAAACCCGCCTGGCGAAATGGTACGCACCATACAGCGTAAACACTTCCCACTCCTCATCCTCCTTGCCCACCCCCCATCACCTCTTCCTAACCTACTCCTCCCACAGGATGAAGAGAAAGTCAAGCTCAAAGGCGAAGTGCACCGCCTGATCGCGCCGCGGGACCAGAAGCATCAATCGAACTTCGTTGAGTTCCGCTCTACGAAAATCGTCTACCGGCGCTACGCGGGACTATTCTTCTGTGTCTGTGTGGATGCGAACGATAACGAGCTGGCGTATCTGGAGGCGATACATTTCTTTGTGGAGGTGCTGGATGCGTTTTTTGGGAATGTGTGTGAGCTGGATTTGGTATTTAACTTTTATAAGGTGAGTCGGGATTTTTGAGCGGCGGTTGGATGTGGGCATTGTTGTGGAGCGGATTTGTGGGTATAGACGGGGTGGTGATGGAGTAAGGGCAAATGAGCGGAGGGAAGTGAGAGAGGTGAGTGCTGACATAGTTGATGGACAGGTCTATGCGATACTCGACGAGGTGTTTCTGGCTGGGGAGATCGAAGAGACGAGTAAGCAAGTCGTGTTAACGCGGTTAGAGCATCTCGATAAGCTGGAGTAAAAGGGGGATCGGTAAAGAAGCATTATAAAGGCGTATGGTGCATCGGCCGTGACTACAACGAGGCATCATGCATGGCGAAGAAAGGGGCTTGGCGCTGAGCACGCTTCATTTCAGTTTACAGGACTTCTACCGTCCTGTGTGTTCTTCCACCTCTCCCAAACGTTGTCATCTGTCCCTCTCGAGCCCCATACGACACAATAGTGCTTCGCTAATAATCTCCACTCCTCGACTTCATCTATCATCTCCAGCTCAGCTATCCGCTCCTTCTCCTTGGCAGTGATCCAGTTCTCCCACAGAAAGTCAACATCCGCAGCTTCAGCGCTTGAGAACCCATGGCTCTTAAGACGAGCTTTCTGTACGTCCAGCGAGTGATACTTCTGAAGCGTCTGCAAGACTATGCCTCTGGCTGCGAGGTTTGACACCATCACTTCTCCGAAAGAGTCAAAGGGGTTGAACGGCTCGTAAATAACCAGGCCCAGGGGTGTCTCGGCTGAAAACAGGTGAGTGAAATAGTTTAGCACCTCGTCCGCAGCTGCGGGGTGGAGATACACGAGACAACATTCTGATATCAGCAACGTGGGCAGTGAGCAATCAAGACCCGCCAGGCTGGTTGGCTGAGCATTCTGCTCAGGAGCATCTGCTGAGGAGGCAAGAGACCGCAAGTCAATGGGGTGGATGTGGTACATTGGAGAATGGAGCCCAGTCCCATCAGTCGAAATATCAACAGGCCCCTGAATGCATTGATTCAGCTTGGCAACACTCGTGATAGTCCTTATTTTCCCGGTAGTGTTTTCTGCAAAGTCCAGTTCATGGTAGACGAAAGGATGCAGCCGAGAGGACACGTCGGTCTGCAGGCGAAAGTAGCGAGTATCTGACCCTGCGCCTAGAGAGATGATCTGTTTCTTGACACTGGATCCCACAGAAAGGAACCGCCAGACTAGGTTATCGATGGCTGTAGACCTTACGAATGTACCTACCGAAGGCATTCAACTCTATCCTTGACAAAGCTACTTCTTAGAAATCTAGAAGCCTACCTCGGTTGATGATTGGAAATCTCCGGATCCATCTTTCTGTCTCAGAGGGTACGAATGCTCTTGCAAACGGATCTTCCAAGTATCCGACTTCAACAGCGCTCAATCGGGAGACACTGGCATCATTGTCAGTACCCTGGACTATCTTGTCGTTGGCAGCCCGCTCTTCTTCGGCACCTATGGGCCTTCCAAGGCGCGGTGTACGGCCACCTCGCGAGCTGCGAAGCGTATTGAGACTGGAAATCTGTGGCGCAGCCATCACTGGTTGGAACACCTCGGATTCGAAGCAGCGAGTCAAGATACCGAGCTCCTATGTTGCGTAGTGTGAAGATTTAATATCTACCGATATGCATAATCATAGCCTTGAACAAACAACTCTCTGACGAGGCTGAACCTCTCGAGAGCAGACGTCTCTGCCTTTGCGTCACAGGCTAGCTTGTTATGAACCAAGTATTTCGTACGATATTGTAGGATGCAGGATGGGAAGTTCAAAGTACTTCATGGAGCCCAGGTCGAAACAGGCGGGAGCTAGTGCCATTTATTATGCAAGTCATCCGCCGCGGAACACCTACCCATATCCCCGCCATATCCCTACTTTATGCTAATCTGCTACGCCCGATGGTTCCAAAGTCCACTGACGACAAGCTCCCATTCCAATTGATTGTCAGGAAGCTTGAATAATTATTGTAAGGCAGCTGTCCTACCCCGGGTCCCAAAGTAGCTTAAAAAGTGTTGCTATAACCCTTTCTGATCAATCTCCAACCTTGACTTCGAAACCTCTGCAACGACCGATTCCTGACATTTGAAACCCTTTACAGAGTCGTCCATAGGACTCCCAAATGGCAGACGCGAGCGCGGACCCAACTATGTCAGCTGCAGCGTCTAGGGCAGCAGATCCAGAAGCCGGCTCACTTTCCGGTTCTGATACCGAGACAGCTGACATGGCGGCAATGATGGGCTTCTCCAGCTTCGGCGCCAAGCCCAACCCACCTTCCAAGAAGCGGAAGCTAGACGAGCTCGCTGCTTCTCGGACCGGTGCTGGAAGTGGGAGTGGAAGCAACAGCATGCCGTTGGGGAAGCCAAGGGGCCAGAAGGAAGAGGCTGATGGTGGGCTCGGAGGGTTCAACAAGCAGCAGGTCGAAGGGCTTGAGCATCACATCCAGTCAGTCGAGACCGTCGGAAAAGTGGAATCCAGAAAGGGAAAAAAAGCTGGTGGTGCTATGGAGGGTGCCGGGGCAATATCGACTAGTGCAATGGGCTCTTCAACGGGGCTACCGGCGGGCAAACTCCAGGATAATTCCGATTGGCAGTCCCTTAGAAGGGGCATAAGGACCGAGAGGGGAGATGTGGCGTACTATGACGCCAGTTTTGTTGAGGATCCATGGAAGCACTTAATAGCTTAACCGGTCTGTGCGACGAATCAAAGCAAGCTGGCCCCGTATTCGTCAGGCTTTGAATAGAACAGCCGGGCGAAGCACTGCTATTTATTGGTCACACGGAGATGCTCGGAAGCACAGACCAGTCTAGAGCTGCACCTCGAAGGAGCTGCAGAGAGTAGCACACCCTTTTCATGATCATGGTGGGGTCATCACAATTCAGTGCTCTCAGCTAATGAAATCAAACGGCAGAAGCTTGCACTCGTGAGCTGAGTGGTCTGAGAGATTCCACATTTTTGCCGACGAGCCTGGCTAAGGCTTGTGAAAACTAAGTGCTAATAGAAATACTCGTGAATGGCTTGCCAACCGCCTTCGTGGTCTTCTCCGAAAATGGAGCCCTAAACTCCCGAGGATTCTCCTGTCTTCAAGGCCCATGTACCTTGAGTGGCCCCGGACAGTGGCCTAGTACGTACCTTGCAGAAACGCATTGCGAGACAGCAGCAAATCAGATCCTTACCGTTGTCGAGCCACCTGTCCAACAGACGCGCGCCAGAGCTGTAGGAAGCAAAAGCGGCGACAGACCAGCAGCCCTGTCAAGCGCAGAGCACATGGCCTAGCGTAACCAGAAACGGTAAGCTAGCGACCTCAACGCAACCCAATTTCAACGTCCTGCAAATGATGGACTATTGGAACGCCAGAACAAGGTGAGCGGTATCTAACAATTGATAGAGGTCGGGTATCTTTGATTCGCAGTTTTGTATGCGGTCGGATACTTCTTTTCGGCCTTGGTCTTGAGTGCACTGTAGCAGAATGAGCAAATTGATAACGGGGCGAACAGTGAGCAAGACTTACGACACGCGCTTTTGTGTCCACTCAAGATCTCTTCTGACTTCCTTTGCGGCCTGCATGCCATCCGCGATGTTGGCGCGGGTACCCTTGAGACGGCGCTGAGCCAGCGCTTGCAATTCGAGTAGCTCGCGGTGCTTTGCATTCAGTTCGCCAGATCTAGAATCGTCAGCCCATTAAAGATACAGAGGGAATAGCTGTAGGTAAGATTAGGAACCCACGTTTGCGCTTGCTTGGCTAGACTGCGGTCCAAGGGTAGCGGGTCGACAGCATTGCTGAGGCGGTCGTTCAGCAACTCGATAAGGTCAACGCCAGATGCGCCTGTATTCGAGTTTTCGTCTGCAGGAGCGCTGCCGGAATAACTGCCAGATGTCAAAGAGGGGACGGCTGATGTATTGGCGCTGGATCCAGGCTGAGGAGGTGAGATGGCAGGCCGGCTATAAGGCGTTGCTCGAGCAAGAGGTGTGTATTGGGAAGATTTTCCCGGGACACCAATGGGATAAGTGGGTGGGGACCGAGGCTGGAGTGCTTGAGTTGATGGCATCTTGATGGATACGAATGAAAGAGCCAAAGGGTTGGGAAGGTGTCTTGGAGTAGATGACAAGAGGCTGTTGAGAGATGCGGACAAATACTAAGTTTGATACAAGCTGCGTTTGGAGGAGAGCAAGCGAGAAGAAGTTTGCTTCACGTGGGTAGGGGTTGCTCAATGATAAGGAAGAGAAGAAGGAGAGAATCTAGGATAACCAGCATTTGACCTCCTCTTTATACCTGGCTCAAGGACCCTTACCATCTACCGATATGGGCCCATCCATGATATCTCTCATGACCACAAGCCCGTTGACCCCGCTTTGACATCGCAGAAATGCTCCCTCGTGCACCAACTAGCCTTTGACTGTCGACCCTCGATCCCTGGTCTGACCTCTAATAGCTCGAGGAGACCCTCCAAGAGGATCCGAATTTCCGCTCGATCCCTTGCTGCTTGAAGAAAGAGGAAAAGCCGGCTTACAATAGACGCGGCCATTGGTGCGATTAGAGTGTTGTGGTGTCAGAGAAACCACATTGTGACTGCTGATTGCAGTGATCCAGCCTTTCGTTGGTCTATTCAGCAGAGGATAGGCGATCCTCTGCCATATGGCGCATTGGTGGGTTACAACAAAACACGCTATGCAGGCGCAGCCTCTTAGAATGAGATTCTTGAAGCCGAACAATGCAATGCAGTGGTACTTGGAAAGGATCGGGACAATGCGCTGTCATTCCAATCCCAAATCCGTCAGGACATATGCTTTTGCGGCATCCGCCCCATGTACGTCTCAGCAGAAGTATATGACGACAGAACGAGCGACGCTCCGGCTGAGTAAGGACGTGCATTTGGGCGTGCAATTCACAGACTGTAAGGCAAACGATCCAAGCCAATGACGGTACGCTCTGTGCTGCCGGCTCTGCTGGTAGTTTGTGGCCTACGGAGCGTTAGAAAGCGAGGCAAATACCCGGAGCCCGAAAAAGTCAATTGCTTCCCGTCGCCATTGTGCAGGCAGACGTGTCGCAGATACCGCAGCCAGTCACATTGTTGCTTAGTCTGCTTCCGTCATGCAATTGCAATTTGACTGGAGTTGGTAGAAATTCGATATGAGGTTGGACAGGCGTCACAGGAGACGCTAGGCCGAAAACGGCGAGCAGCGGGAAATTTGCTGTCCATTACGCGCATTCGGCAGGATTCCGCGACTTACGCCTTTGTCAATCCTCTTTGTCGGAGCAGGGATGGACGCAGGAGTGCTGTGGCGCCAAAGTCCTGGATGGACGCCGCAAACAGCTTGCGGGGGCGACTGAGGAGAGCGCAAAATGGCCACGAAAAGCTACCTATCGAGGCCGCTGAACGAAGACGAATCGCAAACCCTTGAGTCAGAACCTCCATCACCACCTTCACTATCCGGCCATGCTTTCAATGGGCTGAGAAATATCACGTCTATCTCTAAGCGCCAGTTGTCGCCCAGTGATGCCAAGATGAAGACACAGAATGATGCTCGAAGAGACTCGGGATTGGCGCCCTCAAGCTCCACCACTAGAGGCAGCCACACAACCCTTGAGACGGATCTCGACTCCTCATCCAGTCTCAGAGAATCGCCAACTGTTCAAATCTCAACGTTCGATAATGCTCATACCCGAAGTAACCCGAGAAAGACAAGGCGGTGGAATTTCACGAACCAGCAGCAGAAGGATGTGGACCAGGGGCTTCCGCCAGTTCCGCGGCTGCCTTTTCTAGCTCTTACCACAGAGATCCCTACTTCAAGTATGGAGGACTTGACATTGCCGGGTCAGGTGGAGTTCACGCAGAGGGGCTCTATACTTATTGGGGGCAAGAAAGCAAATCATCTCAACAACGAAGATTCCGGGCTACCTCACATTGTCGGGTCTCGTAGAAAGCCAAGCATATCTAGGATATCACCCTTGTTGGCCGTACCCTCAAGACTGCTATCTACAGACGATGAGATACTCTCACGCGAAGTTCGCTCCATGTACGATAGCGATACAAACAGACAGCCGCGAAAAGAAGAGGGAAGCCTGTCCAAGAGAGGTCGTAATGGCGATATAGATCAATATCGCACTCCTTCAAGTCCACGTCTACCAACCATTATTGCGTCTCCGACAGAGGCAGACTATCCACGCAAACCTACTGCTTTAGATCCTTCCCAGAGCGCAATGCTTCGTGAGGACAACGAGCTAGCCGGTGGCACCGAAGATTGGGAAGATGTCAATGGTGGCGATGTTGATCGGTATGGCTTTATTCTACAACGACGGGTCCCCTCCAGGGGCTCAACTGTGAATTCACCAAGCGCAATGTCGCCCGAACCAACCCGTCTCCAACGCACGTCGACTGCTCTGCAAGTCGCATCCGAAGTCCCCCGAAGGCAGCGAAGCAAGGTTGGGCGTACTCTATCGTCGAAAAGTCCTGCTCGCTCGGCCTCGGCGCAAACAACGTCGAGGCCGAATTCACGGCTTGACCGTCCAGCATCATCCCAGAGTTCCTATCGTGGCAGTATACATGCTACGCAATCAAAGATTCGATCAGCAGCAAACCGTTTGCCGCACAATAAAGACCGGCGTTGTGTCGATGAAGCTGGCGATATGCTTACGCTACCACCAGGCCTTGCCGATATTGCCGAAAACGACGATGACTGCAAAGCTGGGGAAGCCTTAAGAAGACGGGAGTGGGAACGAGAAGGAAAATGGAGGAAGATGGCAAAGGTTGCAGAGAATAGCAGGAACGGCGGTGGCATGGTCTTCGAGTTCGACACTACGAGCTCCAAGCTGATTGAAAGAACCTGGAAGGGTATCCCTGACCGATGGCGGGCAACAGCTTGGCACGCTTTCTTGACTGCGAGTGCGAGGAAAAGAGGAGTAGCCGAGAGTGATGAACAATTGATCTCGATCTTCAAGCAACTTCTGAAACAGGGTTCGCCTGACGACGTTCAGATCGATATCGACGTTCCTCGAACAATCAATTGCCATATCATGTTTCGGAAACGATACCGAGGAGGTCAGAGGTTGCTCTTCAGGGTTCTACATTGCATGTCCATATACTTTCCAGATACAGGTTACGTGCAGGGCATGGCGGCACTAGCAGCAACATTGTTGTGCTACTTTGATGAAGAGATGGCTTTTGTGATGCTCGTACGACTATGGCAGCTCAGAGGTCTTGAGCGGCTTTACCAGGCCGGGTTTGAGGGGCTAATGAAAGCGTTGGATGAGTTCGAGAGTTCGTGGCTTGCCGGTGGGGAAGTAGCAGCTCGTCTCGTGTGTTTGCTTACATTCACCCTTCATGATCCATGCTTATTGATCTCTAGACCGAGCTCGGTATTAGCCCCACAGCCTACGGCACCCGCTGGTATCTCACGCTCTTCAACTACTCGATCCCCTTCCCAGCGCAACTCCGGGTCTGGGATGTCTTCATGCTCCTTGGAGACCCCGAAATTGGTGCTCCAGTCTTAGCCACTACCAAAGGATCTGACACCTCGTTTCATAGAGGCCTTGATGTCCTTCACGCCACATCCGCAGCCCTCATCGACGGTACGAGGGAGATTCTCCTCGACTCCGATTTCGAGAACGCGATGAAAGTGCTCACGAGTTGGATCCCCATCCGCGACGAGGAACTTCTGATGAGGGTTGCAAAGGCGGAGTGGAAAGTACATCGACGTAAGAAGTGACATTTCCAACTCTTCTTGTGTACAACATTTTCCTACTCTCTTGCGACGGCAGGTCACGATACCCGGATGCTTATATTATGTACGGTTTTAAAAGGGGTGTGTGGTAGACAAGGGGCTGATCGAGGGACTTTGATGGAACCATACCGAGCTTGGAGCTCGGGCGATCATTAGAACCTACCTAATACTAATGCTAATACAAATCCACCAAATCTCAAAGCTGCCATCCACACATCCCTTCTCTCCACGAACCCAAGCATGCCACCTTTCCGCTATCTTCTCCCGACCCGGATCCTCGTTGTGTCAACACATTCCCACAATCTCACCCCTCACCCCTCACCCCTCACCCCTCATTCCTCACCCCACCCCTCCTCTTCCCTCCCCTCCCCGTCCCCTCCACACACCCCACCCCACTACCGCCAAAAATCCTTCTTCCCCCTCCCCGCATCCTCAACCCCATCCCCCACGCTCTTCGCCCCGCCCTCAACCCCGTTCCCCAGCGCCTCGACCGCATCGCCAATCGGCTTGCCCGCGCTCCCGGTCACGCCCGTGATGGTCTGGCCCACGCCGCGGCCGCCGGCGCCGACGATGCCGCCTGCGGTCTTGGCGACGCCGCTGACGCCGTTGGCCAGGCTGGAGGTCACGAAGGTGACGGGGTTTTCGTTGGAGGGGGTGTGGTGGTCGAGCGGCATTTTTTGGGTTGGTTGGTTGTTGGGATGGAGGGGGTAGGGGGGTTGGTGGTTTTGTGGGGTTTTTTTTGAGATGGGGGAAGGGTGGTGATGGTGGTGGGAGTTGAGGTGGGGGGTCGGGTGGGGGGGATGAGTTGAGGTTTTGGGGCTGGTGATGTCGAGGGGTGGAGGAATGCCTGTTGTGCGCTTGTCTCATTTGGGAGGGGCGTCGTTTGAAGAAAGCGGATCTTGAACATCACGAGCGACTGGAACGTGAGACATATTGAAAGGTAACGATATTGAGGCATCTAAATCAAGTCACAGAGTGTGTGATGAAGCAAGCCTACAGTCTACAACCATATCATGCGATCGAATGTCAACAGCTGATGTGCCGTGCTTTGTATAAGACCTAAAGCATGACCAGATGGCAGAAGGCTATCCGTTTACTATGGTGCTTGGTGACTTCTGCATAGTGCCAGTGCTTGCGATCATCTGACAGGCTTATCAAGAATGTAAGACTCGGATTCGGCTTCGAAGAAACCGATATCACTGAAGGCTGAGGTGCACGACTGGCTTTGAGCGTCGAAACGTGTGGGTCTGCCTCGATTGTTAATGTTGCCTCAGTGCTCAGACCTCCTTTGCAGAATTATGTTTTGTGTCCGACAAGTCCTAACCCTAGACTAAGCTCTAGACTAAACTCTAACTATTTATAAACGACGCTACAAGGTATGATGCAGTAGCTTCGAACGATCGACAAGCACTATAATACATAGTATAAACTATCTATAAATAGTAAGCGTCGACGTCAAAATATAATTTTGCTAGGAGATCTAAGAGCAATATATAATATTTGAAGTAAAAATCAATTACAATAATAAATAAGTCTTATTTGAGCAAAAATATATAACAACGCTTATAAGTATATTCAAGAGTAGTTTTATAACTCGCGTAAGATAAAGCGTTATAATTAAGATAATTGTATTTACAAATGCTATGTATGCGCTAATTACATACGTCGTATTAATAGTTGCTTACGCCTCGCCAATACTTGTTAATCAAAAAGTATTAAAAATTGCGAAATTACTCTATTGTAAAATATTACGAATTGCAAAATTGTCTTATTGTAAAGTATTACAAACTACAAGATTACTCTATTGTAAAATGTTCGAATGCAAATTAAAGTCGCGCAAACGCAACTTTAATTTTAAAAACAACTTTAAAAAAAGCGATAATTTTATTTAATTTGTCAACAAGCTTTCTTTTTAATATTTGATTTTTCGAAAGATTGTAATATACGTGCGCTATTTAATTAGTTTTAACGTAGAGAAATTGTAAATAAAAGCTAAATTAAAATGTTTAACAATAAATTTTCTTCTTTTAGCAATCGCTTAACGCAAAAGATTGTTAAATAATATATAATTAGAGATTACGAAGCTTTAGTTTGTCGAATCAAAAATAACAATAAAAATTATAGCAAGACTTTATTGTTAATATAATTTTAAAATGTAATTTTGAAATTTCGAACTTAATTGTAGATTGTTTTTTTTCTAATATATTATTTTACTTTATAAGTATTAATGCTAACAATTAATTATTAATGCGTCGACAATAAACGCAAATTAAAATAATTTATTTAGCGAAACTCTCTATAACATTGTTAGTTCACGTAATGTTTAGCAAATTATCTCAAACTAAATAAAACAAAAGAGCGAAAAAAAAAATTAATAAAAAGAGACTTTAGCAATTCTAAACAAAGCGAAAGACAAAACTAAGATTATTAATACTATTGTTAACAAAGTTTTTAACATTATTAGACAAAACAAATTATAACGAATAAAATCGAAATAAATATACGAAAAAAATGCGATAAAAGTAATTTAAATAAAAGATATAAAAATTATTGAGATTATTTACGCAAAGCTTTGTAATAAAAAAACAAAAAAAATTAACAAAATTCGCATTAATTGAGAAGCAAATTTTGACAATCTTTGATTAAATAATAGCTTTAAACATTAAGTTAAATAAATAATTTTAACAACAACGCAATTTTCTTTCGTCGAAGTTTATTTGTTTTTTGCTCAAAATATTATAACTTATTTGCGAAAAAAGAAGAGAAGATAAGATTTTACGCAAAATATTTTGTTATTCGATTAACAATTTGTCGCACAACTTATATTGTTAAAGTAAGAGATTAAGCTTTGCGACGCTTTAATGTCTTTCGTAGATAAGCTAAAAATATTCGAAATAATTTAAAAAGATCTAGCAATTATTAACTTTTTAAAAATATTAATAATTTTAAAAAAAAGAGTAAGATATAAGTTATTACAATTATTAAAAGCAACAATTATAGCGGCAATAAACAACAACAAGAAGATAAGTAACAATAGTGCATTTAATAATGCGTTTATTAAGTTATTTATTTTTACTAAGCATTTAAGAACAAAAGAAATCGAAGAAATAAAAGATTATAAATGTTATTTTATAAATGTCGATCTTTTAAAACAAATTAATTGTAAGTTAAAAAATAAAATCGAAATGCGCATTAAAATTAAATGTCTTTTTACAATTTATCTAATTATAAGATTAACGTTAACAAAGAATTTTTCGAATTTGTGTTATATTTATACTTGCAAAATTGTTAGATATATTAGATTAAAGTTTAACAATATTAGTTACAAAATTATTTTAAAGAGATTAAAGACTTGTTGACTCAAACAACTAATCTTTGAAGATTTGAAAATTAACAATAAAATTTCTTTCTAATAATAAAAACAAAATCGATTGTTTATTTTAAAAAATTAACTCAAAATCTTTATATATATATATATCAAATATCTTTTTTTCGAACAATCGATTATTAATATATGTCAAATCGTAATTAACAAGATTTGCGACAATAAAATCTAGTTAAAATAATTAATAAAGAGCAACATTATTATAGAAAACATGTTTAACTAGTTTTAAAATAAAATATGTTTCGAAAAGCAAATTAAGACAAGAGTTAATAAACTTATAATTAAGAAGTTTGCAATATATTAACATTATTAGCGAGAACAAAATAACAAGCTTAATTATAAATAACTATAAACAATATTTTACTTCTTAAGTTAACAAGTTATTCGTATAAATTTAGAGTATTAAATATTATACATTTGTCTTTAATTTAATTGCAATTCTTGTTTAATATTGTATTCTTATTATATTAAGTTTGTTGTCAAAAAAAATAATACGAGCTTTTACTATATTAATATATATATATCTAAATACTTAAAAAACAAATACAAGCGCGCAATTATCTAAAATTTAATATTGTTAAACAACAAAAGTAAGCAAGCTTGCACAAAAATAGTGTTAAATTTTTATTAAATAATTGAAAAATAATAAAAGAATGTTGTTACACATAAAGATAAATTTAAGAATGCAAATATTATATTTATTTATAATTTAAAGAAACTATAGAAGTTAAAAGATGCGCAAAAATACAACAACTTTGTAAAAATATCTTTAAAAAAAAAAGTATACGTGTTACTAAATCTAAGATTTTGCACAAATTGACGTCAAATAACATTTGCGCTCTTTGACAAATTATTCTTTTATAATATATTAATGTGCAAGAGAGTAAAAAAACTTTAAACAATGCTAAGTTTAATTAATAAAGCGATCTTGCTATTGCGTACGCAATTTAGATTGCATTCAAATTTACGTTGTTAAACTAATCGTATTAATATATTATTTTATTATAGAAGTTTCTTGTATTAATTTAATTGCATGTTGATTTCGTTATAAATTAAACGTTTGTTTGTTAAACATTTTAAAATAATCTTGTTGCGCAAGCGTAAACAAATCAACTCTTAAGAGCAAATTAAATAAAGACGACGCAAATAATAGCGTTGCATTAAATAGAATCTTTGCAAAAATTTAAAATTGTCTTCGAAAAAATAAAAAACGCAAAAATCGCTTACTATAGCAACAATAAATATTTTATAAATTAAAAAAGAAAAATAATCGAACGCAAAATTGCTTAATAAAAATAAATTAACAATAATAATAGAGTTTAGCGTATATAGTTAATTAGACAATAACAAAACTTATTAATCAAATAATAATAATTATATATTTATTTTTCTTACTTTAATTACGTAATTTAAATATCTTTAATATGTTTAAAATTAAAACTTAATATAAGAGTAGCGTTAATTGCTACTTAATTTTATAAAAGCTACATAATTACTAATTGCATTTTACGCATATTAAAAGAGAGAAACTTAAGATCTATTATTAATACTTATTGTTAACAATTATTTATTTAAACTAAGATAAAGATGCGACAAAATTAATAAGACAAAATTGCGCAAACGCAATTTTGTTTATCTTAATTACTTTTTCTTGCTTCTTAAACTAAATAAATCGTCGCTAAAATTAATCTTCTTCTTGTTATATTTCGCATTCGAATCGAATTTTTTTTTGTTATCTTTATTTATATTGTTTGTTAATTTAAGTTTCTTATTTAGATCTCTCTTATTATAATCGCTAATTTTCTTTTTATTTGTTTTGCTTTTAGTTGATCGAACAATAATTTTTTTTTGTTTTTTCTTTATTTTAATCTAAACTTTAATCGATTATAAATTGTTTAATTTGCGAATAAAAACATCGCGAAATCGAATCTTAAAAATAAAATAAAAATCTTCTTAATAACGTTAACAAAACAAATAACTTAATTGTTTGTTTTTGACTTTTTTTTCTCGAATTTAAAGATAATAATTAAGTTACTTTGTTCAAACGCGTTTTCGTCTAATTGCGTAATTTCTTTTATAAAGTTGTTAAAGTAATTAATTAACAATTAAACAATAGTTTTAAGCGCTTTTCTTTAAAGTAGTTTATTCTTATTAATTATTTAATCTTTATACAAGAGACAAACATAATATAAATTCTCGTTATATCTTTTCTTTTTTATTAGATAATAAATGTCTCTAATTTAGTTATAGTAATATTTTGTTTAATCTTAATAAATAATGCAATTTTTACAATTCTTTTTGTCTACGTAATAAAAGTTTTTCGAAATATAATTAAGCGATATGCGCATTGCTTTTAAGAAGTTGTTGCTATTAAAGTTAACAAATTATATCTTTTTTTGCATATTAATATCGAACAATTTAAACGCAACGCTTATAAAATAATTATTAAGACAAACTTTAATCTAAGATATAATGTGCAACTTTTAATTTTCGAAAGTATTAATTTTTAATTTTATAACAAGCTAGTATTTGTTAAATACTTTATATTTGTATTTTAATATAATCTTTAACTTTTTGTATAAATTTAACTTCTTAACATTAAATATGCAATAAATTTCGATATATTATAACTTCTTTAATTTAGAAGATTTACAACTCTCTTTAATACTAATGTCGCGTTTATTTTTTTTAATCTTTTTTAAAAAGATGCTTAATTTTTCTTTGATTTCGACGCGTTTTTTTTTTTTTGCGTTAAATAATTCTTTAAACAATTAATTCTTCTTAATTACTTTTTTTTTTTACAATAGATTAGCGCATAAGCTTGTATATTTTTAACTTAATTTATACAAATCTTATTTTTATATTAATATTATTATTCTTTATTAAAATCTTATTATTTATAATTTCTTCTTCTTTATTTACGATCTCTTCTTCTTTATTTATTTTATTGTTAACATTTATATGCTTAGTTTTATTCTTAATTATATTGTTCTAATTAATGTATAAGTCTTTGCTAAACAAATTTATAATAATAGCATCTAATCTCTTAATTAACAATGTTGTTAAAAATAATAAAGATATTGTTATTTACGCCAATATTGTTTGCTATTTTTGCGCTAGAGATAGCAAAATTAAAGATCGAAAGCAAAAAGCAAAAGCAAAAGCGAAAAAAACAATTAAGTAAATAAAGAGAAAAACTATGTTTAATTGTTGTTCGTAAAATAAATTAATTTACAACTAAGTTTTAAATATTCAAAAATTGTATTAATAAAAATTAAGTATTGCTTTGTTTATTTAATAAATAAACTAATATTAATGTATTTATAAATCTCGTCTTATGCTTTTGTTACAATATATAAGAGTAAAAAGATAAACAATTTGATGCATTTAATTGTAGTCTAAATTTATAGCAAATTAAACTAAGAAAAACAACAATTCTAATAAATCGAACTTTATTTAACATTTGTATCGCATAAAGTTAAAGAATTGTCTATAAATACTTAGTCGAACTTAATTTTCTAATAATTTTAACTTAATTTTGAATAATATTTTTTTTAACATTAAATAAAGATAGCACTTAATAAGTTAAAATATTCGAATTCGTCTTCTTTCTTAATTGTGCGAAAATATATTAATATCTATCTATTTAGTCTTATTTGCTATAGCTTATTATTGTATAAGTGCAATAACTTACAATACAATTAGACTTAATATATTATATAATTTCTTTCTTGTTGCGCATTATCGAACGTTAAAAGAAAGAAAAAAGCTTTTTAGATTAATTGTTTTAACAATTGTTAGCAATAACGTTGCAATTAAATTTAATACATTCGACAAAACTATTATTAAGCAACTTATTATTATAAATTAATTATCTTTTTTTAAAAACGACTTTTGCGAATTAATCTTGTTTTTTTTTCGTAATACTTTTCGATTATTTTAATTGTTTTTACGTTATATTAGACGCAAATTAAACAAGTCGCAATTTATATAAATTATCTTAACTTTAGTCTTTAATTAATTTCGGTAGAATTAGCAACACAATTAGTAATTTAATAAACGTTTGAATTTTATATAGTTTAGCTTTATTGCTAATATAAATCTCTAAAAACAATAAAATGTATATATCTTTAACGCGTTAATTCTACAACGCAATCGAACTTCTAAAGAGACAATTTCGCGTTGCGCACATTTGCTTATAATATATATTAATTATTATTATCTTTATGTATATTTTTAATCGCATTAATCTTTGCTTGTTTTATATTTATTAATTGTCTAAATATAAATTAAAATTAAAATTTTTATTTGCGAAAGTTAAGTTGCTATGTTCGTTATCTAAATATAAATTTGAATTAAGATTTTTATTTGCAAAAATCAAGTTGCTATGTTTGTTGTCTAAACACAAATTTAAATTAAGATTTTTATTTGCAAAAATCGAGTTGCTATGTTTATTGTTTAAATATAAATTAAAATTAAAATTTTTATTTGCGAAAGTTAAGTTGCTATATTTGTTGTTTAAACACAAATAAATTTCTAAACAATTAAAATTACAATTTATTTTTATACTTTTTTTGTTTGTTAACAAGATTTGTTTGTTTTTTCTTAATTTATAAGACGCATTAATATTGAACGTTCGTAATTAATTTTATTTCGAATATATATACTATAAACGATCTTATCTTTCTTTTAATATATTTTTTTTTTGTCTTTTGTTGTTTATATATATGGGCAAATTAGAATGCAAATGCGTTCTACAAGATAACTTTGTAAATTTTAAACAAATAAAAAGATCAAACATTTATAAATTGTTCGAATTAAATTTTTAAAATCTTTAACGTATTTTGTTGCGTTCGAATTAAATTTTTAAGATTTTTAGTATAATTTGTTGCGCTCAAATTAAATTTTCAAGATCTCTAGTATAATTTGTTGCGTTTAAATTGAATTTTTAAAATCTTTAAAATAATTTGTTGCGTTCGAATTAAATCTTCTAAATTTTTAATAAAGAAGACAAGATAGAAGTCAAAAACAATAGAATTTGCCTTATTTTGCTAACTTATTCGATCGAAATAAATTAAGAAAAAAGTGCTACTTGAGCGAATTTCGAATATTAATAACAATTGACAATATTAATAAGTTAACAAATTATCAAACAAAGTAAATTAAATTTTCAAGATCTTTAAAATAATTTGTTGCGCTTTGTTTCGATTTTTTAAATTTTTAGCGAAGAAGACAAGATAAAAGTCGAAGACAATAAGACTTGTCTTGTTTTGCTAACTTATTCGATCGAAATAAATTAAAAAAAAAGTATTGCTTAAGCGAATTTCGAACATTAATAACAATTAACAATATCAATAAGTTAACAAATTATTAAACAAAGTTTAAAAAAAAATAGCAAATGCGAAGCTAATAATAAATAATATATTCTTAAATTCGAAAACAATTAATTGCGAACTTTTGAACGCACTTAAGAGATATTAGATAAAGTTAACATTCTCACTTTGTTATCGAAATACATTAATAATATCTTATATTAATAATATTGTAATTAAAAGTATAGTATATAAATCAATTGCAAAAGATAATCGAATCGCATATTATATATATATCGTCTTTTTAACACAAAGCATCTTTATATTGTTTATCTCAAATTATTAAAAAAGTTGCAAAAGCGATTATATAAATTAAGATATATTTATTTATAAATACACTAACTTAATAATAATTAATTATAAATATATATTAGCTATTAAAAGAACAAAGAGAATCTAAAAAAAAGTTATATTCTTTCTTATAATAAGCAACAAATTATCGTTATTTCTACGTTATTAAGAAAAAAAATAAAGAGCAAATAACAACGCAAGACAAAAAAAATCGCAAAAATCTTCGAACGTTTAACGCAAACTTAGATTTTGTTTTACTTCTTTTTATAGATAATATATAGAATTGCGCTACATTTATTAACGTTAATTCTTGCTTAATTAGCGCGTTAATAGTTTATTAATTATAAAGTAATAAGACAACTTGCAATTAAAGAACGCAAATTGTTTGCAATTGTTGTTAACAATTCGAAATTATATATAATTGCGCAAATCTATTTTTCGATACAATACAACGCTATATAAGATTCGCTTTTTCAATTTTAATATTCTTAGTAATTTTATATTTATTATCTAAAATAAAAATTCGAAGCTTCAAGTATTGTTGATTTGAATTAAAGATTGTAAGTAATGCAAGAGTTAATAGCTTAAGCTAAAGAGTATATACTATAATATACGACTTTTGTTTGTAATAAAAAATATTAATACTTAACAACAATTGTCTAATCGAAACAAATTTAAAAGTAAATAGAGACTTATTGTATTGCAATAAAGATATAAATTATACATCAAAACTTAGTCTTTAAAATAAAAAAATTAAAGACAAATATTTTATAAAGACTTAACAATATTTTTACGCAACAATATAACAATTTTCTTAATTGCAACATTGTTACGCGACGTTGTTCGAATTTTATAAAATATTTTTAAGATATCGAATTGAACAAATTGTATTTGCAATAAGTTTTGTATCTAAGAATAAACTTAGTAATTAAAGTGCATCAATAAATTTAATTTTTAGCTTTATACTTCGCGATTAATATTTGCATTTAATAGAGTTAAATAACGCTATTTTGTTACTTTTAATATTTTTAATTAACAAAGACTTTCGACAACAAATTAATAATAAAATAAAGTATTAAAAGTCGCAAAACAAGACATAAAGAAAAGCAAAAAACTAATTCGATTACTTAGCTTAAATATTTGGCGAAAGAATTACGTTTAACAAAAAAAAAAGTAGATTTAATAACAATTGCTATGCAATAATTTAAATGCAAAATCAAAAATATTAAAGTTTAATCTAATTTGTTGCATCAATAACATTATAAGTATTGTTATAAATATTTGTTCGTAATTGAATAAGCAAAATAGGGTCGCACAAAATTGATTTAACTTATTCTCTTTCTCTATTATCTCGTCAATTTAGAAATAAACACAATTTTCTTTTAACACATTTGAGAACATATAAATTTAAAAGATTTTTCGCTATATTAAAACTTGCGCATTATAATCTTCGTTTCTATTAAGTTTTTATCAATTATTAAGAAGTTAATATTAAGTTTTGTTTTATTATTCTTCTTGCGAAATTTTAATTGTCAAAGTTATCTTTTTAACAATATTTACTTTGTTTGTTTATTATTTTTAAAAATCTTAATCTTGCTTTTAAGTGTTTGTCGATTTCGCAAAATTAAATTTGAAAAAGTAAAAAATATTACGAATTTAATATCAAGTTATAAATTAATAGTTGCTAAGTATCTAGCTTTGTTAAGATAATATTGCAATAAATTCGCAAAACAATATAACAAGTTTCTCGATTACATCTATTAGAATTTAATTAAGAAAAAAGAATTTTTTCTTTTAGTAACTTTACAAAAGTTTATTATTGTATTTTATTGCAATTAATTTTGAGCAATAAATAAATTGCGATTCGAACTAAATAAATTAATAGAAAATAAAATCTTTAGAAAATACTAGAAATTTTTAGAGATTATAGATTAAGAAACTTTGATTAACTTCGAAAAAATTAAGATAACAATAATTAAATATGCTCTTTGCTAATTAAAATTTATTGCTAGCATTAATTGTCTTAAACGCTAAAGCGATTGCGACAAAAATATATTTAAAGTTTAATTTTTAACAATGTTAAAACTATATTATCTATTTTATCTTAACAAATCGAATAATTTTTAATTAATTTTTGCTCTTTATCTTTATAATGACGATGTTCGTTAAAAAATTGTCGATTTGTTATGCTTTGTTGATCTAATTATATTTTATCGCACGATTTAACGTTATATAAAAAAGTTAACAACTAAGGTCAAAAGATAAGTTAGATTAATAAAGAAGCTTTCAATTATAGTTTTAACATATAATAATTTCGATTATACAAAAGATAAAAAAAGTAAAAGAGTTAATAAGATAAGACAATTTAAATTTATTATAACAATTCTTATATTTGAATCTTACAAATCTAGCTTGATTTTGCTAAGAAAGAAGATATAAAATTCTTAATTTTATTTACTTTTAATTCGACTACTTGTAATAAAGATCAAAAACGTTAAATTTAATATAAACGTAAATAATAACTTATTTAATTAGCATTGTTCGACTAATAAAGCAAATTTAATTGCGATATATTAAGATTGTTATACAAGATTTTTTTATAAACTTAAAGTACAAAAAGCTAAAAAATTAATTTCTTTAATCGACGTTTATGTTATTTATTTAATTGCTAAGATTTTATTAAATTAAATATTATTCTATAAAGTCGATTTTTAAAAATAAAAGTACGACGATCAACAATATTAATATTATTAACAAACTTTATTTTACGCAAATTAAGTTTAAAAATAATAATTTATAATTCGACAATAGTATGCGAATTTGCGCAAATAATCTAAAAACTTATAAAAGAATAAAGTTGACAATTGCTTTGCAAAAATATATATTTAAACTTTTTTTCAATAGCTTTAACTAATTAATGTTAATAATTAAATTATAACATCTAAGCTTCAATATAATGCAATTAATTTATTATATTTACTTCGATAACGCGCGTTTTAAAAATAAATCAAATCTTTAATATACAATTAATAAATAACAACGCAAACGCATTGTTTAGCTTAACAACTTTTAAAATATTAAAAAACTAATTTTACAAAGTTATAAATCTCGCGTAATTAATGTTATAATACGTTTAATTTATTAAAAGAAGCACAATTTCAAGATTATTAACAATACTTTAACGTAATTCAAATCTTATATTAAGAAATTTACTAAATTTTAGATAAAACTATTTCGACGCATAAAAAATTAGCTTTACAAATTATTACTTGCGCAATTAACTATTGCGACTTTATTAATTTTTAATTAAGAGTTTCGAAATTATTAGAACTTTTGCAATTATATAAAGCTATATATAACACTTTGCTATATTATTAAATACGCGAATATTAAACTTTTAAAATACGTTTTTAAAAAGATTGCAATTATTTTTTAAACAAAAGCAACAAATACGTCAAACTATACTTAAGCATTATTGTGCGTATTTTATATAATTGATATATTAGTAACGTCGAAGAAGTTGCAAGATACAATATTAATTAACAATTTAATAAATCTTTAAAATTGAAAAGATTTTAACTTCGAAATAGATTAATTGCTAAAATTATTAAACTTAAATTTAAAAATATTTTAAAAAAAAAATTTAATATTTTTTTAAAACAATAACAAGCTACTTAAGAATTAAGTATTTACAAGTTTATATTTGTTAAAGCTTAATTTATTTATAAAGAAATTGTTTAAAATTGTTAAATCGAACAAATATTTAAAAAAGAATAATTCGAAAAATATATAAAGTATAATGTTGCATTTAGCAAAAACATTATTAATTAAAAAGTTTATCGATTAATATTTTAAAAATTTTATCATAAATTTGTATATAACGAGCATTGTTAAATTGAGCGAAAACAACGCTAAATATAATTGTTAATATTATACGAAACTCTTTATTACAATAAAGAATATAAATAATAACAAAATTCTAAAGATTAAATACGTAAACAACAACAACAAATTTAAATTTAAAAAGACTTTAAATCTAGACAAAAACTTTTAATTTCTTTTAATTCTTAATATGTCGTTGTCGCAAATACTTAACAATATAAAATGCGCATTCTAGCTTTTTTTGCAATCTTCTAAATTTATATTTATACAACTTCGCTTATCGCGATTGTCGCATTTATCTTTATTAAAATTTGTTAAATTGTTAAAATTGTATCGCATGCGTTTAATAGTCGAACTAAGTTTATAATTGTTTAGATAACTTAATCTCTTTCTTTATCTCTTAATTTCTCGCTCTTTTTCTAACAACAATAGATTTTTATTAATATTTTGTAGAATTTTTTTTAGCAATTCTTGCTTTCTAATTTTAAATATCTTCGAAAACGTTTCTAGAAAATTTTTACTTTGTTTGTCTTTTAATATTTGTTAATTTTTAGCTTTTAATACGACATTTTCTTTTATTTTTTAATTAACGAAACTTGCACTTAACAATTTTGCATTTGTTTTTTATTTACTCTTTTTCTTTTGTTTTTTGTTGCTTTTTGTTAAAGATTCGTAATCAATCTTAATTAGATAGAAGATTTGTTGCTATTCGAAAATTACAATTGCTTTGTTTATTAATTCTTTGTTTATTTCGTGTTTGTTACGCAATCTTGTCGCAATTATCTTATTTAATTTAATGTTTAATTGTTAATTTTGTTTCAAAATTGCAAACATTTCGACGTTATATTGCTTTGCGTTATTTTATACGTTTTCTATAATTTTCTTGAAAGTCGCTTTATTAATTATATGTTCGTCTTAAATTATTAAATTCTTCAATATCTTATTAAACATAATTAAGCTTAAATAAAATTTAAAATAAGAATTAAAAAATATTATATAAGCTTTTTGCGTTCTTTAGCTTTTTAATTGCTTCTTAAATCAAATTTTCTTCTTTAACACTTAAATGTTCTAGATGTTAATTCTATTATAAAAGATAATAAGTATTTGTTTGTTTAAATTGCAATTCGAACAATATAGTTTAAATTAAATTTTGTCTTACTTTGCAAAACTTATATTACTAGTTATTTTGTTATTAAAGTACAACAATTTAATTCTTCGATAACAATTGTTTAAAACGTTAATTAGCTTTTATATACTTTTTTCAAGATTGCAATAACGTACAATATCTAGTTTATTTATTGACGCAATTGTATTGTTTTTATTAATATTTTATTCTAATTGCAAGATATTTTTATCAAGACTTATTATTCGATTATTAACGTCGTTTTTTTCTTTAAACGTTTCGTCGTTAATATTATTTATTTTTTCGATAATTGCAACAAGATTAACATTGACATTTTTAAGATTAATTGATGCTTTAAAGACTCGAAATTCTATGTATTACTTTAAATATAATATTATAAAATATGCTTGCTTCTTGACGCATCAATTTGCGTATTTAAGACGCTAATATATTTAACTAATGTTCTTAAATACAAGCTATTAAATAACTCGTCTAATATTTAAATTGTTTACTTTTATTTTATAGATCTTAATACAAATTAAAATTCTAAAAAATAAGCACAAATGCAATCTCTTCTTAAAAATATATTAAATACGTTTTTTGTTACTTTTAATTATTAACACTATTAAAAAAAGCACTTATTGCGTAATTTCTTTTAAATACTTAAAATCTTTTATTTATTGTTAAAAGAATTCGCAAACTTAAAGTATCAAATTAATGCTATCTATATATATTATTATTTTTAATATATCAAATACGCTTTTTAAGATATTTAATAGAAAAAATTAAAAATTCAATATATCTTTAATTGTCTTCTTTATTTCGATAAATTGCAAAAATATCTTAGAACAATTTAATTATATTCGCAATACTATAATTTGCTTATTAAACTTATATTAACTTCGAATTATTTTTTTGATCTTGTTGTTTAAAATAGTAGACACTCTTAATATTAAAATTTTAATCGATAATTGTATTCGAAATATATTAAAATTTGTATATTTGACTCTAAACTTTTGTTACTCTTCGATCAAATAAAACTTGTTAATAATTAATATACACAATTTGAAAAAAAAAATCGTATTTTAATATTTTGTTGTTAAAGTATTAACTAATAGCAATTTTTAAATTAATAAATACTAAAACAAGATTAACTTAATTATTCTTTTTTTGTTTTAATATTAATAATATAACTAATTATATATAAAGATATTTGATTTTATTTTGTTTTATATTTTTAAGTTGTTGTTGTTATTGTTTAATATTAACAATTTATATCTTAAAATATTATTTAACTTTTTACACTAATTATTTTTTAAAATTAATAACAATATAATAATTAATATAGTTTTCGAGATATCGAACATAAATAACGTCGTCTAAAATAGTAAACTTTTCTTAAAATTAATCTTTGCTATAACAATTAAGTTGTCGATTATTGCTTGCGTCAATTTATTAATTTGCTTTTGTTTTGTTTCGAAGTTAAAGCAATCTCGTACGACTATCTTAATACATTTTTGACTTATTTGTATTTTTTTGACGCTCTTGTTACTTCTAGATGCGTTTATTGTTTTTGCGTCAATTTATAAAGTATCTAGTATGCGACAACAATAACAATTAAGTAAGTTCAAGCATCTATAAAATTATTAATTGATCGATCGCTTAAATTGTAGAATTGTAAAAAGCTTCGAACATAAAGTACAAAACCTAGTCGAGCTTAAAAATTGCGTAGTAAATATCAAATTTTTCGATTTTTTTGATTATTACAACTTGAAGGCAACAATAAGAACGCGTCAAACGTAACACGTGTTTAATTCTAACATTATTAAATAAAGCATAGACAAAAGTAGCAAATCAAACAACAATAATACTTACAATAATTATAATTAACATTGTATTGTGCGATAAAGTTGATTAACAATATTCTTAAATTGTAAAAAGACAATCTTAATACATTTATCAACAAGAAAGTCAATTTTCTCTCAAATTAAATTATGTTGTTCTTAGATTTGTTGCAGAAAAAACCTAAAAACTTGCTAAAATATTCTTTATATCAAATTTGAACGTGCCTAGGCGTACTAAAATCTAGTCCAAACCATCGCGCATAAGCTATCGTCTAGCTTCAACCCTAACGTCGCCCTAACTTAAGCGAGTGTTTAGGGCTCACTTTAGGGTTCAAGGTTTTTTCTGCAGCCAGGTCTGAGTACTGAGGCAATGTTAATGATCGTCAGGAATTTCGAAAAAATCTTTTTACCCGAGACATGTGGCTATTTCAAAACAATGTCCAAACATACATGAGAGCTTCCACTATGCGGCAGATACTGGAATTACGCCTTGCCTCAGCCAAGATAAACCGGCATTTTATTGTTCCAATAACGAGAAGGCAGCTTTGTCGAATCTGGATATTGGGCTTCGGAAGCACACAGGAAATGACACCGTGACCAATAGAAAGCCCGGAACATGAGCACGATCCAAGCCTCGGAGACGGCAGCTTCATCCACCTCAAATTCCCTGGACTCTACTGAGCCACAATTCAGTGTAGATAGTCCCAGTACATATGCGCTCCTTCAGCAAGCCAGTCGCGAAGCCTTTGACACCGTCGTGACTCCGCACGTCGCCAGATCGCATCCGATCATTCGTTTCGTGCCAAAAATTGACGGCGTGTCTGAGAATACAAGATACGAGATCAAAGAAAGAAGCTTATCGGATCCTTCTCGCGTTCGGCGAGGGCTTGAAAGTAGATCGAAGTACACTCCCATAGTCTGTGCACGTGTCCCAGAAATTTTAGACTGTGACCATTGATACGATTGATAATATTGAGATCGTTTTCCCCATACCGAAAATCTCTTTTGAGCTTATCGTACTGATCCACAACCCACAACCCAGTAGATCTGTTCAGATACCTCTCCCGGATATTGATCGGTATATTCTTCAAGTCACCCACGGAACACCACGAATCCTTCTCTGGCATACGTGAGTCCAGTGGAGTGCTCAGTAGGTACGGGTAGGCGGTTCATGGTGGTTCGTCGGCAGCGAAGCATGGGTGCTGACATGGATATCAGATCTGAGAATCCAAAGGTTGCTGTTGACTGAAATTGACGGTTGTCGCGGACCTTCTTGCTTGAGCGTCCACTGGGGTCGAAGATATCAAGAGTAGCTAAAACCTCCGTGGCAATTCCCATTGCTAAAGGATCGAGGTCTGGAAGTAGCAACTTCTCGACGGGTAATAGACCGAATCTCATCATGTCCGCTTGCCGAGACGATATGTAAACCTCGTTACTTTGTAGTGGATTTTGCGTCGTCTTGGATGACTTTGGTAGTCCCCGTCCGCAAGAACAGTGCAGGATAGGCCCTGTCGACCGGACCGATGTTGAATATATTACTAGTCTATGGCCTTCTGCCCTCATCATTCCATCCTCGGGCTGAAAGGTCAGCCACTTCATCCCCAGACGCTCAACCATTACCGCAACGTCTCCAACGGATGTGATAGCAAGGGGATAAAGGAGCTCTGGAGACATCAAATCCCATGAGCTCCGCACCAACTGGCAGACTGGTCGACGTAGATTATGGCTGTCAACGGGATTCGAGTAACAACCAAGATCGAACATCTGTAATTCGCAGGGACTTGGGCTTTGCACAAATGGTAGCCAACAAGCCATTTCCGGACTACGCTTCTCGAAGCTGTAACTATCGGGCTCCTCTTCTCTCCATCCAAGGTAAAGAGGATCAATCTGATCTACGTCGAGAACGAAGCCCTCCTCGGTCCGTCTCTAGCCGTAGGGCTTTCGGGGCTGGCAATCCATTTGAGGTTTCTGTTCTGCGTAGGCATCGGCAGATGCTCATCACCGTTTGCTGCCTCTAATAGAAGAAGGATGATCTCTGGAATCGTTAACAGCGTTTCGAACCGAAATTGGGACCCTCTGCACTTCAAGCGTGTATGTTTTGCCCAGGCACACATCATTGAAGCTTGACATCGTCGATAGCCATCCGCTGTTGCGAAGTATTGCCCAAGAAGCTGGGCCGTGGCGATGGCCAATACCATCAGAGCAACGGTAAGCGCTGATGCAGATATAATGGTATTTTTAGAGATCTGACTACCCATTGGGATCGGCTTGTGCTTTCACGTTGGTAACAGAATCGGATGCTCCGGGGGAACGGGGGTTGTCCTGGTAGCCATATTATGTCCATCTAGGACCATATGCCGTACGACCTCGGAGCTGGCTATCAAGCCCTGTTACACAATCCAAGCGTGGGAAGGAGAAACATGCACGTCGAGGAGCAGCCTCTTAGACTGTAATCCTCCAGAAGCTATCAATCGACTGAAAGTACAAGCGATTCGCTGAATACAGACGGATACTTGCATACGCCTCGAAAAACGCCTGCCAGCACCCCAGCTTTCTAAGCATCATGGGCACAGATCGATGCGAGGAAATCTTTCACGCGCATGCAAGAATTTTCAGAACCAGGCATTCGTAGCAAATCGTGATTAATGTACACTGAATGGGGTAAGAGATACTCAGCTAGCCCCCCAAAAGCGAGATATTCCATCTGGCCAGGAAGCCGCGTGGATCAGCTCAGCACTTCATCCTATGCGCTTGCTAGATATCTCCTGACAGTCCCTAAAGCCCTACTAATCTCTTTCTATTGGAAATATGTCATGCGGAGATATTTAAGTAAACAGGTGACGTACTTTCACGACTTGCCTCTTTAGCTATAGGACACTATCTATTAGGTAGGCCATCCAAAAACGTGAAAACGTGCTGAGAGAGTTCCAAGCAACTGCAAGCCCTTGATCTGGCACCCTGCCAGCGCATGTGAAATAGCAAGCCTTAGGAATAAAGGTTTCTTCAGCGACTCAACATTGGACATGCGCCGAAATTACCTTGCTTCCAGAGGCAGGATGTGAGGCAATGGCCCCATGGGCATGATGTTTTGTTTCGCAGCCCTGACATAGCCTCTTTTGATCTCCTCAAAGAAGGTCGTCTTCTTGAAACTTTCATTGCGCCAGTACAGATTCCTCAACCAGGCATGCAGACGTGGGTAATAATTCTCTTCCCTTATCATCCTCAAATTGCATCTGAATATTGTGAAGTAGGCCACATCAAATCTGATCATCGTGGTGAACAACCTTACATCCGCTTCAGTTATGGACTCTCCAAAGAGGTATGGTCTGTGCTTTGGATCTTCGAGGTGCTTCTCGACTCGGTCAAGACCCTCGAACAGCGGAATGACATGAGTCTCGTAAGCCTCCTGCGTCGCAGCAAATCCAATTTTGTAGACGCCATTGTTGATCTTGTCGTAAACCCAGGCGTTGAGTTCGTCGATTTCTGTCCTCAAATGGGGTGGATATAGCGATTTTTCGCCCTTGCTACGCTCCCTTTCCTCAACAGGCAGGAATTCATCGAAACCGATCTCCAAAATCCTGATAATCTCACTCGACTCATTATTCACAATAGTCTCCTTCTGCTTATCCCATATGAAAGGAACCGTGTATCGTGCATTGTAATTTGGGTCAGCATGCAAATACAACTCTTTCGCCTTCGTATACCCATATAGCGGATCCTTCTCCTCAGAGCCATCGCGACCCGTGAAACCCCAGCCGTCGGGCGTGAGATCGCAGTCCATGACAACGAGCTGGAGCAAGTCTTCCAGATGCTTTAGCGACCGCATGATATTTGCGCGATGAGCCCATGGGCAGCCTCGATTGATATAAAGGACGTAGCGATCCTTGGCTGCGGGAAACGGGGAGTCCTGCACGGAGGATGGAGTGATAAACGAACGGAAAGAGGAGGTTTGCCGGTGGAACTGGCCGTCTTTCGAGGCCATTTTGAAGACGGACCCTGTCTTGGAAGAGTCTTCGGGTGGTGGAGGAACTGTAGAGGCCATGATTTAGCTCTAGAATGCACTGCCAGGCCTATCTCTCTGCTTCTCTACGTATGGTTGTCGGACCCAAGAGATGACTACCGCGGCCTTGGTGAACAATATGAATGATATTCTGTCTTCATACAAAACGGTTCGCCCATACAGCTCTTGATCAATTATCGATTTCAGAAGTGTCATTGAACAAAGATGTGAACACTATGCTCATTGCCTTGCGACAACTAGTAGAGAGGGTGGTTGGGCTTACTGAGGGGTTAGCTCGCATCACCAACAGGCATTGCTACGCGGGAGCGAGTATAATTGGCCAACTAGCGAGCCACAGGTGGCACCACTTTCGCCAGGGTCCTGGAATAGCGCACATTACTTCTACTAGTGGTAGAAGTACGTTCGAGCACCGTCGCTCGTGGTACCGTGAGGTGCTAAACCGTTACAAGCAAAGATGGTCAGGAATCCATACCCCACCTTGATGCCCCGATGAGCTGATTGAGGCGCATATCGCGGTTCGAATTGGTTTACCTGGACGGTCTGGACTGCAATAGCAACAGCGCTCTAACGTCACGCTTGCACAAGGCGTTGTGGAGTCGCCATGCCTTGCAGGGAAATCCGGTGACACTAAACTTTTCTCAATTAGTCTTGTTTTCCTCTAGCAATTTCCTTGCTCTTCTTCGACGAGCAACCACACTTCAGAGTCAGCTGTCAAGCTGCTTCGTTCAATGACCTTTTTAACATTCTGTACTTACCATGAATCCTCACTACGATGTAGTCGTCATTGGCGCAGGTCTTCAAGGCCTAGCCGCAGCGAAGACATATCTCCAGCTTGAGCCATCTGCTGGTCTCCTTATCATAGATTCAAATGAAACTGTAGGTGGAGTCTGGGCGAAGGAGAATCTCTATCCTGGCTTTCGCTCGAACAACCTCCTTGGGACCTATGAATACACAGACTTCCCAATGACTGAAAATTTCGGGGTCAAAAGGGAAGAGCATATCCCCGGCAAAGTCGTCTTCGAATACTTCAAGCAGTACGCAGAGAAGTATGATCTGACCCGACGGATCTGGTCGATAAGTAAAATACGGTCGGCGGAGAAGATTGAAACAGGATGGAGATTGACAGTCATTCATGGAAATCTGCCAGCATCAAATCAGTCTAAAACAGTGACCTGCTCGAAGCTCGTTGTCGCGACTGGTCTGACCTCAGACCCTGCGCCAATCAACATTAGAGGTCAGGAAAATTTCGAAGCACCAGTCATCAACTTCGCCCATTTCCGGCAAGAGGCTCCACATTTACTTGCTGAACCTTCTGTTCAACATGTCGCCGTCTACGGTGGTTCCAAGGCCGCTTACGACGCCGTGTACATGCTCGCAAGTAATGGCAAGCGAGTGTCATGGATCATACGGGCTTCAGGCCACGGACCGACATATATGGCACCGGGACATGTCTACCTTGGCCCCTTCAGATGCTGGCTTGAGAAGCTGACTACAGTACGATTTCTCACGCTATTCTCACCATGCGTATGGGGTCAAGCGGACGGTTTTGGCTACGTCCGGTCACTGATGCATGGGACAAGCACGGGGAGATGGCTGGTTGACAAATTCTGGAGCAAGCTGTCTTCCGATGTCATCGCACAGTCAGGTTTGGAGGCTCATGAGGAGCTCAAGAAACTGATACCAGACAAGCCTGCATTCTGGTATGCGAACAACTTGAGCATAATTAATTACCCTACAAATATACACGATTTCATCAAGGACGGTCAGGTCCAAGTCTTTAGAAAGGACATGGACTGCCTTGACAAGGACTCAAGTGTAAAATTCAAAGATGGCTCAGCCACGGAGGTCGACGCGTTAGTGTGTTGCATGGGTTGGCAATCCATTCCCAACATTCAGTATCTCCCAGAAAGTCTCCATTCCGCTCTCGGAATACCAAGCACCACGTACACGAAGTCAGAGAAAGAGATGTGGGATCGGCTCGACCAACGTGCAGATATAGAAATCCTAAGCCGTTTCCCATACCTCGCCACTGGTCCAAAAGCTAAGCCAACGCTGCCAGAAACCCCAGAAGAACCACTGCCATCCGCATTGGCAAGCAACCATCTACAAGCTGGCCGCCTCGATATTCCACCCTGGCGTCTATGGCGCGGCATCGCGCCTCCCGCCCTTCAGGACCGCACCATCGTCTTCCTCGGCATGGTGCTAAACCTGCAAGGTGCCCTCCGCGCCGAGATCAGCAGCCTATGGGCCTACGCCTACCTGAACGGTAAACTCAGCAGCACTCCGGTACCCATCAGCAGCTCGCCTCAACCTCTCAACCAAGCGGACGGCATCCAGTACGACACCGCGCTCTTCAACCGCTTCGGCCGCTGGCGCTACCCGATGGGCTACGGGGCGCGGTTCCCGGATTTCGTCTTCGATGGGATCCCGTACTTTGATCTGCTGCTCAGTGATCTGGGACTGAGGAGTTGGCGGAAAGGGTGGGGCTGGCTGGGGGAGCTGTTTGGGGGCAGCTATGGGCAGGAGGACTATAGGGGGCTGGTGGATGAGTGGGTGCGGAAGCAGCAATAGGCTGACTGCGAGACATCTTTGACGGAAAAGCAGGGAGGGAGGGGGCGGGACGATGAGCGGATGCGCACGGCTTAAGGTGTGGCAACACTGCTTCTGGCGACCGTAGCCATTCAATGGTGTCCGATGCGTTAGCGCGAAGTTCTGTATAAGTTGTTCCTTGACGGTCTCTGGAGAAACGGATAAACGGATTGGCGAGGGACTGATCGACCAGTGACGACCTATAGCACTTCTCGGTGAACTCACCCCACGGGAGGACAGCGACGAAGATCGAGAAATGAGAACGTAGGTTAACTCCCTCGAATCTGTGTCGGAAGTTTGTACTTTGGATCTGGTGAACATTTTGCCGGGGAAAGTGCAGTGACTTCGTGGCTTCATTGCTTGAGAAGGACATGACCGCGGCTGAGAGCCCCGAGTCAAAAACCGTGTAGAATATGAAATGAGGTGCAGAGAAAAAAACAGCAGCACAGATTTCTGGAGCGAGCTAACCCTGCGATTGGTAAACTGTCGGAACTGCCATGTCCCAGGCAATACCTAAAACCGTTTATCCGTTTATATATCTTGACTGCGTTTCGAGCCCAAGACCGTTGCACGAGTCTATAGAACGCCAAACGAGATACTTCAAGTACACCTACAATGCCCTTACTATAAGCCCATAACGCCGTCTTCCCCTCGTCAAGAACCCTGTGCATACCCCGACTGCGCCACCGCCCTCCCAATCACGCTCGCAAACCTCCCCTCCCGGTCCGGATCCTGCTTCGCCGTCTCAATGCCCAGCAATATCTTCTTGACCCCGACCCCCACACTCTCACTACCCGTCATCTCCCTCAACTCCGCAATCGCCCGCTCTGGCTCCCTGAACACGCCCGACTGCTCCACGATGAGCTTCAGCTCGCTATACCCACTCACGTTCGGCACCGCGATATCCGCGTCGAACACCGTGAAGAGGTCCAGCTGCTGCAGGACCGAGCGCTCGCCTGTGGTGGCGAGGACGAGTAGGCGGCGGCCTTTGGGCGGTTCCTTGCCGAGGAGCACCATCAGGGCTTGCAGGACGGCGTTGCTGAAGCGGGGGCCGATGGGGACCCATTCGACGATTCGCTCGATGTTGTCGATTAGGACGACGGAGAGGGGCGATTTGTAGGCGTCGTCGAAGATGCGGCGCATGTGCTCGATTTTCATGGATTCATTGAACCCAATCATGTTGTCCGGGCTGATGAGTTTGATAAGGGGGTAATCGCTATCCAGCGCGATTTTGGCGGCCAGTGCTGTTTTCCCGGATCCTGGGGGACCGTGGAGGATGGCGCTGAAGAGGGGGGTGGAGTCTGGTTCTTTGACTTGCTGGACGATAAGCTGGCCTTCATTGAGGATGTTGTCGATGAAGGGCGAGAAGTGGATGATACCGCCACGTAGCAGGCTTTGCATTTGCTCGCCGGAGACGCCGAACGCGGGTTGGACGTCGTCGAAGGCGTGCTCGAAGTCGTCTCTATTGACGGTTATTTTGTCAACATCGTCAGCTACGCCGGCTACAGTGCCGACTTTGACGTGCCGGCTCAGGGCATAGGATGTTGCTGCACGGACAAGCCCGCTGATTTCGGCACCGCTGAAGTTCTTGGTCCGCCGGGCGAGGTCTTCCAGGGAGACGTCGCGGTCAAGATTTTTGTTCGAGCGCATCTTTGCGGTGTGGATATTGAAGATCTGTACCCGTCCCTTTTCGTCGGGCAAGGAGATCTCAACGTGCTGTTCTAGTCGACCTGGCCGTAGGAGAGCGTCATCGATCATGTCCATTCGATTCGTCATGCCAATGACTAGGATGTTGTTCAATTGATCCACACCGTCCAGCTTTGACAGCAGTTGATTTACGACACTGTCGCCGACACCAGTCCCACCTCCTGCGCCGCTACCTCGCTGTTTGCAGACAGCGTCCAATTCGTCGAAGATGATGATGTGCAGGCCGCTCTCTTCACCCTTCTCCTTGTACTCTTTCTCTGCGTCTGCAAACAGCTTTCGAATGTTCTCTTCGGACTGACCGACATACTTGTTGAGTACTTCCGGTCCGTTGATGACCTTGGGTTCGCGAGCGTTCAACATCTTGCCTATCCTTCGAGCGATCAAAGTCTTTCCCGTTCCAGGCGGACCGTACAATAGAATACCCTTGACATGCTGGATGCCGAGCTTCTCAATCAACCCAGGAGGAAAGATACGAGAAGCGAAGGCTCTTCGAAAAATCGAACTGAATTCCTTGTCAAGACCTCCAATGCCCATGTCTTCGAATTTGAAGTTGGGCGCGAGAATGGCATTCGCGGCGGGTCTCCGGCTGGATGCTTTGAGATTTACACCGGACTTTGAGTCTTTAAAAAAGTTCATCTGGGTCTGCGGACTTACTATACCACGTGCTCGTGGATCCGTAACAGTTGGTTCTGAGGCGGCTGTAGATCCGTCTATTGACAGATCTACGAGCTGGACAGTCTTGATGACGATAAGTAAAGGCACGCTCTTATAATCCATGAGAAGTCGTTGTTCTGGGGCGAACATTTGTCTATCAAACGTCTGTAGAACGTTAATCGATGTAGGAGCCAACGGTACACAAAGAACCAACCCGTTTGAAATGTTTCGCAAGTTCATCCTGGTCATACGGCGCCTCAGTGGTCTTTCTGCCTGCAAAGCTGAGTTCTACATCGAGGGAACCTAGAGATCTAAATCCACCATCCTGAGCGGGATCATATGGCTCGACGCTAACGGTGTCCATCAAACTTATCGAAGCCCACGTCCGTTGTGGATCCGAAAGGCTGATTTGTCCCTGAGGAAAGCCATCGAAAGGCCGAGCGGAAAGGACGAAGAAATCATTCAGCATAAGATATATATCTTGGCCATCTCGTGAAGGTGGGAAATCGGAGGGCGAGACTGCAACTCTGGACCACGATCAGTTCGCCCAATGAAGACCCAGTTGCCAAACATACAAATTTCCAAATGTGAACTGGTTGTCTGGCGATTTGGCAGGTCTGAGCTGCAATGCTTGTCTGCCAGCAGCTGGCCGTCCTCCACCACGAGAGTATTCATATTTCTCTGCAGGCGCGCTGTCATGGTAAGATCTGTCGTTGCCGACGGATTGTCGGCCATTAGGTGAGGGAGCGCCATAGCCACTTGCGCCGTCCGGAGGTAATTTCGAGTAAGGACCGCCGCCCTGGCCGTGTTGCTGAGGAGGAGGTTGGCGCCCAACCGGGGGTCGGGGGTTGCGAGAACCAAACATCGTTGCTTCAAGCTTGAGAGGTGGAAGTGCTATCGTGGAAGCATGTCAGTAGAGTCTGCTGTGCCGACGTATATTTCGCAGTTGCCTGAAATCTTGTGTTCGTAATCATATGACTTCATAAAATATCACGCATACTTCAAAAGTACTGAAACGGAAGTAGTTAAGGTAGGTTACTTCTAGGGTTAATCTTGGTCCAAGCAGCCGCTCTCCCCCCACCCCCCAACCTTTGTTTGGAACGTACTGCTTGTAGTGAGTTGCGACAATGCCTCTGTAAGTCTCATGAGCAATCTATAGCATCTTCTCACTAAGTCAATCCCTAGTCACCTCCTTGGCAAGAAATCATGGAACGTATACAATGCCGACAACATCGCCAAGGTCAAGCAAGATGAGGCCGCCGCCGCGGCGCGCGAAGCCGCAGAAGAGCAGCGAATGCAGGAGGTCGATGCTGAGCGTCGTATCCAGATACTTCGGGGATCACGTCCGGAAGACATACCAGCTGAACCGCAAGCGATTGAGGATACTCATCCTCGCGATGACCCAAAACGGGATAGGAAACGACGGCGGATCGCGGGCGAGGACGATACCGACAGGGACCTTCGAATCGCGCGAGAGCACCAGGAAAGTGCTTCACGAAGCAGTCAGGCGCTCGCTAAGACCGGGAAAAGCAGTGATGCGCCTCTGACGGATCATCAGGGTCATATCAATTTATTTCCGGTAGAGGGCTCGAGGCATCATGCGCCGAAGAATGCTGAGGCTGAGGCAGAGGCTGCTGAGAAGAAAAAGGAGTATGAGGATCAATATACGATGCGGTTCTCGAATGCTGCGGGCTTCAAGCAGTCGGTTGGTCAAAAGCCTTGGTACTCTTCTGTCAGTGCTGCTGATGATGGTGGAAACGCGGAGGAGAATGTCTCAAGAGATGTGTGGGGTAACGAGGACCCACGAAGGAAAGAGCGTGAAAAGATGAGGTTGGTGTCCGACGATCCGATGGCTGTTATTCAGAAGGGCGTCTCGGAGCTGCGGCAAGTGGACAGAGAACGGCGGAGATGGAAGGAGGAGAGGGATAGAGAATTGCGGGGCATGGTCGAGGCGGAGAAACGTCAGGAGAGGAAGAAGCGCCGAAGAACCAACGAGTTGGATGAGCTTGAGGGTTTCGATTTGAATGTCACCAACAAGAGTAAAGATGAAAATCCAAGTCACCGACACCGCCATCACCATGACCATCGGAGTAGGGAGCGGAGCGAGAACGGTCGCACCAGAGACCATCATCATCGCCGACACCGAAGCCGCAGTCCAGACGCTGTTCGACAGCACCCAAGACCTGCGGCAGACCGTGACAAACATCATCATAAATCTGAGCGCTACAGACCGTCTGATCGCCGAGGCGGCAGCCTGCATTGTCAGGTCCCGACCCCACCAGATGAAGTGCTACCCTGAGCACATTCTGGGCAATTATGGATATCCAGAATGTCTCTGGGGTCTCAAAATATACTTTCTCTCGCCAGGAAAGCAAGATCAACCTCGAAGTCCTTCGTTGATGGCAAGAAGAATCTCCAGCTCAAGCCAGTCAATTGTGACGGCGATGGAGTGGCTTGATGATAATTACCCCAAGAATACGGAGGCGTCTCGACAGCAATAACAATAGCGAGCCTAAAGCCCGATTAAATCTTTCGTGTTCTGAATATATTATATAACTATACTCACAATCGATGAAATCCCGTATCTTCGCCATGCTTTTCCAGACATAATAGCAGCATACATCCATCTCTGGGAAGTCCCAACAGAAGTTCTCGAGGACCAAATACACCGTGAAAAACTGCAAAGTCATATCACGACGAGCCTTCGAACAGATTCAAACGAGTACTGCATCCCACCCGATGGCAAGAAAGAGTGCACTCTCCCTCGGTATATTGGTAAGAAAACCTTTCGACGAGATGACGCTCAGCCAACATAGACCCAATAGCTAAATAGGCAAGCTTGTGAAAGGATCACATACTGAACGGTCGGCTCCACTGGAAGAGTCCGAATGATGTCGGCTTTACTGCAAGAACCACGTGGAGTGCACCACATGGTTTAGCAATTCATCCGCATGAACACACAGAAAAATCACTAGGCGAAGACATTGATCGCGTTCCCACCGCTTCTATCCCGAACCAAATGGACCTCCCTCGAAGCGAATCCAAAAGCCTGCAAGCGGTCAGCGTTGAAGAGAAGAGAAAGTAGGTGGCTCTCCTATCATCACCAGCGACTTCGAAAAAAGTAAGTTGAAAGAGGAACCGCCTTTGAAGCTACTACTTCCTGTGCCAAAGTCTTGTCTGCTAGAGTAGCGACTGCTTGACGCAGCTTTCTTCCAATCCATGTACCTTGTTGAGGCCGAGCCATTTACGAGTCGATAACGTCGTTTCCACAAGCCCTCTTCTTCCCATGGTGCACGCCTCTTTCACTGTCGAGGCTGTTTCGTCCCTTGCTACCCCAAAGAAGCTTGCTCTCAAGACGCAGGCAGATAGAATCTGAACATAATAGCTAAGAGAGCCCTGCGATCCATGATACACACACGCAGGATATAGTTACCTCGTGACAATGTCCCGCTACGAAAGACAAAGCCGATGAAACACCCGAAACACTTGCCTGCTTGATTCCATTAGAGATGCCCTTGGTGATTCTGATACTAGAGTTCACTCGATGTGCCAAACGAACCCTGCATGGAAGAACCGCGGACTGTCTGTGATATGCCTTGTGAATTTCCCAATTGCTTTGTCAACCTCTGGTCCGAGAATAGTAAAATAACGATGCTTGAAAAGTCCCTACCCATCCAGTACATTGCCCACGTAGTATCTCGTACAATCTTTTGCCCTTCGCTCAGCCCATGCCTCCTTTCCGTTGTTCTTATACAGATAGCCTTGCAAGGCCCCCTCGTTGGGCACAATGCCTCCCCAAGTCCGTAGAGTGAAGGGCGCACCAGCCTCCGTAAAACAACCAAGGACGAAAGCCCCTGTTCGGATGCAGCCAGCCCCTTCAGCTCATGACATCTTCGCAGTGCCCTTTTTCATCTATGAAGTTGCTTTGCCCTTCCATTCCGGCCAAAGCTCTTTGAGCCCTTCATACCGCTCCCTCACCTCCGTCTCCGCCTCGCTTTCTTCCCCGCCATTTTGTTCTTCGGCATCTTTGCGCACTGGAGGGTTCATGATCATTGGCCATGCGGGAATAGGGTTCAATGGTTTATGCGGCCTATCCGCTACACTAGCCAGATAGGCGAGATTGGACTGCAGACGCCGCATGTAATCCACGTAGTGCGGAGAAGACGGCGGGTTCGGGCTGGATGGGGGAGGTTTCGTAAGGTCACTTTTCGGGGGTTCCGCGGGTGAAGGGGGCTTGGTCTGGAGGAAATTGAGCTCGAGGAGGAGGAATCGGTTGATGTCGAGGAGAGCGCTGACGCGTTGGGCTTCAAATGGGGATGGGAGCTGTGGTTGTGGTACGGTGGGGTTTGGCGTGGCTGGTTGTTGCGGTTGAATGGTGTTGCTTTGTAGAGGCTGCGGGTTTGGGGCTTGTGCGGGGATGGGTTTCGCAGGTTGAAGAGCAGCAGGTTCTGAGATTGGAGCTGTGACCGCAGAGGGAGGCTGAGCTGCAGGTGTAGGTGCTGCTACTGGAAGGCTGGCGGCAGTCATTGAAGGCGTGCGCTGGGAGGCGGCAGCGGGGCTCTGCGTATGCTGGCGCGGGTAATGGGTAGGCTGCGAGTATATTGATGGAGTAAAGGGCGTAATGGGCGTTATTGAAGCAGCTGCTGTTGATGCTGGTTGTTGAGCGTAATACGAGTTGATCGGGGTCGCTGAAGCTGAGAGATGTCAACATCTACTCCGAAGCCGCTCAGTCATGCACGCAGGGCTACCATTCTGAATATATTGGTCCTGTATCTGGCGCTGTTCCTCGCTCAGCTCTCGTGGCCACAGGTTGTTTGGCCGCTGGGGAGGTGGCATAAAAGCAGAGGAGGCTCGAGCGAGGGGGTGATTGGGTACATGTTGCTGGATTGGCGCCTGCCTTGATTGCAAGTGAGGGTCAGGCGAGGGATGTGGCTGAATGAAGGTTGAAGAAGGAGCAGGAGCATGTGAATAGGAAGCATGGTTCGCGTAATATTGCTTGTTCAAGTCGTGGTGGGACTGCTGAAGAGGGATTTGAGGCGCATGATTACCGGGGTTCTGGAATAGAGGACCGGCGGGCTGGATGTAGCTGTGGTGGGCCATGTCGAGCACGAGCGTGGTGAGAAGCTAGCTTCGATGATAGAATGCTGGATGGGAGCGAGTCGTCGGAAGTGGACGTAGGTGGAAGGAAGACGATTGGACAGATGGCTACAGGAGGGTCGCGGACTGCAGTTGTGCCATGCAGGATACAGGGTTTGCAGCGGAAGCTATGACAACTAGCGCCTATGGCCGCCTTTCTCATCCGCCTTCAACCAAGACTCGGCTCCTCTCAGCACTGCCCGAACATCTCGCCGCAAGTCTCAAGCCTCTTGGTAGATGCTGACATCGTCCGGTCGACTGACCGCTCTTCAAACGCCTCGTATGATACCTATACGGACTATTCTTCTGCCGCCTTTACACCGCGGCCATGACCGTCATCTATCAATGACTGGATGCAGAAAGCAGGCCAAGCGACTTGCGAACGAGCTCCCCACGGCCCTGGCGGGCACCTTGCATGCGCTGCTCTTCGATGGCGCATGCGAAACCCCCGATATCCGTCGTGCAGTAGCCAAACTCTCGCCCTCGTGTCCAACGCCAGCCCGCTTCGATAAAGCCAGGCCAGAAATGAGCACAATGGACCCTGTTTGGGACCATCTGAACGCTCAAAGGATTTTACCAACTGCTACGGCGCTACCAAAGATTTCTGATCAAGTTGACGACTGACTCATTTCTTGTGACAAGGTGGATTGACTTGGTGGTGCTGTCGGCGCGGAGCGCCGTATCCGCGGCTTAGCTCGCTGAGTCAATCCTAGACACCATGGTTTGCGGCAGCCCTTCCCCCGAGCTTAAGGTATCCACAAATTCCTAGAAGTAGTGCTGAGATTGCCAAAAAAGCCGCCGAAGCAAGCTGCCACTTGGATGCCGGATACAGATAGGCTCAGCTTGTCAAGCGATAATGAAGTCACCATTTGACTTGTCAACTTTCGCGAGACCGAACATCCTTGCCTTACAACCATATAGATGCGCTCGAGAGTGACTATGACCACTCCCCCCAGGATTTCTTGCTTACCGATGGTATAGCGATTACAAAGACGACGGCACCAACATTCTGCTCGACGCCAACGAAAATGCCTACGGACCTGGCTTAGACCTTGACCGCCATGGCAGGTTCGAAAGCCAGGCAGTAAACGGCCATGCTGGTTCCCGAGATACCGAACTGGACCTTCTCGGCTTGCACAGATATCCTGATCCGTAGGTTGCCGCTAGTTCTCACCGTTGGTGTGCTTCTGCTCATCCCATAGGCATCAGATTGAGTTGAAGCAAATGCTATGCAACCTCCGCAACACCAAAACACATACAACCAAGTCACTGACGCCCAATCATCTCTTTCTTGGTGTGGGCTCGGACGAAGCTATCGATGCTCTTCTTCGTTGCTTCTGCGTTCCTGGCCGAGATCAGATCCTTACATGTCCTCCCACATATGGGATGTACGCGGTGAGCGCCCAAGTCAACGATGTCGAGATTGTCAAAGTGCCTCTGAAGGTAAAGGATGGATTCTCTTTGGACCCGGATGCCATTGATCAAGCTCTCTCCTCGATGCCATCGATCAAATTGGTCTACATCTGCTCGCCTGGCAACCCCACTGCGAAATTAATCAGAAAGGGGGATATTCAACGACTACTTGAACATCCAACGTGGAATGGCGTTGTCGTCGTGGACGAAGCCTACATTGACTTTGCTCCCAAAGGCTCAAGCCTTGCCGAATGGGTCACCGAATGGCCTAATTTAGTCGTGATGCAGACGCTGAGCAAAGCCTTTGGCCTTGCCGGTATCAGACTAGGAGCGGCTTTCACGTCACCTGAAATTGCTCGCCTACTCAACAGTATGAAGGCGCCCTACAACATTTCCAGCCCGACCAGCGCGCTCGCGAGTTCCGCATTACAGCCGAGAAATCTTGCAGTCATGCAGTCTAACAGAGAGAAGATCATACGACAGAGAGATAGAATAATACGCGATTTACCAGAAATTCCGGGCATTGGCAGGTTTCTAAGTGGGACGGACTCCAATTTCCTGCTCGTAGAGATCTTGGATCGACCAAGGAGCAGTGGTGGCAAACCTAACAATGAAGTAGCTCTGGCCTTGTATGAGCGCCTGGCGGAAACGCGAGGGGTGGTCGTCAGATTCCGAGGAAAGGAGTGGGGATGCGAAGGTTGCCTTCGGGTCACAGTTGGTACAGTAGAAGAGGTTGATAAATTTCTCCGAGATACAGCAAGTGTTCTGGCAGATATACTTCATGGGGGAAGCAAGCTGAACAGGGGCTCGACGGAGATTGCAAAGGAGCAACAAGCCAGCAATGTGATTGCATAGAAAAGCCTTTTTCATGAACCGTACAGAGTAAACCTTTGCGCAACAATTTCGATGATCTTTCTGAAGCTCGATAGTTGGGCAGCCAATGAGCCAATTGACAGTTCAGCTTGCATGACCTCCATGGCACCAATCAAATACCAGCCACTGACGTCCATCACACTGTGGCACTGCCTGACCTCAATGCTCATTCGCAACTTGTTGCTTTTGGTCATTCATTCTTACCCTGGACTCCCTATCGCCATCTACCTTAGCCTCTCCCCGTGACCTTTCTGCTCACTAACTTCTTGTGACACACGCTCCAGATTTCATCGACTGCTATGTACATGTATTAACACTAGTGCAAGGCAACCGCAAGTCACAACACCGCTGGCTTGACCGGTTGTTGTAACACTGAACTAGCCGCACGTACGGCAAGTATCTACCAGTGTATCCACTCGATCTCTGTGGGGGTGTCACCGGTTTGTGCACTGAACAGCTCTTACTATCGGTTGCTGGGCTTCTTCACGTCTTGACGTCTGGTCGCCAAACGCTTCACCCCACAGCACGGTTCCATGCATAGCGGACAACAGCACGCTCTCGGGAACCTGCACAGCCAAAAAGGAACGGCCTCAGACCCTCGAGCTGGCCCGTAAGAAATACATCATGACTTCAGCTACGTAAACCACCGTCCGTACAAACCGCATCTCAGCTCCTTCATCTACCGCCAGTGGCTTGCCTTCAGGATGGTGAAGGCCGACCCCCGTCGCGATTACTATGCGGATCTCGAGTTACAACCAGCGGCGACGGGGGAAGAGGTTAAGAAGCAATTCAAGAAACTTGGTAGTTGCTCTCCTATGCCTCTTGCGAACACAAAGGACTGACAAGTGGCGACCGCAGCACTCAAGTATCACCCTGATCGCAATCCTGGAAGGGAGCTGGAGTTCAACTCAAAATTCCAAGCCATACAATCTGCCAACGAAATCCTCACAGACCCCGCACAGCGTGCCAGATACGATGCAGACCGAATCCGCTCAGGCTTGTTTTACAGCTACGCCTCACCCACCCGACCAAACATGCCCCCAAGGTCTCCTGCTACAAACTACCCCCAACCTCCTCCACGGCCCCCTCCACCCACTGCCACGAAGACCAACTTCCCTCCTCCGCCAACAGGCACGAACCGATATACGCAATATACAAACTCTGAGGCGTCAAAGTCACGGCCTAACACAGAAGGAGATGATGCGCAGACAAAGGCAAACGCCTTCAAGGCATGGGAGCAGATGAGGCATGGGCAAGGACCGCTGCCAACCAGAAAAGTACCTCCTCGACCGCCACGGACGACATTTCAACCGCGGTCTAATGCGAGTGGAGTCCCCGAAAACCCTCCTTTAAGGCGGACGGCCCCTGGGTGGGAGCAATTTCAACAGGAGACACAATCCCTGCCGCGCATGATGCGAGCAAATACCACACGAGTACCAAAGAAGCCTACTCATGCTCCCAGCGGAGAAGTGCCCCCAGCCCAAAATAAGTCAGCCTATACGCATGTTAGACCGGATCGTACACATCGAATGAGTCCACAATACGCACCCCCACCACAGCCCGGACAAAGGAATGCTGAACCATACCGAGCCTTCAGATCACAGTTCGAAGGCGAAGACACTCTCAATAACAGCGACCGTATCAGCACTCCGTATGCGACCACAGGAGGTGAGAAGACAAATTTTTGGAGCAACGGTCTAGGTGGAACGGCGAATGGTCAAGAAAGAAGAAAATCGGCTGAGTGGTATGAAAAAGATGCTAGCCCGTCGGACACTCCTCATCCCAGTGCGCACTCGTCAACGCCTGGTCGGCAGCACCATTCTGCAAGCCCGAAAATGCGGAAACCAAAGCAAGCGCCTCCGTCACCGTCGATCTCTTCCACTTCATCTTCGGACGAGAGCAGTACACCCCAACGTGCCTTCGGTACACGGAGGGATCCTCCACGTAACCCTGCAACAGCACAACCGAAACCAATACTGAAACCATCCGTAAAGGTCGATCACGCTCATGGTGGAGCGGCAACGCAGCCGAGCTATGCGGGGCTTCGTAATAGCTGGACAGATGGTCCTAGAAAGCCACAAGCAACTGAATCGTTCAACTCGGACCAGCCTGAGGGATTCTTACAGCATCGCATGAAGCGCGAGTCCTTACGCAGTGATTCAATTCGACGACCTTCGTTGGCTGAACAGACTGAAACAGAACAGAACAAATCACAGCACTCGCTGCATCGACCAAAGAGCTGGAACGAGCAATATGAGACGCCAAAGAACGTCTACGAGTCGAGAGCGGACTCGAGGCCTGGTACAAGTGGTCAGACGGATCACGGCCCCATGTATGAACCTTCTGGGTATTCCCCATCTCCTTCTACCCCGTCATCGCATAAATGGGCAGAGCAATGGCCGTTCATGTCCCCCAAACAGCCACGGACTTCTTCGGAACGTCCACCGTATTGGGCTATTCCCTCATCTCTGATCCCCTCCGGCTTCTCACCTTCGAAGAAGGGTACAGATGAGGCCTCCGAGGAGGCCACACGTTCCTCGTTCCCCACTGATAACTTTGCTGACGATCCGTTTCACAATGATGCTAATATGACTTCCGACAATAGCTTCTCTTTTTCCAGTGGTGACCCGAACGAGCCTTTACCTCGAGCGCCTCCACTCAGGAGTCACAGTTCTGAGTCAATAAACACCAAGTTCTCCTCAGGCCGTTGGAAAGGTCCGTTCACTAGTGGGAAAGGCGACTTCGCCCCACCGCAGCCGCCGAAGCTCAACGGTGTAAGCTCCAGGGCTTCGCCTACGGACAGCCGACCTGTGCCTCCACCACCGCCTCCACGCCAAGAGCAGGGTTCCTCGATGAGTGCCCCTACCAGCGGTGCACAATTCTCAAAGAACGAGACCACAACGACCGATTCGTCTACAGCTCCTGCTTCTCGACTCAATCCTTTAAGCACTTCGAAAGAAGATTGGGCCCAGCACTTCAAGCCTGCGACATGGGAGTACCCTCCTTCAGCTTCTGGTTCGCCTGTCAAAGGTGCGAACCGTAAGAGAGCAAAGACGCCGCGAAAATACTCCAGGATTCCAAGCAAACGACCACAGACGGCAAGCGTTTCGGGGTTGGCCGATGAACATACTGAAGATCCAGAAGCTGCCAGTGTCGAGAGTTTGAGTAGTCGGACAAGTGATAACGAAAGTGCTATGGACATCGATCCAATGCTCACCCCGCCATCTGGCCAATCTGGTGGTGAACATCGATCATCGGCGCAATCCGACCGGACAGTGATCGAGAACGGCCGTCGACCCGGTCCTCCTGTGCTGCCACGGCCAGATGATCAGGCGAGCAATGAGCCGCAAGACCTCAATCTCGGCGATCTCAAAAATGTGGCACCGTTCGCGCCTAATGCAGAGGGTCTCAAGGACCTTAAAGACCTGAACACGGCGCTACCGTTCGAGTCCAAACCGTCTTTCAAGCTCCCGAGCGATCCGCCGTCCAAACCTCTCGAGATACCAGGTCCGCCAAAACCGCCTCTGGTGCCAGCCACTCTTACCCAGACGTCCTGGGAGCGCTATCTGGCGCAGATGCGTAGTTACATGTTCGAGTGGAATACGTACAATTCAAGAATGCTAGCTCATTTTACTGAGAGAAAAAGTAATGTCGGTACACTCAGCGGAGATTGGATGAGCTCGGTCGGTGACAATGGGTACAAGCAATACATGCAAGGAGTTCAAGAAGATTTCAGGGTCAGACAGCACTGGGACGTTAGTTGGGAAAGGCATCAAGAGTGCATGAGAGGGCTAGGAGTTGTGAGACAAAAAATGCTTGGAGCTAAGAATGGTGCTTAAGTTGTTTTGGGCTCTGAGGCAAGGATGGCTCAGTCTCATTTGTGGATCGCACGATGGCAACGACAGCAATGGATCAGTCTCGGCAGAGGGTACGACGATGGAGGCCAGGCATTCTGACATGGGATTAACGTCCGCCGCGTTGACTGTTGACGTCCACCGGTGGTTTCGCCGGTTTATCTTTGATTTCTGTCCTAGTCCTGCGTCTGGCTACCATTCTCACTACCATCCTCGAACATAACGACCTTTGAGTATTCTGATGATGATTTTAAATCAGCGTGGAGTTTGAGGAAAGCGTCTAAGCATTCGTCAAGGAGCTACTCTACCATGTTTCATGAGGAGCATTCCTTTCCGCTCTATCTTTACCAGGCATTTGTACAATAGGAAAGAATATCTTACTTAGATGTACTAATAGTATGATGAGTTACGACTCCAGTCGTTGCAAACAATTATGTCTTACGTGAAACTTGTGGAGTTGCCATCACTCTATCATCTTCGAGTAGCGGCCTCATGAGAGAATTGTTCAAGATGGCAGTCTTCCTACCCAAGACAGGGAACGGGGAAAGTGAAGCTGCTGATATATTTTGCGAGCTATAATGAAGTGTAAAAGACCTCCTTTTCCTTCAGGGGGCTTATATCTCGCTTAGATAGCCTTTCTGGGAAGGGCTGAGATTGTGAAGGCGATGCCATCAAGAACGCGGAGTGTGATACCTTTGGGGTCATAGCATTCTCTTTGAATGCATGCAGTCGCCCGACTCGGTGGCGTGTCTCTTCATAGCTGCAGAAAGCTTGCAGCAGATTCCAATTACTTTGTAAGAGTCAAAGGTAGGTTACCAGCAAGGCTCTTTTCTTGCTCAGGCGCTCCGTCACCAACCCTTCGGTCACTGCACAACAGCTCTATTGCTCCAAGCAATTCTAACACGACACTGCCTTTAAGCCTGTCATACAGCGTCACCTCTGTTCCCATCATAAAGCGCCTACTAGAGCGACACCAGTCCCGGCGTCCTATATCTACCACCTCTATAATGGAGCGCAATGGCGATCTACGAAAGCGCAAGACGAGTCCTGTCAACATCGTCGACCGCCCAACAAAGCAATTCAAACCTGAAATCTACGGAACGCCCGACGGACAGTGGACACCTGACGACACCCCTGTCAACGGCATGGAAAGCGACGGCGACGGCAGCCCAATGCTCCCAGTGACTGCGACTGCAGAAACACCGGAGTGGCAGGCTACCATAGAGAAGGCTGTGAGGAACGTGGTTTCGATACACTTTTGCCAGACTTGTTCCTTCGACACGGACGCGGCGACTTCGAGCGAGGCCACAGGATTCGTCGTGGATGCTGAGAAAGGGTACATCTTGACAAATCGGCATGTCGTGGGGCCTGGTCCATTCTGGGGATACTGTATATTTGACAACCATGAAGAGGTAGGTCATGTTCAAGAGTCTTTATCCAAAATTAACGATACTAACGCTCCACTGAAGTGTGATGTCTATCCCGTATATCGCGATCCCGTTCACGATTTTGGTATTCTACGGTTCGATCCTAAAGCTATCAAATATATGCCACTCACAGAGTTAATCCTGCGCCCGGATCTTGCAAAAGTGGGGGCTGAAATACGGGTAGTAGGCAACGACGCTGGTGAAAAACTAAGCATACTGTCTGGGGTCATCAGTAGGCTGGATAGAAATGCCCCAGAATACGGAGAGGGCTACAGCGACTTCAATACCAATTATATACAAGCCGCGGCAGCTGCAAGTGGAGGTAGTTCTGGTAGTCCCGTTGTCAATGTAGACGGCTTCGCAGTGGCATTACAGGCAGGCGGTCGGACCGACAGTGCTGCTACAGATTACTTTCTGCCCCTAAATCGGCCATTAAGAGCACTGGAATGCTTAAGAAAGGGTGTACGCATAGAACGAGGGACCATACAGACTCAATGGATGATCAAGCCATTCGACGAGTGCAGAAGGTTAGGCCTAACCCCCGAATGCGAGAACATGATACGACAAGGATTCCCTAAAGAAACTGGAATGCTCGTGGCTGAGATTATCCTACCGGAAGGACCAGCGGATCAGAAGCTTGAAGAAGGCGACGTTCTTATCAAAGTCAACGGCGAGCTGCTTACTCAATTCATTCGCTTGGATTCCATACTGGATTCCAGTGTTGGGCAGAAGGTTAAGATCCTTGTCCAACGAGGCGGCAGAGATGTCGAGGTCGAAATGGGAGTAGGGAACCTCCATGATATCACGCCTGATCGTTTTGTTACTGTGGGCGGTGGATCGTTCCACAACCTTTCGTATCAACAAGCTCGCCTCTATGCTATTGCCTGTAAAGGTGTCTTCATCTGCGAAGCTGCGGGCTCATTCCGATTTGAAAGCAGTGATTCAGGCTGGATTCTGGACTCGATCGACCATAAGAAAACGCCGGATCTGGACACTTTCATCGAGATCGTAAAAGGCATCCCAGACAGATCACGCGTAGTGGTGACCTACAAGCATCTGAGAGATCTTCACACACTGAGCACCAGCATCATCTATGTGGATCGCCACTGGGCCAAGAAAATGCGCATGGCTGTCCGCAACGATGCCACGGGTATATGGGACTTTACGGACCTGGCAGATCCGATACCTGCAGTTCCACCAAAACCGTGCAGGGCAGACTTCATCAAGCTTGATGCCGTTGCACATCCTGCAGCGGCTGACGCCATCAGAAGTTTTGTACGTGTCTCCTGCACGATGCCCCTAAAGCTAGATGGTTTCCCACGTACCAAGAAGGTTGGCTTTGGACTTGTGATAGATGCGGAGAAAGGCCTGGTCGTTGTATCAAGGTCAATAGTGCCCTACGACTTGTGCGATCTGTCAATCACTATTGCGGACTCGATCATCGTTGAGGGCAAGGTCCGGTTTATGCACCCTCTGGCCAACTATACCATCATCCAGTACGACCCATCTCTGGTCGATGCACCAGTCAAGACCGCAAAATTAGCTACAAAGCCAATTAAGCAGGGTGCCTCGACCATCTTCCTAGGTTTCAATCAGAATTATAGAGCCGTCTTGACACCAACAACCGTCACAGACATCACTACCGTGGCCATTCCTTCTAATCCTGCTGCACCTCGCTACCGAGCCATCAACCTAGACGCCATCACCGTCGACACGGGCCTGAGTGGCCAATGCGGCAGCGGTGTGCTCATCGCCGAAGACGGCACCATCGAAGCCCTCTGGCTGAACTACCTCGGCGAGCGTTCCCACTCCTCCCAAAAAGACGTCGAATACCACCTCGGTCTCTCCGCCCCGACCCTCCTCCCCATCATCTCCCAAATCCGCAACGACATCACCCCCCAACTGCACATCCTCAACATCGAAACCAACACCGTGCAAATGTCCCAAGCGCGCATCATGGGCGTCTCCGAAGCCTGGATCTCCCGCGTCGCCGCCGCCAACCCCTCCCGCCACCAGCTCTTCATGATCCGCAAGATCGACTGCCCGCCCACGCCCGGCCCCGACGGCCAGACCCTGCGCGAGGGCGACATCCTCCTAACGCTCAACGACCACCTCATCACCCGCGTCTCCGAGCTCGACATCATGTACGACCACGACGCCCTGACCGCCCTCGTCGTCCGCAACGGCCACGAAGTAGCCCTCACCGTGCCCACCATCCCCACCGCCGACCTCGAAACCTCCCGCGCCGTCATCTTCTGCGGCGCCGTCCTGCACCGCCCGCACCACGCCGTGCGCCAGCAGATCTCGAAGCTCCACTCCGAGGTCTACGTCTCCGCCCGCACGCGCGGCTCGCCGTCTTACCAGTATGGCCTCGCGCCCACGAACTTCATCACCGCGGTCAACGATGTGCCGACGCCCACGCTGACGGAGTTTCTGAGGGAGGTGACGAAGGTGGAGGATAATACGTATTTTAGGCTGAGGGTGGTGACGTTCGATAACGTGCCGTGGGTGGCGACGATGAAGAAGTGCGAGCACTATTTCCCGACGGTGGAGTTTGTGAAGGATGGACGGGAGCGGGGCTGTGGGTGGGTGAGGAGGAGGTGGGGGGAGGATGGGGGGGTGGGGGGTCTGGCGGGGGAGGCGGCAGGGTTGGATGAGGATGGGGGGCCGGGATGTGTAAGAGGATGTAGAGGTGGGGAGGCGTGTTGGAGGAGGATAATAGCACAGAGGTTCGACATACACCATAGTAGAGTCGTTGACTTAGCGAATGCATACATCTTTCGAAGAGCCTTGACAATACTCCGACATCATACCCTCCGGCATCGCGTTCAAGTCTCAGCACCGTCCTCGCTCAATCACTTTCAATCAGTCTCATTGACACCATCATAAACCTATTCTCGCTTCTCTACCCCCGGTCCACAATCTCAGAAACCATCAGCACGCGCCTACCCCCCCCCCCGG